>Ga0315286_10002873_pt1 | contig 16166 bp, 16 predicted proteins | sample YL17G10_0_MG_FD_205038 | JGI IMG/M metagenome (GOLD analysis project Ga0315286, IMG submission 205038) | Sediment microbial communities from Yellowstone Lake, YNP, Wyoming, USA - YL17G10_0 | ecosystem: Environmental > Aquatic > Freshwater > Lake > Sediment | place: USA: Wyoming | collected...
CCCTGATCGCCTGCCTGAAAAGCAGGGGACCGCCCGTGGGCGGCCCTCGCTACGCATGCGTTGTGACGTTCAGGTGCGGGCTGGAGCGGGAGACGGGAATCGAACCCGTGTGACCTGCTTGGAAGGCAGGAGCTCTACCACTGAGCTACTCCCGCTCGATCAGAGGATAGGAAGGCCCCAGGATAAAGTCAAGGAACGCTGGCGGCCAGGCCTACACCACAAAGCGGTAGCCCCGGCGCGGCAGCGTGCGGACGATCTCGCGCCCGGGGGTCGTGTGGCGGATCTTGGCCCGCAGGTTTCGCGTGTGGGTGCGAACGATGTCGCGGCTGCCGGTGTGGGGAAAGAAGCCCCACACCTTCTCCCGGAATTCATCAGCGCTCACCACCACGCCGGGCCTCTCCATCAGGTATTCCAGCAGACGAAACTCAGTGGGGGTCAGGGTGATGCTGCCGGCTTTACCTGCCAGGGCGAAAAGCCCGCAGTCTAGCGACAGGCCCCCGCCGGATAAGGTTCGAGGAGCGGGCGCGGTGGCCGTGCCCAAGAGCGGTTGGAGAGCCTCCTCCAACTCCTCCGGCCGGAAGGGCTTGCTCAGCAGGGCGTCGCGGCCTATCCTCAAGGGGACTGAACCCGGGAGCCAGCGCTGAGCAGGCGACACCAAGAACAGCAAGGGCATGTTTCGATCCGGCGATTGGCGGCGCAACCAGCCGGAAAAGCCCGCCGCCGACATGTCGCCGACGCCGGTGTCGAAGACGACAGCGTCTACCTCCAGGCCGTGAAGGGCGCGCAGCCCCTCTGTAGCGCTGGTGGCCGCGACGACGTCATATCCTTTAGCCGCCAGGTGCTGGCTAGCCGACTGCCCGACAGGGCTATCGCTGGAGACGATCAAGACGGTGGCCATGGCCGGAGACGCATCATTGTAACACCATTGTCCAGCGCCCCGACTCGTACTACAGTGCGATAGACGAGATGAACCGCTTCGAACTCACGCCGGAATCCGAGGCAAGCGTCTTGCGTCGCGAGAAAGCCATGCTCATGTTAGGCATTCCGGTTGGCGGAACGCTAACCCTAGCCGACGGAAGGCTCATGTGGAAGCGAAGCCGCTGGTCGTCCCCCGGCGCGATCTTTGAGAAAGGCCCCACATGGCTAGAGGTCGATGTCGAGAAGGCCACAGTCGTGTCAGGAGGACGCCGTGTTCCGTGGACCGAACTCATTCTTTCCCTCTTGGGCCCGATAAGCCCCATCTTCGCTCTCATTCTCTTTCGCTTTTCCCTGTGCCTGGGTCCGCTGAACTTGATCGTCCTCCTGCTGGCAGGCGGGTTCCGCAAGACGATCCAGATCCAGACCTCGAGCGGCCTCTACCATTTCGCCGTGAAAGACACCCAACCGTGGCTAGAAGAGATTGGCGGTGTCCGCCTCCCCGGGCCCGCTAGGGTGCGCCAGGGCCTCCGCATCGGAGTGCTGTGGCCGCTGCTCGTCCTGCTGGCGCTATTCGTGGGGTTCCTTCAGCTCTTGACCACCGGCGGCGCCGCAACGTCGCCCACGGCCACGCCCACCCCCTCAGAAGCTACCGCCACACCCACGCCGCCGCCCTTCGTCCGCCCCAACCCGGCCTCTCTCCAGGAGGCCACGGTGGTAAAGGTCATCGACGGCGACACCATCGATGTCACAATAGACGGCGAAGAGCGCCGCGTTCGCTACTACGGCATCGACGCGCCCGACAATGGGAAGAAGTGTTTCGAAGAGGCCACAGCCAGGAACACCGAACTCCTGGGCACGACCGTGCGCCTGGAGCCCGACGCACGCGACCAGGACGAGCACGGCCGCCTGCTGCGCTACGTGTTCAACGAAGACGGCCTGTCGATAGAGGCGGTGCTCATCGGCGAGGGGCTGGCCAAGGCCCAGCGCGAGGACGGCATGTACCGCGTGCGCTTCACGACTATGGAGACCGACGCGCGCGAGGCCGACATCGGCTGCTTGTGGAAGTAGGGGCGTTGTTTTTCGCGCCCCAGAGCGCCACACAGGGCGCAGCAAGCAGCTCCCCTACTCCTCTTTGACGCTCTCCAACACGAATGTGTTCTGACCGTTGTCGTACTTCAGAAGTCGACGAGCGCTGTCGGCGGCGTACCAGGCCGTTTGTTTGACGCCACCCGGCGCGCGAATCTCCACTCGCCACGCATCGAAGGTCCCAGCCGGCACCTCCACCATCTCCTGACGCAGCACCCGCAAGGTCACCCTGTTCTCCTGCGACTTGCCCACCACTGCCATGGCCATGCTTCGATACGCGACCCGATAGTCCACCTGCATGGGGATGGTGCGCCACAGGAAGAGGGAAGCGCCTGTATCGTAGGCGTGCTCGGGCACGTCCAGACGGTCGATGCGCCGCTCTTCGTCTTTCCCCTCCTCGGTGGCTATGCGCTCGATCTCGGCGACGCCGTCGGAATAGTGCACCTCGATCCGCAGCACGCCATGCTCGCCGGTGATAACGCGCTCCCCCTCGACCGGCTTCAGAGTCTCAGGGTCCACCAAGACGCTGCTTCGGTCGTCGAAGTCAGGGTTCTGGTAGTGCTGGCTCAGCCTGAACTGGCCGTCCTCCTGATCGATCCGCAGAACGCCGGTGCCCAGCACCTCGTCGTCGTTGTCCAGGATGGTGTACGACGTCTCCTCGCCCACCGTCCAGGGGATGGAGGTGACGATGTCCTGGGTGGGCAGCGGCTCCTCGTCGGCCAGGTAGCACGCCGCCAGGAGAACGGAGCCGAGGCCCAGAGCGAGCAGCAGGCCCGGTCTGGTCACGAGCCTACGCCAGAGCCCCGACCGTGGCGCGGATGCGCTCCACCGCCTCCTCGATGTCCGCGCGCTCGATGCCGTAGTGGGTGACCAGGCGGACGCGGCCGGCTTCCGGTAGGCAGAGCACTTTCGCCTGCGAAAGGCGGCTGGTCAGCTCGAACGAGTTGACGCCGTCGAGGGTCACGAAGACCATGTTGCTGTCCACCTGGGGCGGCACGAGGCGCAGGCCGGGGATGGCGGCCAGGCCCTGGGCCAGCAGGCGCGCGTTCTCGTGGTCCTCGGCCAGGCGGTCGATCATCGTCTCTAGGGCGACGATGCCCGCGGCGGCGATGATGCCTGCCTGGCGCATGCCTCCGCCCACCATCTTGCGGTAGCGCCGCGCCCGCTGGATGAACTCGGCGCTGCCGCAGATGACAGATCCCACCGGGCAGGCCAGCCCCTTGCACAGGCTGAAGGCCACCGAATCGACGGGACGCACGAGCTGGGCGACCGGCACAGCCAGGGCGACGGCGGCGTTGAAGACGCGAGCGCCGTCCAGGTGCACGGGGAAGCCCCAACGCCGGGCCACTTGGGCCATCGCCTCCAGGTCCGCCTCGCTCAAGACGGTGCCGCCGCAGCGGTTCTGGGTGTTCTCCAAGCAGAGCAAACCCGTGCGCGGCTGGTGGATGTCGGGCGGGCGGACGGCCTCCTCGATCGCCGCCGGGTCGATGCAGCCGCGGCTGTCGTTGGGGATGGGTCGCAGCTCCAGGCCACCCAGCGCGGCTCCGCCGACGGCCTCGAAGTGGAGGATATGGGCCTCAGTGCCCAGCAGCACCTCGTCGCCGCGCTGGCAGTGAGAGAGGAGGGACACCAGGTTGCTCATGGTGCCGCTGGCCGTCAGAAGGGCCGCTTCCTTGCCCAGCCTCTCGGCTGCCATAGCCTCCAGGCGGTTGACAGTGGGGTCCTCGCGAAAGACGTCGTCGCCCAGCTCCGCCTCGGCGATGGCCCGCCGCATCTCAGGGGAGGGCAGGGTGAAGGTGTCGCTACGCAGTTCAATGGCCTTCGTGGTCATGGTGCCTCGCATAAACAAGGGGCCGCCAAGGCCCCTCCGGCAGCTTCGATGACGCCCAGGCTAGTCCTCTTTGCGTTCCCACAGCGACTGATAGTTGTCGCCGCCACGGATAGCGGTAAGAACCTCCGACTTCTCTTCGCGCACCAACTCCTGGAAGACGACCTCTGCCTGTTCCTCCAGACCAGCATGGCCGCTGGCGCCAAGCCGTTCGATGATGCGTTGCCAGAGGCCGGCGGCGCGGAAAGTCTCCACGTGACGTGGCCACGTAAACGACATGATCTTGTCGGGCAGGGTGAAATGAGGTCGAAGCTGTTTGAGGTTGCGGAAGCGCTCCTCCACCGAGGAGGCCTTGGGCACCAGCTGAAGGAGGGGCGCCTCCTTCTCGTTGTGGCGGGCGTCCATCAGAAGGCGCTTCTCCAGGATAGCGAAGCGGATCACCAGCACCTCGGCGGTGTCGATGACCTCCCTCACCTCATCCAGGTTCATCCCGAATTCGTCCATGGCGTGCGCTACAGTGGGACTCGCCAATCGACCCGGCCGGCCTGGTCAAACGCCGCTTAGTTCATTCTACCCGTGGCATGAGGGGCGGTCAAACGAATCGGCGGTGCTCTGAACCCGCTCGCCCTTCGACGGGCTCAGGGTGAGCGGGCAGAATGTCTCCCTCCCGCTCATGGTGAGCCCGTCGAACCATAAGTAACGGCTGGTAGGGGCGCTGCTCGCCGCGCCCCTAGGGCGAAGAACGCCGTAGGCGCGGTTCGCGAACCGCCCCTACGAAAGCCACGATATTCGCCTCGCACCGATGTTAGGAGTAGCGCTCCTGCTTCCAGGGATCGCCGCGCATGTGGTAGCCGTAGGTCTCCCAGAAACCGGCGCGGTCGCCGCTCATGAAACGCAGGCCGCGCACCCACTTGGCGCTTTTCCAGAAGTAGAGCTTGGGCACCACCAAGCGCAGGGGCCAGCCGTGGTCGGGAGTCAGATCCTCGCCGTTGTGCTTGCAGGCGAAGAGGACATCGTCGTCGTCGAGGTGGACCAGGGGGACGTTAGTGGTGTAGTCGCCGTAGGAATGGACCATCGCGTACTCGGCGCCCGGCTTGAGGCGAACGTGCTTCATCACATCGCGGAAGGCCACGCCTTCCCAGACGTTCTCCAGCTTGCTCCACCCGGTGACGCAGTGCACGTCGGAGGTGAGAGTGGTCTTGGGGAGGGCCATGAACTCGTCCCAGGTGAAGGTCACCTCTTCCTCCACCTCACCCCAGATGCGGAATTGCCACGTCGCGAGGTCGATCTTGGGCACAAGGCCGTAGGTGAACACCGGCCAGCCATCCACCACCTTCTGGCCGGGCGGCACGCGGCCGGCCTCCTCCTCAGAACCCGAACCCTTCTTAGTACGAAAGACCACGGAGCACTCCTACCTGAATTGTTGCACAGGGCCGTCAAATTTAGGATACGGGGCGGGCCAGTCGGGGGTCAAGCGGGCCGAAGTCCCCTCAACCACGCGATCCGCGACCTGCTATCATAGGGCAGGTATGCAGCTCCCACAGACCAAGTCCTCCGGCGGCCGCACCCTGAGCCTGCGGCGGCGCGACCTGCTGTTCGTCTCGCTGGCGGCGGCGATCATCGCCTTCGATCAGCTCACGAAGCACCTGGTGCGCGCCTACATCGACCCCGGCGACACCTTCCCCGAGGACTGGGCCGTGAGGCTAATCAACGTCAGCAACACCGGCGCCGCCTTCGGCATCCTCCAGAACCAAGGCGCCTTCCTGGTCATCACCAGCCTCGTCGGCGTCGTGGCCATCCTGCTGTACTACCTCTACCCACCGTTCGAGTACTGGCCGATGACGGCGGCCCTGGCCCTGGTGCTGGGCGGCGCCATCGGCAACCTGTCCGACCGCATTCGCCTGGGTGAGGTGACCGACTTCATCGACTTCCCCCACTACCCGGCCTTCAACGTCGCCGATTCCTCCATCGTGGTCGGGGTGGCCGTGCTGGCCGGGCTGCTGGCGCTGGGCCTGCCCCATCGGGCCCCTCCGAAGGCAGAGCCGTGAGGCAGACCATCGAGCTGTTCGCCGACCGCGCCGGCGAGCGCCTGGACGCTTTCGTCGCCCGCCGCCTCGCCGAACGGCTCACCCGCTCCCACGCCCACAAGCTCATCGCCGACGGCCTGGTGACCCTGAACGACATGCCCGCCAAGGCCTCGCACCGCCTGGTCCGCGGCGACCACGTGGTGGCCAGCGTCCCTCCGCCGGAGACACCGGCCCTGGTGGCCGAGGCCATCCCCCTGCGCATCGTCTACCAGGACAACGACGTGATCGTTGTGGACAAGCCACCGGGCCTCACCGTCCACCCGGCGGCCGGCCACCCACGAGGCACGCTGGTCAACGCCTTGCTCGCGCTCTGCCCGGAGCTCGCGGAGATCAAGGGGACGCTGCGGCCGGGCATCGTCCACCGCCTGGACAAGGACACCTCCGGCCTGCTGGTCGCGGCCAAGAACGAGGCGGCGCAGGCCAACGTGGCCCGCCAGCTCAAGGACCGCCAGGTGCACAAGGCGTACCTGGCGCTGGTGCAGGGACGATTGGAGCCGCCGGAAGGCGTCATCGACGCGCCCATCGGGCGGCACCCGCGCCGGCGGCAGCGCATGGCAGTCGTGGAGGGCGGCCGACAGGCGCTCACCCGCTTCCGGGTGCGGGAGTACCTCCGCGACGCCTACTCGCTGGTGGAGGCGGAGCCGCTCACCGGCCGCACCCACCAGATCCGGGTGCACTTCGCCAGCATCGCCCATCCGGTGGTGGGCGACAGAGTCTACGGGAAGGCGTCGGCGCTGGTGGGGCGGCAGTTCCTCCACGCCTGGCGCCTGGGCTTCCGTCTGCCCAAGAGCGGCCGATACCAGGAGTTCGAATCGCCGCTGGCGGCGGACCTGGAGCTAGCGCTGGACGCGCTGCGGCGAGCCTAGCGCAGAAACAGATAATGACGGTCGCCGAACCGCGCGACGAAGAAGTTCTTGCCCTCGTCCAGAAGATCGTTGGCGTCTTTGCCCAGCACCGCTCCGAACCCCCTGCGCGGGTAGCTGCGCCTGAAGGCATACTCCCCACCCTCCAGACGGAGGCGAAGCGTGGGCTCCACCGGCCCGAAGTCCATGAACGGTATCTCCACGCCGTCCACGAACAGCGTCTCTAGCAGGTCGGGGTCTACCTCCGCGACGTCCACCATCGGTGCGCTTTCCTGTTCCCGCGCCTCATTATACTCCCCGCTCATCCTGAGCCTGTCGAAAGATGTATGGGCTCGCGGTTCGACAGACTCACCAAGAGCGGGAAAGGGGTAGTCTGCTGGCGTCGCTCGTGGTAGGAATGTCCCATGCCGACCTAGCGAGATGTACCATGCCCAATTAGGACACACGCACCTTGGCAGCTTGGCCCGCTGGCCCTAGTATCGAGACAGCGAATGAGCGAAGCGGGCAGGAGGGCTTGATGAGAAGGATCATCTTCGTCGTAGTCGTAGCCACGCTTCCTCTGATGGCGGGGGCGGGCTGCGCGGCAGGAGAACACGACCTGTATGTCATCAATCTCGATGGGACTGGCCTGCGGCGCGTTGCTGGTGAAGATGCCGTGCTCATCGGCTGGTTGGATCAGAACGTCGCTCTAGTCAAACACGACGAAGAACTGGAAGCCCTTGACATCGACAGCGGCGAGTCCAGGTCACTACTCGGTGGTCGCCGCTTCATGGATGTGAGGCTCGCGCCCGACAGCCAGCGAATCGCGTATCTTTCCCTGTCTGATCAGAATATTGCCAAGTTACATGTGGTGAAGGCAGACGGGAGCGACGACAGGCTTCTGGCCGAATCCGGCGGGCTAAACTGGTTCTCTTGGTCGCCGGACAGCGAGCACCTAGTCTACCGCCTCGACTACAGCAACTACGTCATCGATGTGTCGGGCGAGGAGGCGGCCCGCTACGTGGGCGATGGCGCCTTCCCGGAATGGGCGCCCTGCCAGCGCATACTCTTCCAAGGGACTGGAGGGTACTACTACGCTGCGCCGGACGGGAGCGGGCAAACCTTCTTGGGCCACGCCCGCGGGGTTTCGCCCGACCCCACCTGCAAGATGGTGGCATTGGGCCAGTCTCGTTCGATCGAACTCGTTCCCGTCGATGGCGGGACCAGCCTCGGCACGCTGGCCGGCGCCATGTTCATGCTCTGGGCTCCAGACGGAAGCAGGTTCGCGGTCTATCGCTACGATGGAACGCTGGCCATCGTCGACCTTGAGACACGTGAAGAAGTGAACCTGGTATCGACGAGCGGTGAGAGCGACTGCTGCCCGTCAATCGCCTGGTCGCCAGACAGCCAGTGGGTAGCGTTTTCCGCAGCGGGAGTGACGGAGCTCGTGGGCAACGAGCCCCTGCCCAGCTCTGAGGACGCGGACCTCTACGTGGCGAGGGCCGATGGCAGCGAGATACGTATGCTCGTGCGCAAGCCCGGGTGGGATTACTTGGGCGGCTGGACGCCTGACGGCACGAGAATCCTGATGGGAACCGGGGACAAGCCGGACGGTTACTGAACTGCCCAAAACGGTCATCCCGTAGTTGCTAGCGTGGCCTTCCCCCAGGCCAGCGCGTGCGTCACGGCAGGAAGGGCGTCAAGGCGCGACAAAGCCAGGTGCCGCTGGACGGGCCGCTCGCCGAAGTGGGCGAGCAGCGGCCTACCGCAAGCCTGGCCGCTTCCCGTCCGGCAATGCTAGAATGGCTGTGAGATGACCGTTCGCGTTCGCTATGCGCCCAGTCCCACGGGCGAGCCTCACGTGGGGAACATCCACACCGCCCTCTTCGACTGGCTGCTAGCCCACCACGAGGGCGGCACCTTCATCCTGCGCATCGAAGACACCGACCAGGCCCGCATCGTGCCGGGGGCGCTGGAGTCGATCTACGAGAGCCTGCGCTGGCTGGGCCTGGACTGGGACGAAGGGCCGGAGGTGGGCGGGCCCTACGGCCCCTACTCCCAGTCGCAGCGGCTGGAACACTACCACCAGGCCGCCGCCCGGCTCATCGAGGCGGGCCACGCCTACCACTGCTTCTGCTCGCCACAGCGGCTGGAAGAGGTGCGCGCGGAGCAGATGCGCCGCAAGCAGCCGCCTAAGTACGACCGGCGCTGCCGCGACCTCTCGCCAATCGAGCGGCGGGAGGCGCAGGCGATCACACCGGTGGTGCGCTTCAAGACGCCCCTGGCCGGCCGCACCGCCATCGACGACGTCGTGCGCGGGCGGGTGGTGTTCGAGAACGCCACCCTGGACGACTTCGTCCTCCTGAAATCGGACGGCTTCCCCACCTACCACCTGGCCAACGTGGTGGACGATCACCTGATGGAGATCACGCACGTCATTCGCGGCGATGAGTGGGTGTCCAGCACGCCACGCCACGTCCTGATGTACCACGCCTTCGGCTGGGAGCCGCCCATCTTCGCCCACATGCCGATCATCCTTGGGCCCGACCGGGCGAAGCTGAGCAAGCGCCACGGCGCCACCTCGCTGCTGGAGTTCCGCCGGCGCGGCTTCCTGCCCGAGGCGCTGTTCAACTTCCTGGGCCTCCTGGGCTGGTCGCTGGACGACAAGACCGAGATCATCTCGCGCGAGGATTTCGTCCGCTACTTCACCCTGGAGCGGATCGTCAAGAGCCCGGCCATCTTCAACCTGGAGAAGCTCACTTGGATGAACGGCGTCTACATCCGCGACCTGCCGGCGGAGACGCTGGCGGAGCACCTGGCCTCGTTCCTCGAGACGCACCTACCGGCCGACGTGCCGCGCCCGCTGGACCGCTCGTACCTCGCGCGCATCGTGCCGCTGGTGCAGGAGCGCATCAAGCGCCTGGACGAGGCGGCGGAGATGACGGCGTTCTTCTTCGTCGAAGGCGAGCTCCAGTACCCGCAGGCCGACCTGCTGGGCAAACGCTTCGCCGACGCGCCGGCCGAGGCGGCCGCCGCGCTGGCAGCCGTCCGCAAACGGGTGGCGGCCTTGGAGGCCTGGGACGAGGGAGCGCTGGAGGGGGTCATCCGCCCCCTGGCCGAGGAGTTGGGCCTGAAGACGGGCGAACTCTTCGGCGCCATCCGCGTGGCGGTGACGGGCCGGACGGCGGCGCCGCCCCTCTTCCAGACGATGGCCGTCCTGGGCCACGAGCCCTGTCTGGCGCGTCTGGACACAGCCATCGCGCGGCTGCAGGCAGCGACCGCCACTTAGTTTGCCGCGATCGGCCCCCTTCTGATACAATCCCTTCGGGCCTGCCGAGAGGCAGGCAGTGTTTTGGGGGATCGTCTAGCGGTAGGACAGCGGATTCTGGATCCGTATGCGGGGGTTCGAATCCTCCTCCCCCAGCCACGGAAAAGCGGGGCGCATTCGTCTAGCGGCCTAGGACACCGCCCTCTCAAGGCGGAGATCGAGGGTTCGAATCCCTCATGCGCTACCAACGCCGATAAGGAGCCCGACCCGCCCCAGGCGGGCCGGGCTCCTGGCTCCCCTGACCGGAGGGCGCCATGATGGAGATGACCGGTAAGCAGGCCCTGCTGGAACAACTGGTTGCCGAGGGTGTCCAGCATGTCTTCGGCAACCCCGGCACAAGCGAGCAGCCGTTCATGGACCTCCTCCAGGACTACCCCCAGCTCCAGTACGTCCTCGCCCTCCACGAAGCCACGGCTGTGGGCATGGCCGACGGCTACGCCTGGGCCTCGGGGCGACCGGCGTTCGTGCAGCTACACATCGCGCCGGGGCTGGGGAACGCCATGGGCCTGCTCTACAACGCCCGTCGCACCGGCACGCCGCTGGTCATCTACGCCGGCCAGCACGAGCCCAGCGCCGTCGTCCAGGAGGCGATCCTGGCCGGCGACCTGGTGCGCATCGCCGAGCCGCTGACCAAGTGGGCGGTGGAGGTCCACAACGCCGCCGACATCCCCACCGTCCTGCGGCGGGCGTTCAAGGTGGCCGCCGAGCCGCCGCGGGGGCCGGTCTTCGTCTCCATCCCCACCAGCGTCATGGACCAGACAGCGGAGATGACCATCGCTCCCGCGACGCGCACCCGCTGGCGGGCGCGGCCCGACCCCGACGCCGTCCAGGAGGCAGCCGCCATCCTTACCGACGCCCGCCGGCCGGTCATCGTCTTCGGCGACGGCGTGGCGACGTCGGGCGCCGTCGCCGAAGCCGTACAGCTCGCCGAGATGCTGGGGGCGACGGTCTACAGCTCCTTCGCCGTGCAGCTCACCTTCCCGTTCGACCATCCCCTATACCAGGGCCTGCTGAACCTGATCCGTCCCGCCGGCCTGCGCAGCCAGCTCGGCCAGGCGGACGTCGTCCTCATCGTGGGGAGCCCGGCATTCCCCCTCCTCTTCGCCCTGCCCGAATCGCCCTTCGCCGCCGAGACCAAGGTCATCCAGATGGACTTGAGCCCCTGGGAACTGGCCAAGAACTGGCCAGCCACCCTGGCCATGGTGGCCGATCCCCTCCTGGGCCTGCGCGACCTCCTGGCCGTCTTGCCCGAGAAGCTATCGCCGGCGGCCCGCCGCGCCGCAGACGCTCGCCTCCAGGCCGCCCGCGAGCAGCACGTGCGGACGGACGAGTCCTTCGAATCGGTCGCGCAGTCGAGCTGGGACGCGGTGCCCATCGCCGTGCCCCGCCTGATGAAGGAGCTGGCCGACTGCCTGGAGCCCGGCACCATCGTCTACGACGAGTCGATCACCTCTTCTCTATACCTGTCCCGCTACCTGAAGATCAGCTGGCCGGGCGCCTACTTCCGCCACGCCGGCGGCGGCCTGGGCTGCGGCCTGCCGGGCACTCTCGGCGTCAAGCTGGCTCGACCGGAGAGCCCCGTGGTCGGGGTGGTTGGCGACGGCGCTGCCTTGTACACCGTTCAGGCCCTCTGGACGGCGGCCCACCACCGCATCCCCGTCACTTATGTCATCTGCAACAACGCCAGCTATCGCATCCTCAAGATCAACATGCTCGACTACCTCGGCGAATCTGCCGCCCACCGCCGGTTCATCGCCATGGACCTGACGGACCCTCTGCTGGACTTCGCTCGCATCGCCGAAGCCTTCGGCGTGCGCGGGCGACGCGTCGAGCACCCCGACGACCTGGCCCCCGCCCTACGCGAAGCCCTCGCCACCGACGAGCCGTCCCTAGTGGACGTCGTGGTGGAGGGGGCCGTGGGCGGGATGATGCTGTAGGGTGCACGCGCGACCCGAGCCTGAAGGCTGGGGCATGGGAAGGAAATCGATGCCACCGCCTTCAGGCGGGGGTGCAGAACCCATCTCCTGTTTTGTGGTGCCTGGCTCCGCGTCTTATACTTAGAGCGTGACCACCAGCGACGATCGGAAGAAGGAGTACATCGAGGCCTACCAGGCGTGGCAGGAGCAACTCCAGACCCTCCACCGGGTGCTGCTGGAGGGCCAGCGCATCGACCCGCCCCGCCTCAAGGGCCTGCTCAACCGGGAGGTCCGCGCGAAGGAGAAGTACGAGGAGGCGCGACGGCGCTTGCTGGGGCTGGGGACTGACGAAGAGTAGCCCGTTAAAGGTCCTGCTCGCCCTTCGGCAAGCTCAGGGCGAGCGGTCTTGAGTCCCCGGCGTATCCGAACAACAACCCGCGCGTTATGGTAGTTGACCGGCTCCCGCTCGGGCGGGGGCCAGCGCGGGTATGAGTGTGCAAGCGCTGTCGGCAATAGTCCTCGGGGGGAGCATTCGAACGACTGCCCACGAGCAAGAGCACGCCTACCAGAGCGCCCAGGTCCGGCAGGAAGAGGAGCTGGTCCGCAGGGCCCAGCAGTTAGACCAGGAGGCCCTGAGTTGGCTGTACCAGCACTTCTACCCGAAGCTCTATAACTATGGTTACCTCCAACTGGGCGACACCCACCTCGCCGAGGACCTGGCCTCGGAGGTGCTCCTGCGGGTCCTGGAGAGACTGCAGGACTACCGCTTTCGAGGCTTGCCGGTGGCGGCATGGGTGTTCCGCATCGCCCGCAACTACATCATCGACCAGCACCGCCGTCGCCAACGGCGGCCGCAGGTCCCGCTGTTCGACGGCATCCCCGATGCCGACGACAACCCCCACGACCTCGCCGAGCGTGCCCTGGCCCAGAGGGAGCTTCACCTGGCGATGCGTCACCTTACCGAGGAGCAGCGTCAGGTGATCATCCTCAAGTTCATCGAGGGCATGGACAACGCCTCGGTGGCCCGCGTCGTGGGCCGCAGCGAGGGCGCCGTGAAATCGCTCCAGCACCGAGCGCTGGTGGCCCTGCGCAAGATGCTTTCGCCGGAGGGGACGGAGGAAGCTACGTGAAACAGCGTCACTTCGAGTCCATCCTGGACGAATGCCTGAAGGCCGTGGGCCGGGGCGAGAGCCTCGACTCCGTTCTGGGGCGCCATCCCCAGTGGGCCGACGAGCTACGCCCGTTCCTGGCCACCGCCCAGCGGGTGCGCCGGACGCCCGTGGCCAAGCCGCGGCTGGCCGCCCAGCAGGCCGGCTGGCAGCGGTTCATGGGCCAGGCCGTCGCCTTGCGGCGGGCTCACCAGCGGCCAGCTTTCGCCCTTTGGCGACCGCTGGCGGCGGCCGCCTCCCTCGTGCTCGTCCTCTCCTTCACCGGCGGCGCCACGGTCTTCGCTGCCTCGCAGAGCATGCCCGACGACCGCCTCTACGCCCTCAAGCTCGCCACAGAGGAAGCGCGCCTCTGGTTCGCGTTCGATGAGAACGATCGAGCGGACGTCCTGCTGAACCAGGCGGATACCCGCTTGACGGAGATGGCCAACCAGGTGGAGGAAGGCCAGCCGGTAGGGAACAACGTCCTGGCCGCCATGCGCCACCGTATGGACCGCGCCGCCGACATCGTCGACAAGGCGGGCGCTCCCGCCGACCTGGTGGCCCGGGCCAACGAGCTCTCCTCCCGCCAAGAGGAGCTGCTCATCTCCATCCAGGGGCAGGTCTCGTTCAAATCCGCCCCCGAATACGGACGGACGCTGGCCGTGGTCCACGACGTGCGGCTAGCCGTGCGCGACGAACCAGCGGCACCCTCCGACCCGCTGGTGCTGGCCAACGGCGTCGGGCAGGTGATAGGCCGGGTGGAGCAGAGCGAAAGCGGCTCCTGGACCGTGGGCGGCGTGCCGGTTCTGGTGGACCGGAGCACTATCGTGGAGGGCGAGGCCAGCAGCATCGTGGGGAACGTAGCCAGCGTCGCTGTCGTGCGCGAGGCCGACGAGAGCCTCCACGCCCTGACGGTCTCCCTCCAGAGCCAGGGTGACGTCGCCGGTGGGATGCGCATCGCCGGCGTGGTGGACGACGTGCAGGGCGACCGCATCAGCGTGGGAGACCGTATCGTCACCATCGACAAGGACACGATCAAGGACGGCCGGCTTCGCGAGGGCTCGCAGGTAGAGGTAATCGGCGAGAACGTCGGGAACGCCTTCGCGGCCAGCTTCATCCACATCGCGCAGCCCGACGACGCAAAGACCACCTTCGCCTACGAAGGCAAGGTGGAGCAGGTGAGCCCCGACCGCTGGACGGTGGGCGGCCTCACCTTCGTGGTAGGCGCCTCGACACCGGTGGACGCCGGCGCTCTATTCCTTGAGCCGGGCGCCCGCGCCCGAGTCCAGGCGGCCCGGCAGGGCAGCGAGCTCGTGGCCCAGCGCATCACCCTCCTCTCCGCCGAGGATGCCGAGGACACGGTGGCGGTGGAAGGCGTGTTCCAAGAGCGCCTGGCGAACGGCCGGTGGCTGGTGGGTGGACTCGAAGTGGACGCCAGTCTGTCAGCAGTCCAGCTCGAGACCACGGGCACGCTGGTGCGCGCGGTGGGCAGCCGCCGTGCGCAGGACGGCACGGTCGTCGCCGTGCGAAGCGTGGAGCCGCTGCTGGCCGGCGGTGAGACCGGCCTGCTGCGGGTGGAGGGCGTGATGACCCGCCTGGGTCAGGACGCCTGGCTGGTCGGCCCGGCGCGCGTCCAGATCACGGGCGAGACCACGATCGATGGGGAGTTGCTGGCCGGAGCCCGCGCCCTGGTCTGGGGCCGCCCCGGCCTGAGCGACTCGCTGGAGGCGGTGTACGTGGACGTACTGGACACCCAGCCCCTCTTCGTCCAGGACAGCGACTCGCTATCCTATTAGCGTAACTGGTTCGTAGTCGGTGGGTATGGTGTGAAGCCATCCCGCGGGTTGAAACCCGCGGCTCTCCCAGTCGAAATGGTGCCGCGGGATTCATCCCGCGGGGTTCGAAAGCTTACCCACCACCGCTGAACCGGCCTCCTACTAGCCCGCCTTCTCGTAGAAGGGGCGAGGCTTGCCTCGTCCAATGGGGCGCAGCGAGCAGCGCCCCTACCGGTCGTTGCTCATGGTTCGACGTGTGTCGGAGGCGGACCCGCCTGAGACGGGAGTTCACCATGAGCGATCCGACAGCCGTTCGTGTTGCCCCGCCCGCCAGCCATCGCCTACAATGGCTGCGGCGGCCCCCGTCGTCTAGAGGCCTAGGACGCGGCCCTTTCAAGGCCGAAACCAGGGGTTCGAATCCCCTCGGGGGCACCACAGTTCGGCCTGTTGAGAGGTGACGTATGAGCTTTGCTGACGACATCTCCCCCCAGCGACCACTCCTGCGGGGCGTGTCCCATGTTGTCGCCGCCATCGTCGCGACCACGCTCGGGGCGCCCGTGCTTCTGCTGATCGCGGACTCTCCACGGGCGTACGTCGGCGCGGCGATCTTCGCGGCGAGCCTGATCCTTCTGTACGCCACCAGCGCAGCCTACCACCGGATCAACTGGACACCCCTGTTCCGGGCGATCATCAGCCGGATGGATCATTCGATGGTCTTGGTGCTCATCGGCGGCACCTTCACGCCGTTCTGCCTGGTGGTGCTGAGCAACGCCTGGGGCATCACGATGCTGTCGGTCATCTGGGGCATCGTCGGCGCGGGAGTCATTGTGAACATGGCCTGGCCGGCGACGCCGCGGTGGCTGCGGGTGGGCTTCTACGTCGTGCTCGGCTGGCTGGGGCTCATCCCCGCGCCGGAGCTGGCGAACCGGCTAGCGGCGGCGCCGCTGGCGTTGCTGGTGCTGGGCGGCGTGCTGTACACGCTGGGCGGCGTAATATACGCGGTTGGGAAGCCGAACCCGTTCCCGCGGGTGTTCGGCCACCTCGAGGTCTTCCATCTCTTCGTCATCGCTGGAACCGTCCTGCACTACCTAACGATCGCAATCTACGTCCTGCCCAACTAGTGTACTGTCTCTAAAATAGCTTGACTATATCCCCGTGGTGTCGTATGCTCTTGTCATGTGGCAGACGGCACCCACGATTGCGATCACGCCTGGGCAACGACGCACCCTGGAGTCGTG
>Ga0315286_10002874_pt1 | contig 16164 bp, 14 predicted proteins | sample YL17G10_0_MG_FD_205038 | JGI IMG/M metagenome (GOLD analysis project Ga0315286, IMG submission 205038) | Sediment microbial communities from Yellowstone Lake, YNP, Wyoming, USA - YL17G10_0 | ecosystem: Environmental > Aquatic > Freshwater > Lake > Sediment | place: USA: Wyoming | collected...
TTGCCAAAAATTAGTTACAGATATTCTAGTAAATTCACAAAATTTATCTATAGTTCCTTGATCTAATTTTTTATCGTATTCTTCAACCAACGGAATCATTTCTTCTCTAGTCTTTAAACCGGCACGAATCCATCTTGATGCCATTTCAGTTGCAGTAGAATGTGCAAATTTTAGATATTTCAAGTATAGATTTAAAAGATAACTTATGGAATCAATTTGGTTATATTGTTCAATAGAACCTTCTCTAATGTATTCATGACCAAGATGTCTAAATCCCCATCTTTTTGCGACTTCGTAATTGTGGTGTGAATCCCATGGAACAAAGTAACTAAGATAAATTGGTTCTAATCCAAATTTTTCACAGTCCTCAACAGATGGAGGTATTGTTAATTGAAGATCTTTTTCAGAAAGTCCAGAATCTACTAGCCATTTTTCAGAATATGGTTTTACAACGTCATTATAAGGCTGTAACATGGCAGATGGAGTTTCTGTCTTAAATTTACCACCATATGCATATGTAATATTTTCGCCATAAACTAATAATTTAATCCCTAATTTCATAGCCATTGTATAGGGATAAGCATAGATCAAAGAATCAACATACCAAGTTGGTTGACCAAGATCTTCAAGTGATTTTCTTGCAAGAATTCTAGCAACTTTTTTATTAAGATTTAATTGCAATATTTCACAACCAAAAGTATCAGAGATGTTATCCAAGTTTTTTCGACCCGTTTCTGTCCAATCTGTATTTCCTACTGCTAAAAGAATTGGATTCATTTTCATAACTTCTTTCATATAATAAACTTGGAAATGAGAGTCTTTACCACCAGAGATAGCTATTGCACAATCATATCTATCTCCGTTAGAATTACGATGTTTATCGCATAAAATCTTAAATTCTTTAAATCTTGCCTCCCAATTGGTTGTTTTCTGTTTTTCATAATTTATACATGCAGAACAAATATCATTTTCATCAAAGACAAGTCCAGGTCGTGTATTAGGCATAAGGCATTTCTTACAATATTTCATCTATGTTGTTTTTCTATTTCTACAATATATACAATATGAGTGTAGTTAATAACAAAGAGTATTTTGGTATTAGAATTTCTACAAAACTTTATAGTTTGAGAAAATGAGAAATCATATATGAAAGCAAATTTTAATATTAAAAAAGATAAGCTAGAACAAAATGTAAAAAACCCTCAAACAGATGTGATTCCAGATAAGAACTTTACAAAAGAGGAGTTTGAAGAATTTATTTTAAAATCAGGTGCAAAGGGTTCATTTATGATTTACAGATCAGTAAAAAAAGACGATGAATTGGGATTAGAAGAATTATAAGAAAAATAGTCAAGAAATATGTCTCATGACTTAGATTTTTCAATAAGTGAAACTACTTTTACTAAGATTTTAGATTTAAAAAAGAAATTAGGTTTTGACAATAAAAATTGGGAACAATTTTTTGATTACATTTGTTCTCAGGATTTTTTTATGGAATCAATTCATAGCGATATTGAAAAAATTATGAAAAAAATTCATTATGAATCATTTGATGAATGGATACAAAATTTTGCAATAAATTTGAATAATATTTGGGCAGAGCATTCTGCTAAAGAATTAGTTCCAAATGTTGAAGAAATACAACAGGATCAAAAAAAGTCATCAATTGTGATTGGACGTGGTCCATCTGTAAAAAAACATGGTCACTTAGAATTAATTGCAAATAGTAACTATAATGGATCTATAATATGTTGTGATGGTGCATTAATAGATACTTTAAAAGCAGGAATTACTCCAGAAAGATTTCCAAAATTCTATGTTGTAAGTATTGATCCTCGAGATGTAATTACAAAATACTATAATGATCCAATTGTTGATAAATTCGGTTTAAAAATCAATGGAATATTTTCAACATTAACTTATCCATCTACAGTTGAACGGGCTAGACAGGCTGGCATAAAAATACATTGGGTACATACATTATTTGATTATCAAGAGGGTAAAAAATCATTCAATAAAATTTCTGCAATGATGGTTAGAGCAAAAAATCATATCAACGGTCTACCTGCAATTCAAACAGGAGGAAATGTAGGAACCTCATCATGGTTTGTGGGTTGGCAAATTTTAAAATGCAATACAGTTGCATTTATAGGAATTAACCACGGATGGAATGAGGATGATCCTTGGAAATTAATTGTAACTCATGGTAGAGAAAAACTTTCATTAGAAATTGATGAGTCCGATCCTAGTGTTCAAAATCTTTTTCCAAGAATTTACAACCCAGATTTTAATTGTCATTGTATTTTAGATCCAACATTCCAATATTATAGAACTGCATTAATAGAATTCATCTCACGCTCTCCGTCATGGTTAACTACGATTAATGCTACAGAGGGAGGCTCAATTTTTGGAGATAGAATAAAATGCATGACTTTGGAAAAATTTCTTGAAAAAAACTCTAATTGAAAAAAATTAAATTTTTTCAACCTATATTAATTTAAATACACATATGACAATTTAATGTTGAATAAATTGAAAGTTCTTTTAATTGTACCAGAAATAAGATTAGATACAGCTCCCAATCATTTTCCTTTTTGGGCTGGAATTCTAGCAGCAATTATCCAGAAAAAAGGAGGTGATGTCGGGATCCTAGATTTGAATGCATTAAGAGAGAATTATGGTGGTAAATTAGTTCCCAATAATGTAATTGAGGAGGAGATTAATGTTGAGAAATGGGATTTGGTTGGAATAGGTGGATTAACTACTACTTATGGACGAATTAAACAACTTGCGCCATTAATTCGAAAATGTTCAATGGATTCAATTTTTATCGGTGGTGGTGGATGGAGTACTTACAACCCAGATGAAATTCTTCAATTAGTTCCTGAACTTGATATGATATGTATTGGTGAAGGTGAAGAAACAATTTCTGAATTATATGACGAAATTGAAAAAGGTTCAAGAGATTTTGAAAAAGTAAATGGTTTATGTTTAAGAGATAATAAAACATTCAAATTTACTGGTCCACGTGCTTTAATTTCTGATTTAGATACTGTTCCTTATCCTGAATATGATCTAATTGAGACCGAGATATATTTCAGACATTCATCTTTACCAATGTCCGTAGAATCTTTTAATTCAAAAAGAAGAGCATCGGTTGTGTGGGAACGTGGATGTCCTAGAGGATGCACATTTTGTTCTCATAATGGAATGTCACGTATAGATTTACAGAACATATATGGATCAGGAGATAGAAAAGAAGGAGAAAAGAAAGTTAGAATTTCAGATAAAGAGAATGATACATTTCAACTTCCTGCACGTTGGCCAACACCAGAATATGCTGTAAATAACATAAAATTATTGCAAGAAAAATTTGATGTTGATTTTATTTCAATTATGGATGAGAATATGACAAGTAATTTGAAATGGACAAAAGAATTTTGTGATTTGTATGTAAATGAAGGATTAGATAAAACCATCAAATGGGGAACTCTTGGGGATGCACCAAGTGTAGCAGTACATCCAAGTATTGTACAAACAATGAAAGATTCAGGATGTGTCTATATTTCATTTGGATTTGAATCAGCGTCTGATAAAGTATTGAATCAAGATATTGGAAAAGGTCAATTACGTGAACATTTACAAAAAACAGTTGAAACTGTAAAAAAGGCAGGGCTGACTCCGTTAACTACATTCATGATTGGAAATCCTCATGAAAATATTAATGATTTAATGGAAACGTTAGATTTTTGGATTGAAAATGGAGCAACAGTTGATCCTTTTATCTGTACACCATATGTAGGAAGTCCATTGAATTATGATTACAAAGATTTCATCTATCAACAATATGATGAAAGATTAAAAATTGTTAAAAATGACCCAAATTTCAACAAAGAATTGATTTCAAAATGGAGATTGGAAGCATTGGATAAATTTATGCAAGAATGTGGTGATGCAACAGAATATACTGCTACAGTAAGTCAGTATTTTACAATACCAGAATTATTTGTATTGAAGAATTTTATGTATAAACATGATACAAGAAGAATGTTACAGATGGCTCATGGAAAATATGAAGAAACAGGGTTAGAACAATGGAATCATGATAAAAAATGGGAAAAATATTGTGGTATTTGTAAAGCAAAAAACGAACTTAAACAAATAGTAAAAATTCCAAAATATTAAAAATTTAATTTTTTTAATTTATTTTTTTTATATTTTTCCCAGTACAATAATATCATTTCACTAATAAAAAGATCAAATTTGTCATCAATGTCAATATGAATTTCATTTTCTTTGGCTATTAATGGTTTAATCTTCTGACCGTAAATAGAATCATATTTTTTTAATGTCTTAGTCCAAAAAGCATAGATTGTCCCATTTTCATAAAAAAGATCTGGAAGTTGTTGACGCTGATAATATTTTTTTTCATGATCAGATCTAAAAGATTTTAAAAATTTTTTATCATACCAATAAGATTTGTATGGGTGATTTTTGACTTTTGAAACGGATATAACACTATCAGCTTTAGATTTTTGTAATAAATTGATAGATTTATCTATCATTTCAGAAGTTCGAAATGGAGAAGTGGGTTGAAGAATTAAAATAATATCAGGGACATAAGTATCAGCAAAAAATTTCAACGTGTGTTTTATTGTATCAATAGTAGAAGAATTTGAACCTGAAATTTTTTTTGGCCTCAAAAAAGGAGCTTCTACTCCTACAGATATTGCAATTTTTGCAATTTGAGGGCTATCAGTACTTACAATAATTCTATCGAGTTTTTTAGAATCTTTTGCAGCATGTATGGTGTATTCTATTAGTGGTTTTCCAACAACTTTTTTAATATTTTTACATGGTATTCCTTTTGAACCCCCTCTAGCTGGTATAATTGCAAGAATCTTCATAGATTATAAAAATACCTAACCATAGATAAAAATATGCATGTAGTAATCTCAATAACAATTAAATCATATTGACATACACAAAAAATTTCTCATCTAGTGTTATTATTTTTGCCAGTTACACTAATTCCACTTTCAATTTCCTTAAAGTGTTTTATCTTCATTTTGGATTCTTTATACCATTTTTTTACTTCTGTAGTAGTATGACGATATGCATATTTAGGTGAATACCAGTCAAAATTCACCCCTACACTTCTCTCAAAGTTATCAGAAGGATCCCAAAAACATTTTAGAAAATGCCAATAAATAAATCTCTGAACATCATATGTGCCAGATTTTATTCCAAGAATTGCAATATCACGTGGAATAGTTATTTTCTTGTTTAATTTTGATAGATTTTTTCCTAAAATTGCCATGTCTTTTGAAAATTCCATGCAATCTTTCACACTCATATTTACAGTTGTTTTTCTTATATGATCATCAGCATATTCTCGAATTGGAGCTTTTTTATTATAAACATAAATTGAGATATAACCCTCTTTGGTAAGGAATTTTGTCAAGTACTTGAAGGATGTTGAAGTATTTTTTGTATGATGTAAAACTTGATCAGATAAAATATAATCAAAAAATTTCATTCTAAATGGTAATTCCCTAAGATCAGCCTGTAAAAAATGAATATTGGAAATTTTACCGTATTTTTTATAAGCAAAATCAATACTATCACTTGCATCTATTGCAAAAACGTGAGATGTTGAATTTACAGATAAGATTTTAGCAGTGTTACCAACTCCTGTGCCTGCTTCAAGAAGATATTGTTTGTCTTTTAAAAAATTATTAAATTGAAAAATTGATTTCCAACCAAATCTATCCAAAAACCATTTTTGTTGAAATTCAATCCAGTCCTTAGCTTGATGATTTTTGTGGTGGATTCTCCATTTTGCAGAAAATGCATCTTCAGTTTTAACAAAATCACTTGTTTTATCAATAACAAATCTAGGAATTCCTTTAGTAATTTGAAAAATATTTTTACACTTTTTACAATTTAAAGTACCACTAATAATTTCATTTTTTACTTTTTTCTTAATATTTAGTGAGATTTGACTTTTACATTTAGGACAAATAAGATGCTGTAAAAGTTCAGTTTTCAATAAAATACATGAAAAATTAGTATTAATAAAGCATAAGTTATAAAATATTTTGAATAATCAATGAAAAAATCAATGGTTGAATTAATGTCTATTTTGATAAAGATGATTGAAGGTTGGGATATATGACGAGATTACTCATAGGAGGTTCTACTTCAAAGATGTTCCACCTAAAGGAATTTACAAAAGCTCTAACAGATTTAGGTGTTGATTGTAAATTAGTAGTTGATATAGATATTTGTAGAGGTTTTCCAAGTCGTAAAATTTCTGATTGGTTTCAAACTAAAAAAAAATTTGAACGGTTGGTAGCTGAGTTTAAACCAGATGTTATTCTAGTAGATAGACAAAGACATTTTGCACTTGCTGCATCTAAACAGAATATTCCTTTAATAATATATCTAAGAGGAAATGTTTGGAAAGAAATAGAATGGTCAAAACAAACGCTTTACAAATCATTTCCAAAAAAAATTGCATTACAAAGTTGGATTTCTATTACTAGACAAACTTTTGATAAATCATCATTAATCATTCCAATTTGTCAATATCTAGAAAAAGTTGTTAAACAACATTATCCAAATAAAAAAATAAATGTTTTACATGGTGGAATAACTCCATCTAGATGGTATTCCTCAAAAGGTATGGCTCTCAAACATCCCTGTGTTGGATTATTACAAGGGGCAGATATTTGGGGGAAAACACAAGAAATGCTCATTTTGGAAGACATTCTAAAAATCATGCCTAATGTGACATTTTATTGGGTAGGAGACGGTCCATATCGTGATAAGATTCTATCAGTATTAAAAAAATATGATAATTTCAAATGGCTTGGACAATTACAATATCCAGATAAAGTTAGAGAATATCTAACTGAGATTGATGTTTATGCATTAGTTAGTGGAATGGATATATCACCTTTAACATTGCAAGAAGCACAATTAATGAAAAAACCAGTTGTCGCTACAAATGTAGGTGGAATTCCAGAGCTTATGAAAAATAATGAAACTGGGTTTCTGATAGAGAAGGGCGATATATGTGGGTGGATAGAAAAATTATCAGTATTAATTAATGATGAGCAAAAAAGGAAAATTATGGGAGAAAAAGGAAGAGAATTTGTAGAAGAAAATTTTAATTGGAATAAAATTGCTAAAGAATTTTTAGATATTTTAAAGTGTAATGGGTTAATTAAGAAATGAAAAATTTTAAAAATAGGTTAAGAAGAAAAATCTCAAAAATTTTATTTCATTATCAATGGCAATTAATGTATGATTTAGATAATAAAGATTCTAAAGCGTATGGAGATTTTAAAAAAATAATCCCACCGAAAGATAGATTTTGGGCAGATCCATTCATTATTTTTAAAGATAATATCTATTATGTTTTTTTTGAAGAATTTGTTTACAAAATCAATAAAGCTCATATTTCATTTTTAACAATAAATAAAAATGGGGATTATACACAACCAGAAAAAATTCTAGAGAAATCATATCATTTGTCTTATCCTTTTATTTTTATCTATAATGAGAAATATTACATCATGCCTGAATCCTCCACAAGTAATACTATTGATGTCTATGTATGTTCAGATTTCCCAGAAAAATGGAATTTTCATAAAACTCTAATGAAAGATATAACAGCTACAGATTCTACATTATTTCATAAAAATGGAAAGTGGTGGTTATTTACATCCGTAAAAAACTATCAACATCAGAACAGAGATAATGAATTATTTTTATTTTATTCCAATAATCCATTAAGCGATGAATGGATTTCACATCCAAAAAATCCTATTGTTTCAAATATTAAAGGTTCTAGATCAGCTGGTAAAATTTTTGAGGAAAATGGAAACATATTGAGGCCAGCACAAGATTGTTCAACACGTTATGGATATGGAATAATATTTTATCAAATCAATATATTAAATGAAAAAGATTATCAGGAAAAAGAAATTCAAACAATATATCCTAATTGGAATAAAAAAGTGATTGGAGTTCATACTTATGGACAAGAAAATAAATTGACAGTTATAGATGTACGAATCAAAAAATGGAGATGGAATAAATAGTATTACTAATTCTAAATTTCATATTAAACCACAGAAAAAATATAATTAATGACCAAAAGTTTTAGAGCCATGCATCAAAGTAAAGAAGATAGTGATTGGTTACATTTCATAAGAAGTGCTGAACTTGAATGTGCCTTAAAATTTTTTCCGGCTGAAAAAAATATTAAGATTTTAGAAATTGGTGGAGGTGATGGTTTTATTGCAAAGAAAATTCATGAATCAGGATATGAAATAATATCAATTGATCAAATCCCAAAATATCCACAATATTTTTCAGTTGTTACAGGAAATGCAAGTAAATTAGATTTTGAATCTGAGACATTTGACATAATATTTTCATCTCATGTATTAGCTCATATTAATGAAATTGAATTATTTTTTAGCGAATGTAAAAAAGTGTTGAAAAAAAATGGGTTGATGATACATATTGTTCCTTCTACTGCTTGGTCAATAGGAACGAATTTTTGGCATTATATTTTACTTCCAAAATTTTTTATAGAATGGAAAAAATCAAAAGTAATAGTTACAAATAATTCTAATAAAAATATTAAAATAAATAAAAAAGAAAAAATTACGAGTAGAGTCATAAATATATTATTGCTACATCCTCTTGGTGTAAATCCTAGTTTTATTCATGAATTTTACTATTTTTCAAAACATAGATGGAAAAAAATATTTCAAAATCAAGAATTTAAAATTGTAAATATAGTAAATGGACCATATTTCTATTCAGGTCATAATATATTAAAAAATAAATTTCTTGAATTAAGAAAAATATTAGCAAAAACTGGATTTACAGGATCATTTTGCTTTATTTTAAAAAAATAATCATTTAACTTCATAAGAATTATTTGACAGTAGTTTTAAAGATACAACAAATCTTAATAAAAGAAGAATTAAAAAACTAGATGAGATAAATTTCAATGAAGATAAGAAAAAAATTTCTTGAAGCATACAAAAATGGAATTAATGCGGTATCTGGATATGGATTAACTCGTAATAAATTTCTAAAAAGATCATTTGAAACCATTAATTCAATTGCGATAACATATTTGAAAGAATCAATGGTTGAAATAGATGGTCATAAAATATTTTTGGATAAAAAAGATTCCTTAAGACTTTCATATAATCAAAATTATGAGATCAAAGAATTAGAGATTATTAAAAATGAAATAAATCTGGGAGACAAAGTTATAGACGTAGGAGCAAATATTGGATATCATACACTACTTTTTGCAAGACTTGTAGGAAATAGTGGTAAAGTGTATGCATTTGAGCCTGATCCTGATAATTTTCAAATATTAAAAAAAAATATCTTAATAAATAGATATGATAATGTAATTCTTGAACAAAAAGCAGTATCAGAAAAAACAGAAGTGTTGAAACTTTTCAGATCCGAAGAAAACTATGGAATGCATAGAATATATCAATCAAAATGGTGTAAAGATCCTATAAATGTAAATGCAATAAAATTGGATGATTACTTTAAGAATTTAAACGATATTAATTTCATAAAAATGGATATTGAGGGAGCTGAATATGGTGCATTACAAGGAATGAAATCAATTATTGAAAACAATAAAAATTTAAAAATTTTTACAGAATTTGTTCCATCATCAATTATAGAATATGGTATTGAACCAAAAAAATTTCTAAATTTCTTTTTGAAAAATGGGTTTACAATTTTACATGTTAATTCTGATAAAATAATTAAAGATGAAAATCAGGTAGATGAATTTATTAAAAATTATTTGGATCTTGATTTTGTTTCCAATTTGTTATGTAGAAGGATTTTGCAGATTTAACTAATTTAATAAATTCAAAAGAATTGATTTTAATTCTTGTTTTGATGTTGGGATATTATATTGCTCACGAAGGAAAAAACTTGTATTTTTTTCTAATGAATTTTTAATATTGTCATTATTAGAAAGAGACAAAATTGAATTTGCTAGCTCATCAAGATTACGTAAAAAAACAACACCATATTTTTCATATGGAATCTGTCTAATACCATCCCACTTTATCTCGATGATAGGTTTTTTCATACATATGCTATCCATTATAGCTGTTGATGTATTTGAGATAAGTATATCAGATAATGAAATAATTTCCAGTAAGTTTCCATTTACAATTTTTATATTTTTGTTATTATGTTCTTTAAGTTCATTTTCAAACAATGAGATATTTTCGAAAGGATGGGGTTTTAAAATTAAAAAGAAGTTATCATTATTTGAAAAATTATCTAACAAATATTTCCATACAGTTAGATCAAAATTATATTTTTGAAAAGGACTAAAGTTTTTTGATGATGTAAAAGTGATAATAGTTTTAGTATCATCTAAACCATATTTTTGTAATAGAGATTTTGAATCATATAAAAAATATTCATCATAATCTAAAAACATCGGATTTCCAAATACGATAAATCGTTCTGCTGGATATCCATGTTCTATAAATCGTTGTTTTGTATAATTTCCAAAAACTAACATTATGTCTGGAAAAGGACATCCAAATTTGAATTCATCAGATTTTATAATTGATACAGAATGTTCTGGATCTTCTATCCCAAGACCATGTTGAATTGCTATTGTCTTTACATTATTTTTTTTAGCTGCATTTATAATTGATAAAGCAGGTGGATCCGTTTCAGATGGAAGTAAAATCGCTCTGGGTTTATACTGAGAAAAAAATTTAGCATACGAATCAATTTGATTTAGCCAATAAGGAAAGTATTGGTCATAAAGCATATTGAAAAATGCTTCCTTAACATGTTCCCAAACAAAAATATTATCATATTGGAATATATTTTGAAACTGCCTGGTTTTAATTAATTTTTTATAATTTTTTAAAAAAACTTTTTGACTTTTATTATTTGAATTCATAAGAATTATTTCTTCAGGTAACCAATCTAATTCAGAATTTAATCTTTTTATTAACACATCATCAGTTTTTCCTTTTTCTATAAACGGAATAGATATGCCGATAACATTAAAATCATCTTTAAGAATATCTATAATGGGACCAGTAATGTGTTCACCATCTTCATATATCCTCTTTTTAGAATTGTAAATTTGTCTTCTATACGACATTGGTGAAGCTACCAAAACAGAATCATTAAAAGTAAGTTGTGAAAACTTATCTTTAGAATAGAGAGAAAGATGTTTTTTTATTTGTTGTTTAATCCTTTTTTTTAATCTATAACCACGAATTAATTTTTTTAGATTTTGAAAGAAAAAATCTGTAATTTTAAATTTAAAAAATTTAATTTTAGAATATTGAAAAGTGATATTCATTTTTTTACATATTTGCTGTATTGCCTTAAAATAGGCATAGTCATCTTCAATTTCTATTAAATTTATTTTCTCATTTACAAGAAACGTTGAAAATTTATCTATAAAATTTATTATTGAAGAATATCGTGGAAGAAACTCTTCCCATTGAAAAAACCACCATAATGATATATCATCATAATTAAATAATTCCAAGAATGGTTTTGAGTTAAATGATGAAAATTCAATTTTTTTTTGTTCTGAAAAAGCTAATTTATAATTCATATAGTTTTTTGGTAATTCATCAAAGTCTTGTTTGCTAATTTGAATCGCTTGATCGGTTTTTCCAGATTTTTTACCAAAAATTGCTTTGATTATAATTTGATTCATTATGTATATTTATTAGAAAATTAAAACTAGGTTAATTAGTATATAGTTGATTTGTGATGAATTACATTGTTTTTAATTTTATAAGGAATCTAGAATTAAAATATTTTTTATGTTTAAACGTGGTCATTCATCATTTTTTAAATTATCTAATCGAATAGCTGGCTTTCCAACATAGCCCCCTTTTATTAGTAGATTAATTTTTTTTTGCAAATCTTGGAGCTCTATGATTTCATCATTGGTTAATTTTTCATCTTTAGACCATTTTAAAAGAAAATTAGTTAATGATAGAAAAAGTGGAAACGTTACAATGGTTTCGTATCCAGGATGTAGTTTAAAATTATAAGGCTGTGATTCCATAGTAATATCTGCCTCAGCGTGATATGCTGCAATTTTTTTGTAGTGAACATATCCTATTATGACTAAAAAAGGTATACCGATTGTTGAAGTGATTAGGAGATAAATATAGAATGTTGGAAATAGTTCTTTCAAAGAAGGGATATTCTCAATTGCTAAATAATAAGTTACTACCATAGTGTTTATTGCTGCAAAAATAAAGGCAAAATAAGTTGACCAACCCTGCCTAAAATAAAACCATGCTCTATATCCAAGATTTTTTCGTTTTAATTGCAACTTGTATCGAGTTTGACCGCCAATTTAATAAACATTGCAAGATAATTATATCAATAAATGAATTATTTTGCTAGATGTGATATAAAATTTGAGATTATTGATTTTAACACGCAGTGAATTATATAATGGTATATTTCACTTCGGTGGATTTTGTAAAGAACTACAAAAATATGATATAGAATGTAAGATTGAAGATCAGTTACAATTTCTATGTAAATTTTTTGATCTTAAAAAATTAAAAAAAAGAAAATTGTTTGATTTATTTCTAGACAAAACTAAGCCAGATTTAGTATTGCTTGATGATCATAGTGATTTAGTTTTTAGTTTAATCAAGAAAAAAATTCCTTTTTTATTTTTGGTTAGAGGTCATCTTTGGCAGGAAGAAAAATGGGTAAAAGAAACTATCACTAATTCATTTATCAAAAAGATTGTATTGAAAAGAAAACACTACATTATGGAAAAATGTTTGAAAGAAGCATCAATTATAATTCCAATTTCAAATTTTTTAGCTAATGTAGTTAGAAATTATTTTCCGGAAAAACCCATTGAAGTTTTACATATTGATGGAAGAGATCCTGATTTGTGGAAGTCAAAACATGGTATGAAATTAAAACATCCATGTGTAGGATTATTACAAGGAGCAGGTGTTTGGGGTAAAACAGAGGAAATGCTTGTTTTGGAAAAAGTTCTAAAAACTATGCCTGATGTAACTTTTTACTGGGCAGGAGATGGAATTTATAGAGAAAAGATTTTATCTCAACTTAAAAAATATCAGAATTTTAAATGGTTAGGAAAGTTGGGATATCCTGACAAAGTGTTAGAATTCTTAAGTGAGATTGATGTTTATGCATTATTCAGTGGAATGGATGGACTAGGACAGTCTGTGATTGAAGCATCTTTTATTGGTAAGCCAATAGTTGCAACAAATGTTGGTGGTATTCCTGAAACTATGATTGAAAATGAATCAGGATTTTTAGTGGAGAAAGGAAATTCAGAGCAATGGATTCAAAGATTAACAATTTTTCTTAATGATAAAAATTTATCAAATGAGATGGGTAGGTCTGCAAGAGATTTTGCTTTATCTAAATTTAGTTGGCAACAAATAACAAAAGAGTTTGTAAGTATCTTAAAAAAACATGAAATTAATTAGATAAGAAATTTAAAGAGTAGTGGTAGATTTCATTTCTTTTGTGATAAATATTCTATACCATATTTCTAAAGCTAACAATCCAAGAAATTTATTCACATATCTAATATCTATGTTATTTTTATCAAAATGTTTTTGAATCCAATCTTTGTTAATCCATTTTGAGTGTATAATTCTTGCATCAGTGAGATAAATATCACATAGATCATATCCATAAGATCTCCATAAATTCATAGTATCTACAGAAAATCCCTGTTTTTTCTTAATCAATAGTTTATCAAGTGAATATTTTTGAAGAATTTCTCTTAAAATAATTTTTCCAACATCAGTTTTTGGATCATATTTTAAGTTAATTGGTAAATGAATAGCATATTGAATTAGTTCTTTTGATAAAATTGGAGTAACAGATTTTACTTTAAAGTAGTTATGAAAACTGGTGTTCAAAGGAATCCAGTTGTATAGAAGCTTACCATTAAAGTCTGCGAGAAATACTTGTAATAGTGAACTTAGATGATTGTCAAAATAGGGTAAAAATTGTTTATAAATATGATTCCAATTAAAATTAAGTTTTTTACCAAATATGTCTCTTTGATCTTCTACCCAATCTCTTTCATGACACTGTAGATATGCCTTGATTTTGTCAATTGGTGATGAATTCTTTGTAATTAAAGAGAGAAATTTTTTGTATCTGAATGTATAGCCTCCAAATAATTCATCGCCACCATCGCCTGACACTAAGATAGGCCCTAAGGTTTTTGCTTTTTTTACGACATAATACCAATGTAAATCCCAAAATGGTTGCTTAATAATGCTAATTGCATGAGGTAGATCTTTTAGATAATTTTCAACATATACAATATTATGTTCAATATCAAACTTAGATGCAATTTTTGCTGCAGATTTTGATTCATCAACACTATCCTCAAATCTAATCGATATTGCATTGATTTTTACATTAGGACATGTTTTTTTTAATAGTGCCAAAACAAGGGTTGAATCAACTCCACTACTAAGAGCTATTGACGTTTTTGTATGTATAGAATTTTTAATTGTACTATGGATATTTGAACAAATTAAATTTTCTATCATTTGTGGAGATGTATTAAGAGGTTTTTCAATAAAATCTTTCCAAGTTTTTTTAGGAAATTTTGATTTTTTTGTTGGGTTGAATCTTAGTGTTAAAATATTTTTGATTGAATTTGGATCTAATTTTGAACTAGATTTTTCCACGTCCCAATCCTCTAAAAATCAAACCTGCTTTTTTAGCGGTATCTTGATTCACTACTCCTCTAGAATCAATTAAAATCGGGGTTTTCATTATAGTTTTCAAAAAAGTAGGCTCCAGATCATGAAACTCCTTATGAGCAGTGACAATCACTATTGCATCAGTATTTGTCAAAGCATCAACTAAATTATGTTCGGTTTTTATTCCAAAAAGATCTGTAGATTTGAAATAAGGATCATAGATTTTAACTTTACATTTTAGCATTTTGAGTTTTTCAACGATGGGTTCGGCAGGAGTTAGTTGAGTATCTTTAACATCAGGTTTGTAAGATACACCAAGTATCAAAACTTCAGAATTTTCAATATTTTTTCCTGACTCTAAGAATCCTTCAATTAAAAGATCGATTACATGTTGAGGCATCGATTCATTAATTATTCTTCCAGCCTTTACAATACTTAGAAGATTTTGATCTATTTTTTTGGCCAAATTTAACATTTGATATGAGTTTACAGGTAAGCATGGACCCCCTACACCAGCTCCAGGGTAGTGAACTTGAAAATTGTATTTTGTTTTAGCAGCCTCCAAAACTGTTATTATATCAATACCAATTTTTTCAAACAAAATAGCAAGTTCGTTAACAAAAGCAATGTTTATGTCGCGAAATACATTTGTCGTAAGCTTTACTGCATTTGCTGTTTTACAGTCAGGCATCGGAATTAGGTCAACAGTAAAAACATGTTTATAGATTTTAGTGATGATATTAGCAGTTTTATTATCAGTTGCCCCTACGAGTCGTGGAAGTCTTTCAAAATCATTTAGAATTTGTCCTGGATTTGCAGTTTCAGGACATACTCCTATTCCAAAATTTTTCCCGGCCTTTAATCTTCCATCACTTCCTTCTATTAGTGAAATTAATTCATCTTCAACAAATCCTGGTTCAACAGTACTTTCAACTATAACTATCGATCCGGGAGAAAGAAAATCATGTAATTGTTGACCTACAGATTTTAATGCTGAATAAATTGGAACATTATTGTGATCCATAGGTGTAGGCAGAGATAATAAAATTACATTTGAAGATGGGACAATCTCTTCAATCTTTGTGGTCGCAGAAAATTTTTTCTCTTTTAATACATTTTCAAATATTGTATCATAGCCAGGTTCATCCTTGAGAGAAAATATTCCAGAATTGATATTTGATACAAGTGTTGAGTTTATGTCAACTCCAACTGTATGTAGACCAGAATTTGCAAACGATAATGCTGTGGGCAATCCAATTCTCCCTATGCCAATTACACATACTTTTAATTTGCCAGACTGAATTAAATTTGAAATTTCTGATAAATCCATTTCTATAATATTAGTCATACTTTGTTACCAACTTGATTTGTC
>Ga0315286_10002875_pt1 | contig 16163 bp, 16 predicted proteins | sample YL17G10_0_MG_FD_205038 | JGI IMG/M metagenome (GOLD analysis project Ga0315286, IMG submission 205038) | Sediment microbial communities from Yellowstone Lake, YNP, Wyoming, USA - YL17G10_0 | ecosystem: Environmental > Aquatic > Freshwater > Lake > Sediment | place: USA: Wyoming | collected...
ACCGGCTCCGCGACGCCGCGCTCCTCCAGGACGCGCACGCCGGCCGAGGGATGCTCCTCCGTCGGGCTGCGCGCGTCGTTCGGCCAGCGCTCGTAGTCGAAGTCGTGGAGGAGTCCGACGACCCCCCAGAGTTCCTCATCCTCGCCGCAGGCCCGCGCCTCGGCGCGCATCGCGGCCTCCACGGCGTACATGTGCTTGCGCAGCGCGTCGGAGGCCGTGAATTCGTGCACGAGCGCGAGGGCTTCGGAGCGGGAAAGAGACATATGGGGTCAGGGTTCAGGGTTCAGGGGACAGGGGAACAGGGGACAGGGGGCGGCACGGCCCGTAGGCGATGAACTTGGCGTCCGCGCCGCCCGCCGCGATGAGGGGGAGCAACCGCGCGACGGAGTCGGCCGAGGGAAGGCCCCGGCGCACGACGAGCACCGTCGGCTCCGTGCACGCGGTGATCGCCTCGCGCCACCAACCGGCCTCACGCAGCGGCGAGCCGGGCAGGCCGCGGAACTCGGCGGCGCGGCTCGTGACGTAGTTGCTCGTCAGCTCCGCGGCCGACGCGCTCGAGAGGAGCACCGGCCGGTCGAGATAGTAGCGGAGCGACGTGGGGTACGCCTCCACGCCCACCACCCGCGCCCGCGGCGCCGCCGCGTCGATGCTCGCCGCCAGCTCGCGCGAGGAGCGGTCGCGCGTCACGGCGGTCACGAATCTCCCCGCGCCGAACGGCGTAGCCGCGCTGGGGATTGCGAGGCCGGCCGCCACCAGCCAGACCGACCGGCGGCGCGCGCCGATCAGCGTCACGGCGGCCGCGGTCGCGAGCGGGACACCGAGGCCGAAGACCAGGCCGGAGAGCGCGTTCCGGGCGAACGGCGTCATTGTGATGAGCTGAGAGATCGGTGCCGAGAACACCACCAGGGCCACCGCGAGGGCCGCGAGCAGCACGCCGGACACCGTCGTGCCGATCACGGCTTGGTGGCGCGCGCCCTCATCGCGCAGCGCCACGGCGAGGAGCAGCGCCGCGGCGAGTGCGACGGCCGGCAGGGCCGGCAGGTAGTGGCCGGGGAGCTTCGACGGGGAGAGCGAGAAGAAGACCAGCGGCACCAGCGCCCACGCCGCGACGAACACCGCGCCGCGGCCCGCGTCGTCGCGGCGCCGCGAGCGCCGCTGCCACCCGCGCACCGCCGCGGCGATGGCCGGGCCGATCCACGGAAAGCTGCCGGCGAGCAGCACCGGGACGAAGTACCAGATTGGGCCGGTGCGCCCCGCGGTCTTCGTGGCCACTTGCTCGAGGGGCTCGTAGAAGAGGGCGTACGCGGGGAAGTCGGGCCGCCGCAACGAGACGGCGACGAACCAGGGGAGGGAAGTGACCAGGAGCCAGGGCCAAGCGCGAAGAGAGAAGAAGGGCCGCAGCTTGGTTCCAGATATCAGGCCGAACGCGGTGATGATCAGCAGCGGCACGATGACGGCGACGGGCCCCGTGGTGATGACCCCGAGCCCCATCGCGGCCCAGGCCAGCCCGAACCAGGTCCGTCGCGTCCGCTCGTCCGTGAAGCCACGCCACGCCGCGCCGAGCGCCATCGTCTCGAGGAACGCGAGGGCGGAGTCCAAGATCACCGTGCGGCTGAAGACGAGCACCAGCGGCATCGTCGCGAAGGCCACCGCGGCGATCTCCCCCGTGCCCGGCGGCCCCATCCGTCGTCCGAGGCGCCACACGAGCAGTGCGGTGGCGAGCGTGAAGAACAGGGAGGGCACGCGGGCCGCACCCTCGGTCTCGCCGAGCACCTTCAGAGACAGCGCGACGGCGGCGAAGTAGGTGGCCGGCTTGTCGAGATACGGGAGTCCGTTGAGGTGGGGCAGGACGTAGTCGCCGCCGCGCGCCATCTCGCGGGCGACCTCGGTGTTGCGCCCCTCGTCGGGCTCGAGGAGCTGATAGGAGCCGAGGCCCCAGCAGAGGCCGCCCAGCGCGAGGGCACAGGCCGCGAGCCAGGCGCGGGGCACCACGGAGCGGGCTAGTTCGCTGCGCCGGGCGGGGGCGCCGGCGCGGCCGGCGCGGGGATCTGCGAGACCATCAGCGGTACCGTGGCCTCGAGATGGCCGTCCACCGCGATCTCGAAGGTGTAGGTGCCGGCGCGCTCGAGCGGGATGTCGAAGGCCAGGACCGCGCCGGCCTCGACCTCGACGACGCCGGCCGGCGGCTCGCCGATCTGCACCGCGCCGTCGCCGCGGAGGACCTCGTGACCGAGGTCGTCCACGAGGCGGATCTGGACCGGGTGGTCCCCGATCTCCGTGCGCCGGCCCTTGAGCCGCAGCACCAGGTGGAGCCGCGGGTGGACGACGGGGAAGCGCTCGACCCAGATGCGCTCGAACATCCCGAGCACGGAGAGCTTGCCGTGCTGGTCGATGATCGCGTAGTCGCAGGCGACCGCGAAGGCGACGTTCACACGTCCACGACGCGCACGGAGGTGAGAATGTCCCCCTGCGCCAGCTTCAGGACCACGTCGAGGCCGGTCTGCACCTGGCCGAAGACGGTGTGGACGCCGTCGAGGTGCGCCAGCGCCGCGTGGCAGAGGAAGAACTGCGAGCCGCCCGTGTCCTTGCCGGCGTGCGCCATCGAGATGGACCCCGGCTCGTGCCGGTGCGGATTGCCCTTCGTCTCGCACTTGATCGTGTAGCCGGGCCCGCCGGTCCCGACGCGCGGGTGCTTCGCGTCCTTCGACAGCGGGTCGCCGCCCTGGGCGACGAAGTCCTTGATCACGCGGTGGAATCGCGTGCCGTCGTAGAAGCCGCTGTTCGCCAGCTTCTCGAAGTTGGCCACCGTTCCGGGCGCCTCGACGGGGAACAAGTCGCCCTCGATGCGTCCCTTCGCCGTCTCGAACGTCACGCGCTTCTTCACACCACCTCCCCCGATGGGTCCTGATCGTAGAACGTCCTGAGCTCCAGCACCTTCAGCTGCCGTACGGCCACCGGCAGCTGCACCACCGCCACCTCCCCGACCTTCTTCCCCAGCAGCCCGCGCCCGAGCGGCGACCCCACGGAGATCTGCTCACCGTCGAAGTCCATCGTGTCGGAGATGACGAGCTCGTAGTTCTCCTTCAACCCGGTCTTCACGTCCGCCACCACCACGCGCGAGCCGAGGCCGACGCGGTCGGTCGGGATCTTGGAGAGATCGACCTGCGAGAGCTTCGCGAGCCGCGAGCGGAGATGGGACAGGCGCGCGTGTACGAACGCCTGCCGCTCGAGCGCGGCGTGGTAGTCGCCGTTCTCGCGCAGGTCTCCGTTGGCGAGCGCCTTCTTCAGCGTGTCGGGCAGGGTGACCGACAGCTCGTGATTGAGCCGGCCCACCTCGTCGGAGAGTTTCTGCTTGATCGCGTCCAGCATCGGGAAAACCTACCCCGTTCGCGCGAAAGACTCCATAGCCGTACGGAGATCGGGGGGCGTGCGGGCGGGAGGGGCGCACGAGGTGCCGGAGCACAGCAGAGCGTAGGGGGGCGATAGTGAGGACGTAAGAGGTGAGAGGGGAGAGGAGGCGGGATAGCCGTGCCGCAGGACCACCTTCCGCGGGCGGTAGGTGCTGAGGGCGGTCGAGGTGAGTTCCGTGGTAGTAGTATCGGCTACTACTATTGTTGACATGCCGCGGATGAGGGCATCGAGGGCGCGGCAGTAAGTCGCGGCGAAGACACCGAGGCTGGCCGTCCTGCCGGCGAAGGCGCGGAGGGTGGCCTCTGCTTCGGCGCGGTGCGCCTCGTCGCCGGTGACGGCGTGAAGACGCAGGAAGACCAGCGCCGCCACGGCGTTGGGCGCCGGGGTAGGGTTGTCCTGGATGGGCTTGGCGCGCTGGGAGAGGAAGCCTGTACCGCCGGGTCCGGCGATGTCGAAGAACCCGCCAACGGGGTCGCGGAAGGCCGTGCTGATGACGGTGGCGAGGTCCAGGGCGCGGCGCAGCCAGCGCTCGTCGCCGGTGTGCTCGAAGGCCGCGAGAGCCGCCGAGGCCGCCTGGACCTGGTCGTCCAGCATCAGGGGGGCGTCGGTCACGCCGGACTCCGTGCCGGGCGGAACACCGCGGTGCGCCATCCCCTCGCCCGGCCGCCAGGCGTCCGCCCAGAGCCGCTCCAGGGTCGTGAGCGCGAAGGCGCGACAGTCGTCGCGGCCCAGCACGGACGACGCCTCGAGGAACGCCTCCGCCATCATCGCGTTCCAGTTGGTGTAGAGCGAGCGGTCCACCGCCGGCGTGGGACGCAGGGCCCGCGCGGCGCGCAGCTTGTCGGCTGCGGAGGCGAGCAGCCGCGCGACCTTCATCTCGGGGATCGCCAGCGCCTGCGCGATCTCCGCCTCGGTCGTCGCCACGAAGAGGACGTTGCGCTGCGGGTCGTGGTGCATCTCGCCCGCCGCGCCGATGTCCCACCTGAGGCGCGCCGCCTCCCACTCCTCGCCGGAGAGCACGGCCTGCGCCTCTTCGAGCGTCCAGGTGAAGTAGTTCCCGTCGTCGTCGAGGCCGACGTCGGCGTCCTGCGACGCCGCGAACCCTCCGCGCTCGAGGTCGCACATCACCGCGAGGGTCCAGCGCACGATGCCCTCGGCCGCTTCCCGGTAGAGCGGCGTGCCGAAGGCGGCGTGGGCGTGGAGGTAGACCTTCAGCAGTTCGGCGTTGTCGTACGCCATCTTCTCGAAGTGCGGGACGATCCACCGCTCGTCGGTGGCGTAACGGTGGAAGCCGCCGCCGAGCTGGTCGTGCACGCCGCCGCGGGCCATCGCCGTCAGGGTCCGCTCAACGACGTCCCGCAGCCACGCCTCGCCGGTGTCCCACCACCGGGCGAGCAGGAAGTCGACGGCCGAGGGGTGCGGGAACTTCGGCGTGGTCCCGAAGCCGCCGTGGCGGAAGTCGAAGGCGCGCGCCATCTGCTCCGTGGCGGCATCGAGGAGTGCGGGCGTGATCTCTCCGGGCTGGCCTTCGGTCAGCATCCCGGCCACGTGGCTGCGCAGCTGCGTCGCCGACTCCAGCACTTGCGGCCGCTGGCTGCGGTACGCGTCCAGCACACGTTCGAGAACGGCGCGGAACCCCGGGCGCCCGAATTTCCCATTCGGCGGGAAGTAGGTCCCGCCGTAGAAGACGTCGCCCTCGGACGTGAGGAAGGCCGTGAGCGGCCAGCCCCCCTGTCCGGCGAGGGCCTGCACGGCGCGCTGGTAGCGCGCGTCCACGTCGGGCCGCTCGTCGCGGTCCACCTTGACGCAGACGAAGTGCGCGTTGAGGTACTCGGCCAGTGCCGGATCCTCGTACGACTCGCCGTCCATCACGTGGCACCAGTGGCACCACGCCGCGCCGATGTCGAGGAGGATGGGCCGGTCCTCGGCGCGCGCCGCCGCGAAGGCGTCCTCCGACCACGGGTGCCAGTCCACGGGCTGGTGCGTGGCGGAGCGGAGGTAGGCAGAGGCGGCGCCGCCGAGGCGGTTCATCGGGAGGGGCCCGCTCCGGTCACGCCGAGGCCGACGGGCAGAGGTCGGCCAGCGGGCACTCGCCGCACTTCGGTCGCCGCGCGACGCAAACGGCGCGTCCGTGGTGGATCAAGAGGTGCGGGAAGAGCGTCCATTCGGGCCGCGGGACGAGCGCCATCAGGTCCTGCTCGATCTTCTCCGGGTCGCTCTGCGCGGTGAACCCGAGGAGCTGCGTGATGCGGGCGACGTGCGTGTCCACCACGACGCCCTCGTCCTTCCCGAACGCGTTGCCGAGGACGACGTTCGCAGTCTTCCGCCCCACGCCGGGGAGCGTCACGAGATCCTCCATCGTGTCGGGCACCCGGCCGCCGAAGCGCTCGAGGAGCGCGGCGGCCATCCCGAGGACGCTCTTCGTCTTGTTGCGGAAGAACCCCGTGCTCCGGATCTCCCCCTCGAAGACGGCGGGGTCGGCCGCGGCGTAGTCGCCGGCGCCGCGATACTTCCGGAACAGTACCTGCGTCACGACGTTGACCCGGGCGTCGGTGCACTGCGCGGAGAGGATCGTCGCGACCAGCAGCTCGAGCGGGTCGGCGTGGCGGAGCGAGCAGCCCGCCTCGGGGAAGCGCTCCTTGAGGCGGGCGATGACGGGGCCGACGCGCGCGGCGGCCGGGGAGACCTTCGAGCGACGCGCGGCGAGCCCGGCAGGCTTGGCCTTGAGAGCCGGCCTGGGCTTCGGTGCCGGCGCGGGCGGGATCTTGGCGGTGCGTCCGTGTGTCGCTGACCCCGGGTGCCCGCTGGTCCACTGGCCGGCTCGTCCCCCCTTGCCCGTGCCCCCGTGCCCCCGTGACCCTGTGCCCCTATTCTCTCGCCTTGGCATAGTCCAGGAATCCCTCCGCGTCCCGCGTGTTGAGTACGTCCTGTGGCTCCAGCCAACCCTTCCGCGCGATGCCGATGCCGAACTCCACGTTGTGGAGGCCAGCGAGCGAGTGCGCGTCGGGGCCGATGCTGATGGCGACGCCGGCGTCGCGGGCCTCGCGGCAGAGCCGCCAGTCGAGGTCGAGGCGCTGGGGGTCGGCGTTGATCTCGATCGCGACGCCGCGCTCGGCCGCCCGCGCGATGACCCGGTGCAGGTCGATCTCGTAGGGGTCGCGGGTGAGCAGCAGCCGTCCCGTGGGATGACCGAGGATGGTCAGGTGCGGATCGTCGAGCGCCCGCAGCACTCGCGCCGTCATGGCGGCGCCGTCCAACTCGAAGCGGGAGTGGATGGAGCCGATCACGAAGTCGAACCGGTCGAGCACGTCGGGCGTGTAGTCGAGCCGCCCGTCGGCGAGGATGTCGGCCTCGATGCCCTTGAGGATGCGGAGATCGGGCGACGCGCGGTTCCAGGCGTCGATCTCCGCGTGCTGCCGCGCCACGCGTTCCGGGTCCAGGCCGCCGGCATAGGCCGCCGCCTGCGAGTGATCGCTGATGCCGAGCCAGGCGTAGCCCAGTGCGCGGCACGCCTCGCCCAGCTCGGCGACACTGTTGGTGCCGTCACTGTAGGTGGTGTGGCAGTGCAGGAGGCCGCGCAGGTCGGACTGTTCGATGAGGCGGGGCAGGGGTCCGGCGGCGGCGCGCGCGACCTCGTCGGTGCCTTCGCGGAGTTCGGGCGGGATCCAGGCGAGGCCGAGGGCGCGGTAGAACGCGGCTTCGTCGGGGCAGCCGAGCGGCGAGCCGTCGCGCCGCAGTCCCGTCGCGTCGAGCACGAGGCCCCGCGTCGCCGCGTGGCGCTGCAGCTGCGCCAGATGCGTGAGGGACCCCGTGGCCCAGGCGAGCCGGTGGCCGAACCACTGCGGCGCGCTCCCGTGGAGGTCCGCCGTCGTGTCGCGGCCCAAGCGCACGGTGACGAGGTCCGGGTCCGCGGACACCGTCGCGCTCGCCGCCGCGCCGCGCACGAGCTGGTCGGCCAGATCCCGCAGCGGGACCGTCGCGGCGACGGCGAGGTCCACGTCCCGGACGACCTCGCAGCGGCGGCGCAGGCTCCCGGCCACTTCCACCACCGCGACCCCGGGCAGCGCCGCGAGGGCGGCGCGCAGCGCTTCCGCGCGGCGGGCCGCGTGCTGTACGAGGCTGAAGGCGCTGGTGCGTCGCAGGAACTCGAGGCTCTTGAGGATCTTCGCCGCGGTCTTCTCGCCGAAGCGGGGGAGGCGCGCGAGGCGCCCGTCCCGGGCGGCGACTTCGAGTTCGTCGAGGGACGCGATGCCGAGCTGCTCGTGGACGGCGCGGACCTTGGCGGCGCCCATCCCGGAGACCCGGAGCATTGCGACGAGGCCGAGCGGCACCTCGGCGCGCAGCGCCTCGAGCGCGCCCGAGCGCCCGGCGGTGAGGCACTCGCGCACAACCTCGAGCGTCGCGGGGCCAATGCCCTTCACGGCGGCGAGCTCGCCGGACGCGAGAGCCGCGGCGAGGTCCCCCGGGAAGTCCCCGACGGTGCGGGCCGCGTTCTGGAACGCGCGGACCTTGAAGGCGTTCTCCCCCTGGAGCTCCAAGAGGGAGCCGATCTCCTCGAGGACCTGCGCGACGTCGTGGCGGTCCATGGCGGCCGGCCCTACGCTCGGCGCGGCGCGCTCACGGCGCGCTCGGCAGGAACGGGTCCAGGGTGGCGACGAAGCGCTCGGCCTCCTCGGCGTACAGCGTGTGCCCGGAGTCCTCGAAGACGACGAGCCGCGCGTGCGGGATCCGCGCCGCGAGGACCTCGGACGCGGCGAGAGGCACGGGGTCGTAGCGCCCGTGGAGGATGAGTGTGTCGGCGGTGATGCCGCCGAGGCGCTCGCGCAGGTCGGATCCGGCGAGACTGTGCCAGACGGCGTGCTGAGCGCGCGAGGCCACGCGGAACGGCGTGAGGTTCACGGCGCGCGAGGGCTCCTTGAAGTAGCCGGCCACGGAGAGCGCGAAGGCGCGCCGCCAGAACTCGTCGGGGTCGCGCTCGCGCAGCCCGCTCGCCGAAAGCGCCGCGCGGGCGTCGGCGACGACCGGCGCGTTCTGGCGCCGTTCGAACTCGGCGCTGTAGGCGGCGCTCGCCTCGGGGTAGGTCGGCGCCGGAGCGACGAGGGCGAGCCGGGACACGCGGCCCGGGTGCCCGACGGCGTGCAGGAGCGCGAGAAGCCCGCCCCACGAGAACCCCAGCACACAGGCAGGCTGCGGGGTGAGGCCGGTCAGCACCGCCTCGAGGTCGGCGACGTGCTCGCGCCAGCCGAGGCGTGTGGTGCGTGGTACCTCCGAACGGCCGCCGCCGCGCTGGTCGTAGTAGAGCAGGGTGCGCCCGGTGGCGAGCCGGTCGAAGTGCGGGCGCAGGTAGTCCATCGAGGCGCCGGGACCGCCGTGCAGGACGACAACGGTGGGTCCGCTGTCGCCGACCCACCGTGCAAAGAGATCCACGTCGGCGCCCCTCAGGGTGCCGGTGCGTTCCGTCGGCGCAGGGCCTCCGGGGTTGCGGTGCTCGGCTCCGCTAGCGCGCCCCCAGTGTGACGGGGAGCGTCAGCGTCTGGTCGCCGCGGCGGACGCGAACGTCCACGCGGTCTCCGGCCTTGAAGTGCGAGAGCGCGTTCTGGAAGTCCTGCAGGTTCGCGATCGGGTACTCGCCCATCCCCAGAAGGACGTCGCCCGCGCGGATGCCCGCCGTCTCCGCCGCACTGCCGGCGCGGACGCCCTGCAGTAGCACGCCGCCGGGCTCGCTCGCCATGTCGGGGATCGTGCCCAGCGACGGGCGGGCGCCACTGCCCGCGGCCACGGGGGCGGGCGGGGGCGCGTCCACGAACGTCATCGGTCCGGGGCGCGCGGCAAGCCGCCGCACGAGGTCCGCCGCGAAGGAGGCGATCTCCGCCATCCCGTCGGCATTGACCTTGTCCCAGGTGTCCGCCGCGCGGTGGTAGTCGGAGTGCACGTCGGTGAAGAAGTGCAGGACCGGCCGCTTGTTGGCAAAGAAGGAATTCTGGTCCGAGTTGCCCCAACCATCGCCGGTAGCGCGCACGTCAAAGTGGTATGGCGTGTTCACGGAGTCGAGAAGGGGCCGCCACTCGGTGGCGCTCAGGGCGCCGAGCGCCAGGAGCCGCCTGTTCGCCTGGAGCCGCCCCACCATGTCGAGGTTCACCATCGCCAGCGTGGAGTCCATCGCCGCGGCGGGATGGTTGGCGTACCAGACCGAGCCGAGGGCGCCTTCTTCCTCCGCGTCGAACAGCACGAAGACGATGGTCCGGGCGGGCCGCGGGCGGGCCGCACTGAGCAGGCGGGCCATCTCGAGCACCGCCGCGGTGCCGGACGCGTTGTCGTCGGCGCCGTAGTGGAGCGTGGCCACGGTGTCGGGGCCCGGATCACCGAAGCGGCCGAAGCCGAGGTGATCGAAGTGCGCGCCGATCACGATGTCCTGCCCGCGGAGCCGGCGGTCGGCGCCGGGGAGGATGGCGACCACGTTGTGGGCGGGCCGGTCCGCGACGCTCGCGGCGCGGGTCCCCGTGGTGGACGCGATGGTCCAGCGCTGGAAGAAGGTCCCGCTGTCGCCGCCGGGCCGGAGGCCGAGGCGGCGGAACTCCCGGGCGGCGTACGCCGCGGCGGAGTCGCTGCCGGCGGTGCCGACGAGGCGGCCCTCGAGCGCGTCGGAGGCGAAGTACTTCACGTCGTCCAGGATCCGCTGGGCGCGCGGCGTCGTGGCCTGCGCCGCGAGCTGCGCGGCGAGCATCGGCGCGGCGGCGAGGAAGATCAAGGTGCGTGTGGTGTTGGTCATTGCGGAAAGTTAAACGGAGCGGCCGGGCCGGGCCACGACCCGGCCTCCGGCGTGCCGCAGGACGGGGACCGAGGTTCCGGGGGGGGGCGCGGCTGCCGGCATTGCGCCTTCACGCGTGTTGGGGAGATTCGAGGCTGAGAGCGAGGAGCCATGGCAGGAGCGACCCCGAATCTCCGTCTCGATCGCTGCACGGTGCGCCCGTGGGCCGACGCCGACCGTGCGGCGCTCGTGCGCCACGCGAATGACCGAGAGATCTGGCGCAATCTGCGCGACCGCTTCCCGCACCCCTACACGCCGGAGGCCGCCGAGCAGTGGCTCGCGTACCTGGCGCCCACGGATCCCCTGACGCACTTCGCCATCGAAGTGGACGGGGAAGCGGCCGGGGGCGTCGGCTTCGAGATCGGGCAGGATGTGCACCGACGTTCGGCGGAGATCGGCTACTGGCTGGGGCGCGCAGTCTGGGGCCGCGGCATCGCCACCGAGGCGCTGCGCGCGGTGACGGCGTGGGCGTTCGCCCACCACGACCTGGTGCGGCTCCAGGCCTGCGTCTTCGCGTGGAACCCGGCGTCGATGCGCGTCCTCGAGAAGGCGGGCTACGTGCGGGAAGCGACGCTCAGGCAGGCCGTCAGCAAGGACGGCGCCACCATCGACATGCTCATCTACGCGGCGCTGCGGCCCTAGGGCGCAGGGGCCCGCCCCGCGCCCGCTGGTTATCTTGGCCCCGTGACTCTGCGCGACCTCGTCGTCATCCGCCTCGGCGTGGCGGTGAACCTGGTCATCGGCCAGATCGTGGCCGCGCTCCTGCTGCCGATCTTCCTCGACGCGATGGGGACGATCCTGGTCGCCGCGCTCGTGGGCCCGCGGGCGGCGATCCTCGCGGGGTTGACGTCGCAGGTCCTCGCCTCCGTGCTCTCGGGCAACTTCGCCTGGCTCCCCTTCGCCCTCGTGCAGGTGGTGATCGCGGTCTACGCCTGGGGCGCGGCGCGCCTCGGGGTGTTCCGGCGGCTCTCCACGGCGCTGCCGGCCGGCCTCCTCCTCGGCGCGCTGTCGGGCGGGACCGCGGCGCCGATCGCGTACTTCGTCTTCGGCGGCGCGACGGCGGGGGGCGTCACCCTCGTCACGACCGTCCTGCGGGCCGCCGGCCTCCCGCTCTCCGTCGCCGTCACCGCAGCGAGCCTGTCCACGGATCTGCTCGACAAGACGATCGCCTTCGGGCTCGTCTGTCTCGTCCTGCGCGCGCTGCCGCAGCACCTCGCGGCGCGGTTCCCGGCGCTGACGCGATGATCGGCTACCGGCCGGGGGACTCGCCGCTCCATCGAGCGCATCCGTACACGCCGCTGGCGCTCGCCGCGTCGCTGCTGCTGACGGTCTTCGCCTGCGGCTCGCCGGGCGCCGTGGGCGCCGTGGTGCTCGCCGCGGTTGTCCTTGCGGCGGCCGGCGGCGTTCTCGGTTACACGGCGCGACCCGCCCTCGCGCTCGGCCTCGCGACGTGGGTGCTGCTCCTCGTGTTGCACGGCCTCTTCGGCCCGGAGCCGTTCGTCGCGGCGGGCCCACTCGGCGTCTCGGCCCCCGGGCTGCGGCGCGCGCTCGTTCTCGGCGGCCGCCTCACGGCGATCCTGGTCGCGTTCCTGACGGTGCTCGCGGTGGTCTCGCCGGCGCGGCTGGTGGACGCGATGACCGACCGCGGCGTCCCGTTCGCGAAGATGTACCTGCTCGTCTCGACGCTCACGCTGGTGCCGCGGCTGCGCGTGCGCGCCGCGCAGATCCTCGAGGCGCAGCAGTGCCGCGGCCTGCGCCTGGGTGGGTCGCCGCTGGCGCGGGTCGCGGCCCTGGGGCCGCTCGTCCTCCCGCTCGTCCTCGGCGCCCTGGCCGAGGTGGACGAGCAGGTGCTTGCCCTGGATGCGCGCGGCGCCGGGCGCCCCGGCCGCCGCACCGCGCTCGACCCGCCGGGCGATTCGGCGCTGCAGTGCACCATGCGGTGGGTGGCGCTGCTGCTGGCGGCGGCGGCTTTCGCCGCGAAGTTCGCGGGGCACGCGCTGTGAGCGCACCGCTGCTGCGGTTCGCGCATGTGACCTACCGCCACGCCGGTGCCGTGACGCCGGCGCTCGCGGACGTGACGCTGGAGGTGACGGCCGGGGAAGTCGTCGCGCTGGCCGGCGCCCCCGGTGCGGGCGCCACCACGTTCCTCCTCGTGGCCGGCGGCTTTGCCCCGCGCCTCGTCGGCGGCACCCTCGACGGCACGCTGCACCGCGCTGCGGCGCGGCCCGGAATCGTCTTTGCGGCCCCGTGGACCCAACTGACCGGCCTCTGCCAGACGGTGCTGGCCGAGGTGGCTTTTGGGCCCGCGGGACTCGGTCTGCCGCGCGAGGCGGTGCGGGCGGCCGCGGAGCGTGCGCTCGAGCGGCTCGGCGTCCTGCACCTCGCGGGGCGCGATCCGGCGACGCTCTCGGGCGGCGAACTGCAGCGGGTCGTCGTCGCCGCGGCGTTGGCGCTGGAGCCAGACCTGTTGCTCCTGGATGATCCCGCGGCGGAGCTGGACCCGGCGGGGGCCGATGCCCTGTACGCGCTGTTGCCCGACGTGGCTGCGGCAGGGGCCGCCGTGCTGGTGGCGACGCCGGACACCGAGCGCGCGGCGCGCGCCGCGACGCGGGCGGTGCGGCTCGACGGCGGCCGTGTGGTCGCAGACGGTATGCCGGCCGCCGTGCTCGCGGAGACTCCCGCGGCGCGGATCGCGCGCGCGGCGGGCTGTCCCGCGCCGCTGCCGCTCGACGTCGACGCGCTGGTGGCGCGGGTGGCGCGATGAGCGGGCACGCCGTCCGCCTCGAGGCGGTCAGCTTCCGCTACGATGCCGGCGATGTCCTGCGGGAGGTCTCGCTGGCGCTCCCGGCCGGCTCGAGCGTCGCGCTGCTCGGGCCCAACGGGGCGGGGAAGACGACCCTGACCCGTCTCCTCGTCGGGCTGCGGCGCCCACGCGCGGGGCGGGTGCTGGTGGGCGACTGGGACGTGGCGACGAAGCGCCCCGACGAGATGGCACGGCGCGTCGGCTACGCCTTCCAGCACGCGGATCAGCAGCTCTTCGCGCGGACGGTGGCGGACGACGTGGCCTTCGGGCCGCGCCGACTGGGGCTGTCCCCGGACGGCGTCGCGCCAGTGCTCGAGGAGTTGGGGCTCGCCGGCGTCGCACGGCGCCATCCGTACGACCTGCCGGCGCCGCTCCGCAAGCTGGTGGCGCTGGCCGGGGTCCTCGCGATGCGTCCCGGCGTCCTCGTTCTGGACGAGCCGACGGCCGGCTTTGGCGCCGCCGCGCGCGGCATGGTGGTCACCGCGCTGCGCCGCCGGCTCGCGGAGGGGATCACGGTGCTCGCCGTTTCCCACGACCTGGAATTCGTGGCGGAGACGGCGGAGCGGATCGTCGTGCTGGAGCGGGGGCGCGTCGCGGCCGACCGTCCTGCGGCCGCGCTGCTTCGCGACGCGCCGGCGCTCGAAGGGCTGGGACTGAGGCCACCCACCCCGGTGCGCATCGGCCTCGCGCTGGGGCTCCCGGAGGCGCCCGTGCGGGAGGCCGACGTGGTGGCCGCGCTCGCAGGGGTCCGCTGGCTAGGAAGACCGGTCTGAGGCTGTGATCCGCGAACGCTGGGGGTAGGGAAGCGAATCGGGGTGCCCACCGGCACCCCGACTCGTCGCTTGCGTCATCAGCACAGGTCGGCACCTCTTGGCCCCTGTCCCCTGTCCCCTGTCCCCTGTCCCCTGGCGTCAGCTCACGTTCTTCAGGATCCCCAGCAGGAAGTCCCAGAACTTCTCAACCGTGTCGATGTGCATCTTCTCGTCCGGCGAGTGCACGCCCTCGAGCGTCGGCCCGAACGACACCATGTCCATCCCCGGCACCTTCTCGCCGATGATCCCGCACTCGAGCCCCGCGTGGATCGCCTTCACGTGCGGCTCCTTGCCGTACATCTGCTGGTAGGTCTGCTTCGCCACCTTGAGGATCGGCGAGTTCAGGTTCGGCTTCCAGCCGGGGTAGCCGTCGCCCTGCGCGACCTTCGCGCCGCCGAGGGTGAAGACGGACACGACGGTGTGGCAGATCTCCTTGATCTCGGAGTCCACGGAGCTGCGCTGGCTGGTGGCGAGCGCGATCCCTTTCCTGGCCGTCGTGATGACCGCGACGTTCGTCGAGGTTTCGACGAGGCCGGGGATGTCGGCGCTCATCTTTGCCACGCCGTGCGGCAGGGCGGAGATGGTCCGCAGCAGCTTCTGCTGCACCGGCTTGCCGATGACCTTGCCCTGCTTCCCCTTGTGCGGGGCGATCAGCACCTTGAGGTCCGGGTCCGCCGTGGCGACCTCGGCCTTCGCCGTGGCGTTGAGGTCCGTCACCGCCTTCTCGGCCGCCGGCCACGCCTTGGGCGGCAGGAAGACGATCGCTTCCGCCTCGCGCGGGATGGCGTTCCGCTTGTTGCCGCCCTCGATGGTCGAGAGCCGGGCGCCGAGCGCGTCGAGCGCCAGCAGGGCGCGGTTCAGGATCTTGATCGCGTTGCCGCGTCCCGTGTGGATCTCGAGACCGGAGTGGCCGCCCTTGAGCCCCGTCACCGTGAGGTGCGCCGCGACGAAACCCCTCGGCGCGGCGGTGAAGGTGACCGGCCAGGTCCCGGTGGTGTCCCGGCCGCCGGAGCACCCGACGTAGAGCGCGCCCTCCTCCTCGGAGTCGAGGTTCATCATCGTGCGGCTCGCCACGAAGTCGCCCGCGAGGCCCTTCGCCCCCGTGAGGCCCGTCTCCTCGTCGATGGTGAAGAGGAACTCGAGCGGCCCGTGGACCAGGGTCTTGTCCTCCATGATGGCGAGGTTCGTGGCCACCGCGATGCCGTTGTCGGCGCCGAGGGTGGTGCCGTTCGCCATCATCATGTTCCCCTTCCGGACCAGCTCGATCGGGTCCTTCAGGAAGTCGTGGACCTTGTCCTTGTTCTTCTCGGGGACCATGTCGAGGTGGCCCTGCAGGCAGAGGCTCTTCACGTTCTCGCGGCCGGGCGAGGCGGCCTTCGTCACGACGACGTTGCCGAGTTTGTCGGCCTTGGCCCTGAGGCCGAGGCGCTTGGCCGTGTCGAGGACGTACTTGGTGATCTTCTCCTCGTGCTTCGAACCGCGCGGGATCCTGGCGATCTCGGCGAAGTACTTCCACACGAGGGCGGGCTTCAGGCCTTCGATTGCGCTGGACATCGGGGCACTCCTTAGACGGTTGGACCGTCCGGTGCCCGCCCGCGGGTCCTCTCCGCGGGCTCGCCGGGCGGTTGGAACGACAGAGACTCCTCCTTCACGAGCTTGCGCACGAAGCGGATCACGTCGCCGCGGCGGGCCGCGGCGTCGCCGCCGAACCGCGCCGCGACCCGCTCACCGATCTCGCGGATCGTCGCCGTGCCGTCGCACTGGCCCCATACGAAGCTGCCGACGGCGTCGAGGCGGACCCGCAGGTCGGGCTTGGCGAGGAGCGGCACGAACCAGCGCCGCGCGAACCGGCTCGTGAACTTGGGCACGAGCACGGTGACGAGGTCGCCCTCCCGCTCCACCCAGGGGTGGTGGCGGATCGGCTGCAGGTCGTCGAGCGTCGCGCCGGACACGGTGCGGCTGGTGGGTGCCGGGCGGAGGCCGCGCCGACGGTCCGGCGCGGCCTCCGCGGCGGTACGACTACATCACCGCGCTCGGCGGCGCGGGCTCATCGGGACGGCCGGCGTTCCCGATCGGGATCTGCACCAGCAGCCAGCCGATGAAGGCGAAGACCAGCAGGCTCCAGCCGAAGTTGAGCGGCAGGAAGCTGAAGACCTTCGTCAGCCACTCGCCGTACTGGAGGTTGCCCACCGCGAGGCCGGCGAAGAGGAGACCGATCAGCGCCTCCCCGGCGATGAGGCCGGCGGCGATGAGCACGCCGGTGTTCTCGACGCGCGCCTTCTGCGCGTCGTTGTGGCCCTTGCGGGCGTTCCGCTGCTCCACGATCCCC
>Ga0315286_10002876_pt1 | contig 16161 bp, 18 predicted proteins | sample YL17G10_0_MG_FD_205038 | JGI IMG/M metagenome (GOLD analysis project Ga0315286, IMG submission 205038) | Sediment microbial communities from Yellowstone Lake, YNP, Wyoming, USA - YL17G10_0 | ecosystem: Environmental > Aquatic > Freshwater > Lake > Sediment | place: USA: Wyoming | collected...
GACCAGCTTTTCCAAGAATTCCGGTGTCAGCGTGTTGAGCTTGGCTGCGGAGGCCTGTAAGAAGGCCATAGATGACGCCGGGCTCAGTGTCAAAGAAATCGACGGCATAGTGACGCACAATATGAGTGACTCCGTGATGCCCCAGGAGGTAGCTACCTGTCTTGGATTGCCGAACCTGGGCTACCACCTCGAATACTGGGGTGGTGGTCCAGCCGGTTGCCAGACAGTGATCAATGCTGCCATGGCCATAGTAACGGGTATGGCACACAATATCGTGTGTTTTCGAGCCTTGAACGGCCGCTCCGGCAGACGCTTGGGGGGCACAGGTGAGAAACCGCCGACAACAGGAGAGGCACAATTCCTGATCCCCTATGGCTGGACCAGCTTCGTTCATGCTTTCACCCACATGGCTAGAAGGCATATGATCGAATACGGGACAACGCAAGAACATCTGGGGATGGTAGCAGTGACCGAGAGAAAGCATGCTTCGATGAACCCAAGGGCGATGATGCGCCGCCCCATAACAATTGACGACTATCTCAATTCCAGGATGATTGCCGACCCCCTTCGCCTACTAGATATATGCGTGGAGACTGACGGCGGATGTGCTGTGGTGATCACCTCGGCAGAGAGGGCCAGGAATCTGAGGCATCGTCCCGTCTATGTAATGGGGGCTGCCATTGGAAGTGGCCCCAACCCCACTCCCTACGGCATAAACACCTTTGGTTGGCTGAAAGGTAGCCATACAGAGTTGTATGGTAAGTATATTTCACCGCAACTGTACGGAATGGCTGGCATTGCCCCGAGCGACATAGATGTAGCTGAAATATACGATGAGATGACGATTGCTGTCCTGGTTCAACTGGAGGACTTCGGGTTCTGTAACAAGGGAGAGGGAGGCCCCTTCGTCGCAGAGGGGCGAATCGGAATAGGCAGCGATATACCTGTCAATACCCACGGTGGGTTTCTCTCCGAAGGCTACCTGCATGGCTTGAACCATATTGCAGAGGCAGTGAGTCAACTCAGAGGCCATGCAGGTCAAAGACAGGTCAAGGATGCTGAGATCGCCCTGTGCACCAGCCTGGGCATGCAGGCAGGCAGTGCACTCATGCTAAGGAGGTAGGAAGCCATGCCTGCGTATCGGAAACCATTGCCCACACCCGATGTTGAGACACAGGAGTATTGGCGGGGATGCCAGAGACATGAGCTATTGATGCAGCGATGCAAAGAGTGCGGCACTTATCGCTTTCCGCCTGTGCCCATGTGCCACATATGCAATTCGATGATCAGCGAATGGAGTAAGGCCAGTGGGAAAGGGAAGATATACTCCTGGTTTGTAGTGCATCAGGCTACCCACCCAGACTTTGCGGACGATGTCCCGTATGCCGTCGTGTTAGTGGTGTTGGATGAGCAGAGTGATCTGCGCATTCCGAGCAACCTGGTTGATTGCAGGATCGAAGATATCAGGGCCGGAATGCCAGTAGAGGTAGTCTTTGAAGATGTCACCGAGCAGTTTTCGCTGCCGAAGTTCCGTCCCACCAGGTGATCTTATGGGAGTAAAAAGGCTTCTGGAAGTTGGCATAGTGGTAAGAGACCTAGACAAAGCTATAGAGTCCTTCACAGGAATCTTGGGGCTGAGTCGGGGGAGGACAGATACCTACGACCGCTATCGAATGCGGTACAACCTCTGTTCCCTGGGGGATGTATATTTTGAGTTCATAGAGGCCACCGATTCAAGGGGGGCGATAGCTGAGTCCATTCAGAAGCGTGGTGAGGGCATACACCATATTGCCTTCCAGGTGTCAAGTCTGGACGAAACGATGGCTCGACTGAGGCGAATCGGCGTTAGGTTCGTGGAGGAGACGCCATTGTTTCTAGATGTTAGCTACGGCAGGGTAAAGTTTACTTTTGCCCACCCCAAGTCCTTTCACGGCGTGCTTGTGGAGTTGATCGAGATACTATAGCCTTGACTATTTGGAGAAAGCGGGCTATTATTGTATAATACCTGTTTGTCACCCTGACAAACTCCATTGGTTCCCCTTTTCACTAGTTGGACTCCTCTCTTAGAGTCACAAGGAATAGCTCAAGGCAGAGGCGTCGGAGATTCAACTCTGACCGAGGGAAAGGAAATGCCTGTTACTTCAAAAGAACTTCGCAAACGGCTGCATGAAGAGCGCGAGCGGCTGTCTAAAGCGCTCGAACAACTGAAGGCCAGCGCCCCTCCTATGGGTGAGGCGAGAGAAGGCAGCCCTTACGGCAAGAAAGAAGAAGGGGCCACTGAAGCCTTTGAACTGGAGAAAAGGCTGGCCCTGGAGAAGCGCTTGATAGGGGCACTCAATGAGGTAGACCATGCCTTACACAAGTTTGAGCAGGGGACATACGGACAGTGTGATGTCTGCGGGCAGCCTATAGACGTGGAGAGACTAGAAGTCCTTCCTCAGGCAAACCTTTGCCTTGCTTGCAAGACGCGCCAGTCAAAAAATGCAAAAGGCAAATTTGCTCCGAGGTAACCTGCAATCCCAAAAGACCCTTTTACTTGTTGCCTTCTTGGTTTTGATAGCCGACCAGCTAACCAAACTATGGGTTACCAGAAGCCTGCTCTTGGGAGAATCATGGCCCCAGGAAGGATTCTTGCGGCTGACCCATGTAAACAATGAAGGCATCGTCTTTGGCCTTTCTGTCCACCAGGCAGTGCCCATAATCTTGCCGCTCCTGGTGATAGCTATGGTTCTCTTCCTGTCTCATAGACACCCTCTTTTCAATAGAAATCTGGTTAGAGTATCTCTGGGGCTTTTTCTCGGTGGCAATGTAGGCAACCTCATCGACCGACTTCGCCTTGGCCATGTCACCGATTTTGTTGATTTCCACCTATGGGGCGATTTTCACTGGCCAGCCTTCAACTTGGCTGACACCGCCATAGTGGCAGGCATGATCGTTTTCATCTACTCCCTGGCACGCTGGGGGATATCTCCAAATCACGATAATGGAAACAGTCAGAAGCATCCGTCTCATAGCGGGTGAGACCGACCTTCGTCTCGATAGATACATCTGCCACTCGTGTGAGGAACTGACGCGCTCCTACCTTCAGAAGTTGGTCCACGAAGGGCGTGTGACCGTAAATGGCAAGGTAGCCAAGCCCAGCCTCAAGCCCAAGGCAGGGGATGTGATTGCCATCCACTTGCCTCCTCTCTCTCCTTCCCCCGTTCTCATTCCCGAGGATATTCCCCTGACGATCCTCTATGAGGATGACGACATCATGGTCATTGACAAACCTGCTGGCATCACTGTTCATCCTGCGCCCGGTCATCCTATGCACACTCTAATGAACGCCATTCTGGCCCACTTTCCGGCGATTTCTGCTATCGACAGCTCAGTCCGACCGGGTATCGTGCACCGTCTTGACAAGGACACCTCCGGTCTGATGGTGGTTGCCAAGAACAAGGCGGCTCACCTGAATCTGGCTGGTCAGTTGAAAAACCGCCGCATGTTGAAAAGGTATATGGTGCTGGTAAAGAGGTGCCCCTCTCCAGAGGAAGGTTCTATCGAAGCACCGATTGGGCGCCATCCCAGGGATCGGAAGAGAATGGCGGTGGTTCCCAATGGCAGAGAGGCCCATACTTTCTACCGAGTGGTGAAACACTTCAAAGGCTACAGTCTGATCGAGGTGACACTGCATACAGGGCGTACCCACCAGATCCGGGTTCACCTTTCCCACATCGGTTGCCCAGTGGTCGGAGACGCAGTCTATGGAGTACGATCCCCGCATCTGGAGAGGCAATTTCTCCACGCCTTCCTGCTCGGATTCAAACTTCCCGGTACGGGAGAGTATGCGGAGTTCAGGTCGGAGCTCCCGGAGGAGCTAAGGCGGGTGCTGGGGCAACTGTCCGACGCTAGCCCCAGAGCCATGAAGAGCAGATAGCTTGGAGAACCGTGGGTCTTCAAAGATGTCTCCAGCTTCGGGCATGTCTTGCGGTTCTGAAACATGTTGCTGGGCATATGCCACACTTGTTAGAATGATACAAACTGAGCGACCGCGTTTTGCTCCGAAAGAGAACAAAGTTGGTGTACATCAATGCCTCATAATGAATCGATGGAGTCCATGACGGCCCAGCCTATTCGGGTTCGTTATGCCCCCAGCCCCACGGGCTACCCCCATGTAGGCAATATCAGGACAGCCTTTTTCAACTGGCTGTTCTCCAGACACTACGGGGGCGCCTTTATTGTTCGCATCGAAGATACCGACAGGGAAAGAAAGGTGGAAGGGGCAGTAGAGGATATCCTCAACAGCCTGCGCTGGATGGGACTTGACTGGGATGAGGGTCCCGATGTAGGAGGTGAGTACAGGCCTTATTTCCAGTCACAACGGCTGCATTACTATCAGCCCGTGGCTCAGCAACTCGTAGCCGGCGGCTACGCCTATCCCTGCTATTGTTCTAACGAAAGGTTGGAGGCCATGAGAGCCGAGCAGGTGCGCCACGGACAGCCACCCGGATACGATCGCCGTTGTCGGAATCTGGATCAAAAAGAACATGCTAGGTTTGCAGACCAGGGTATCGTACCGGTAATACGCTTCAAGACGCCTCTCACCGGCAAGACCCAATTCCAGGACTTGATTCGGGGGAAAGTGGTGGTGGCCAACAACACCCTGGATGATTTTGTGTTGCTGAAGTCCGATGGTTATCCCACCTATCACCTGGCCAGTATTGTTGACGATCACCTCATGGAAATCTCGCATGTTCTCAGGGCTGACGAGTGGCTGGCGAGTACGCCGCGCCATATTTTGCTCTACCAATCGCTAGGCTACCAGCCCCCCCAGTTTGCCCATCTGCCCATGATTTTGGGTCCGGATCGAAGCAAACTGAGCAAACGTCATGGCGCCACCTCCTTACTGGAGTATCGAAACGAGGGGTATCTACCTGAAGCCATGATCAATTTCCTGGCTCTGTTGGGTTGGGCACTAGACGACCGAACGGAGCTGTTTAGCCGAGAAGACCTGATCAGTCACTTCTCCCTCGAGCGTCTAAGCAAAACAGGAGCCATCTTCAATATAGAGAAGCTGCGCTGGATGAATGGGGTGTACATGCGAAAGTTGAGTGTGGAGCAGCTAACCAAAGAGGCCATGCCCTTCTTTGAAGAGCACCTGCCGGCTGAGGTCAAACGCCCGCTGAATACGGACTATGTCCGCCAGGTGGTCTCTCTGGAGCAAGAAAGAGCCAAAACCCTTTGTGAATTGCCGCAGCTAGCTGAGTTCTTCTTTACCGAGGAGCTTTCCTACCCTACTGATTTGCTTCTGAATCTTGGCTTGGGCAGGGACAAAGCTAGAGAGGTACTGCAAGCTTCTTCTAGAGCGCTCTCGAGTCTAGAGTCCTTCAACGAGGCCTCCACGGAGCCGGTGCTTCGCTCCCTGGCCACCGAATTGTGCTTGAAGGCCAAGGTGTTTTTCGGTCTCTTGCGAATTGCCATCACCGGGCAGACTGCTACTCCGCCTCTTTTCCAAACCATGGCGGTACTGGGGAAAGAGAGATGCCTTCAGCGGATTGAGGCAGCGATAGTCCGACTGCAATATTGATCCCCTAAGATAGTGTCCCTGGACTGAACCGCTACGGATCAATCTCAAATGGGGAACCAATAACCGAGAGGCTTATAGCTGTTTTCAGAAAGCGGATTCTTGGGCCGCCAGCCTTGCGGGCTAAGGAAGAGTAAGGGCGAAGGCGTGGCAGAGAGTCCTTTGAAGGGCGGCGGAAATGGGTTCCCTGTTGACGGGTTAGCCCGCAGCAACTTTGATTTTTGGGCGGCGGTGTCGTTTCATTGTACTATGGAAATCGACCCTAGAGTCGCCGGCTTCATCCTCTACTGCACACGCAACAATAAGAAATGGCCGGCTCTATATGATGAGATGTGCCGAGTAGCAGGACGAGGACTCTATGAGGGTTTACGTAATAAGGACCTGAGAAAGATGGGACTCTCTTTCGGGCTGAATCGCCTGGAAGAGACCGTCCGGATGATAGAAGCGGTGACAGGTCTGGAAGTTGCCGGTACTTCTCTTGAAGACTCTGTTTCATAGCGACCTCAAGCTATTGCCTCTGGCATTTCAGCAACTGCACTGTTTGTGGATCTCTCTCCCAGCCACTTAGAGCAGGGCTTAACTTGGTTAGCTGTTGGTGCGGGGCATCGGCCGAAGCCCGGTATTCCTCTCCCTCGGCCCCTTTTCACAGGGTCGTCCCCGCAGGTCGCCACAGGCAACTCCGTCGACCGACACCGAGTTGGTGTGGCGAGGAGGAGTCTAGGCAGGCTTGCCAAGACACAAATGCGGGCGGCCGCACCGCAATCCGTGGATCGAGTAGTGCAGCTTCACGGCGGTATTACAGTGTAATACCACTCAGGCTCTCAACAGGAATTTCGCTTGTTCTCTGGTCAACGAAATCCCGTATCGCTCCAATACCAGAGATGATATTTCGGCCCAACTTCTGCCGAGGCTCTTCTGCTCCTTCATGAAGCCGATGAAGTCTGGGATGAAGAACTCTTGCGGTGGGTCAAGCTCAGCGGACCACCGACCCCGTGTCATTCCCGCGAACGCGGGAATCCAGGGACGTATGCCATCGATTTGCCTCGATTCCTTCGGTTGCTGGCGAGCCCTCCCGGGTTCCACGTTTCGCACCAGTGACATGGGTGAGACCGGTTGCGGCTGATGGTGGGTTTCATCCCGACTGGCCTGCGACACGAGGCCGGCATGGCTTTGTAGGGGCGGCCCTCGTGGCCGCCCGCCCCCCCACCTTCGGGCGACCACAAGGGATCGCCCCTACGCTACTTCTACACCCACAGGGTGTTGGTCAGACAAATCTGACCAGACTTGCCAGAACTGCAGAATCCACGGATCGGGGCCGCATTCGCGGCATTGACCTCGCCATCCATGGGAAGCTATAATCCAGTGAACCTGGCATTTGGAGCAATGGCGAGCGTTTGAAGGAGAGGAGCAAAGCCTTGGCAATAGAAACAATAGAAGCGCCTATACCCGGAAAGATAGTAGAGGTGAATGCAAGCGTCGGAAGTCGTATCAGAGAAGGCGATGTCATTTGTACTCTGGAGTCCATGAAGATGGAAAACCCCATATTGTCTCCAGTGTCAGGTATAGTCAAGGCGGTTCAGGTTTCTCCGGCCCAGGTGGTGAAAGCAGGATGGATAATAGCTCTTATCGAGTATTGAAGCTCATTAGCCCGCATTCCATGCTCACACAGTACCCTGCGGCACAGGCAGTGAAAGGTAAAGCAGGGTACTTTTTTCCCACTCTATCTCCGCTATCCCGTATCCAGCCCAGACACGATATGGGAACATTGTGTTTGTGGCTTCTCCAATCGGGATGATATAATTCCCCCGTCGAAGTTTGCGCGGGCTAAGCCAGTGTCGCGTCAGCGAAGTACCTGGCCATTCCCAGTGTCTGCCGGGTCCCTGACCCGACGCCAAATGCTTCGCATGAGCCACAGGTCAGGTCGGGGACCTGACACTCACTGAAGGTGGCCAATTGGCCAATGTTAGCCTGACGCGACACTAGCTTTAGATGGCTGAGGGCACATGGTGATCGCAGTTGTCGGAGGAAGTCAATGCTCTGCTGAGGAGGCAAGGCTGTCTGAGGCTGTGGGGCAGGAGTTGGCCAGGCGGGGGGTCACACTGGTATGCGGCGGTCTGGGGGGAGTAATGGAGGCAGCTTGCAGAGGAGCCAAGTCGGTTGGGGGGACTACCATAGGTATTTTGCCTGGCGACAGCCGTGAAGCGGCTAATGCTTTTGTGGATATACCTATAGTCACCGGCCTGGGGCTTGCGCGGAATGTCATTGTGGTCAAGTCGGCTCAGGCAGTGATCGCGGTTGACGGAGGCTATGGTACACTGTCGGAGATTGCCTGCGCTCTTCAGAACGGTATTCCGATAGTAGGGCTATGCACCTGGTCATTGTCTCAAAACAACCAGTCAGATACCTCGATAATTCCGGCTGCCAACGCTGACGAAGCCGTTGAAAAAGCCATCGCCGCAGCCAGGGCAAAGGAAGGAAAGGCTTAGGACCGTGAAGCCAGGACCAGCGACAATCGAGGGGATCAGGGCACGAGAGATACTTGATTCTCGAGGGAACCCTACCGTGGAGGTTGAGGTGATATTGTGCGACGGCAGCAGGGGGTTAGCCTCCGTACCCTCGGGAGCCAGCACAGGCAGCTACGAGGCGGTGGAGCTTCGTGATGGAGACGGAAGCAGATTCCATGGTCTCGGCGTGCTTCAAGCGGTAGAGAATGTGCTGGAACACATCGGCCCGGCCATAATCGGCAGGTCTGCGCTGAATCAGGCTGACATCGATGACAAGATGATAGAGATCGACGGTACCCCCAATAAGTCCAGGTTAGGGGCTAATGCCATCCTGGGAACATCGCTGGCTGTGGCTCACGCCGCGGCCAATTCGTCGGGCGTCCCCCTGTATCGTTACCTTGGCATCGGCTCCATGTTGCCCGTGCCAATGATGAATATCCTCAACGGCGGGAAACACGCCCTGGATTCTACCGACCTACAGGAGTTCATGGTGGTCCCTACTGGTGCCAAGAGCTTTGCCCAGGCCTACCGAGCGGGCAGCGAGATCTACCACGCCCTGCAATCGCATCTGCGGCAGAAGGGCATGAACACCAATGTGGGCGATGAGGGAGGGTTTGCCCCTTCTTTGCGGTCGAACAGAGAAGCGGTGGAGTTGGTCTTGGTTGCCATAGAAAAGGCCGGCTACAGACCTGGCAGGGACTGTTTTGTCGCTCTCGATCCCGCGGCTAGCACATTCTACCAGCGAGGCAAATATGTTCTGGTCAGAGAAGGCATCAGTCTTTCCAGCCAGCAGTTGGTAGATTACTACTCAGAATGGGCGGCGAATTATCCTATCATAAGCATTGAGGATGGCATGGCAGACGATGATTGGGAAGGCTGGCAAATTCTGCAGGATAGACTGGGTGACAAAGTCCAGCTTGTAGGTGACGACCTCTACGCTACCAACCTAGAGCGCCTGGAGCGGGGTATTGCCGCCAGGAGCTCCAATTCTATTCTCATCAAGCTCAATCAGGTGGGTACTTTGACAGAGGCCATGGCGGTTACCAACAGGGCGCTTCAAGCAGGATGGACTGCTGTGGTTAGCCACCGCTCTGGTGAGACAGAGGATACGACTATAGCCGATTTCGCAGTGGCCATGAATACCGGGCAGATCAAGGCTGGGGCACCCTGCCGCTCGGAGCGTAATTGCAAATACAATCGCCTACTGAGGATAGAAGAGCAACTGGGCTCGAGCGCCCATTATGCTGGGGAAAGAGCGTTTTGCGGTCGAGGAAACCCTTAATGGAAGTCGTGCCAGGAATACATCAACTAAAGCTGCCTCTTCCTGTTCCTACCACTCAGTTGGCCGATGTTAATGCCTACCTCATAGAGGGGAAGAGGGACTGGCTTCTAGTGGATACTGGCTGGAATACCAGGCAGACCTTCGCTGAACTGGAAAAGCAGCTAAAGGAAATCGGCGTCAGCTTCGAGAGCATCAGCCAGATAATAATCACCCATTTCCACCCCGACCACTATGGTCTGGCAGGCAAGCTGAAGGAACTGTCTGGAGCCAGGATCGCCCTGCACCAGATAGAGCAGGGCTTCATAGACTCGAGATACATCAATATGGATACTCTATTGGCTGAAACAGCCGATCAACTTCGTCTCCACGGTGTTCCTGACGATGAATTACCCCGCCTTCAGAGAGCTTCTCTGGAGTTAAGGAAGTATGTTTCGCCCATCTCGGCCGAGATAACTCTCCACGGAGGCGAGAGAATTGCCCATGGCCCTTTCAATTTCGAAGTAGTCTGGACGCCAGGACACTCCCCAGGGCACATTTGCCTCTATGAGCCAAGGCGGAAAGTCCTGCTGTCTGGCGACCACCTGTTGCCCACCATATTCCCCAATGTTGGCTTGCATCCGCAGTCGGGTGAAAATCCTCTGGGTGACTATTTGCATTCTCTGCGAGTTGTTGAAGAGCTGGACATCGATCTAGTGCTGCCGGCCCATGAATATGTCTTTAGCAGTTTCAAACAGAGGATCAAAGAAATATATCGCCACCATGATGCGAGGAAGGCAGCTATCATAGACGTCTTGAAAGAAGGGCCGAAGACAGCCTACGAGGTATCCTGCCGGATTCCCTGGATAGTAAATGGCGCTACCATGTCTTTTACAGAGTTGCCGCCTTTGGATAAGCGACTGGCTGTAATGTCAGCCCTGGCCCATTTAGAACCGCTGTGTGGCGAGGGTAAGGCGCAGAAATTCCGCCGAGACGGCACTTTGTTATATGGTGCCGTTGGTGTTGACAAGTCCTGATTGTCATCTTTATGCCTAGGCTTTTGTTATCCGAGGCATTGGTGATATTATATGGTGGGTAGTAATTGTTTGCAGTGGCTATTTTGGAAGAGGTGTGGTTGCCTCCTAACGCATCGTTACTGGGGATGGAGGTTGAGCTTCCATCCGACATATTACAATTCGTTTGGCGACCGCGCAGTCGAAATAAGGTAGGTGTGTATGAAAGGTGACTCCTATGGGCTCTGTGCGTAAGTGGCGGGACAAGAAGATGGCCAAGCACAAGCACAAGAAGTTGCTCAAGAAGACCCGTTGGGCAAGACGACATAAGTAGTTTCTGGCCAGCGAGAGCCGCGTACACGTTCAGGGTTGCCATCAGGAGCCCGAAGTAATACGTTACTGTCATCTCGGACTACAGAGGGAGGAATACGAATGGCTACCAGAATTGGTATTAATGGCTTTGGGCGAATAGGCCGCCTTGCCCTAAGGGCCATGGCACAAAACTATCCCAGGAAGATTGAGGTGGCTGTTGTCAATGATGTCACTGACACCAGGACTAATGCTCACCTTCTGAAATACGATAGTACCTATGGCGGCTACCCAGGCAAGGTGGAAGCGACGGAGGACTCGATAGTTGTTGATGGCAAGGCGGTGAAGGTACTGACAGAACGTGACCCTGGCAAGATCAGTTGGGGCAATTATGGGGTTGAGATTGTAATCGAGTCCACCGGGCTATTTACTGAGGGTGCTAAGGCATCGGCCCATCTTCAAGGTGGCGCCAAGAAGGTCATCATCTCGGCGCCTGCCAAAGGTGAGGATATTACCGTTGTCATGGGTGTCAACGAGGAGAAATATGACCCTGCCAAGCATCGCGTGGTCTCCAATGCCTCCTGCACTACCAACTGTATTGCCCCGGTGGTCAAGGTGCTACATCAAAAATTTGGGGTGAGCAAGGGGCTGATGACCACCGTCCACGCCTATACCAATGACCAGAGGGTGCTGGACATGTTCCACAAGGACCTGCGCCGGGCTCGATCGGCAGCCATGAATATTATCCCGACTACCACTGGTGCTGCCCAGGCGGTAACCCAGGTTATCCCCGAGCTGAAGGGCAGACTTCATGGGATTGCCTTGAGAGTCCCTGTCCCTACGGTATCGCTTTGCGACCTGGTGGCTGATCTGGACAGAGAGGTCACTGCCGAGGAAGTGAATCAGGCATTCAAGTCGGCTTCTCGAAAGGAGCTTGAGGGCATACTGGAATACTGCGAGGAGCCGCTGGTGAGCACTGACTTCAGGGGCAATCCTGCCAGCTCCATACTGGATGCTCCCAGCACCATGGTCCTGGCCGGTAACATGGTGAAGGTGCTGGCCTGGTATGATAATGAGTGGGGCTATAGCTGCCGCCTGGCTGATCTGATCAGCTACATGATCGACAGGGGGTTGTAACCCGGCAGTTCTTCTTCCCTATCTAAGCCCAGTAGTCCCAGTCCCTCTGGCTGTCTCTTACCGAGGGAGGTCTCCGAAGATCGCCAGAAGGTCGCCTTAGGCGACACCGACACGATCTTGCCTCGGCTGGTCAAAGGCTTGTCCCGCCGGTCATCGATTTTGACTGTGGTCACCACCCTCCTGACTCCCTCATTGAAAATGGCCTGGTGCATTCTCTTCACCGCGCCCAGGATGGCATCCACATCTCCTTCGATAATCGTCCCCATTGCGGTCAGCTCGTACTTAACATCCTTCTCACGCTGTAAAACGCTGATGGCTCGGGCTACATACTGGCTCACCGACGGACTGCCAGTCCCGATGGGGATAACGCTCACCCCCGCTATTGCCATGGTGACCACCTCCTCACAGTTCCTCCATGAGCTATCATCTTGCCTACAGGGCGATACTGGTGCCTGTATTGTTGAAGAAGAAGATCGGGCCGAATTCCTGGGCTAATCTAGCCCCCGCCAGCATGCCGGTGCAATGGGAGACCCCCAGCCTCTGTATGCCCATCGTCTTCAACTCAGCTACCGTCCTCTCCAGCTGCACATCAGAAGCGCGGAACAGGTGCGTTCCTCCGATCACTGTATTGATGACCTCTACGCCGGTCACTTGTTGAGCATGGCGCAGTGTGTTGATAATGCCGCGATGAGCGCAGCCCAGAACCACTACGAGCCCCAGTCCTGTCTTGATGAAAAGGGCCTGGTCATCCTGGAACAGATCAGGAAGGAGGTCCCCGCCTTCCTTGAAATAGAGGCCAGCGTCGGTAGCCTCATACTCAGTGATCATGGGGATCACACCGCTGGTCACGATGTTGTCGGAGAGCCAGGTTGGCTTAGCTGTCAGCTTAAATTGAGCGCCCAAGGTTTCCAGGGCTTCTTTCTGATAGGGTATGCCAATGTAGGGGGAGTAACCCGTTTCTTGAACATAGGCGTACTTGGCCTTCCAGGCATCAGGGTGAGCCACTATCTCCACCTGTTTCTTCATCCGGCACAATACGTGCCACAGACCTCCGGTGTGATCGTAATGGCCATGGCTCAGGACTATTTTGTCTATCTTCGACCACTCCATCCCCAATATGTCGCCATTGTTAACGGTGGAAATGTTTTGACCGGCATCGAGCAGCACTTTGAGGTCATCTTTCTCCACCAGAACACTCAACCCCCATTCCCCCAGCAGCCCCCGCGGCATCGGGGAAGCCGTATTCTCACTCAGGGTAGTCAGACGAAGTTCCATCTATTTCCTCCTGTTACTGTCTTTGACAACCAGGGCACCTACCGGGCAAATCTCGACACACTTCATACAGTCACTGCAAATCGAGTCCGCCATGGGCACGTTGTCAAAGGTGCTAACCATGGTATCAATGCCCCGGTGGGCGAAATCGATGTTTCCGGCACCCTTATCATTGCACATCCAAATACACTTGCCGCACAAAACACACTTGTTAGGGTCATAAATGAAGAGCGGATGGCTGGAGTCTATGGGCAGTGACCGTGGTATGGGCCTGAGTCGCTGCAGCTTCAGCTTGAGGTGCAGGTATGAGGCAATCCTCTGCAGATCGCAGTTGCGATTCTTGGCGCAGTTGCGGCAATCAATAGAGTGGTGCGAAAGGAGGAGCTCAAAGGCAGTGCGACGCAGACGTTTCACCCAGGGAGTGTCAGTATGCACCACCATTCCGTCCTCTGCTGTCTGACTGCAGGCCGTAACCGGAGACCTCCTGCCTTCAATCTCTACAAAGCACAGCCGGCAGCCGCCGAAAGGCAGATCGGCTTCCCGTATAGCGCAGAGGTTGGGGATGTAGACGCCGTTATCCAGAGCCGCCCACAGAAGCCTTTCGCCCGCTGGGGTCTTGACCTCCAGGTTATCGATGGTCAGGGTGACCAAGTTATTCTTGCTCATGGCATGTTGCTGAACAGGATCACCAGTGCCAGTCCCGAATCAGATGCAAGTCATGCTATTCTACCACTAGTCCAGCAGTCTGTCAGATGCCAAAGCTTGTCCAAATCCGTTGATCGTCCCACCCTCGTTCAATAGGTCAGACGGCTGATCCATCCCACCCTGTCGGGTGATGTTCCTTCTGCTGTGTCTGAGACACGCAACGCGGCGTCGGGGTCCGCGAAACACAAACGCTGTCATTCCTACGGAAGCAGGAATCCAGGATGGTTCATTCTCGTCAAGTGGCTTTGGATTCCCGCTTGCGCGGCAATGACATGGGATGGGGAAGAATCAGTGGATGAAGAGCTTAGCGAGATGGGGCGATCTGATTGAGAAAGGGGCTGTTGACACGGTAGAATATGTGGACGAATGATAGAAAGACGGGTCAAGCGGAGGAAAGGAGAATAAGGCATGACAATCGAGATCAACGATGGAAACTTTGACCAGGAGGTACTCAAATCCACCCTGCCTGTTGTGGTAGATTTCTGGGCTCCCTGGTGCGGGCCTTGCCGCATGGTGGGTCCCATGGTGGACAAGCTATCAGAAGAATACAAAGGCAAATTGAAGTTCTGCAAGATAAATATGGACGAGAATCACGGTATGGCTACGAAATATCAGGTCAGAAGCATACCCCTGCTACTGTTTTTCAAGGGTGGTGAGGTAGTTGACCAGAGTCTGGGTGCCGTTCCCGAGAACGCTCTGCGCATTAAGGTAAAGGGGCTTCTTTAGACAGCGATGACTGCCAATGGGGGATTTCTGACCGCGGCTCGACGCGATCAGAGCGGTTCAAATATCCGGAAATTCTTCTTCCAGGGCTCCCGTTTAAGCAGTAGATAATCTCTGATAGCTTGTCTCAGGGTGCTGGCGGCCAGGTGAGAGCAGTGAACCTCGGACTCTGGCAGGCCATCCAGGTTGCCTATGATGTCCTCCTCGGTAATTTCCAGAGCTTCACTGACGCTCTTTCCTTTGATCAACTCGGATGTTATGCTGCCGCAGGCAATGGTTGGCCCGCAACCGTTGGTCACAAACTTAGCGTCTGTAATAATGTTGTCCTTCACTCTCAGGCAAATTTGCAGGGTGTCGCCACACGGTATAGTGGCCCTCCCATATCCATCGGGGTATTGGATCACGCCTACATTTCTGGGATTCAGAGCGTGATCAACCACCTTTTCTGAGTAGACGGCTCCCGCGTTGCCCATAGCAGGTTTCTCCGTATTTTTGAGGGAGTGGGTTTCTGACGACATTTCCAGCCCCGTGTACTGGCTACCTGGCGATGGTGGCTTCTAGCCCGACATCTCCTATGATTGCCTGGGATCGCCTTACCAGTTCGTCGGATGGAAGCGGGGTTTGCTCCATGGGATATCGCCTGCCCAATCTAGCATATTTCCCCTTTCCCCATATATGGTAGGGAAGTAAGGAGACCTTCTCTGCCCCAATGGTCAGACCGAGTTGGGCTATTTGCCTCATATGTTCCTGGGAGTCGTTGTATCCGGGAATCAAGGGCACTCTCAGCCAGGTCCTTACCTTCGCCGCGGTTCTTCTAGCATTATCCAGAATAAGCTTGTTGCCTTTTCCTGTTCCCTTACGGTGCCAGTCTGGGTCCATGTGCTTGATGTCGAAGAGAGCCAGATCGGTATAGTCCAGGACCTTTTCCAGTACCTGCCAGGGAGCGTAGCCGGAGGTATCCAGAGCAGTGTGAAACCCTCTTCTTTGGCATTCTTTCAGCAGGTTGAGGGCAAATTCCCATTGCATCAAGGGCTCGCCTCCGGAGAGAGTCACCCCACCCCCGGAGTTCTGATAGAAAAGTCCGTCCCTGGCGACCTCATTCATCACCTGGTCCACGGTCATGTAGCTGCCGCTGACCCCTATAGCGCCTGTGGGACATACCTCAGCACATTTCAGACACGAATCGCATCTGGCCCTGTTGATCTTCCTGTGCTGTTGGTCCACCGTAATAGCTCCCAGCGGGCACGCCTGCTGGCACTTACCACACCTCGTGCATTTGAGATCCATGGTGACGATCTCGGGATAGTCGTGCCGCGACTCCGGATTGGAGCACCAGCGGCAGCGTAAAGGGCAGCCTTTGAGGAATACCGTAGTTCTGATTCCAGGTCCGTCGTGAATGCTAAATCTCTGGATATTGAATACCAGACCCAGGTTGGCTGAATACCTCTTCTGTCCTTGCGGTCCTATCTCAGAACTCCTTCGCTATAGGATAACTGAAGAGCCGAAAAGGTTCAACTTCTGCCAGGCCAAGTTGCTTCTGTCACCCCTCTCCTTACGAAGCAAGGTAACCCACTGTCTCTGCAACCAGGCACTATGATTTTGAGGGCATTGATGATCCCCTCTTCGAGCCTGGTGCTGCCGGGGTCAAAGAATAGGTGACTGTCACAGCGGCAA
>Ga0315286_10002878_pt1 | contig 16152 bp, 11 predicted proteins | sample YL17G10_0_MG_FD_205038 | JGI IMG/M metagenome (GOLD analysis project Ga0315286, IMG submission 205038) | Sediment microbial communities from Yellowstone Lake, YNP, Wyoming, USA - YL17G10_0 | ecosystem: Environmental > Aquatic > Freshwater > Lake > Sediment | place: USA: Wyoming | collected...
CGAGGAATACGAAGCCGAGCGATTCCTTCCACGTGCAGCCGGAGGAGAAGACGAAGGAGCCGGTGAGGGCGAGGACGAGGGCGGATGCGAGGGCGCCCTTGGAGGTGTTCCAGTGCTGGCGGAAGATGAGGAAGAAGAGGGAGACGGTGATGGCGCCGAGGAGGGCGGAGAGGAGCATGGAGGAGTGCTGAGGATCGATGCCCGTGGCTGACGAGAAGAATGCGAAGACGAGGGCGAGAAGTGGCATGTCGGAGACGTAGCTCTCAAGGAGCGATAATGTCTGTGAGAACTCGAAATGATTTGTATCGAGTATGTCCCAGGTCACTCTCAGCTCGCTCAGACCGTCTATGTTGTAGGGGAGAGGGGACCACTGAAGAGAGATCGAGCGAGCGACGAACGCGACGAGCAATAGAAGGATGAGAGCCAGTATGGTCGAGCGCTCGGGACGCAAGGGTGAGGACACCTCCTGAGAGGGATGGTGCTCGGATGAGAATGTTGGGATAAGTAAGTTAGTGAGCGCTTTCGATCTGATTGCAGAGGTCAATCAGTATCGTCGAATCCCGATACAGATCGGCATTACCTTTTGTTTTTGGGAATAGGAAGACAGAGGAGGAGATGGTATGATATCTGATTCGATAGTGACACGGAAAGGTTTTAAACCACCAAAACGATTTGAAAGTTCCCTTCTGGGTTCTGGAGAGCGTGGAAAGCGGTGGCTCTGAACACGCCCGGGGAGAAGTAATTCCGATGACACAAGGCGCGAACGTAGCGATCACGGCGGTGATCCCCGCTTATAATGAAGAGAGAACCATCGGACGTGTTATCGAGGATACCAAGCGCTATGTCCAGAGCGTGGTAGTCGTTGATGATGGCAGCACGGATGGGACTGCAAGAGCCGCAATCAGCGCTGGGGCCACGGTCCTAAGGCACGAGAGGAATCGTGGATATGGAAGTGCGCTCGCCACTGGATTCACCTACTTCAGGAACAATGGAGCGGGAGTAATGGTCGTACTTGATGGCGACGGGCAGCACGATCCTTCGGATATTCCGAGGCTGGTCAAGCCAGTCATAGACGGTCAAGCCGACGTGGTGATTGGATCGCGCTTCATGGATGGCGAAGCGAAGGCGGATATGCCGAGGTACAGGAGATTCGGCATCGGAATCGTGAACAGAGCGTGGAATATCGCTTCCGGTGAGGATGTGACTGACACGCAATGCGGATTCCGAGCCTATTCCAGAGACGCCGTCGAAAAGATGGAGATAAAGGAGACGAACATGAGTGCAAGCCTCGAAATCCTGAACCAGGCGGGGGCGAAGAATCTCAGAGTTGTCGAGGTCCCGGTCTCAGTCAATTACGTTGGAAACACTTCCAGCACGGAGCCAGGCAGGCATGGGATGGAGCTTGTGAACTACGTACTCAGGAAACTGAAAGACGAGCACCCACTGTTGATCTTTGGAGTGGGCGGAGTCCTTGTGTCTTCGATCGGCTTGGTATTCGGTGTGTACTCTGTCAACTCTTACTTTGACTCAAGGTATCTTCCATTCGGGCCAACCATCGTTGCCGGTATCCTGATCTACGTGGGTACTCTGATGATATTCGGTGGTTTAATCCTGAATGCGATACAGTCGATTGCTGCTAAGCTGGAGGACAAGCGTCCGAGAGAGTAATTCGCCAAGACCAGTGTCTTGGAGAGATGCGATACAGCAATACACCGAACTCAAAGCCCTGCATCTTGGTCCCATACTGATGGCTGTCATGCTTACCGCTTTTGGGATCTTGTTTGTACCTGTGGGCCTAATCCTGAGCGCAATTGGAAAAACGGCGACGAACGGCTGAGGCAAGCGCTTCAACGGAATTGCATGTCGTAACCTCAACAGACCGGTCTCGGAATCCCGAAAGATATAATCCCAAGGTCCCGCCTTCTAGGTGTCAATCATCATGAAACTGCTGGCAGTTGTTTCCACGATAGACCTCCGATACCGATTGGGTTGCACACCCGCGTGGTGGCAGCTCTTGAAGGCATTGTATGAGACAGAGAATGAGGTCATCGTCGTCCCCTACTTGGGCAGAGACATTGAGACCATCTGGTGGCGAACGTACCCGAATCCCTGGAGAATGCCAGGTGATCTCTATGTGTCGTTGGCCAGGAAAGCCATTCCAAAGCGTGCTGGAAGGGAATCGAGACTCCGAGAGGGACTTGCGCACAACCTGACACAAATCGCGACACTCCCCGTCTGGCGACGTTATCTAAGAAGGATCTTGACTAGGGAAAAAGACGTTGACGCTCTGATGTTCTTCAACGTCCCTCTGAACCAGATCACAGGCATCCCAACTGAAGTCAAAAGGGAATTCGGAATCAAAACTGTCTTCTATGACGGTGACATGCCCACGATTCTTCCTGAACACGTGACTGAAAGAGGATTCATGTTTGACTACTACAAAGGAGCTTCCTTAGCGGAGTACGATGTCTTCTTCATCAATTCTGAGGGGGTGATCAAGAGCCTAGAAGAGAAAGGGGCGAGAAACGTGACGCCTCTGCATTATGCCGCAGACCCGGAGTTGTTCAAACCGATTACAGCTGAGAAGAAGTGGGACGTTGCGTTCTTTGGATATGGAAGTCAGACTCGAGAGAAATGGATGACTAAGATGATCACAGAGCCATCAGAGAAGATGTCCAAGGTATTCGCTGTTGGAGGATCGGGATTTACCATCCCCCTGGGAAAGGCGAGCATCATTGGAGATGTTCCGATGAGCGGGTTCCGAAGATTCTGTTGTTCTGCGAGAATCAACCTGAACATTACTCGGGAGTCGCATACTCGTATTTATGCGTCTTCAACAGCAAGACCATTTGAATTGGCAGCAATGGGGTGTTGCATGGTGTCCTGCCCTTACAACGGAATCGAGAACTGGTTTGTTCCAGGAAAGGAGATTATTGTCTTGTCAGAGAATGAGAGTCCTCGAGACATCTATTCATCACTGCTCGAAGACGAGGAATCCCTTCGCACAATCGGAGAGGCTGCTAGAAGAAGAGTCTTATTGGATCACACATATAGAAGAAGGGCAACCGATATCATCAGGTCGATTAAGGAAGCTCATGATTGATGAAGATCGCGTATCACGAGGAGCAGATTAGGTTGAACAGAAAAATGATGGTGACCGAAGACGGAGCACGGATAGCGACATTATGGCTGGAGGAGAGAGACTGAGGATACTGCAAGTCATTCCGTACTTTACTCCGAACATGGGAGGTGACGTTAACTTCTGCTACAATATCTCAAAAGGATTAGCGGAGAGAAACGATGTCACGATTCTCACGACAGATTATGAGATTGACAGAGAGTATTCGAGGTCGCTGAACAATAACGGTGTTAGAGTAATCCCTCTTCATTGCACTGCGAATATTGGTTTCTATCTTGTATCGCCTTCTGCAGGAACGTGGATCAGGGATAACATATCCAATTTCGACGTCGTACACATGCACACATTCCGTTCATATCAGAATCCTCTGGTGCACCGATACTCGATCGAGCAAGGCGTCCCTTATGTCATACAGGCGCATGGTTCAGTATTGCGTAGGTGTGGAAAGACAATACTGAAGTGGGGATTTGACTCAGTATATGGACATAGGCTACTCCGCGATGCGGATGCCTACATCGCGATTACGGAAAAAGAATCGGAACAATATGCGGCGATGGGAGCGTCACGAGAGAGAATTCGGATTGTTACCAGCGGTATTGAGGACTTGGAGCCGCAGTGTGCCGCGCTCGCGGGATCGTTCAGACGCAAGTATGGCATCCGTGATAATGACCGTCTCATATTGTATGTCGGTAGACTGCATAAGAGCAAGGGAGTCGACATGTTGTTTGACGCATTCTGTGAGGTTACGCGAGGACTGAAGAACTCGAAACTCGCTTTTGTTGGTCCAGACTATGGTCAAAGGTCAAAGCTCGAAAAGATGATTCGATCCTGCAGATTGAATGAGAACGTCGTGTTCACTGGATTTGTAAGCAGAGATGAGAAGATTGCAGCGTATGCCGATGCTGACGTATTCGTTACCCCAAGCTACTACGGATTCCCCCAGACTTTCCTTGAAGCCTGCGCGTGTGGAACGCCAATAATCACCACAAAAGAGGGAGATGGTCTTGATTGGATAGACGACGGAGTAGGGTGTGTGGTCGATTATGACAGTCATAAACTAGCTGAAGCGATTATTGGGCTGCTCGAAGATAGCGCGACTTCCGATAGATATAGCGTCGAGGGACGAAGGCTCGCTCGAGAGGAGTTCAACTGGAACAGAGTCGTTGACAAAATCGAGGAGGTTTACATGGGTGTCATCAGGCGTCGCAAAACAGAACAACCGGATGGTATCGCACAAGCCGACCCGTTGGCCTCTGGAGGATAAAGTGCTACATTTCAATAAGGCATGAAAGAACTGGGCTATCCACAGAACCAGAATCATGCAACACTGAAGATCAAGGCAATTAGAGAGCCGTCGGAACAGCCGTTCGCTTCTTGGGTCCTTGCGTGCCAATTCCTGCAAAGCGATTGCCGGGAAGAGCAGACGGCACATTCGCAAAATCGAAAAGAAGATAAACAGCCTCGGACTACAGCTCGACCGGAGTGACGTCCCCAATGCGGGTTGTTATTGTCTCGGAGAATCTGAAGAGAATCCCTAGACAATCGAAACTCGCACATGGCTTGGGTTCGACACTGCGCAAATCAAATGAAATGCATACATCACAGGACCTGAAATGAAGATTGTGCACGTTATGCCATGGTATATCCCTGGGATGGGGTACCAAGAGAATTCTCTACCCATAGAACAAGTCAAGCTGGGCCATCAGGTGGAGATAATCACATCTGACCGGGCTCCTCCATTGGAGGGATATAAGATACACTTTGGGAAACTAGTAGGGGGAAGGTACATCGGTTCAGGAGACTTTAGAGACGGCGAGCTGGTGATACATAGGCTTGATATGGCCCTCGTGGTAAAGAGCGGAGGATGGTTCTTGATGAGTGGTATCAAATCACAGCTGAAGGACTCCTGTCCCGATGTTGTGCATTCACACGGGGCATTTGCTTCGCACACTCTGGAAACGGTTCTCTTCTCCGAGAGTCTCCAGTACAAGTTATTTGTCGACGATCATTCGCACAGCAACAACTTCCATCCTAACACTCTGGCCAAAAAAGGATACATAAAGATGGCAAAGGCATTCTATAGGTTCTATGGAGACAGAGTCCGTTGCTGGATGCCGGTTACGCATGCGTCGAAAGCGATTCTCGAATCTCTACTGCCAATTTCGGGGGATAGGATTGAGCTCTTGCCCTTAGGAGCTGATGCGAGACGGTTCAGAAAATCAGATGAGCTGAGACGAAGAGGAAGATCAAGACTAGGAATCTCAGGAGATGAATTCCTTGTAGTGACTTCTGGAAAGTTCGATTGGTCAAAGGACATTCATATTCTCCTTGCGGCGTTGGGCGGATTGATGCATGAGGATCCCAACTTGAGACTAGCTATGGTAGGAAATGCGCCAGATGACTTCGCCACGCATCTCAAGAATCTAGCGAAAGCACTCGGAATCGCGAAGAGAATCATATCCGTCAACTTCGTTCCTAACACAGAGCTTCCGGAGCTGTTCAATGCATCGGATCTTGGAGTCTGGCCTGGAGACCATTCAATCTCCGTAATCGAGGCCGTCGGAACTGGCTTGCCTGTGATCGTGCCGAGGGGTGATTTAGCATACAAGGTGCTATTCGACGCCAATGCCGCCGTCGGATTCAAAAGGGGGGATGTGGACGCGCTGCAAATCGCAATTAAATCAACAATATCCAATCAGAGACTGAGGACTTACATGAGTAGAAGAGCTGAGGAGCTAGTCAAGGATGAGCTGTCATGGGAAAGAATTGCGCTCAGGTCAATTAACATCTATTCAAGATGAAAACAGATGATAAGGCGTCAATCTCTCGCTTGACAAGGGTTCTGATTCCTTTGCTGCCACTCAGGTCTCTGGAGGGGGCGAGGTCGAGGGTGCTACACCTGGCTGTCGATTCAACGCGCTTCAGCCCGACGTCTGCAAGCACCTACTATGTAAGAGCACTCAGGCGCCTCGACGGGAAGCCCGGCCATCTTCGGAGCAGCCATGAGACGGACCATCATCTGGAGCAAACCGTGGCAGCGGAAACGAGGAAACAGCTATTGTCGTTGTGAAGTTCAGGAGGGATCTGGCTGGGAACTCGCCGGACTTCGTGAATGTGCTCAAGAAGGTGAGGCCGGTCGAACTTCCCTTGAGGATCGTCGTTGCTGACAAGTGCTATGGCGCGGAATCGAACCACGAATACGCCCAGGAGGTCCTGGGCGCGAGGACGGAGATGCCTGTCCGTGACACCTCCCGTCCAAAGATTAAGATGAGGGGGAAGAGGCGGTGGAGACAGCTCAAGGAGCTCGACCGGCCTGGATAAAACCAGCGTCCGAAGGTGGATATGGTGTCTTCTGTGGAGAAGCGGATGATGGGGGCGCATGTGCTAGCTCGCGTGACCGCGCATCAGCACAAGGAACTGATCTTCCAGGCGTTCTCATACAACACGAGGAGGCTGGAGACAATCTTTTTGCTCGTCATCGAGGGTTTCTAATGAGCATGTCAAAAATGGTGATGATTGTGTCAAAATCCTAGCGCAGAACGGCCTATGTATGATAAGTCGAACGGCTAAGAGATGATAGGCCAGATTATCAAAAAGAGAATCCGTTCATGAGTAGAAATGGCGCATTTTCAACACAGAGGCTTCTCCAAGGGTCATAGTGAACCAAACCAGATTTCGACCCACCAAATTGACTAGCTCGACCAAGATAAACAAAAGGTCGTCCGTTTATCGCGTCTTTCGAAGGCAACCGGAACCCCAACTCAAACCCCTTTACTATTTTCTTGCTCTGAACGAGTAGATGAAATTAGTATTGTAGTACTCTGATTTTCCCCTGAACGGCAGTTGATATGAAGACTTGGAAACTTTCCAGATTCCCAGTGGTAGAGGAATCCAAACTCCCTTCATTAGACCTTCTACAAAGCTGAAGTTGTGAGATTCCATGAATTTCTTGAACCCTTCAAAGGTCCAGTTGTTCACGTGTTGTGAATGAGGACCCTTGACCCGATACATGTGGCCGAAGTTATTGGGAATGCTGCAGACCAGTAACGCGTCAGGCTTGGCTACTCTGTAAATCTCATCGATCGCGAGGTCTATTTCGGGAATGTGCTCAAAACACTCGGTCGACACGATAAGAGATGCTGCATTTGGCTCAAGGGGGATTCGTGTGGCCGATGCCAATGCGAGATTCGTGCGCTTGGGCTTGGCAAGAACCCTTCTGAGATGAAACTCAGAGAATGCCATGTCGAACGCATTGTACCATTTGTCGGAAGGAAGGTATCTGAGAAGACTCATGTCGCCGCAACCGACTTCCAGAAAGACAGTGGTTGGCTCTAGGTGTTTCTGTATTCTCCTGCCCACTTCCCATTCTATGAAGCCGTCACACATGAAGTTTTCTTTCAAATGGAACATTGGCCAAAGGATCTTCTTGACCATAAAATGGGCCGAGTCACTTCTGACACCTGCGACCTGGTTGATTTGATTCTTGAGATCCTCAGAACAAGGGAGTTCATAACCCCTAATCATGACGGATTTCGTAGCAGTCCATCTCAGTCTGTCAGTCGGCCAACCAGGAGATTCTGTGGGCATGTTTCACTAGAAAACGCCTTTCCTCCCTAAGGATGTTATGATGAAATCGTCCTTAGTTTCCTCTGGATACGAATAGTCGAAAGACCATACGATGTTCTAGTCACGGATTGGACCCCGAGAAAAGAGTGCACTTCGAGTGCGTCCTATGGATGGGGGCAAATCCCTGACAAGGGACGAAGTCACCATAGGACGGCACAAACCGCGAATAGAGGTATGTCCGATAGCCCCAACGGATCCGTGAAGATGAAGGGATTTCAGAAGAAGATAACCAATATCGAACAGGCATAGCGGCACACTTCAACATAGAGGCTCTTCCGTGTGTCATGGTAGACCCTGTGGGATTCCAACCAATGTAACTGATTAGCTCACTTCGAAGATGTACAAGATCGCCCGTTTATCGTGTCCTTGAAAGGAGCCGGAAATGAGAACTCAAACCCATTCTTCTATTCCTTCCTATAGGCCAGGAATTCATTCGCTTCAGAAGTCTCCTCTCCCTCAATTTGTGTCACGATGTAATCAAGAGAATTCAGAAACTCCAAGCAGGAGTTACGGTCCATCGCACTATGGGTGGCCAAGAATATCTTTGGCCCCCACTCTGATAGTGTGTGCCAAGCACCTCGGAGTGCGGGACCTTCTCCTCCTTCTATATCCATCTTGATTGTGTCGGGAGGGGGATTCTGCCGCGACTGACTAGCCCATCGATAGCGACTGCTTCCACATTGAACGAACCGGACTGCGACAACCTGCCAGTCGAACTTGTGCTTCCCTCAAGAAACTTGAAGACACCATCCATTTCAGCGACGGCAGCTTCGATGACAATGACATTCTGGGATTTGTTCATTTCAAGGTGACGCTTCAGAAGAACCTGGTTTCGTGAGAAGGGTTCAAAGGCAATAACTCTCCCCTCCGAACCAACCAATTGAGACGCCAGGAGTGTATAGAAACCGACATGTGCTCCAACATCGTAGACCGTTTCTGCTGGCAACACGCTCCTGCAAAGGAGTTTCTGTTTGTTATACTCATAAGTTCCAAGATGACACTCAAGGTTACCTGACCGCACAATCCACTTCTCTCCTCTCAATGCGCCTTGAGGGATCGGGAGAATGAGGCTTCTCGGGTGAGAGAGGCTGTCATTCTTCCTAAGAGTGCTTGGTTGCCGATGAATGAGAAGCTGGACCACGTAGGCTTCGTTCTTCTTCCCGCCATTTTGCCTTACCCAATTGCGCCACCCCCCTTTAGGTCTTTCGGACACTTAATCGCTATGCGCCCAACGGAGTTTCTCATTTCCTCCTCTGTGGGTCTTTCTGATGCACGCATGTTTGCCGCACGAACGCATCGGTACGAACATTAGTCTTGTTCTGACTTGGCAACAGCAAATCCTCAAACTGGAAAACTAGCCATATTATGCAAAGGGAGTATACCCCACACAAGGAGGCATATAGTATCGACCCATTCTCACGGTGTCTCATGACTGACTTGGAAGTGCGAGATCCACGAAGACAAAGAGCCCTCGAACAGGCGTTGAGCGAACGAAAGAAGCCTATGATTCAGAAAGAGAAACGCCGCAAGTTATGCATAACCCTGCCACAGAATCAATATCTCTGGCTCGTTAGCAGGGTTAACGGTGGAACATACTACAACATCTCTCAGGCCTTGGAAATGTGCATCAAGGAAACCCGAAGACATCAGACTAGGAAGGAAGGCGAATGAGTCTCTGCGAGAGGGTGTCGATAGGTCGCGCGTGCGCGCTATGCCACTGTCCCGATTCCCGCTAGAGGGTTCTCCCCCTAGCACGTGGGCTATTATCTAACTATGTTATTTAGGATAGGAAAATCGCAATAAACCCCATAGCCAGTCTATTCATCATAGCCATTCTTCAGACTGTACAGCATGGCGCACCACGATCCGGACCTGCGAAACTCGATATTCAGTTTCCTTTCGAGCTCAGGGTCTTGATGAATGAGAGAAACGACTTCACGAGGAGACAAGAAGATTTCTGCATCGCAGAGATCGTTGGATATTTCTCGCGCCGGAACCTGCCTTCCGCGATGGTCATAAAGAACCTTCAAGACGGCATTGCGATACTTCTCCTGTCGCTGCTCGTAGGGTAGATTGCCCATTCCCATCCCCCCTTCAATGAGGCTCCAAGAACAGTGAAACATCCGCTTATCGCGGAGAGATACCAAAATAGCTGATGAAGAGACAAAAAGATCGAGGGCTGAAGGGGAGTCTGGGTGCTCCGAACCTCAGCCCTTGCCCGACAGTTTTGGTTGCACGAGAGAGACCAACGTGTGTGTATAGGGATACCAAAAGCTACTTCGGAGGCATCTCCGATTAGTTCATACCTTCGATACAATACTCTTCGCCCAGGCCTAGTTGGCGGACCCTATGAGGACTGCAGTTTCGGATGCTCTTGGACCAAGTGGTTCTGCTCGAGACACCTAGACAATTTGTGAGCCGACTGACACCATGGATTCGGAACTGAGTAACCCCGTCACCACTGCACTTCCTGGACATACAAAAAACCGAACTACGATGAAGTACTATAAGGAAACACCGCTCCAGGACCGAGAGATGTCAAAGGCGACACGGTGGCTCGCAGGATTCGAACCGTTTGTCCCCTCCATCCGATTAGGAAAGGGGGAAAGGCGGACTGACAGTATCACCATATTTAAACGCGAATGACCATTATAGCCTCGAAGAGAACACTAGTTGTTCCATATTCGCTGCAAATCGACAGATAATCCCTGAACAGCATCTGACCCATTTCGGAGGTAGCTGGAATCCAGAGCAAAGGAGGAAACCAAGAAGACTCCAGAAAAGACAAGAGGGAAGTCCTCATTCTATTCTTGCTTTTCTTTCTATTCTTCTTCACAATAGTCTATCCCAGCATTGGAGATTTTGACTATTCGCATATGGCTTCTGCAATAGTTAGCGAGGATATGGGTCATGTCAACCTCAGTAACTACACTACCCCGGGCAGCTGTATTTATACCGTAATGGTCTCTGAGACTTCCGCGATAACCTACGATTCCATTCCTACCCTGCCAATCCAGTCAATTCCGCTCATATTTCTCTTTGTCGTCATGCTGCGCAGACTGATGATTAAAAGATGGGCCTGGCTGTCACTGTCGGCCGTTTACTTCACTTTCTCCACAAATCCAGATCGATTCACACTGGAAATACATAGTCTAGGTGCAGTGCTGTTTTTGCTCTTGGTGGTCTTGACCTTGTTGCGAATCAGGGCGCGATCGAGCGGCGAGATATCAGCCAATTCCATTGTGATAGTTCTTGTGCTAATCTCCCTCAATTTTATGGACTACCAGCTGACCTTTGTCGCGCTCGCATTCTTGCTTGGTCTAGAGTTGCTCAGATACTTGCAGAGAAGAGTAAGTCCCACGCCGTCAACACAATCAGCTCCAAAGTTTGCTTTGCTGGTTCTGCTCGGGGCCATTTTCGTTCTTGACTGGAATCAATTCTTCTATCACACGTTCATACCCACGATTCAATTATCGTCTGAGTACTCTTCGTCATCAGGATTGCAGAAGATATTCAATGCATTCAGTCACAGTGCAAGTGATCCGCTGTCTGATTACTATCGACGAAACCCTTCACTGCTGCTTTTTTCTCTTGTGATTTGGCAGGCAATTATCTTCACTGCATTACTCTATTTCCTAATCAGAACATCGAGGAAACCCCGAGTTAGACAGCAGTTATCTGCTCCTGAACGCACAGTACTCGCTCTCGGTTTTTCGGGAATTCTTCTATTACTAGTATACGAGCTGATTGGTTCTGCGGCCTACGAATTCATGACTATTGCGGGGGTTGCAGGCATCGGAGTACTGCATCAATCCGGAGGCATCAGATTGCAGAAGATACTCGGAGCATCCATCGTCATCCTGGTTGTCCTGAACCTGACCATCAATGCAATGGTTGTTTCTACAGGCTACTATCAAGGACAGAAAGATTTTAGCCACTTTGAGAGCCTCGATGCAACCGCCGAATGGTGTGTCGAGCAAAAAAACGGTGTTGTCGTTGTCTCCGATGTTATGACCAACAGCTTCCTCCTGAAAACGATTGCCGCTGAGAAAGCCACTGGCTTTCAAGTCCCAGGAACTCTCTCACGAGATCAAATCATGATGATTCTTGGGCTAGATGATAATACCTCTATGCTCTTGGAGAATTCAGACTACCATTTCTTGATAAACTACAAGGAACAGCATTACACAATCCTTGGATGGGATACATTCAATTCCTGGTCTCCTGAGAGGGGCAGGATAGCGAACGATTACCATTTCGACGTCATTTATACAACATACAACGAAGATATGTTGATTGTCGAACCGCTCTGACAAGAGAAACGGATCTTAGCATTGGAATGAGTAATAAAAATCTATGCATAGCCAGGCAACTGTTCTTTCGGCCAATCATTGGGGATTGACGCTCGGCGACGACTATGCTTACGCGCTCACGGGAGCCGTTGAAAGTGGTTTGAAATCGCGACAAGATATCTCGGACTGCCAGGTGCAAGTGCGGATGACGGAATTCTTCCGAGGGTTATCGCCCGGTCTCCAATATTGAGCCTACATGATGAGCGGATGCCTGCACACGCGTTCTCTTCGTCGGCCGCTATGCGATCTCAGTCCCGCAACGAAATCATATCGCCCTTGCTCTAACGACTAACGGCCATCGACAGGAATCGCTCAGAGAAGCCCTTAAGCTCCTAGACGCGATTGTGGATGAGGGAGTGGCGAATTGAAATTCTATAAGATGAGAACCGCAATCAAAGTGATTCGAACAATCAGAAATTGGCCTCTATTCTACGCAGACGCACTTTCCCTGATCCGACCAAAAATCGTTGTCTACAGGCTGAGGAATGGGATCGCGTACAAGACAAGGTCTCGGTCATATGACAAGTATGTCATTTCAGAGATATGGATAGATAGGTGCTACACACCTGAGGGATTCGAGGTTGGAGAAGGTTCGCTGGTTGTTGATATTGGAGCGCAGATTGGAGTATTCACAATCTTAGCTGCAAAAGCGTCAAGAACAGGTAGAGTGTTTTCAATTGAGCCCGTTCCCTGGAATTTCGACCTGCTGGAGTCAAATATCCTGTTGAACAACGTTCAGAATGTTCGTCCAATGCAACTCGCAGTTTCACATGGGATGGGATTTCGAGAGCTGTTCCTTTCCGACATGAGTGGAGGTCATTCCTTTCTCTCTGACCTGAGCGGTTCTAGGAAGATAGTAGTCGAAGCCATGTCACTGAAGGATATCGTAGAAAGAAACAACATAGAAAGAATAGATTTTCTGAAGGTCGATTGCGAAGGGGCGGAATATGAAATACTCTTCAATTGCCCTGACGAGGTTCTTGACATAATCGGCAAAATCAGCATGGAGGTCCATAGCATGAAAGGGAACGACATCCTGACAATGGAAACCTACCTGAGAGGAAAAGGATTCGAAGTAATCTCTCGTCCACACAAAGCAGCGCCGTTGTCCGGAATGATCTACGCCCAAAGACACGACCGAGCCATTGCCACGTAGAATGTGGAATCCATTCGAGATAGGTTTGGTGACTTCGAGTGGATGGCAAACGAATCTCGCAAGAGGCGACTAGCAACAAAACAGAAAGTGAAAGGGGTTTGTGCCGAGCCGTCAATACGTTTTGATTGAACCGATTAGATAATTGTCTGGCTTTGCATAGTGTTAGGTTGAGTAATCTGGCTTTTCTGAGGTTTCTCACGTGCAATGATTGGAAGACAGGCAACTTCCCCACGCAAACCCAGGATGTAGCTTTTGGGGGGCTGCGCTACAGCCGTCACGCAATTGCTGGATTGCTTGCAGTTCTTCGCGCTCACTACCTAGAATGTGCGGAGGTCAAGGCGTTTTGACGACATGTTTGAGCCCGGCGCGAAGCCGGAGCCCTTCATTCTCAGTCTGAGCTAAAGGCAGTGGACCGAAGTTTTGTATCCCTTCATACTGCGCGCGAAAACCATGATTGATGAAACGTCCCCATGGCCCGTAGGTAGACGGACCTAACAACGTCCCGCCCTATTAGACAGAAGTAGGCAGTACCCACAAGGAGCAGGCCGAGCTTCGCGGCTAGTCCGCTGACAGTCGACATGCCTTCCGTGAAGAAACCGGTTAGAAAGAATAATGCCGCCGAGGCTCCTGCAAGATACATGCCCTTGACGCTGACATGAAGGACTCTCTTTGAAACGAGGATGGTGAGTACCAGAAAGATACCATACGCGGTTGCATAGGACAATGCCAATCCGTTCGTTCCCAGCGCGGGCACTCCCGCGAAGACGAGTGTAAGGAACACTGCCGCCCAGAAGATGTTGAGGCCGAGCCACAACCACATCCTGCCCATCCCGGTGATCATGGCACCGACAACCGCGCTCAATGAGTAGAAGTAGCTGGCCGTCACCATAAGATAGACTGCCTTTGCCGAGGCAGAGTATCTCGAACCGTACGTGAACTCCACAACGAACTCGGCGAACAAGGCGATGGCAAACATCAGAGGAAATAGAGCGATCGAGAGAGTCCTCAGGACTTTCACCACAAGACTCTCGATGTCATCATGGTTGCCCACGGTGAGTTGGGAGACTCTTGGCATCATAGGGGTCGAGATCGCAGAAGGTATCAATATCAGAGCTGTGTAGACAGCATACGCCACCGCGAAGCATCCCATGGCGTTGAGACCGGCGTTGAGCGTCAATTCCGTGTTCGCGATCCAAACCACAGGCGTCACCATCAGGCCGCCCAGGACCGCTGGAAGGGCGAATGAGAATAACATCGGAACAGTTACGGATTGCCTGTGGAGCTCGAGCCGAGCGGAAAAGAATCTGAATTCGCGCCTATTCAACAACACGAGCATGACAGCGGAGACGGTCAGCATTGACAGGAAGTATCCTATGAAGATCCCTCTTATTCCCATCAAGGGAAGGAGCAGGAAAATCAGGACCAGGGAGAACAATGGATATGCGACCTGCGCAATAGCCATGAGTCTGAACTTCTGGCACCCCTGGACAATCCCCAAAGATAGTGAGTACGTGGAGGTACTGATGACCATGAGTGCGGAGAATGGTATTATGCGGACCAGTGCCGGCTCCTTGTACAACCCTCTTCCGATCACATCGCTGAGAGCAACATAGACGGCGGCTACCAAGGATGACAGCATAAGAACAACGACGAGTCCCGATTTGGCAAAACGGAGCGCTTGCCCCTCATCGCGGACTCTGTACTCCGCAACATACTTCGCAACCGCAGTGCCTATGCTGAACGATGCTAGCAGGAGCACAACTCCTTGCACACTTATCAGAATCGAATACATCCCAAAATCCGACGCGCCAAGCCATCTCGCGACGAATATGGATATCAGAAAGGCCAAGACTGCGGCTAGGCTCATCGAGAGAAACAGGGTTGCGCTTCCTCGCGCAAGGCTCGGGGTAGGGGTTGGCATCTTCTCTGACTGTGCCCAGCAAAAGCCATCATAGTAATAAAAGTGTCCCTTTGAGTATGCGCGGGCGAGATGGATGGTCCCACTTCCTGCCGCGCCTCACGATGAATGCCCCACCGATGCCGACATATGCCACCGCCGCAGCGAAGGCTGAGGCCGAGCACCGTCCCCGCCCGAGCCACCCGCAGCGATGATCCTGACTTCCCTCGCCTCGGCGCTTCACGGATCCCATCGCATCAAAGAAGACCTGAAGACCTCTCCGACATCTCATCCAGAACAAGGACCAGCCTTGCTTTCCCTGATGGGGTATCCTGCCTCGAGGTCAGCGACCCCCATGAACTATGCCCGGCGGGAGGCGCGTCGGCTCAGAACCGTCTCTCGCTCGAACGAAATCCGCTCGTTCCAGGAACAAACGCTAGGGAGCTGTTTTAGGGGGCTTCCGGCATACAAGCGCGAGGGTTTCCTGCTTCGATAAGGAATTCACCTGGGACAGGACGGCGGGCACAGTTGAGAACGTAATCCGCGGTGATGTGCGATGACGATTGGGATTCTGGGAGGAGGACTCGCAGGATGTGTGCTCGGCAGACTCTTCCTGGACGAGGGTTGGTCATTCGAGATACTCGAAGCCCTTGCCGACCCTGGGGGACTCATGAAATCCGCGAAGAAAGGCGAGTACACCTTCGATGTCGGAGGCCCCCACATCCTTTTCACAAGCAAGAACAAGGAGGCGCTCGAATTCATTCTATCTGCCATCGCCGGCAACGTCAGCAAAGGGCGGCGAAACAACAAGATCCTCTTCATAAACAGGTACGTCAAGTATCCCTTCGAGAACGGCCTTTCTGGGCTCCCGATCCGAGACAACCTGGCGTGTCTCGCTGGATTCTCATCGGCTGCAATCAGAAGGAGGTTCGGGAAGACCCACAAGGCAGAAAATCTTCAGGACTGGTGTTTCCAGTCTTTC
>Ga0315286_10002879_pt1 | contig 16150 bp, 15 predicted proteins | sample YL17G10_0_MG_FD_205038 | JGI IMG/M metagenome (GOLD analysis project Ga0315286, IMG submission 205038) | Sediment microbial communities from Yellowstone Lake, YNP, Wyoming, USA - YL17G10_0 | ecosystem: Environmental > Aquatic > Freshwater > Lake > Sediment | place: USA: Wyoming | collected...
TCTGCGGAGCATAATCTTTTTGTTCTTCATCTGTCCATTTATACCCCTGAATGACTGCTTGTTCTTTTGTAAGCGGATAATACTGAATGGCAGTTGATTCATTATAACCAAAGCAGGAAAATGTTTTCGGAAAGAATTTTCCCCATTCACCGGTTTTTTGCATGTGAGAGATAATCCTGTTTTTAAGGTCGTTGTAATCCTGTTTTGAATACTGTTTATTTAGTATACAGTTCTCCTTATGGCTAAGGCTAATGCAGGCAAAACAATTGTTGCAGTTAAACAATTGCTCAGAGTATTCGATAAAAGAAGATGCAAAAATAAAGTAAGAATTCCTTATTTCATGCACATCCAAAATCGCTATGCTGTTATAAATTTTTTCAGATCTATCCCCTACCAGACTACAGTTAAAACAATCTTTCGCCTTGCTGGCGAAAATTACGTCTTTTAAATCCTCACTATCCGATACATCATAACAGTTATGGCAGTTTTTACTGTTTTTAAGATAATCACCGGTGCAATCCTGGCATGAAAGTGTATGGGTGTATTTAACGATTCTTCCTTCTCTTATATCATTAAAAATCCTGAATAGATCGGTTTGAGCACTGAAACTTCCGTTCAAAAATTCTTGTTTCTTTTGCAGATATTCTTCTTTTGAATACTGGATGTTGTTTATGCAATAAGATTTATTCACCAGATTAGCGCATAAAATGCATTCGGAACAGTTTGAGCAGTCGCTTAAAAAATAACAATTTTTACAGTTTTTTGAATCAAAGACAAACTGGCAGCCATAACAGTTGATTGAATCACCGAGCGTATAACATAATTCATTACTGTTGCTCAGATCTATATCAATGCAATCCTTGTTACTCATACAGAGTGTGCCATAAAGGACGCTGTCGTTAAAATCACCTCCAAAAACCAGGTAACTATCTTTATTTTCGACACTCATATTGCAGTATTCACTATTTTCGCTGTTTACGTTGACCAGCGCAAGCCTTGGAACTTTAAGCTGAAGCTCCTGAAGCTGTTCAAAAAACGGCCTTCCGAAATCAAAATCCTTCCCGAAATCCAACGGGTCCCATTTATCCCCATGCCATATGTCATTTTTGTAGACTTTATACGGCTTGTCAGGTGAATAAATCGAGATGATATCTTCTCCGCTGAAATCGCATTTGCGTTTATACAGTATTCTTTCATTGCGGAAACAAAGCCTGTTTTTCTGGTCGCATTCAAAACAAAGACCAGTCGGTTCAAAGCCGAATTTATCATATAATTTCCGGTCTTCATCGGTAATTTCGAACGGTGATTTGCATTGATTGCAGTTTTGCATCAGTAAACCTCTTTTAAATAACACTCCTCACAGTATACCTTTTCCGGTCTGTCAGGTGAATAGGTGGTTTGGATGGACTTGTAACATCTATCGCAGTTCCGGCTAAACAGTTTTCTTGGGTTCCGCAAAGCCATTCTTTCTTTATGCCTGCATTCATGACATTTGCGGGGAATGGGTAACCCCATATTTCTGTAGAATTTTAGCTCCTGGAAAATTATTTTGTAATTCCTTCCGCAATCATTGCATGCCAGCAATTCATTCATTATTTCATCTGACGTTTCGCTTATGTTATCAGGTAATTCGTAAGTCTGTTTTTGATAATTTTTTTGCTCAAATTCTTTCCATTTCCAGCCTCTCTTAAGAACTTCTTCTTTAGTAAGAGGATAGTATTCCTGGGCTACCGATTCGTTGTAGGCAAACGGTGAAAGGGTTGCAGGGAAAAATCCTCCCCATTCTCCAATCTGCATCATATGCTCTATGATTTTCGGAATAAGTTTATCGTAATCTTCTTTTGAATACTGTCTGTTTAAAATACAGTATTTTTTATTCTTCATGCTTACGCATCCAAAACAATCCGAACAAAGCCTCAGAGTATCGCAGTAAGTAAGGCTGTTATTGCTCTCGTGGTAACTATTATAAGTAAACCGCAAGTTATAGCCTGTTACTGTAACGCTGTCGTAAACCAATTCAGCTATAGAAGCATTATCCAGATCCATAGTGGAAATTATCCTCTCATCAAGCCTTGTCGAGTAACGGCAATTTTCAGAAGTCTCACAGTCATAACAATGATGGCAATCGCGGGAACTTAAAATGTAATCGCCAGTGCAGTTTTCATTATTCAGATTATGGTTTTCTTTACGAATGGCTTTAGACAGGACTTCTTTTTTAAATCTTTCCACATATAAATTCCATTTTTCATAAGACCCTGACTTAATATCTTTTAAAAAAATTTTAAATTCTTTATCAGTAACCTGTTTATTGAATATACAATTATTTTTGTTCCTTAAATTAAAACAAAAAGCGATATTGCTGCATTGTTTGCAATCAAAACTAAAATAAGCGTCACTGCAATTGTTACAGTCCTGTAGCCAAATTGAGTTGTAACATTTTACGCTGTCCAGCAAGGAATAAGACAGCTCGGAGTTTCGGACTAATGATGAATCCACAATATTTTTGGAATGGTACACCATATCGCAGTACATCGCGTCCTCCGAAAATCCCATATCAAAACACATGTGAGAATTTTTACTGTTCCATGATTGATTGACGTACGGACTGTTTTCATTATTTACAACACTAAGCCCGATTCGGGGAACTTTTTTCTGAAGCTCTTTATACTGCTCAAAAAACGGCTTACTAAAATCAAAATCCATTCCGTACTGAAGCGCTTCCCAATCGTCCGAATACCACGCTTCTGGGCTATAAACTGTAAACGGCTTATCAGGTGAATAGTTAGATACAAAATCCTTACCTGTCAGATCGCACTTCCGCTTGTAAATATTTCTCTCATTCCTCCATGAAAGCCTTCTTTGCTGTCGGCATGACGGACAAAATATTGGCTCCGGCACTTCGAATTTTTTATAAAATTTCCGGTCTTCATCGGTTACTACAAACTGCGATTTGCATTGTATGCATTCCGGCATATCTGACAAATTTTAATTATCCATGGTGCCCAGGAGAGGACTTGAACCTCCATGCCCCGAGAGGCATAGCGCCCTGAACGCTACGTGTCTACCAGTTCCACCACCTGGGCTCGTCGAAATCTTACTTCAGCTTGCGTCTTTTTGTAAACCTAAAAAGACTCCAGCTTACGTAAGATTTCTCCTCTTCCCCAAAAAATACCCCGCCCTTCATCCAGACCTCCTCGCATTTTTTTTGGGGGGCCCGTTGGTGTCTACTTTGTATTGTACTAATGCCTTCTATCCATCAAAAAAACTACAAGTTATAAATTGCGGATATTAGAAATTGACCGGGCACCAAAACGGGGTCATTAGAAAATGCGAGGAGGGGGTTCCGACGATAGTCGGAAGGGAGGAGGGTATTTTCCGGGGTGGGACCCAAAAGTGGGCGCAACATGAAGAAGGAGGCTCAGCAGAGACTCATTCGCAAGGTGAAGCCCACTTTTGGGTGGTGCCCGGGAAAGGACTCGAACCTTCACGCCTTGCGGCACTAGCTCCTAAGGCTAGCGTGTCTGCCAGTTCCACCACCCGGGCTCGTCGGAATTCTACTTCAGCCTACGCATTTTTGTAAACCCAAAAACGCTTCGGCTTACGTATAATTCCTCCTCTTCCCCAAAAAATACCCCTCCGCACGCCGCTTCGCGTCGCCTACCTCCTCGCATTTTTTGGGGGCCCCGGCTGGTGTTTACTTCAGCTTGCGTCTTTTTGTAAACCCAAAAGAATTTGCTATACTTAAAATGCCTTTAACCCAAAATCTATGAATTTCAAAAAAATTGCGATTCTGATTTTGCTCTCCATTTTCATTATACCGACAACTGTTTTTGCCTTGAATTTTGAGGCTGCAGAAGAAATATTCAATACAGAAACCATAAACGATGACTATTACGCGGCGGGAGGTATGATTCAGATGGAATCAGATGTGAACGGTGACCTTTTTTTGGCAGGCGGGCGTATTAGTGTAAATTCGCGGATCTCTCAGGACGCGACTATAGTCGGAGGAGAAATCAGCATGAGCGGTGAAGTTGGAGATGACGCGCGCATCGGAGGCGGAAATGTTACTGTAAATTCTGTTATTAAAGATGACCTGATTTTAGGAGGTGGTAATGTTGAACTTGGCGACAAAGGATTCGTAGGCGGAAACTTAATAATCGGAGGAGGGAATGTAAGTATTAACGGCGCTGTAAACGGTAATATTATCGGTGGTGGCGGAAATGTGTATATCAACAGCCAAATAACTGGCAATGTGAAACTTTATAATGTTGATAAGGTACGAATAGGGCCTAAGGGTAAAGTAATGGGTAACTTCTCTTACCAAAGCCCGAATATGAGTGAAACTATAAACAGCGGAACAGTAATGGGCGCAATAGACTACAAACCTGTTTCAATTGTCGTAACCGATAATGATTTTAACTCATTCTCACAGGCGATTTTGGCAGGATTTTCGATATTCCGGCTTTTAGCGATACTTTTTGCGGGCCTGTTTTTTGTCTGGATTCTGCGTTTTTACATGATAAACACAGTGCAGACGGCTTTCAAAAATACTCTGAAGAGCTTTGGAATGGGTCTGCTTATACTTGTCGTAACCCCAATCGTCGCGCTTATATCTTTGGTAACAGGAATTGGGATCCATCTTTCTTATATCTTATTTTTATTATGGCTTCTGATACTGGCGCTTGCTAACGTGACCGCGATATTGATCGTCGGTATGAAAATATTACCGCTCAAAGAAAGGAGCAGTTTTGTAAGGGCTTACGGATCTTATGCCATAGGCGCTTTGATCTTTGTGGTGATCACTATGGTACCGATAATCGGATGGGTTATTAAATTCATATTTGTGATGATAGGCGCGGGAGCTTTGATGCTGTATGTGAAAAAACTTTATCATTTGAATATGAAGGAGAAGAAAGCATAAACTTAATGCCTAATATCTAATTTCTAATATCTAATTTTGTGTAACGGATATTCTGTCTGCAAAATTAGATATTAGTTATTAGGCATTAGATATTTAAATTAATTATTATGAATTACGCCATCGATACTCATTGCCACCTAACGACTATCGATAAAAAGGATAGAAAATCGGTTATTGAACGTGCGGTAAATGCGAATGTAAAAAAACTTATTTCTGTCGCCTGCAATCTCGAAGAAATGGGTCAATGCTTACCTTTGGCGGATGAATATGATTTTATCTCGACAAGTGCGGGAATACACCCGACTGAACTCGGAGAGAATATCGAACAGGATCTGGAGAAAGTTTATAAGTACGCGGAGAATGAGAAAAAAGTTGTCGCTATCGGCGAAATCGGACTCGATTATTATCACGACAGATTTCCGCATGAATTACAGATGGCATATCTGGCAGGCCAGTTCAATATTGCCAACAAACTTAAAAAACCTGCGATAATACACAGCAGAGCCGGCAAATTCGCGGGGGAAAATTCATCTGTATTTCCGGATATGATAAGGGTTATTAAGGAAACGAATCTGAAGAAAGGAGTGATGCATTGTTTCAGCGGGACTTTAGATGAAGCAAAAACGTATCTGGATATGGGTTTGATGATATCTTTCACAGGAATTGTGACGTACGAACGGAATCAGGAATTACGGGATATCATAAAAATGATGCCGAAAGAGCGGATGATGATTGAGACTGACTCCCCTTTCCTGCCACCGATGAATCATAAAGGCGAACCGAATGAACCGGCATTTGTGATTGAGGTGGCGAAAACGATCGCGGAGGTGAGAAGGGTGGAGTTGGATGAGATTCTACGGATCACATCCGAAAATGCGGAGGGGTTTTTTGGGATTTAATTATTATTTGTTTTGGTTAACAGAGTAACGGATAGGGATTTCTCCGGCAGGGTCGAAATGACAAAAGGGTTGAATACTGATTTTCAGCATTTTTTGTCATTCCGACCAAGCGGAGCGCGCGGAGGAATCCCTATCTGTATACCAATCGACCGCTAAATCTTTCCACGATGGATTTTCTATGCGGATTAAGGCTTCTTTTTTCTCACGCCTCCATTTTTTAATCTGTTTTTCTCTGTCGATGGCATTCAAAACGTACTGGTGTTCCTCGAAATATACCAATTTGTGACATTTGTACTTTTTAGTAAATCCATCATTTACGTTGTTTTTATGTTCATAAACCCTGCCTTCAATATTATTTGTTATTCCCGTATAAAGCGTGCCGCTCTCACTTGCCATAATGTATACAAAAAATTCGTAGTTTCTCATAAAAATCAGTAATTCGGACAGGGATTTCTCCGGCAGGGTCGAAATGACAAAAAAGTCATCCGAATAATTCGCATAACGCCTGCGCGACAGACTTCGCCTGTTCGGACGACAGGATTTTATTAAATCCTAACTTCTTCGCCTCCTTTATTCGTTTATCGGTCTGCGAAATATTCCTAACTTCTCCCGACAAACCGATTTCACCCATAATAACTAAATCGGATGGTATGGGCTTTTGCAGTTTGGAGCTTGCGACTGCCATGGCAATAGCCAAATCCGCGGCTGGTTCGCTGAGCTTCAGACCGCCGACGACGTTTACGAAGACATCGGATGAATCGAGTTTTATTTTCGCGTATCTTTCTAAAACCGCGAGGATGATATTCAGACGATTCAGGTCGATTCCGCTAGCTGTACGTTTGGGGTACCCGAAATGTGTGTATGACGTAAGCGCCTGCACTTCGACTAGAAATGTACGGGTTCCCTCGAGGACTGGAACGATCACTGACCCAATCGGACTTTCTGCACGACCTTCTAGAAATAAAGCTGAAGGATTTAAAACCTCTTCAAGCCCATTTTCGGTCATACTGAATACACCGACTTCATCCACTGCGCCAAAGCGGTTTTTAGTCGCGCGCAGCAGGCGGAACTGGTGGAAGTTATCACCTTCCAGAAACAAAACTGTGTCGACCAGATGACTTAATACTTGCGGGCCAGCCAGATTGCCATCTTTATTCACATGGCCGATAAGTAGAATCGGGATGTTTTTGCCTTTCGCGACCTGCATCAGCTGTTCAGTTACATACCGGATCTGAGAAATCGAGCCTGCCTGTGACGCGATATCCCCGCTTGTCATCACCTGGACAGAATCGATAACAACAAAACCAGGCTTTTCGGCTTCCAGAGTAGCCAGAATCGCCTCTAAATCATTTAGGTTTAAGAGGTTAATCGGGTTTTTGGCTTTAAGGCGCCGGGCGCGGTCGGATATCTGCTCGACAGATTCTTCGCCTGATATATAAAGTACTTTACGCCCGATTTCCGCCATTTTTTCGCATATCTGAAGCGTGAGGGTCGATTTACCAATACCTGGATCACCCACGAGGAGCACCAGAGAATCAGTCATAAAACCGCCACCGAGCACACGGTCGAATTCGGATATTTTAGTGATCAGACGCTGTTTTTTTACCTGCATACCGCTTATAGTCACGGTGGGCGCAACCGGTTTAGCCAGCTTTAAGGATTGTTTTTTAGGATCCATATCCTCAACGTCTTCGACCAGACTGTTCCAAGCTCCACACTGGAGGCACTGGCCATTCCACTTCGGAGCTTTTGAGTTACATTTTGTGCAGATGTAGATTGTTTTTAATTTCATATTTTTTTTAATTATGAGTTATGAATTATGAGTTATGAATTATGAGTTATGAGTTATGAATTATGAGTTATGAATTATGAGTTATGAATTATGAGTTATGAATTTGTTTTTCTTTCAGGGTTTTTTGAATTGAGCTAAGAATTTTTACTAGCTCATGTGAATCAGATAAGATTTCATTGCTATTAGCTAAATCAATTATTTTTGAATCTCTTAGTAATCTAATCCAATAGTTTGTTTCTCTAGCCTCCTTATATGCAATAGATATTTTGTAGGTAAAATCATTTTTTGAATGACTGCCTATCGCTTCTTCGACATTCGCTCCTATAGATGTTCCGCTTCTAAGGATTTGCCGGCCAATAATATATTCCTTTTGTTGGTCAATTAATATTTTATATAACTTAACAATTTTGAGTGAAAACTGATAACTTTTCTCTTTAATAATATTATTTACCATATAAATTCCATTAATTTCTAATTCATAACTCATAATTCATAACTCATAATTAAATATAGTAAACAAACGTTCACCAGTCAACAGATTTGTCTTTAAATCTAAAAAATGTATACTTTATCCAAATAATACAAAAATATGGCTGAGCCGATGAATGATGAAGACAGGAAAAGGATACAAAAAGAGCGGAGGATATACCTTTTTAAGCTGATGACAAGTTCTTACGCGGAAAAGGAATTTGATTATAATTCGTATCAATTTAACCATGTATACCTGATATGCGGTTTTACAGGTTCAGGTAAAGATTCTGTGATTGATGGATTTTTAAAGCAGAATAAAAAATATTTTTTCTCAAAATTCGTAAGGACTCTTACTCGCTCAAAAAGGCCTGGTGAAAATGAGATACTAAGCGGATATTTTGTTGAAAAGGAACTTTTTGATCATCTTAATGAAAGGAGCCGTTTCTTTTATACATATGAGAAATATGACGGCGATAAATTCGGCTATGACTCAATTCATCTCATATTCCTGCTTGCCAGAGGCCACGTGATAATGGTCGGAGGCGGAGAACAAAACATGCCGGGTCTTGTGGCAGGTATTAAATCAGTTTTTCAGAACATCGGCGTTACAACCGTATTCATCAATCGTGATAAGGACGATATCATCGCAGGAATGAAAAAAAGAGGCGGAGATCCTGAACAGATAAAAAAACGCTCCGAATCCATTACGAAAAACTGGACACCAAAGCCGCAGCAAAAATTCGACCATATAATTTGGAACGAGAAGCTTGAAGACGCGATCAAAGAGTTTAATGAAATAGTCGAAACTTCTCTAGCACCGAAACCAGAGAAGTAATGTTTTTACTCTTTTTTGATGCGGGAATCCTCTTCGCGTTTTTTAACAATAGCGGAACTGATAAAGTAAGAGGCTTTAAAAATTCTTTTATGAGTTTTTTGAAGAAAATGAAATCAAAGTCTTTATTTTTTTCGAGTATTTTCTGAGCATCATAAAGATCGTATTTATTCAGTTCTTTCCCTCTGCCTGCCAAAAGCTTAATAAGCAAAAGCAGTTCTTTTGGCACGCAATAAATTGTTTTACCGCCGGCTTTAAACACCGCCCTTTTCCTGACAATCTCATCGGTAAGATAAAAAATATAGCTATCCCTTCTTCCGGGTGGCTGTACCACGGTTTCCGCGATAAGATCATAATTATCATCATCTATATCAACTTCCGCCTTGAGCGAATGGAAAATGGGTTTTTTTCTGTGATAAAAAAACCGCGCGCCCAAGTGGTTTCTCAGTTCATGAGATATTTTTTTTGAGACTTCAAAATCATAATCATAGGAAAAAGGCCTGTCTGAACCAAATAAAAAAGCAGCTCCTCCGCCAGAAAGAAGCACTGATTTTCTTTCTTTCGCGGGTAATTTTTCCAGAAGCGCCCAGCTTTTTTTGATTATCAGAGATTTAATATTCACTAAAGCCATATTTTTGTTTTATTTGGTTCGATTATATCATCAAATGCAAATGTTGTAATAGGTAGTTTGTTTGTTATAATAACCGTCGACCAATGACCAATGACCAATGACCAATGACCAATTAATCTCAGATAAAATCCAAAAAATCATCTCGCAACTTGCCGAATACACAAAAAAAGCGGGTTTTGCGCGCGCAGTTGTCGGTTTAAGCGGTGGTGTTGATTCCGCGCTGGTTGCGAAATTGGGCGTGATGGCTTTTGGTAAAAAAAATGTCACCGCGTTGATACTGCCGAATGAAGGTATGAATAAGCCACAGAATGTTCAGGACGCGCTGGATTGGGCGAAAGAGCTTGGCATCGCGAATAACACTATCCTCATAAACCCGTTTATTGAGGCTTATGAGAAGCTTCCATGGCCTTCATCGAGCCTTGCCCGTATGAACATACAGGCGCGCGTCAGGATGACCTTACTTTACCATTACGCGAATACCCACAACGCGATAGTGCTCGGCACTGGAAATAAAACTGAACTGACGCTCGGCTATTTCACTAAATACGGCGACGGCGCCACTGATATTCTGCCTATCGGTGATCTGTATAAGACGGATGTGTGGAAAATGTCTCAGGAATTAAAATTACCGCCTGTCATCATCCATAAAACCGCATCCGCGGAACTGATGCACGACCAGACGGATGAGGCGGAAATCGGGATGGAATACGCGGAAATCGACGCGATTCTGAAAAAATTTGAAAAAGGCGGAAAACCGTCGGATGAAGCGGAGAGGAAACTGTTTGAAAGGATGATGGTGAATCAGCATAAAAACTCTTCACCGCCGATTATTAGGTTGGGGAATTGATTACATATTAAAATAACATTTGCACGATTTGTACTTTTTCTTTTATTTTCTGTAGGAAAATTGGATTTGTTTTTTTCGAGAGAAGAGAAATAATGTGTTTTCTACACCCCCTTCGATTGCTTCAAATACGCTTTTAAGATATCAATTATATTCATTCCCGTTTCTCTGAAGTCAGACAATCCAATGCACCCATTTGGTAAATCCCCGGAAGCAAACCATCGATTGGAATCACTTTTATGCCAGCTTTTTGATACACTTTTATTGCTATTTTGTCGAGTTCTGGAATACCATATTGTGGAAGAGAAACTTGAGTCACTTGTTCATTACCGTCCTTAAAATTTTCGACCAATACATTATTGTAACTCATCGGGTAATCACCATCTTGAAAATATGGAACCCTTATCACGTTAAATCCTTTGGCTTTCATATCGGACGCCACTTGATCTAATTGCCGTTGATTTGGTAATGATCCCTTAGAACCCTTAAAACGTTTCAATGCCTCCATAATTTTTAGTCCTTCTGCTAAAGTCCCTTTTCCGCTAAGCTCAGCTTCCCGTTTAGAAAAAATGCTTTTCCCCATGGACTTCAGAACTTTTTTTGTTAATGCTGGATCACCTATTGCAATTGTATTATTGTTCAATGGCGTGAAATACAAATCTAAATGAAAAACGGGTTCTGCCTTTTCCGCAGTAGTTTGTAGCGGTGCCAAATAGCCACCGGCATTGCCTTGTGCATCTATTTCTTGAGTAAAACCAACAACTATCACTTTTTTTCCGAACTGCTTTTGAAATTTTTCAACAACTTGCTGCACATTATCTGGCGTTGCAAGTTTGCCTTTGGGTATATTCTGAATAATAGTTATTGCACCGACAAAAAGATTTTCTCCTGAAACTCGCAGATCTCCGCCATCAAAAACAAGAGGGGATGTAATTAGTCGCTCGCCTGTAGTTGCCACAATACGGTCTGCTACATTTCTATCACTCAAACCGGGGTATCTTGTTCTGCCTCTCGGTTCCATAACAGCATTTTTTCCATCAGGCGCCTTTACCATAACGTAGCTATCTCTTGCCCAAACACTAATGTCAGTATCATTTTCGCCCATCACGATAAAACGACAACGAGAAATTGGTATATTAGCATTTTCCATTTTTTTTACAAAATCCTCTTTATTGTCGTTCGAAGGCACAACCATTGTAATAGAAACTTTCGGATGACTTTGCATAAAAGAAATAAATGCTTCATCAAACCAGCTACCGTCTCTTTGGAGAATAACCTCTTTTATCCTTCCCTCTGTATTAGAAGCAATTTCAACTTTTTCGAATTTTCTTAAAGAATCTAATCTTTGTTGCTGAGCTAGTATAAGTGCCTTTCCCTCTTCTTTCAGTTTTTTAGGAGTAGTAGGAGTAGACGGAAATGACGGAATTATCTCCAATGGTGTAGGTTTTTCATTTATTCCCATTTACCAAATAATATATAAAATTATAACTGTTTTTTTTGTACGAGTTCAAAGACTCTTCAAATAAGCCTCCAGAATAATCTGCGCCGACACCATATCCCTCTGCCCTTTCTGTTCTTTCGCCTTAATCCCCTGCTCGTGGAGTTTATGTATGGACTGTTTGGTTGTTAAACGTTCATCAAAGTAATCGACGGTGATTGGATCGACTGCTTTCTTAAGCGCATCGCCGAATTTCTGGGTTTTTACAAACCTTTCTCCAAAAGTTCCGTCCATTTCAATAGGCAGACCTAATATAATTTTTACTACCTGTTCGGTTTCACAAAGTTTTTTTATCTGTTCAATCAAATCAGTTAGGCTTTTATACACCAAAAAATCACGCGGAAATGCTATCGACTTATCATAATCCGAAATAGCCAGCCCCACGCGCCTATCTCCGTAATCGATGGCGAGATACTTTCCTTTGGTCATTTCAGTGCGGAGTGCGGAGTGCGGAGTGCGCAGTGCAATTTTACTAAGCACTAAAGCACTGTGCACTAAGCACTTAATTTATTTAGCTTTTGCTACCTTAACAACCTTTTTAGCCCCTTTCTTAGTAGCAGGTTTAACTTCTTCTTTACCAGCCTGTAAATTGCTTAATGCTTTCTGTAAACGTGATTTTTTGCGTGCAGCATTGTTTTTGTGGATAAGATTCTTTTTGCAACATACATCAATAACGCTGACTACTTCCGGCAATGTCTTAGCGGCCTTTTCAACGTCCTTCTTTTGTACGTAACCTAAAAACAGCTTGATCATAGATTTCATCTCGTTGCTGAAATGGCGGTTTCTTGCTGTCCTTACCTTGGCTTGTTTTACGCGTTTAATGGCTGATTTGATTATTGGCATAACTTATTTACAATTATGAATTATGAATTATGAATTATGAATTATGAATTAATTCCTTAATTCAGCGGTGGAATTTTAAAGGAAAGGCTGTGATAATGCAAGGAAATCTCCCTATAGCAATTTATAATCGGAACCAAGGACAATAGATATATCCGCGCCTACTCCCTCCGGTTTCTGTTCATCGTTAGGAATAGCCTCGCCGTTAATAAAGCCGGCTAGCGCGTCTAAAGTGGATTTATGATGAGCTATTACTGTTCCATCCTGATTCACATCCCAGCTGTTATAGCGTATAAAGCTCTTTTCAACCAGTTTCTTCTTACCATCTTTACCTAATAGATCATCGATATTCTCAATATTAAATCCATATCTGTTAAGCTGGCTGGCTACTTCTCTGGCAACTCCTTCCTGCTTTGTCGCGTTTAAGACCTCAATTTTTACAGGATTCATCAGTATATCGCGATTATGGAAAATCAGGTTGGCGTATTTATGGATCAAATCGTAATTATCCCCGTCCGGGACAAGAACGAATTGGCCATTATAGTATTTCCTTTCGGGCGTATATAAAAATCCGCCCTCGCGGGATGGGTCATCATGCAAAATCTTATTAACAACCCTGTTTTTATCAAAATCTTTGCCAAATGATGCAAGCGCGATCATCTCGCGCAGGGTAAGGTTCGTATTAATATTACTGCTTACGGAATTATAGAGCTTGCCGATTGTCTTTGGGCTGGAAAGAACTTCCCCTGATAATGTTTTTTCGCGTATTGCCATCAAAACCTGCTGTTGCCTAATGGCGCGGTCAAAATCTGAAGTAGTTTTGCGGCTGCGGGCGAATTTTAACGCGGTTTCGCCATTCATATTCTGCAGTCCTGCATCCATTTCGAAAACCGTGTAACCGTCGTCGGTGTCATTCGGATAATAAGGATCATATATCGGTTCTTTCACATCTACCGTTATTCCGCCGATACTATCTATCACATCGACAAATGCGCTAAAGTCCACACGCAGATAATACTGAATGTCCAGACCCGATATATCTCCAAGCACCTCCTCATAAAGCAGATAAGCATCAACATCGCCAAATTGTTTTTTATTATCCCTGTATAGCTCATTTATCTTCGCGTTGCCGTATTTATCGCTTTTGACATAAAAATCACGCGGGACAGAAAGAAGCGAAACCGATTTATCCTTAAAATCAATACTCGCGACCATTATTGTGTCCACAAGGTCAGCGCCATCCCTTACATGGCCGCCGTCTCCCAGAAGCGCGATATTTGTATAGCCGTTCTGGTCCTGCTTTAAATCCGACCCTAAAGCAAAAACCATATCCTTTGGGTTGAAGTCGCGGATAAAAGCATAGATCCCGACAGAGACCTTGATGACGATAAATACCGCGATAAGTATGGAAAGAAAGCCTAAAGCGTAACTCCACTGTTTTTTATTTGTTTTAGATAAAGCGCTGACGCAAAAAATCAGGCCATCTTTTAACTTTTTAAACGGTTTAAGAGGGGGTTTCAGGCGTATTCTTCGTGTGCGAAAATCAGCCATATTAAAAATATTTACTTACAAAATCTACCACTCCGTAAAACATATAGTCAAGAAATCGGAGGTTTAAATAATTTCGGTTTATTACGACAAGCGCGCATATATTATACGCGCGCTGTCGTAGTCTGAATATTTATTAATTACTATTTCAAAGTAGCAGTCGCACCAGCTTCCTCAAGTTTCTTCTTAATTTCATCAGCTTCAGCTTTTTTCACATTCTCTTTTACGTTCTTTGGAGCGCCGTCAACGATATCTTTAGCCTCTTTAAGACCAAGGCCTGTTATTTCGCGGACTACTTTGATAACAGCGATCTTCTGACCGCCGCCTGATGTTAATTCAACATTGAAAGAGGTTTTTTCTTCACCCCCTGCCGCTGCTGCACCGCCTCCTGCTGGAGCGGCTGCTGCCATGGCAACAGGAGCTGCGGCGGAAACGCCGAATTCCTCTTCCATAGCTTTTACAAGATCAGCTAGCTCAAGAACAGTTAGCTTTTTTACTTCATCAAGGATACCCTGGGCAGCCTTTGATAGCTTTATATCTTCTGACATAGTTATATTTAATTAAGAATTAAAAATTATGAATTATGAATTATGAATTATGAATTTAAATGTAAATTAAGCTTTAGGGGCGTCTGGGGGGAGTTTGTCTTTGTACGCATTAACAACGCGGACAAAACTGCCAAGCAGGCCTCCAAGTATTCCGACAAAACCTGAGATAGGGGCGTTCATTGAACCCAAAAGCATAGTCAGCAACTGATTTCTGCCAGGTAATTTAGCCAGCTGGATAATATCGGCAGCGTTCATGGTCTTTCCGTCAACAATTCCGCCTAAAAGACGAAGGTTTTCATGCTCTTTTGAAAATTTAAATAGCACCTGTAATCCGGAAAGTTCGTCTTCGTAGCAGAATGTTGCTGCCACAGGGCCTTCCATCATATCATCGCCCAAATCACCGAAATTTGTTTCTTTAGCGGCTAAACGCATAAGTGTTTTTTTTGCCACTTTGCATTCAGATCCTTTTTCGCGTAAGCGTTTTCGCAGTTCAGAAATATTACTAACAGTCAGACCTTTATATTCTGCAAAAACAACTGTTTTAGACCTTGAAAATTTATCCACCAGATCCTTCAGGATCTCCGCCTTTTGTGCTTTAGTTACTGCCATAATCTTTCAAATTAAGAATTAAAAATTATGAATTATGAGTTATGAGTTATGAATTTAAAAAAATCCCGTTGTGCGCAGACTAACGAGAATTACTTTTGACCTTTGACGTTTGACCTTTGACTGTCAAATGTTAATTGTCAAATGTTATCAGTGGTCTCGGCAGGTCTTACTGTTGCCTGCTGTCTGCGACGACAAGGAGTAGTTTACTGATTATGGACAGGATGTCAAATGTTTTTTAAGATCCTTTATATTTATTCTTGTCCTATCCAATAAATCGCAGATATCAATAACCCCCATATCCTCTAATTTTTCTAAAACTTCTACAATTCCTTTATTATATTGCACAAAGCTATTAAATCTTGGTGGCTTAGTAGCATGGCCTTCTCTCACCCTCTCCTCAAGCATTTTTATAAAAATTTTATATCGAGAATCATTTTCCATGCTATGCTCATTCACCATCTGCTTAGTATCAATTAATAACAAATATTCAGCATGTCTTCTTTGGACTTCTATTAAATTTTCATGCCTAGAATCAGATGAAACAGATGCTGTTCTGCAAAACTCCAGCACTTTAAGTGTCAATTTACTAATTGGCTCAATATCATCTGTTGTATATTTTCTGTTAACATCAAGATTCACATCATATTGACCTTTGGAACCATATCCTACCTCAAGAATCGTTGTTTCAAAGGGCTTAAGATTTGTGGTATCTAATTG
>Ga0315286_10002880_pt1 | contig 16146 bp, 13 predicted proteins | sample YL17G10_0_MG_FD_205038 | JGI IMG/M metagenome (GOLD analysis project Ga0315286, IMG submission 205038) | Sediment microbial communities from Yellowstone Lake, YNP, Wyoming, USA - YL17G10_0 | ecosystem: Environmental > Aquatic > Freshwater > Lake > Sediment | place: USA: Wyoming | collected...
TATCGTCATCGACGATATGAATAAGATACCTTTTTTTACGCCTCTCTACGTTCGTGAACCATTGTATTTTATTATTCATCATTTATTTGATAAAAGTATTTTTCGGGAAGCACCGTTGCATTTTGCACTTTATGTTTACCTAATGGAAAAATTAGGTGTTGCCATTTGCCGAACGAAAAATGTTCCCCTGATGGTTGTATCGCCGAGTACAAAAATGGAAATGCTTCATAATGGTTTTCGGGAAGAAGAGATTGGATTCGCATACAATTGTGTTGATCACGAGTTCCACCACCCAATGGATATACCTAAAAGTAAAACTCCACTCATCGGATATTTTGGGCGCGTAAAAAAATACAAATCGATCGAGCATCTCTTAAAAGCTTTTACGATTGTCAGAGAAAAAATACCTGATCTGGAACTTATCATCATCGGCGATGGAGACTATCGCAAGAATCTTGAGATCGCTGCCGAACAACTTGGAATTGCCACTGCTGTTCGTTTCACGGGCTATGTGAACGAGAATGAAAAAGTGAAACTTCTCCAACAAGTGTGGTTTATGGTGAATACATCCTCGAAAGAGGGCTGGGGTTTAACAGTGATTGAAGCTAATGCCTGCGCAACGACCGTGCTGGGAAGCAACGTCCCTGGATTACGCGATGCGATCAAGGATGGTGAAACCGGATTATTATATGAATATGGAAACATTAAAGAGCTTTCGGAGAAAATATTTATGTTGGTGAAGGATTCTTCCCTTCGAGATCGTTTGGCGAAAGCCGCTCACGAATGGTCGAAGACATTCGATTGGAACGAAGTTGCAAAGCATGTAGTGGATCTATTGGAGCAAAGAATTAAGAACCGAGGATAGCCAAGGAAACCGCAATCCTATATGAAAGTTCTTCTCATATCGGCAATTCATGCACCGTTTATTCAGGATGATATCGATGTTTTAAAAAAACATTTCACAGTTCGGAAGCAAATCGGTAATGGGCTTATCGCAATCATAAAAATATTTTTTCGTGTTTTCTCCACTGACGTCGTTTTCTGCTGGTTTGCCTCTACCTATGCATTTGTTGGAGTTGCAGTTGCTAATATGTTGGGTTTGAAATCAATCGTTATTGTTGGTGGAGTGGATGCAGCAAAGGATAAGGAACTAAATTACGGTATCTGGTTAAGTCCGTGGAAATCGCGGCTTGTTCGTTATGTATTCAGGAATGCTACGCGCATTCTTGTTGTTGATCCCTTTTTGAAAGAGCAGGCAATCAAGCTTGCTGAATACGACGGGAAAAATATTTCTTACCTGCCGACTGGCTACGACAGTCATTTTTGGAAACCGTTAGGCGTTAAGGAATCTATAGTCTTAACAGTTGCGGCGGTCCGTGATGCAGTAACTTTCAAGCGGAAGGGGATAGATACACTCATTGAAGCAGCGAAGACTTTACCTAATGTAAGATTTATTATCATTGGCACTGATCCAGAGCTTGCACTTAAGTTGCGACCGCCGTTGAACATGGAATTCTATGGTGTGATACCACGTATTGATATTTTACCATTTTACCAGCGTGCAAAAATATATTGCCAGCCATCTCGATGGGAAGGGCTGCCGAATGCACTTTGTGAAGCAATGCTGTGCGGATGTATTCCGGTTGCGACTGAGGTGTGCGGCAATCCAACAGCAGTAAGCAATACAGGAATTCTTGTACCTCCAAACGATAGTGCTGTGCTTGTTTCGGCTATTCAATCTGCATTGAACATGACTGAAAATAATGGTGCGAAAGCCCGGGCGCGCATCGTTTCTCTGTTCCCAAAAGAGAAGCGTGAGAATGAGTTAGTGCGTCTTATTCGAGAAAATGGAAAATGAAACGCCACTCAAAGAATTTCCTTGCTATAATCGGGAGCGATATTGTACGAAGAGTACTCGGTTTTTTCACCATTGCATTTCTCGCAAGGAAAGTAGGCGTGGGTGGCTTTGGTGTAATCAATATCGGATATACGGTCTTGTCGTATGCTTTAGTCGTAAGCTCCGCCGGCCTGGGTTCGTATGGGCTTCGAGCTATCGCTCGCGGAGAGTCATCAGGGCTTGTTAACACTGTTATAACTATTCGTCTGATTTCTTCATTTGGTGCATTTATTTTAGTGTCACTTGCTGCTGTTTTTTTTATCTCGAACGATACTATTGCATTAATGATGATTCTATTCTGCATTACACTTTTTCCACAAGCATTTTTCCTCGATTGGTATTATCAAGGTAAAGAGCAGATGGGGATCGTAGGTGCGGGCAGAATGCTGTCGGCAATTATTTATTTATTATTGATTCTTGGTTTTGTTCGTTCCGCCAGCGATATCTTATGGGTTGCAGCTGCTGCTATTGGGGGGGAGATTGCTGCTTCATGTATCATGTGGTTTTATTATAGACGAATAAGCAGCGGCAGTCGGCTGATGTTTTCACTTTTCGGATGGAGGTCGTTGATAGAGCAAGCGCTGCCACTCGGTGGCGGCTCTATTCTGTCTACTATAAGCATTAATTTACCAATACTTGTGATTGGTATTATTCTAACAAATAGCGACGCAGGAATTTTTAGTGCTGCCAATAAGCTGGTCTTTTTCCTCCTTATGCTCGATCGGGTGTTTGGGGCACTGCTGATTCCGGCTTCTGCACGTTTACATAATCAATCACCAGAGTTATTATCTTCTACTCTAAAACTTGCACTTAAATGGATATTAATTACAACGCTCCCAATATGTGTTGGGGGAACAATCCTTGCCGATAAAATTGTCCTAACTGTTTTTGGTATGCAGTATACCTCTGCAATTGATATTTTTCGCATTCTCATTTGGTTTTTCTTTTTTACGATGCTTCATACTATCTATATATCAGGGTTGCTTGCTATCGGTCAAGAAAAAGCTTATGCTTCCGTGATGATCATTAGCGTAATAATCTATGGGGTATCGACAATCGTTTGCACAAAACTTTTTGGTGTAGCAGGCACCGCGGCGGCAATGATCGTGTCTGAGGCAGCAACATTGATTTTCATGCGAAGGCAACTTCAGCGTTCCATCAGTATTCCTTTACCAGAACCCATTGTGCAAATCATCTTATCTGTAATTGTTATGGGCGTAGCCGTCGGAGTGCTTCCATCAATGAATGTATTCTTAAGTATTTTATTTGGCGCATTGTTTTATGGAGTCTTGCTCTTTGCCATTAAAGCAATAACCATCGAAGAAGTCTTAAATCTTTTAAAAAGAATTTGATGGTTTTAAAGATAGGCATACTTGGGGAAAATTCAGCCGGCTGGCGATTGCTTTTGGAACAGGTGGGAATTCCGTATAAAGTTGTTACCAATATACCCGGCACCGATGAGCTAAGTGTGCTAATAGTTCCCGATAGTGTTAACGAGAATAATTCAGTCCGAGATTATTTATCAAATGGGGGTGCAATTATTTGCTCGGGAAGAAAATATTCGCAGTTATCCGGCACGAAAACAGCTCAAACGTTCATCAAATATCTTCTTGGGGAGAAAGATTCGAAATTCTCAGGCATTGGAATGTTAGACGTTGGTTTGGTTGGTAATATACCATCTCACGCAAATATTTTAAGAACCTCGTATGGACAATTTACAGGTTACCTCGGTGAATATGGAGGTGGTAATGTTATTGTCCTGCCATTTGATGCAGGTGAAGTTGTTTTAGATAACCGAACGACAACGAAGTCATTTTATTCAAACCATAATCGGCTCCCATTCGAGCAAGTTTCATGGGTATCAAAAGGTAATTTGTTGAAACTTGTATCTCGCTCGTTAGAGATTCTTCATCATCAGCGCGGACTCCCTTTTGTTCATAAGTGGTATTTCCCAAAAGACTCGCAAACAATTTTTTCGTGGCGAATTGATACCGATTATGCTAATAAACGCGAGATAGAGCATCTTTACAATCTTATTAAATCGTACGAAGTACCAGCTACATGGTTCGTTGATATTAAAAGTCAAAAAGAGTTTCTCCCGATGTTCAAGCAGATGGAGGGACAGGAGATTGGTATTCATTGTTATGCGCATGAAACTTATGAGGATTATGAACGGAACATTGTAAATATCCGGATGGCGATTGAATCGTTTGCCAATGTCGGATTACGAGCATCGGGTTTTGCAGCACCTTTTGGAAAATGGAATAGTGGAATATCTCAAGTAATAAACGAATGCGGTTTTGACTATTCATCGGAATTTTCATATGATTATGATAACGTGCCTTCGTTTCCAATTGTAGTTGAAAAAAAATCTGCAGCAATGCAACTACCGGTTCATCCAATAAGTATCGGCAGCTTGCGGCGGCTGGGATTCGAAGAAAGTATGATGATTCAGTATTACCATCGCTTGATGGAAACGAAGCTGATGAATAGAGAGCCGGTGATTCTTTATCACCATCCCAAAAATGGGAATGATGCTGTTGTGAAGTCTATCTTTGAGTTTGTCAAGAGCCATAATATGAAAACATATCGGATGATAGATTATGCCAATTGGTGGAAAAGACGGCATCAGCTGAAAATGGAATTGATATTTGAAAATCCAATGCTAAACATAAACGTCTCAAGCATGGAATCTGATTTGTGGATACGTATTGTTCAGCCGGACGGAAGAGAAATAATCACAGAACCTCAGTCAATGATCAATTTTAAAGAGTTGCGCTGGATGAAACAACCTGAACAATGTCCTCTCCCAACTGATATCTATCGTATTCGAAAATTTAATCCTTGGATACCGATGATTCATCTTCAAGATAAGATCTCAAAAATCTATTTTCAAAGACATTGAAAGAAAAAATCACATGAACGAAGCCACAATCCAACCCTCGAATCCCACATCTTGTAGCTTATTTTTATGAACATCTGTCTCGCATCATATCAATCGGTAATGATTTTAAGAGGAGGACCGCGCACACAAATATTACAGACAAAGAAGCATCTGGAAGCACTTGGTGCAAATGTTGTATTGTTCGACTCGTGGAAGGAAATCGAAAGAGACAAAGTTGATCTCGTACACATTTTCGGTGCCAACATCGGTACTTACCACCTTGCGCGTGAGATTTACAAATTAGGAATCCCTCTCATTGTCACGCCGATATTTTTCTCGCTGCATAACCCTCACTTTCTTCGCTCGGCTTTATTTGCTGATCGTCTTGCTCGAAAGTTCTTTCCGGGTTTTTGGATGGATTATGGATTACTCGCCGATATATGTTCGTGGGCGAATAAAATTTTACCCAATACTTGTAAAGAAGAACAGCTGCTCGAAGCTGGATTCAATATACCGAAGAATAAAATTACAGTCGTTCCTAATGGTGTTGACGAACGATTCTATCATGCAAATAAATCTGTTTTTGTAAAAAAATATAATATTGATAATTTTATTCTTAATGTCGGACATATTGGTCCTGAGCGGAAAAATGTACTGCGACTCATACATGCATTAGAAGATATCGATACACCCGCTGTAATCATCGGGCGTATAGAAAATAATTCAAATGGACGTGCATGTTTGGAAGAAGCGAAAAGAAATCCCCGATTATTAGTACTCGATTCAATTCCGAACGATTCGGAGTTGTTAGCTTCCGCATACGCCACATCTGATGTTTTTGTTTTACCATCACTGTTCGAAACACCGGGAATTGCTGCACTTGAAGCTGCACTTGCAGGAGCTAAGATAGTGATTACAAAGTACGGCGGCACCGAAGAGTACTTCGGTAACTATGCTGAATATGTCGATCCGACATCCATCGAGGATATTAAACGGTGTATAATGGCGGCGCTAAAGAAAAAGAAAACTAACGAATTACGTCTCCATATAAAAAATGAATTTCTCTGGAGTACGGTTGCTCGAAAAACGCTTAAGGTTTACGAGCAAGTTCTTTCGAGGAGGGAGCAATAAGATGAATAAATGGCACTCGATTATAATAATAGTTATTCTGTTCGCTGGCTGTTCAACTTCACCTCTTGCACGCTACCCAGATCTCCCTAAGAAAAAAAAGCAAATCACTTCAACGATTATTTTATCTGATTTTGTTCTAATGGAGGCGGTAGCCGGAGATACAAATAAAGTGGACGTTGTTACCAGTGAAGAGTATGCAAAAATATGTTTAAACCTGTTTGCAGGCAAATTAAATGAGAAGGACTATCATGTCGACCGGACGCTACAGTCATCGGTTGGTTTATTGATGGAGCAGAACAAACGAAATCGGGTTGTGAGAACGAATGAAGAGCAACAAATGGTCGCCGACTCGTTGCCTATTGCTTCACCTCCGTATTTTGTGAACGATATTTTCAGCAAAGATACAATTCTCTATCAGTTATTGAAAATAGTCTATTTCTCATTAATCAGTTATGAGAAGAATGCAGGCGAAATAAATAAAAATATCCCGGCTGCGAAATATTTAGGGAAGGCATTTAGCAGGAGTACAATAGCGGTAGTTATAGGTATTGGATACAATGTCCCAATCACGTATACATTAGGAGATCGTCAGACCTCACATAAATTAATACTTGACAAAGTTGTTTTCGAGCCTGTTACTTCTTTCTCGATGATGTTTTACCTCATCGATACAGACAGCGGAGAAATTATTTGGGATTATAAAACGACCACGAAAGGCGGAACAATAAATAAAGAAAAACTTTCACCGATGGTTGAAAGAATAACGAATGAGCTTCCTTAAAATCCACGAGTGGAAGTAGCATCAATGTATTTGAAATTTGATCCACAAAAATAAAGGAGTCTAATATGAAAAATAAAATAAAATTATATTTTCTCATTATCATCATTTTCCCGACTTCAATAATTCTGGCTCAATCACCGCTCACCGGACATTGGGACGGTGCAATTTCCATTATGGGTGGAGAATTGATCATAGCAGTTGATTTAAAACTTGATTCTGCGCCTTTAATCGGGACTATTGACATCCCCCAACAGAATGCAATGGGTTTACCATTGAAGAACGTAAGCTTTTCAGAATCGAAAGTACACTTTGAGTTAGCTGCCGGACCAGGAGTGGCAGTTTTTGATGGCGAGCTGAAAGGTGATAGTATAAATGGTGATTTCACACAGGCGGGAGCAAAAGGTACGTTTCATCTGAAAAAAGGTATTGCCACTAAGATAGCTACGCCCGCTGAGCCACCTCCTCCGTATAAAGAGGAAGAAGTTAAAATTCATAATGGAGATATTACGTTAGCCGGAACGTTGTCGCTCCCCGTTACGGCGGGTTCATATCCGGCGGTTGTTCTCATTACCGGTAGCGGTGCACAAAACCGTGATGAAGAAGTGATGGGCTTTAAACCATTCAAGTTAATTGCTGATTACCTCACGCGGAGCGGTATCGCTGTGTTGCGGTGCGATGATAGAGGCGTTGGCGGTTCTACCGGCAGTATGGAAAAAGCGACGGGAGAGGATTTCGCGAAAGATGCGGAAGCGCAGGTAAAATATCTACTCAACCGCTCAGAGATTGACCACAAGAAGATCGGACTCCTCGGGCATAGCGAAGGCGGCATCATTGCTCCGATGGTAGCGGCACATTTAAATGATATTGCATTCATCGTCTTAATGGCTGGACCGGCTGTTACTGGTGATAAAATTATCTCTAAGCAGATCGAATATCTTATGCGCGCAGGCGGTGCAACAGAAACTGAAATTAAAACAGAATTAGCACGACAAGAGCAGGTGTATAAAGTTGTCCGGACGAATAAAGGTTGGGATGCGTTGAAATTGGAATTGCAGAGAGACGCAAAAGAGAGTCTCAATAAGATGACAGCCGAAGAACGCAGAGCGGTTGGGGATGAGGACAAACTTATTAACACGAGCGTTGATGCGAAAATGAAGGGAGCAAAGAGTCCGTGGTTTAAATATTTCATCGATTTCGATCCGGCGAAGCAATTAGAGAAGGTGAAGTGCCCCATGCTCGCATTGTTCGGTGAATTAGATATGCAGGTTCCGCTTGACTTGAACAAAGAGCCGATGGAAAAAGTTTTCAAGAAATCCGGCAATAAAGATTGCACGATTCATGTTTTCCCTAAAGCCAATCATCTTTTTCAGGAAGCAATTACGGGCAATCCGGCGGAGTATGCGACGTTGAAGAAAGAGTTTGTACCGAGATTTATGGATAAGATTACGGATTGGATTAAACAGAGAGCGAAGTGAATAAACAAAACTACGTCTCCCGCATCTTATTAATCGATGGCATCCTCATAATCATCATTGCATTTATACATTTGTTCGCAACACCGCTCATTACAAAATGGTTTGCACAAGATGTTTCGGTCGAGACGCTCTCGCATCTCGCACTCTCTTCAATGGTAAATCAACTCGTCGGGATTCTCCTCGTACCATTCGGACTAAGTACTTTATACTGTGCTATGGGTGTCCGCGTGGGCCAGCACTTTGCGCGAATGATTGCAATGATAAATGCTATCGCAATCATTATCATTCCACTACTGATACTTATTCTGATGGGACCGCAATACTTGAATTCAGCTTTGATTCTCACCGCCGATGTTCTGATGGCATTAATTGGTGTATCCATGTTCATACTTCTTCTTTGGGTATAAATCAATTTACATATAAAAAATTTTCAAAATTAAGAAACATTGTGTGATATAATTTTCATTCTTGATATGTAATGATTTCATTTATCCATTTTAGAGGGATTTGTCCGTTTTATTTTTTTGGCTTACATTATGAATATAGAATACCCTAAGCCACTCAAAAGTATAATCAAAGGTAAACAATGGTAGAAGTACAAAAGAAGAAAAAAGTAAGTGGTTCGGTTGTAATTTCAGATGAACGATGTAAGGGCTGCGGTTTTTGCGTTGAGTTTTGTCCAACCGATGCATTGAAACTTTCCGATCAATACAATGCGAAAGGATACCATCCGCCTGTGTTGGTATCGCAGGAGATGTGCAATGGCTGCAATATGTGCGGCTTGTTATGTCCTGACTTTGCGATATACGGTTTTATGTTTAAGAAAAAGGAAAAATAGAAATGAAAGCAGATCCCAAAGGTGTATTGACAGGTGCTCATTTCATAGATGGCGACCATGCGTGTGCGGAAGGTGCCATCGCTGCAGGATGTCGTTTTGTCGCGGGTTATCCTATCACACCATCAACAGAAGTTGTTGAGCGAATAGCAGATCGTTTTCCACTGATTGGTGGAATGTTCATCCAGATGGAAGATGAGATTGCTTCATCCATTGCAATCCAGGGTGCGGTATGGGCAGGAAAGAAAGCTATGACTGTTACTTCAGGTCCAGGATTTTCTTTGATGATGGAGCATATAGGCTTAGCAGCGATGACTGAAACGCCATGTGTGTTTGTCGATGTGCAGCGCGGTGGTCCATCCACCGGCTTGCCAACATTACCCGGTCAAGGTGATATGATGCAGGCACGGTGGGGTTCACACGGCGATTATGGTATTATCGCAGTTTGCCCGAACTCTCCGCAAGAATGCTTTGATTTTACTATTAAAGCATTCAACCTTTCAGAGCAATACCGTGTTCCTGTTTTAGTGATGATGGATGAATGTGTTGGTCATATGACTGAACGAGTGATCGTACCGCTTGCCGAGCAGATCGAGATTTATCCACGCCGATATTACGAAGGATCACACGAAGATTTTCTGTTATTCAAGCCGGATAAAGATTTGGTTCCACCCATAGTGAAGGCGGGCGATGGATATAATATTCACGTTACCGGTTTAACACATGATGAAAAAGGTTATCCCGTTATGACAGCGGCTGCACAGGAAAAATTAGTGCATCGGCTCATAGATAAAATTCGTGTGAATTCAGATAAGATCGTCGAGTATAAAGAAGATCAAGTGGATGATGCAGATGTTGTTGTTGTTACTTATGGAATTACATCGCGTGTTGCAATTCCAGCCATTGAACAGGCACGAAAAGATGGAATGAAGATTGGGCATTTGCGGCTTATCGTTGCTTGGCCCTTTCCGGAGAAGCGCATCAAAGAACTTGCTGCGAAGGTGAAGGCATTCGTTGTTCCGGAGATCAACTACGGTCAGATGGTTCACGAAGTGGAGCGCTTTGCTGCCGGGAAAGCTCATGTCGAGTTGGTTCCTCATGGCGGCGGCTCCGTGCATAATCCAAAAGATATTTATAACGTAATTAAGAATAGTATAAAAGGATAAGATTAATGTCAGAAGACTTGTTAGAGATAGATGAAAGTATGCCAACCAATACGGTGGAGGAATTTCTTCGTATGGAACGCATGCCACACATATGGTGCCCCGGCTGCGGTATTGGCACAACAGTAAATTGTTTCGCACATGCATTAGAGACAAGTGGATTAGATCTTCGAAAAGTTTCTGTTGTTTCCGGAATCGGATGCACGGGACGTGTGGCAGGTTATCTTAAGCTCGATTCGTTTCACACTACGCATGGTCGGGCAATTCCATTCGCTACAGGATTGAAGCTTGCAAATCCGGAATTGAAAGTTGTTGTATACAGCGGCGATGGTGATCTTACTGCTATCGGCGGTAATCACTTCATTCATGCCTGCCGGCGTAATGTGGATATGACAGTTATTCTTATTAATAATTTTATTTATGGAATGACAGGCGGCCAGGTTGCTCCCACAACTCCGTTAACTGCAACGGCAACCACAACACCGCACGGAAATTTTGAAGAAGCGTTTAACCTTCCTTATCTCGCAGAGTCATGCGGTGCTGTGTATGTTGCAAGGTGGACAGCATATCATGTGCGCCACGTGACCAAAGCGATTAAAGAGGCGTTGGCGAAGAAGGGCTTCTCATTCGTTGAGATTCTTGCGCCGTGTCCCACACTCTTCAGCAGACGAAACAAATTGGGCGATGGTCTCGACCAGATGATCTACTACAAAGAAAGCAGTGAAATAAAAAATGGTGCTGACACGAAAACCATCCAACTCAGCTTTCAGGGAAAAATCACGGTTGGTAAGTTTGTGGATAAAGAACGATCGACATATCTCGATGCGATGAATGAGTTCTACGAAAAAAAATTTGGTGATAAATTCACTACATACAAAGGATAAAGGATTTTTCATGTCAAGGAAAGAAATAAAAATTGGTGGCTTCGGCGGACAGGGTGTTATCTTGAGTGGATACATCATTGGCAGGGCTGCAGCCATTTACGATGCTAAACACGCAACCATGATCCAGGCATTCGGTCCTGAAGCAAGAGGAAGTGCATGCAGCGCGCAGGTTATTGTTTCACCTGAAGCGATTGCCTATCCATATATTACAACCCCAGAAATCATGATTGTAATGTCACAGGAAGCGTACACAAAATTTTCACCAGAGCTTGCCTCTGGCGGTACACTGATAACCGAAGAAGAATTGGTTCAACCGCACAACCTCAGAAAGGATATAAAACATTTTTCTATCCCCGCTACCCGGATTGCCGAAGAGTTGGGAAAAAGGATGGTCATCAACATCGTAATGATGGGCTTCATGACAGCAGTGACTGGTATCGTTGAATCTGATTCGATGAGAAAAGCGGTAACAGCATCTGTTCCCAAAGGAACGGAAGAGTTAAACCTGAATGCGTTCAATAGGGGTTTTGAATATGGGGTAAAGATCAAGGCGGGCTTGAATTAACGACAGATTAACAATTTCCGAACTCCGACTTATTGCACTGATAAATTTGTGAAAGAAGTCGGAGTCCTTTTTTTCATTCCTAATAAGATATCTTCACTACTAATCATTTCTTGCTAGATTATCACAAAATGTACGTAGTACCTACTTGGAAGCAAGTTTCATACAAATCTATTATATTTAATCCATGGAATTACAGCACAAAATTGATGAAAAGAAAAGAGTAGCATTAGTATCTGTTTTCGCCGCCATTTTCATTACTGCGATAAAGCTGGTCGTTGGTTTGAAAACAAATAGTTTGGGAATCCTATCCGAGGCCGCACACTCCGGATTAGACCTGATTGCCGCAATCCTAACATACGTTGCTGTTCGCATTGCCGACAAGCCGCCCGATGAGAAACATCACTATGGTCATGGTAAAATCGAAAACGTTTCTGCATTTCTGGAAACACTGCTCCTCTTTGTAACGTGTGCTTGGATTATTTGGGAAGCAATTCAGCGGTTAGTATTTAAAACTCCGCATGTAGAAGCAAGTGTTTGGGGTTATATTGTTATTTCAATTGCCATCGTCGTTGATTTCAGCCGGTCACGTGCGTTAAGTCGTGTTGCGAAAAAATATCACAGCCAGGCGCTCGAGGCGGATGCGCTTCATTTCTCCAGCGATATCTGGTCGTCATTGGTTGTCATTGCAGGTTTATTCTTCGTATCCATCGGATATGCATGGGTAGATGCGCTTGCTGCGCTTGCAGTAGCATTCCTCGTGCTTTTTGTAAGTTATCGGTTGGGGCGGAGAACAATTGATGCATTAATGGATCGCGTGCCGGATGGAATGGATGAGGATATAAAAAAGATAATCTCAGAAGTTGATGGAGTAGAAAAATTAGGCAGTGTACGTCTTCGAACTTCAGGTGGTAAATTGTTTGTGGATGTAACCGTCGCCATTCGCCGAACGACGCCGTTTCAACAAGTACATCATATAATGGATACGGTCGAGAAGGCGATACACAAGTATAATAATAGCACAGATGTGATCGTTCATGCCGAGCCGTATGAAAGTAAAGATGAGACGGTTGCCGATAAGGTTCGTATGATTGTGATTGACCGGGGCTTGCGATCACCTCATAATTTAGAAGTTTATCAAAGTAATGGGAAATATCATATCGATTTCGACATCGAGCATATAAAGGGAAAGACATTTGTTGAAGCACACGAAATAACTACTGAAATCGAGGCGGAGATACGGGATAAGATACCAAATATTGAAAAAATTACCGTTCACATGGAAGAAATAGAAATCAGTGAGGATGAAATAGCCAGAGGAAAGATCAAACACATTAATCTACAGGATGATATTCGAAAGGCAATCCAGAAAGATTCTCGAATCCTGCACTGCTCAGATATTAGTATCATACCTCGAAGGGATAAATATAATTTATCGTTGATTTGCCACTTTGATAAATCGAAAAATCTCGACGAAGTCCATCAGATTATCTGTGAACTGGAAACCAAGCTGTACGAAAAATTTAAAGTGCTTCGCCGGATAACCATTCATGCAGAACCACTGTAGGTAGTTCAATGGCTTTTGATGTAAAAGATTTTGCCGCGGAAGTTGTTAACCGAAGCTTTCAAGTTCCTGTCCTTGTAGATTTTTGGGCTGAATGGTGTGCGCCGTGTAAGGTTCTCGGTCCGGTTCTTGAGCGGTTTGCCGAGAAGGCAAGCGGCAGATGGGATCTCGCAAAAGTGAATACGGAACAAATGCAGGATATTGCAGCGCAATACAAGATATCAAGCATTCCAAATGTAAAATTGTTTGTTGATGGTAACGTAGTTGGAGAATTTGTTGGTGCGCTGCCGGAGTATCAGATTGAAAGATGGTTAAAAAAAGTTTTGCCGAGTAAGTTTCGGAAGGAAGTAGAGAAAGCGGCGGAGCTTCTTGCGCGAGGCAGTACAGAAGAAGGGAAGAAGCTGTTGGAAGAGACTCTAAAATCGGAACCGGAGAACCAACACGCGAGATTTCTACTGGCATCAGCATTGATCTTTTCACAGCCGGATAAAGCGGTTGTGCTTGTAACGGATATTTCTGATGCGAGATATATGGAACTTGCTGAATCAATTCGGGTGTTTGGGCGATTGTTCCTTCTTCTTTCCCATCACGATGAGCTTCCAGAAAAACCGATCAAACAACAATATCTCAAAGCAATCGAAGATTTGCATTCACAACGATTTGCAGATGCGCTGGAAAAATTTATCGATGTGATCAGAAACGATAGATACTACGATGATGACAGTTCACGAAAAGCTTGTGTAGCAATCTTTAAATTCCTCGGAGAGGAACACGAGACTACGTTAAAGTACAGGCGTGATTTCGGAAGTGCGCTGTATTAACCGAACAGTTGAGTGAGAGGGAAACATATTGTTGACATTCTCCAGATTATTTCTTGAATTATCTGCAAATTTTAGAGGTGTTTGAACTCGTAGAAGGGCGTGGAGTACAGACCTTGCTGTGCGCGTTCACTCTTCTCACAAATAGTGGAATAATTCACGCTCCCCGTGAGGAGAAAAAGGTTGATAATTGTGTATGCAATATAGTGTATTAAGTGCACCCGATTCCAGGTCAACACTTCGATAACCAATTGAATCTCTTTCACTTATAGTCGTAGTTGGACACTGCTGATTTATTGTTTATCTTGCAAGTGCACATTGAGTTGATGTGCTCGCTCTTGAAAATATTTGTGGTTCAATTATATTATATAACATAGTTGAGGAGATTTGCATGAAAAAACTGTTAGGTTTTATTTTATTATTGTTCATATTTGCTAATATTATTAAGGCACAAGATCCTTGCCCTGGCACACCCACAGTACCCTACCTAGGCAAGACATACAATACAGTGCAGATTGGCAACCAATGTTGGCTGAAAGAAAACCTTGACGTAGGTACAAGAATAGATGGATCAGGACAGCAAACTGATAATAGTACAATTGAAAAGTATTGTTATAATAACGATCCAGCGAATTGCGATACTTATGGTGGTCTATACCAATGGTGGGAAGTTATGCAATACAGTACAACGCCGGGGGTAAAAGGCATCTGTCCTTCAGGTTGGCATATACCAACACCAGCCGAATTGCAGGCTTTAGCTACAGCTGTAAACAATGATGGAAATGCATTAAAGAGAGAAGATCAAGGCAGTGGAGGTAGTCAAGGTACAAACACGAGTGGATTTTCTGCTTTGCTTTCGGGCACCCGGGACAAAGGCGGTCCCTTCTACCTTTTAGGGACCACCACTAACTTTTGGAGTTCCACAGAGTACGATCCTGGTAACACGTACGCCATGGCCCTCTACGGCAGCAATGTCGGTAGCTACAGCTATTACAAGGCATACGGTTTCAGTGTGCGCTGTGTTAAGGATGAGACGGTGGGAAGTAATCCGGTTATCATAGTGCCTGGCATAGCTGGTTCACCTTTATACGATTCACCGGATGATATTCTTACAGATGGTGAGAGGATTTGGATCAACAAAAGTTCGGTATGGGCGTCCGAAGATGACAATTTTCTCAATGTACTGCGACTAGCAAATGATGGTCAACAACCACTTGATCAATCGTATCATATCAAGGTTGCTCCGACAGAAAATGGAAATCTAGATTTTCGAGATGAACTTAATTATGAACCTTTGATTGTCTATAGACCCCTAATACAAGATCTTGAAGCGCTTGATAACCCATATAAGCTTGATGATAATGATCTCGACCATAACGAAGGCGAGAATATGTTTATCTTCACATACGATTGGCGCAAGAGCATTCCTGATATCGGTGCACAGTTCGCTCAATACATAGAATATATAAAACAATGGACTGGAGCTAGCAAGGTTGATCTCATCTGCCATAGTCTTGGTGGACTAATTGCAAAACAATCCTTACAGTACGGGAGTACCGGATCCATCAACAAACTCATTTTTGTGGGTACACCGCATCGGGGATCACCCAAAATGCTTTATACTGCTCTGAGTGGAGTATTTGACCTACCGTTAGGGCTTACTCCAAATTCCACTACGGTGAAGAGAATTATGAAGAATATGCCAACAACCTATCAGTTGTTACCATTTGCGAGCTGTTACAAAAATCGAGACCCTTTCTTAACAGTGGTCGAACAAAACGGAAGTAGTCAGAAAAAAAATTACGATCTAACCAATTCGTTCCTAATATCCAACAACTACAATTCCGGGTTAATTGGACAAATTAAAAACATCCAGGATGGCATTGAAAGCAGTTCCTTCGGGAGTATACAAGTCTACAACATTAGAGGTAGCGGAATTGAAACCGTTAGTGAAGTATACCTCTACCCCGGTTGGAAAAGTAATCCTTCTGCCGTTGATCCTATTTTCGGTGACTATGGCGATGGAACTAATCTTGCCCCCGATTTTCGGACAGATAGAAAAGCCAGTATATTACAGAAAAGGAGAAGTCCGAAATGGAACCAGAACAAATCAAAAGAAGAAGATTTGATAAGCAATTCAAGATGGAAGCAG
>Ga0315286_10002881_pt1 | contig 16142 bp, 16 predicted proteins | sample YL17G10_0_MG_FD_205038 | JGI IMG/M metagenome (GOLD analysis project Ga0315286, IMG submission 205038) | Sediment microbial communities from Yellowstone Lake, YNP, Wyoming, USA - YL17G10_0 | ecosystem: Environmental > Aquatic > Freshwater > Lake > Sediment | place: USA: Wyoming | collected...
TGCCATCGCGTTCCGTCCATCCGGCACCATCACCGTCAACTTCGTCTATGGCCGGATGTCCGTCGGCGACCTCGTCCGCACAGAGACGAGCCCCGAGGCGCTCGGCGGCATCCCGGTCTTCGCCCAGGTCGTCTCCCTCGGCATCGCGCGCACCGTGGCGGGCGGCCTGCTGACGGTGGGGGCCGCGGCGCGGGCGCTGACGGGGCAACTCGATGCGCAGTCCCGCACCAGGCTTGCGGCGGACCTCGGCGCCGAGTGCACCACCCGGCACGTGCGGCTCGGCGTCGCCACGCGGTTCTTCGACCCGACCGCGGGCTCGCGCGAGTCGGGCGCCGCCTACAGCATCGCCGGTGAGGTCCGGACCTCGACGGTGGCGGTCTGGGGCGCGCCGGCCGTCGCGCAGCTGCGGTACGGACTGGGGCTCGCCGCGGGCGAGGGCCCGGAGCATCTCGTCTCGGCAGGGATATCGATCGGCGGGGCCTTCGACCTCGACGCCGGCGCCTCCCGGGAGTCCGTGGCGGGCACCCCCGTCTGGCGGAGCCGCTTCGGCGCCGCCGTGACGGCGGGCCGCTACCGCGTCTACGTGGGACGGGACGGCGGCGTGAACGGCTTCGGCCCGACGTACCGCTTCGGCCTCGCCGCCGTGGTGAAGTGAGCCAGGTCCTCGACCTCCCCCCGCGCGAGGCCGGGGAGGCCCTGGCGGCGTGGCTCGCCGCACGAGGCGAGCCGCGCTACCGGGTGGGCCAGCTCGTGCCGCGACTCTGGCAGCGGCCCGTGCGCCGCTGGGCGGACGCCACCGAGCTGCCCCGCGCGCTGCGCGAGGCGCTCGACACCGACTGGCCCCTCGGCGCGATGACCGCCGAGGTGCGGCGGGAGTCGTCCGACGGGACCGTGAAGTACCTCTGGCGACTGCCGGACGGGGAAGCGGTGGAGTCGGTGCTGATCCCGGAGGGCTCCCGCCGCACCCTCTGCATCTCCAGCCAGGTGGGGTGCCCGCTCCGCTGCGTGTTCTGCGCCACGGGGACGATGGGACTGCTGCGGAACCTCGCGCCGTGGGAGATCGCCGGCCAGGCCCGCGAGCTGCTCCTCGCGCCGGACCCGGTGAAGCCGACCAACATCGTCTTCATGGGGATGGGCGAGCCGCTCCTCAACTGGCCCGCGGTCGCGACGGCGCTGACGCTGCTCAACGATCCGGCGGCGCTGGGCATCGGCGCCCGGCACATCACCGTCTCGACCGTCGGCATCGTCCCCGCCCTCGCGGAGCTGGCGAAGCGGCCGGAGCAGTTCCGGCTCGCCATCTCGCTCCACGCGGCGACCTCCGGCACGCGGCGCGAGCTGATGCCGATCGAGAAGAAGTACCCGTTCAAGGACGTGCTGACGGCGCTCGACGCCTTCCAGCGGCGCGTGACCTTCGAGTACGTGCTGATCGAGGATGTGAACGACCGGGACGAGGACGTCGCGTTGCTGGCGAAGTACGCGCGCAAGGCGGGCGCCATGGTGAACCTGCTCCACCTGCACCCGGGCGGCGGCTCCGCCATGAAGGCGACCAAGCCAGCCCGGGCCCACGCGTTCAGCAAGGGCCTCACCGCGCTCGGCGTGGAGGCGGTCGTGCGGCGGAGCCGCGGCCTCGACATCGAGGCCGCGTGCGGCCAGCTACGGCTCGCCCGCCCGGGCGCCGACGCGGGCGGCGAAGTCGCGCCCGAGCCGGACGGTGACGTCCACGAGCCGCCTCGGGTCCGGCATCGCCAGCGCTCGGCCCGCTCCTAGCGCCTTCGCCACTCGCTCCCCTGACTCGGGAGCGCCGCGCCGCACCAGCACCTGCGTCGAATCCAGCACCGCCCCGGTGTCCGAGCCGAACGCCACCACGTCGAGGCCGGCGTCGCGGAGACGATGCGTCGCCGTGCGCGCCAAGCCGAGGAACCGCGTGGTGTTCAGGACCTCCACCACGACCCGCGTCCCCTCTCCTGGAAGCCCGCGACCGGCGGCTCGCGCGGCGACCGGCCGCTCCCGCAGCCCGTACCACGTCGCGAACGCCGCGAGCCAGAGGCCCGCGGCGATCAGCGCGATGAGGACGACCCTGCCGCGACGAGGCTGTTCCAGAAGTCCCACGTCTCCCTCGGAATGGGGCGGCCGATGTGCAGCAGCCAGCCGATCTTCCGCGCCGCCACCTCCCGCAGGACCGCCGCCGGTTCCACCGCCACGCGATCGGCCAGCTCCGCGAGCGCCGAGCGCTCGTGCGTCCGGCCCGGCTCCAGGTAGTCCGCCAAGAAGAGCATGCGCCCGGCGTCGTCCCACCCGCGGTGGCCGAGCGAGTGGAAGTGTACCGCGTCGAGCACGCCCGGATCGTCTTCGCCGTCGCGCGCCGCGGCTGCCGCGGCGGCGGGGCCGTGCCAGATCGACGCCGGCCACCCCTCCGGGAGCGGCGCGTGCGCCGCGAGCACGGACTCGGGCGCGTCGCGCAGCGCATCGTGCAGGAGGGCGGCGCGGCGCCAGCGCGCGGCTTCCGCCGGGCCCGCCGCCCGCTCCCGGGCCCAGCGCTCCAGCAGCCCGGCGACGCCGGCGATGTGCCGCGCGCGCTGTGGCGAGACGACCGCCCAGCACGGCAGGCCGGCCGGCGTCTCAGCCGGCGAGCCGGCCGTCACCTTCGAGTCCCTCGCCGAGCAGGACGTTGTCGATGAGCCGCGTGGCGCCGAGCCGGGCCGCGACCGCCACCACGCAGGCGTCGCTCGCGCGCGCCGCCGGCGCGAACGTGGCCGGATCGATGCAGGCGGCGTAGTCGGTGGCGATCCCCGGCTCCGCGTCGAGCACCTTGCGGGCCGCCGCCGCGAGCGCCGCGCCGTCCCGCTCGCCGGACCGGAACAGGTCCACCGCCGCCTGCAGGCCGCGCGAGAGCGCGACGGCGCGCCGCCGCGCTCCGGCGTCGAGGTACAGGTTGCGCGAGGAAAGCGCGAGACCGTCGGCCTCCCGCATCGTCGGCGCGACGACGACCTCGACGGGCAGGTCGAGGTCCGCCACCATCCGCCGCACCAGCGCCGCCTGCTGCACGTCCTTCCGGCCGAACACCGCGACGTCGGGCTGCACGACCGCGAAGAGCTTGAGGACCACCGTGAGCACTCCGGTGAAGTGCCCGGGCCGCACCGTGCCCTCGAAGCCCCGCGCCATCGGCCCGGGGTCCACGGTGACGCGCGGCTCCTCCGGGTACATCGCCTCGCGGGTCGGCATCCACAGCGCGTCCACGCCCGCAGACTCCGCCAGCGCGCGGTCGCGCGCCGCGTCTCGCGGGTAGCGGGCGAAGTCCTCGCCGGGGCCGAACTGCAGCGGATTGACGAAGATGCTCATCGCCACCGCGGAGGCGCGCTCCCGCGCGACGGCCGCCAGATGGAGATGTCCCGCGTGCAGGAAGCCCATCGTCGGCACGAACCCGAGGCGCCCGCCCGCCGCCCGCAGCCCCGCGCTGACCTCCCGCATCCCGGGCAGAGACTCGACGACCCGCATCGCGAGGATTCCCGGCTAGAAGGAGTGCGCGTCGTCGGGGAAGACGCCGCGCCGCACCTCGTCGGCGAAGCTGCCGACGGCCTTGCGCACGTCATCGGCGAGGCCGGCGTAGCGCTTGAGGAACTTCGGGGCGAAGCGGTCGTTGAGACCGAGCAGGTCCGGGAGCACGAGGACCTGGCCGTCGCAGCCCGCGCCGGCGCCGATGCCGATGGTGGGGACCGCGAGCGACGCGGAGAGGCGGCGCGCCAGCGCGGCCGGGACCAGTTCGAGCACGACGCTGAAGCACCCGGCGGCCTCGAGCGCCCGGACGTCCGCCTCCATCCGGGCCGCCGCCTCGGGGCCCCGCCCCTGCACCCGATACCCGCCGAGGGCGTGCACCGATTGCGGCGTGAGCCCGACGTGCCCCATCACGGGGATGCCGACGTCCACCAGGGACCGCACCGTCTCCGCCACCGCGACGCCGCCCTCGAGCTTCACCGCCTGCGCGCCGGTCTCCTGCATCACGCGACCGCAGTTGCGGATCGCCTCCTCGCGGCTCACCTGGTACGTGAGGAACGGCATGTCCACGATGAGGAGCGCGTGTCGCACGCCGCGCCGGACCATCCGCCCGTGGTAGACCATCTGCTCGAGCGTGGCCGAGAGGGTCGAGGGCGCCCCGGCGATCACCTGCTCGAGCGAGTCGCCGACCAGCACGGCGTCCACGCCGGCCTCGTCCACCAGCCGGCCGAACAGCGCGTCGTACGCGGTGACGCACACGATCTTCCGCCCCGCCTGCTTGAAGGCGAGGAAGTCACGGGTGGTGACAGGGGAGTCGCTGGGGTCCGTGGGCATGGGACGGGTGTCGGGAGCGAAGGCTACCTGTGGCCTGTGCCCTTGGCAATCACCAGCCGGCCTCGCCCGCGGTGATGCCGAGCGCCGCCAATTCGCGCTGCCAGAATGCGCGGTTCGGCAGCTCGGGGTGCGGGACGTCGAGCCCCGGCTCCCGGATCCGCGCGCCGGCCACGAGCACGATGTCGCAGTCGAGCGTCCGCGGTCCCCACCGCGGGCCTCGGGTGCGCCCTTCGCCCCGCTCGATGGCCAGCAGCGCCTCGAGCAGCGCGCGGGGCGTCAGCGCGGTCTCGACAAGGAGCATCTGGTTGAGGTAGTCGCCCTGCGGCACCGGCCCGAGCGGCGCGGTCTCCTCGACGGGCGAGGCCGCGACCACGCGGGTCGCCGCGAGCCCGCCGATGGCTGCGCGCGCCCGCGCCAGCAAGCCGGCACGGTCGCCGAGGTTGGAGCCGAGGGCGACGGCGGCGCGCGTCAGAAATTCCCTATCAGGTTGCGCGGTCGTTGCGCGTGCGATCGACCACCACCTCGACATAGTCCAGGGGGCCGGGGATCGGGGCGTGCGGCTTGCGCGCGGCGACCCGTACCCGGTCCACGCCGTCGAGGGCGAGGATGGCCGCGGCCGTCCGCTCGCACAGCGCTTCGAGGAGCGTGTGATGGCTCGTGCCGACCGCGTCGGCCACGAGCTGGTACAAGTGGCGGTAATCGAGCAGCAGCCGCGCGGAGTCGGTCTCGCCGACCCGGCGCAGCGACAGGTAGGCGGTCACGTCCAACTCGAGCGGCTGGGGGAACTTCTCCTCGTGCGGCAGCAACCCCACCAGCGTGTGGAACCGCATCCCCTTGAGACAGATGGCGTCGGCGTTCATCGTGCCCGAACGGTACGCACCGTCCGCGTCGGCCGCAATTCAGTCCCTCCCGCCGGCATCGCCGGGGCAAAATGGCGACACCCGCGCTCATCATTCCGCTCCGCCACCCGGTGGAACGCGGTTTGCGGCGCCCGAGGGTAGCTCCCTCGCCGGCACCGCAGCGCCGCGCCGGGGCGATCCCCGCCGCATGGAGGCCATGTTGCACCACGACGCGCCCGTGCCGGTCCGGCACATCGACTGGGAGCCCCGCCTGGCCCAGCGCACCGCCGGCATGAAGGGCAGCATCATCCGCGAACTCCTCAAGCTCGCGCAGCTGCCCGACCTCATCTCGTTCGCCGGCGGGCTCCCCGCGCCGGAGCTCTTCCCCGTCCGCGAGATCGAGGAGGCGTGCCGCCACATCCTGCACCGGGACCCGGCGCACGCACTCCAGTACAGCACCACGGAGGGCGAGCCTCCGCTGCGCCGCTGGCTGGCCGAGTCGATGAGCCGGCCGGACCTCAAGGTCGAGCCGGACAACATCATCATCACCAACGGCTCCCAGCAGGCGCTGGACCTCATCGGCAAGCTGTTCATCGACGCCGACAGCTGCGTGATGACGAGCGAGCCGACGTACCTCGGCGCCCTGCAGGCGTGGAACGTCTACCAGGCGTGCTACGTGACGGTGCCGCAGGACGAAGACGGCATCCTCGTCGACCAGATCCCCGCCATCCTGGCGCGCACCAAGAAGCCGCGGCTGCTGTACGTGCTGCCCAACTTCCACAACCCGGCCGGGACGACGATCCCGCTCGAGCGGCGGCTGCGGCTGGTGGAGATCGCGCGGGAGCACGACCTCGTCCTGATCGAGGACGATCCGTACGGCGAGCTGCGCTACGAGGGCGAGGAGATCACCCACTTCTATCGGCTCGCGCCGGAGCGCACGATCTACCTGTCGACGTTCTCGAAGACGCTGGCGCCGGGCTTCCGCATCGGCTGGGTGACGGCGCCCAAGGCGATCATCCAGAAGTTCGTGCAGGCGAAGCAGGGGTCCGACCTGCACACCAGCACGTTCGCGCAGATGGTCATCGCCGACATCTGCGAACGCGGCTTGCTCCGCGGCCACGTCGGCAAGATCCGCAGCGTCTACCACGAGCGCCGCGACGCGATGCTGGCGGCCATGGGCGAGCACTGGCCCGACGGCTGCTCCTGGGCGCGCCCGCACGGCGGGCTGTTCCTCTGGGCGCTGGTCCCCGAGCGGCTGGACACGGCCGAGCTGCTGCCCAAGGCGGTGGAGCGCAAGGTCGCGTACGTGCCGGGGCGCGCCTTCTATCCCGCCGAGAAGGGCGGCTTCAACGCGATGCGGCTCAACTTCTCCAACGCCGGCGTCGCGCAGATCCAGGACGGCATCCGCCGCCTCGGCGAGGTCTTCAAGGCAGCACTGGCGACGGGCGCGGTCGTCGTCCCGGGTCGGTAGGCGCGATGGCGCCGTGCGGGCGGGCAGGGGCCCCGTTGTCCCCCCGGCCGCCCGCTCTACATTCCGGGGCGTGTCCCTCCTCCGCGCCCTGCTGATCCGCGGGTCCGAGAGCCCGGCGCTCGCCGGCCTCGTCCAGGGCCGCGGCGTCGCCCGCCGCGCCGTCCGGCGGTTCATGCCGGGCGAGACCCTCGACGCCGCCCTCGATGCCGCCGCCCAGCAGGCCGCGCTCGGCATCGGCACGACGCTCACGTACCTCGGCGAAAAGGTGACGGACGCTGCGAGCACCGAGGCGGTGGCCCGGCACTACCTCGCAGCCCTCGACCGCGTGCGGGCGCGGGGCCTCCCGTGCGAGCTCTCCCTCAAGCTGACCCACCTTGGCCTCGACCTCGGCCCGGACGTATGCATCGGGATGCTCGAGCGGATCTGCGAGCGCGTGGAGGCGACCGGCACGGCGCTGTGGATCGATATGGAGGGCTCGGCGTACACCGCGGTGACGCTGGAGGTCTTCCGCGCCGTGCAGGCCCGCCACCGGGGGCTCGGGCTGTGCGTGCAGGCCTACCTACGGCGCACGCCCGCAGACGTGGAGGCGCTCCTCCCCCGCGGCGCCGCGATCCGCATCGTGAAGGGCGCGTACCAGGAGCCGCCGGCCCTCGCCTTCCAATCCAAGGCCGAGGTGGCCGAGGCGTTCTTCCGGCTCGGGGCGCGGCTGCTCGAGCCTGACGCCCGAGTGGCCGGCGTGCGGGCGGTGTTCGGGACTCACGACCTCGCGCTGATCGCGCGCCTGCAGGAGCACGCGCGGTCGCGCGGCCTGGGGCCCGGGGCCTTCGAGTGCCACCTGCTGTACGGGATCCGCACCGCCGACCAGCGGCGCCTCGCGGCGCAGGGCCAGCCGGTGCGGGTGCTGATCAGCTACGGCGCTGCCTGGTTCGCGTGGTACATGCGGCGGCTGGCGGAGCGGCCCGCCAACCTGTGGTTCGTCGTGCGGAGCCTGTTCGCCTAGACGAAGTAGTCGGAGGGGCGGACCCCGTACTTCGCGGGATCGGTCACCTTGATGATGGTGCGCAGCGGCGTGCCGCCGGCGTCTGTCTCGGCCAGGTTGGCGAGGAAGCCCGGGAAGGTGATGCTTCCGCCCTGGTCCGAGATCACCCGCGCCATCGGCCGGTGGATCTCGGTCACGTCGGGGTTCGCGCTCACCACCAGCGCCATCTCGTAGGTGTCCAAGATCACCATCGTCCCCACCGGGTACACGCCCAGCAGGTTGATGAACGCCTTCACCACGACGGGATCCAGGCCCCGGCGCGGGTTGTTCAGCATCTCGTGCAGCACACTGTCGGGCTGCATGGGGACGGTGTTGTAGACGCGGCGCGACGTGGCGGCGTCGAAGCCGTCCGCCACGGCGATGACCTGCGAGAAGATGGACGGCGTCCGCGGGCGCAGGCTCTTGGGATAGCCGGTGAGGTCGCGCTTCATGTGGTGCTCGTACGCCGCGATCATCGAGCGGTACGGCACCTCGCCGTAGCCGCGCAGGCCGAACAGCGTCAGGACCCCGAGCCACGGGTGCGCCTGCATGATGGCCCAGTCCTCGTCGCTGAGGCTCCCCTCCCTGTTCAAGACGTCCAGCGGGACCCGCGACTTCCCCACGTCGTGGAACAGCGCCGCCATCCCGAGATCGTAGAGCTGAAGCTTGGCGAGCCCGAGCTTCTTCCCCAGGGCGATCGAGAAGATGCAGACGTTGACCGAGTGCGTAAACGTGTAGTCGTCATAGTCGCGCAGCGTGGAGAGGCCGAGCAGCGACGTCTCATCGGCCAGCACCTGGTCCACGATGGCCTGCACCGCGCGCTTCACCTTCTTGACGCTCGCGGTGCGGCCCATCCGGATGGAGTTGATGACCTCCTTGGTGACCGCCACCGAGCGCCGGTACGTCTGCTTCGCGTGCTCCTTCGCCCGCTCCTGCTCCTCCTCCGACAGCTCATTCTCGAGCGGCGGCTCGACGAGGATGTGGGTGACGCCGGCCTCGGCGAGCTTCGCTCGCAGTTCGAGGAGGCGGCTTCCCTCCGCGGAGCGCGACGCGCCGGAGAGGAGCAGCGAGAGGAAGGCGGTCCACTCACGGCGCTCCACGCCGCTCTCGACCCGCACCAGCCCGGCGCCGGCCCCGGTCAGCACGCCGAGGACGTGCGAGAACGAGGCGTAGTTGTCGAGGTCGAGGCGCAAGCGCGTCGAGTTCACGAACAGGAACTCGCCGGTGACCCGGAGCTCGATCTCGCGCTCGCTGTCGAGGAGGGTCTGCGCGGTGACGCACAGGTCGTCGAGGGTCTTCTGCACCTGCGCGTTCTCGAGCGGGTACAGCTTCAGCGACCGCAGCGCCGTGTAGAAGGTGACCAGGAACTCGCGCCCCGCGCCCCGGATGTAGGCGTCGGTGGTCTGAACGGCGTCCACCATCGACAGGCGCTGCCCGGGGCCGGTCACGCTACGCCCCCACGCCGGTGCCGCCGCGCAGCGCGCGGTTCACGGCGTTACGGACCAGCGGCTCCTTGGCGTCGGACGCGGCCTTGAGGGACGCCACCGCCGCCGGCGACCCGATGCGGCCCAGCGCCATCGCGGCGCACGCTCGCGTCTCGGGGTCGCTCTTCTTCTTCAGGAACCCGCCGCGGTTGAGCATCGCGCCCAGCACCGCGACGCCCTCCTCGCCCACCATCGAACCGTAGGCCTCGAAGAAGGCCATCTTCTCGGTGAGGTCCCGCGCCCGCACGTCCTTCCCCTGCACCAGCGCCGCGATGCGCCCCAACGCCCCGCGGTGCTTGCGCTGCGCCAGGATGCGCACGGCGGCGAGCCGCACCTCCCGGTCGTCATCCTCGAGGGCGCGCTCGAGCGCCTGCATCGCCCCGGGGGAGCCGATCTCGCCGAGCGACTGCACCGCCTCCACCCGGACGTTCCGCTCGGCATGCGTCAGGACGCCAGCCAGCGCCGGGACCGCGGCCGCGAGCTTCAGCTTCCCGGTGAGCACCACCACCGCCGACACCATCGCCAGGTCGCTCCCACCGAGCGCCTCGATCACCCGGTTGACGTTCGCGGTCGCGAGCCGCTGCACCGCGCCGTCCAGCACCTCTCGTACCCGGGCGTTCGTCAGCCGCGGCATCCACAGGAACAGCGTTGGCAGCGCCTCGCCGCGCAGCTCGGCGAACAGCTCGCCCAGTTCCTGGGGCGAGGGGTGCGTCTGCGCCTCGTCGAGCGACTGGAGCAGCTGCGCCAGCGTCGCCTCCTGGGAGAGGCGCGTGGGCAGGTCCTCCAGCGCCTTGCGGTGCTCGGGGAGCAGCTCGCGCGCCCGCTCCAGGATCACCTTGCACTCCCGCAGCACGTACGCGACCGACGGGAAGTCGCCGGCGCCGAGGAGGTACGGCAGGAAGCTCTCGATGATGGAGATCAGCTCCGCGCGCACCGTCGGGTACGGCTGGAGCTCCAGCACGTCGAAGATCATCGACAGGACGTTGCGCCGCAGGTCCTGCGCGTACTCGCGCTCCACCTCGGAGCGGAGGAACGCGATCTCCTTGTCCTCGAGGAAGTAGAGGGTGGTGTCGAACTCCTCGGCGCTGACGATGCCCGGGCGCGCCGGCGCCGGCGGCGCCTCCTCCTCGACGATCTGCCGCACCCGGCGTGCGTCGGGGGCCGCGGGCTTCACCTCCGCCGCCGTCGGCAACAACGGCCCGCCGGTATCGGTGCCCAGGTCCTGGGAGGTGTAGTGGACCAGCTGGAAGTCCTTCTCCCAGAGCAGCGTCAGCAGGTCGTCGTTGTCCTCCGCCTGCAGCGTGCGCGCGCGGTTCAGCACGTCGAGCAGGCCGACGATCTCCTCCTCCTCGACGCCCGGCAAGAGCGAGAAGCTCCGCACCCCGTCCTTGAAGAGCACCCACGCGATGCTCTCGTTGCGCGTCGCCTGGCTGTACACCGGATGGCCCGACCAGCGCAGGTCCGCCTCGTAGACGTCCAGCGACAGCTCGGTCAGGCCGGCCCACACCGGCGCGAACGCCGCGCGCAGGGTCTCGATGGACCGCTGGTAGACGGGGTTGTTGGGCAGGTACAACTGCTGGGCGCGCAACGCCTTCGCGAGGGCCTGGAGGAGGTCCTCCACGACCGTCGGGGCGATCGCGAGTTCAGCGGTGAGCGTGCTATCCGTCAAGCCGATGGTCCCTCGAAAGTACCGGCAATCCGGCCAATATAGTGCGGGCCATCGGTTTTGGTGACCCTCCTGGGCCGCGCCGCGGGCCCGCCGCGCCCCCCCGCGCCCCTTGCGCTTCGGATTCCTTTCGGCTAGCGTGCCTTCGGCATTTCTTCGGCCACCAGGCCGACACTCCCCCCGGGAGGCCCTGTGCCGCTCACGAAGCGACAGAGCGAGATCCTCGACTACCTCACCGAGTACATCGGCGACCACGGCTACGCGCCCAGCTTCGAGGAGATCTCCGCGGCGATGGGCTTCCGGTCCCTCGCCACGGTGCACGAACATCTGTCGAACCTGGAGCGCAAGGGCGCCATCCGGCGGACCTTCAACGAGAGCCGCTCCATCGAGGTCGTGGCGCGGGCGCGCCAGCCCGGCATCGCCGAGCTGCCGCTGCTCGGCGTGGTCGCCGCCGGCGAGCCGATCGAGGCGGTGGAGGACCGCGAGACCTTCGCCGTCCCCGAGGCGATGCTCCCGCCGGCCGGGCCCAACTACGTGCTGAAGGTGCGCGGCGACTCCATGATCGACGAGCAGATCCGCGACGGCGACTTCGTGGTCGTACACGGCCGCGGGGCGGCGCGCAACGGTGAGACGGTCATCGCTCTCCTCCAGAATTCCTGCGCCACCGTGAAGAAGCTCTACCGGCAGAAGGACGGGATGGTGCGGCTCCAGCCCGCCAACGCGACGATGGCGCCCATTTACGTGCACGAGGACGACCTCACCATCCAGGGTGTGGTGGTCGGCGTGATCCGGCGGTACTAGCGCCGCACCGGCGCACCGGCATCCGCGTTCGGAAACAGCCTCGCCGCCCGTGCGGCGGGGCCGCTTTTCGTCAAGCCCCGCAAGCACTTGCGTCGCTTGAAATGCCCCCCGTCGGCCGCTAGGTTTGGCGGCCATGGCAGCCCGCCCGATGGCTCTGGTCCTGCAGTACGACGGCGGGGCCTTCGCCGGGTGGCAGCAGCAGCCGAACGCGCGCACCGTGCAGGGGGATCTGGAGGCGGCGGTGGCGCGGCTCACGGGCCGGAGGGTGGCGGCCGTCGGCGCGGGGCGCACCGACGCGGGGGTGCACGCACTGGGGCAGGTGGCCGCGGTCCCGATGCCGGACCGCTGGCGGCCCGCGGAGCTGGTCCGGGCGCTGAACGCGCTGCTCCCCGACGACGTCTGGGTAGCCTCGGCGCGCCGGATGCCGCCCGGATTCAACCCGCGGCGCGATGCGCTCGAGCGTACCTACTGCTACCGGATCGGCACCGACCCCGGCGCCCGTTCGCCGTTCCGCCGCCGCTGGGAGTGGGCGGTGCCGCACCCGATGGACCTCGGCGCATTGCGGGAGACGGCTGCCGCGCTGCAGGGCACGCACAGCTTCCGGGCGCTCTCGGCGGTGGGCGTGGAGCGCGAGCACTGGCGCTGCCGCGTGAGCGAGGCCGTGTGGCAGCGACGGGTGGACGCGCCGGGCATCGAGTTGTGGATCACCGCCGACCGGTTCCTGCACCGGATGGTGCGGTTCGTGGTCGGCCTGACGATCGATATCGCGCGCGGCCGCCGGCCGTCCGCCGACCTCGGGCGCCTGCTCGCCGGGTCGGACAACCGCCTCGCCGCGCCGCCCGCTCCGCCGCACGGGCTCTACCTGGTCGCCGTGCGCTACCCCGCACGTCTCTATGAGGACGGCGCATGAAGATCCACCTCGATACCGCCGACATCGCGGAGATCCGCTGGGCCGCCGAGGCCGGGCTGATCGATGGGGTGACCACCGATCCGACGCTGCTGAGCCGCGCCGCGGGGACGCGGGACCCGCGCGACATCCTGCGCGACATCTGCGCCGCGGTGGTCGGCCCGGTGTCGGCCGAAGTGGTGTCGGTGGACACCGAGGGGATGTGCCGCGAGGGTCGGGAGCTGGCGAAGCTCGCGGAGAACATCGTGGTGAAGATCCCGATGATCGAGGAGGGGCTCGCGGCGGCGCGGCGGCTCTCCGCCGAGGGGATCGAGGTCAACGTGACGCTGGTCTTCTCGGCGATGCAGGGGCTGCTGGCGGCCAAGGCGGGCGCGGCCTACGTGAGCCCGTTCGTCGGGCGGCTCGACGACGTGGGACACGATGGGATGGAGGTCGTCGCCCACTTGCGCCAGATCTTCGCCACGTACGACCTCGAGACCGAGGTGCTGGCGGCGTCGCTGCGCCACCCGCGGCGCGCGCTCCAGGCGGCGCTGGCCGGCGCCGACATCGCCACGATGCCGACGGCGGTGCTGCGGCAGCTGCTCCTGCACCCGCTCACCGACCATGGACTCGACCGGTTCCTCAACGACTGGAGCAAGCTCGGGCCTCGCGCGCGCCCGGAGGCGGCGCGCTGAGGACGCCCGCCCTGCCGGCGCTGCTCGCCGGCGTCGTCCTCGCGGCGCCGCTCGCGGCGCAGCAGCGTCCAGACCCGGTGGGGGCGTCGCGCCACTCCGCCCTCGCCGCGGCGGCGGCGCGCGTGGCGCCCGCGGTCGTGAGCGTGAACGTGGTCCGCCGCGAGCGCCAGATGCCGCGGGACCTCTACGAGCAGATGATGATCCCGCGCGGCTTCGAACGCCGCGTCGAGGGACTGGGGACGGGGTTCATCGTCAGCGCCGACGGCCTCATCATCACCAACCAGCACGTGACCGGCGGCGCGGACTCCATCGTCGTCACGCTGCGGGACGGGCGCGACCTGCCGGCCCGCCTGCTGGGCGAGGACGGCCAGACCGACATCGCGGTACTGAAGGTGGACGGCGTCGGCCTGCCGGTCGCGCCCCTCGGGCGCAGCCTCGCGCTCGCCGCCGGCGACTGGGCCATCGCCATCGGCAATCCGTACGGCTACCTCCTCGGCAACAGCGAGCCCACCGTCACCGCGGGCGTCGTCTCCGCCCTCGGCCGCGACATCCTGCCCAGCCAGGATCAGACGGGGATGTACGTGGACATGATCCAGACGGACGCCGCCATCAATCCCGGCAATTCGGGCGGCCCGCTGGTCAACGCCGACGGCGAGGTCGTGGGCGTGAACGCCTTCATCCTCAGCCAGACGGGCGGGAGCGTCGGCCTCGGCTTCGCGATCCCGATCGAGCGGGCGATGCGGGTGGCGCAGGACCTGCGCCGCCAGGGGCGCGTGCGGCGCGGGTGGGTGGGCGTCGAGATCGCCGAGCCGCAGCCGCAGTCCGGGACCTGGCGGCGCCAGCCCGGCGTCGTCGTCCGGCGCGTCGCGCCGGGCGGGCCCGGGGCGGCCGCGGGCGTCAAGCCGGGCGACCTGATCTCGCGGGCCGCGGGCCAGGTGCTCCGGAACTTCCTGGGGTGGGAACGGGTGATGCTGGACCTCGGGCCCGGTGACACCCTGCCCCTCATCATCCAGCGCGGCGGCGTGGACCGCGACGTCAGCCTGCGCGCGACCGACGTCCCCTCCGCGAGCGCGGAGCTGGTGAACCTGCAGGATCTGCAGCTCATCACCGTCACGCCGGACATCCAGGCGGAGCGGCGCCTCGCGACGAGCCGCGGCGCGCTGGTGGTCGCCGCGGGGACCGGGTGGCAGCGCACGCTGGGCGTCCAGGCCGGCGACGTGATCCTCCAGATCAACACCTACACCATCGCGCGCGCCGAGCAGGTGCAGCAAGTGGTCGCCTACCTGCAGGTCCGCGCGGCGATGCGGTTCTACTTCGCCCGCGGCGACCAGGTCATCTATGCCGACCTGTGGGGGACGCCGTGAGCGGGCACGAGCGGTACGAGTCGCCGCTGGGCACGCGCTACGCCTCGCGCGAGATGCAGGAGCTGTTCGGTGCCCGCAAGCGGATCGGGCTGTGGCGCCGGCTCTGGATCGCCCTGGCGGAGGCGGAGCGCGACGCGGGGCTCGCGATCCCGGACGAGGCCCTCGCCGAGATGCGCGCCGCGGTGGACCGCATCGACTTCGAGCGGGCGGCGCAGTACGAGGCGCGGTTCCGGCACGATGTGATGGCGCACGTCCACACCTTCGGCGACGCCGCCCCGGCGGCGCGGGCCTTCATCCATGTGGGCGCCACCTCGGCGTTCGTGACCGACAACGCCGACCTCCTCGTCGCGCGGGACGCCCTGCACCTCGTGCTGGCGCGGATCGGGGACGTGCTCCGGGCCCTCGCGCCGGTCGCCGAGCGCTATCAGGCGCTCCCGACGCTGGCGTACACGCACCTGCAGCCCGCGCAGCTCACGACGGTGGGCAAGCGCGTGACGCTGTGGATGCAGGACTTCGTGTCCGACGCCGAGGAGGTCCGGCACCGTCTCGACGCGCTGGCGCTGCTGGGCTGCAAGGGGACGACGGGCACGCAGGCCTCGTTCCTCGACCTGTTCGGCGGCGACCACGCCAAGGTGCGGCGCCTCGACGCCGCGATCGCGGAGAAGATGGACTTCCCGCGCGTGGTGGCGGTGAGCGGGCAGACCTACCCCCGCAAGGCCGACGCGCTCCTCCTCGGCGCCCTGGCCTCGGTGGCGCAGTCGGCGGCGAAGATGGCGTCGGACCTCCGCCACCTGCAGCACCTCGGCGAGGTGCTCGAGCCGTTCGAAGCCGAGCAGATCGGCTCCTCGGCCATGGCGTACAAGCGCAACCCGATGCGCTGCGAGCGCATCGCGTCGCTGGCGCGCTACGTGATGCACCTGCCGGCCAACGCGAGCGAGACCGCGGCGCAGCAGTGGCTCGAGCGCACCCTCGACGACAGCGCCAACCGGCGCATCGTCCTGCCCGAGGCGTTCCTCGCGACGGACGCGCTGCTCATCCTGGCGGCGAACGTCGCCGGCGGGCTCGAGGTGCGCGAAGCGGTGATCCACCAGCACGTGCGGCGCGAGCTCCCGTTCATGGCCACCGAGCGCTGCCTGATGCTCGGCGTGACCGCGGGCGGCGACCGGCAGGCGCTCCACGAGGTCATCCGCCGGCACAGCCTCGAGGTGGCCCGGGCGATCGCGGAGGAGGGCGCGCCGAACGACCTCCTGCAGCGGCTCGCCGCCGACCCGGCCTTCCGCGGCGCGGACGTCGCCGGCGTGGCCCGCGACCTCGACCCCCTGCACTTCTGCGGCCGGGCGCCCGAGCAGACCCTCGAGTTCCTCCGCGACGTCGTGCGGCCGCTGGTCGCGCGGCTGGACGACGCCCCGCCCAGCGAGGTGCACGTATGACGGCCCTGCGCGAGAGCGCGCTCCCCCTGCCGCTGGTGCGGCGGGGCAAGGTCCGCGAGGTGTACCGCGTCGACGACGACCGGTTGTTGCTGGTCGCCAGCGACCGGATCAGCGCCTTCGACGTGGTGCTGGACCAGCCGGTGCCCGACAAGGGCGCGGTCC
>Ga0315286_10002882_pt1 | contig 16138 bp, 12 predicted proteins | sample YL17G10_0_MG_FD_205038 | JGI IMG/M metagenome (GOLD analysis project Ga0315286, IMG submission 205038) | Sediment microbial communities from Yellowstone Lake, YNP, Wyoming, USA - YL17G10_0 | ecosystem: Environmental > Aquatic > Freshwater > Lake > Sediment | place: USA: Wyoming | collected...
GGCTACCTTTACACCGCCCGGACGATCGGCGGCCCGCCGCCCCAAGACTGGGTGGGCAAGGAGCGTTGGTCGAACCTCTCCATGAGCCACGAGCTCTATAACGTCGGCCATTTCTACGAAGCGGCCGCCGCGCACTACCAGGCCACGGGCAAGAAGAGCCTGCTGGCCGTTGCCGTCAAGAGCGCCGACCTCATCGCCAAAGAGTTCGGCCCCGGCAAGCGGACCAATCCCCCCGGCCACGAGGAGATCGAGATCGGCCTGGTCAAGCTCTATCGCGCCACCGGCAAGACGAAATATCTGGACCTGGCCAAGTTCTTCATCGACGCCCGCGGGAAGACGGAGGGGCGCATCCCCTACGGCCGCGAAGGCAGCCAGGAGCTGCTCTACGGTCAATATGCCCAGGACGACAAACCCTTCATCGAGCAGACCGAAGCCGTCGGGCACGCCGTACGGGCGGGGTACCTTTACGCCGGCGCGGCCGATGTCGCCGCCCTGACCGGCGACAAGGCCTACATCGCCGCCCTCGAGAAGATCTGGGCCGACGTTGTCGGAACGAAGCTCTATATCACCGGCGGCATCGGGGCGGCCGGCGGCTGGGAGGGCTACGGTCCGGCCTACCGCCTGCCGAACGCCAGCGCCTACGCCGAGACCTGCGCCAACATCGCCACCTTCCTCTGGAACTCGCGCATGCTCCGTCTGGAGCTCGACGCGAAATATGCGGACGTCATGGAGCGCATCCTCTACAACGGCGTCCTCTCCGGCATCTCGCTCTCCGGCGACAGGTTCTTCTACCCCAATCCGCTGACGTCCTACGGCCAGCACGAACGCGTGGCCTGGTTCGGCTGCGCCTGCTGTCCGCCGAACGTCGCCCGCATCCTGGCCTCGGTGCCGGGCTATTTCTATGCGGCCTCCGACGACAAGGTCTACGTCAACCTCTTTGCCCAGGGGACGGGGAAGCTCAAGGCCGGCGGGACGGACCTCGAGATCGTCCAGACGACCGAATACCCCTGGAAAGGCGACGTCCGGATCGAGGTCAAACCGGCGAAGGAGGCCGAATTCACTCTGGCCGTCCGCGTCCCGGGCTGGGCCATGAACCGTCCCGTTCCATCGGACCTCTATGCCTACACGGAAGCGGCGGTGGGCGCGCCGGCGCTCAAGCTCAACGGCGAGGCCGTGGAGCTCAAGGTCGATAAAGGCTATGCCCTCGTCAGCCGGACATGGAAGGCCGGGGACGTCGTCGAGCTCAGCCTGCCCATGCCCGTCCGGCGGGTCTCCGCGAATGAGGCCGTCGAGGAAGACCGCGGCCGTGTGGCCGTCGAGCGCGGGCCGCTCGTCTACTGCGCCGAAGGGCCGGACAACGACGGCCGCGTCTCGAACCTCGTCCTGCCGGACGGCTCGGCGCTCGTCACGGAAACGCGGCCCGATCTCCTCAACGGCGTCGTCGTCATCAAGGGCGAGGCCGAGGCGCTCAGCGAGAAGGGCGGGAAGATCATCGCCGAAAAGAAGACCGTCACCCTCATACCTTATTACTCCTGGGCCAACCGGGGCCGGGGGGAGATGACCGTTTGGCTCGCCCGTGATCCCGCGAAAGCACGGGTCTCGCGCGAACCCGGGCTCTCGGCCGAGGCCAAGGTCACAGCCTCCGAAGGGGCTGTCAATCCGCGGCGCGTGAACGACCAGTTCGAGCCCGAAGGCTCGGACGACGCCGCGGGTTACATGCACTGGTGGCCGAAGAAGGCGACCTCGGAGTGGATCGACTACACATTTGAAGCGCCCGTGCGGCTGTCCGAAACATCCGTCTACTGGTTCGACGATACGGGCGGCGGCGGGTGCCGCGTGCCGGCCTCGTGGCGGATCCTCTACAAGACGGGCGAAGACTGGCTTCCGGTCAAACCCCTCGGCGATTACGGCGTGGCCAAGGACGCTTGGAACGCGGTGAAATTCGCGCCCGTACGGACGACGGCCCTGCGCCTGGAAGTCCAGATGCAGAATGACTGGTCCGCCGGCGTCCACGAGTGGAAAATAAAGTAATAACCGTATTTTTTTAGACCTGGTTGGAATTCGCGGTGAGCACTATCACGCCCGAGGAGCGTCTCTTTTTTATGAGGCGCTCCTTCGGAATCTGATCGTCTGGCACAAAAAAGAGATCGTCAGATGAAAATGGGCGTCTGCAACTTGACAAGATGCACAAATGTGCATATAACATGCGAAGAAGACATGAGAAAAACCTATGATTTCAGCCAAGGAAAAAGAGGGGCCGTCATCCCGCTTCCTCCGGGCAAGACTCGGATCACCATTCGTTTAGATAACGAAGTTCTGGATTGGTTCCGGGACCAGGTTGAAGCTAGGGGCGGAGGCAGCTATCAAGGCATGATCAACGACGTGCTCAAAGAACATGTCCGACGAGGAGGAGAGGCCCTGGAGAAGTATTTGCGGCGGATCATTCGGGAGGAGTTAGGCCACAAAGACATCGCCAGCAACGATCCCTCCCATCCTCCAAATCGCCTGTGATCGTTGGATACGGACGTCGATTTGCGCGGAGCGCGCGCAGCTCGGGCCTCACTTCCCGTGCAGGGGGTAATGCCCGGCCGCGAGGAGCTTGAAGAACGAGCGGGCGCAGGCCTCGAGATCGCTGGAGGCGTCGTGGGCCCCTTCATAGGAATGGCCGAACACATAGGTGTGCAACTCCTCGAGGGTCGGCCACTTGAGGCCGAACCCGCCCGGCCTGGGCAAGCGGCATAGTTCCGTCGTCGACTTCATGGTGCAAATCCCGGGGATCTCCAGGAACCGGAGAGGCTTGTTCTGCCGGACGAGCTCGCTCCCGAGCACTCCGCAATCGTAATCGAGGTTGTGGGCGATGAGTGTCGTCCCCGGCCGCTCGACCGCTTCGAGGAATTCGTCCAGGACCTCCGCCAACTCTCTCCCTACCCGGAGGGCGTGCGCATGCGTGATGCCGTGGATCTTCGTCGCGTCAGCCGGGATCATGAATCCGTCCGGCCTGACGATATGGCTTTGGGCGTCTTCGGGATTTCCCTGGAGGTCGTAATGCGCCCAGGCGAGCTGAACGAGATGGGGCCAGCCGTCGACGTCTTCCGGGTTAAAAAAGCGGGTGCGGGGCAGTCCCGTTGTCTCGCAGTCGAAAAACAAGAACTTATGATCTTGCTTGAGCATGGCTTCTTCGGTCCGAGGTTAAGAGTTACTCGGACCCGGCCTCGGTGTCAAGAGGGAAAGATGGGTATCCGGGCGGCGTTGACAGGGGGCCGGAGCCGAGGTACATTCTCCCTCGTCGCCCGGACCGTGAAGGAGGACCCATGAATACACCCCGCGGATATTCGGCATCCCTGCTGGCCTGCATCATGGCCTGCGGACTCGTTCTTTCGTATGCATCCTGCGCGAAGAGCAAGCCCCAACCCGGGGACGAACTGGCTGGTGTCACCCAGTTCGTTGCCAACGGCTCGTTCGAGGAGTTGGAAGGCGATAATCCCAAGGGCTGGCTGCAGCGGAGCTGGCAGAGGGGCGGGGCGGCATTCGCCGTTGATCCTGCCGGGCATAGCGGCGGGCGCAGCGTCATGATCTCCTCCGATAAGGGCGCCGACGCATCGTGGCTTACGGCCGTTCCGGTCAAGCCTTACTCGCGCTATAAACTGAGCGGCTGGGTCAAGACCCAAGACCTCGTCCCGGGCACGAGCCGCGGGGCCCTCATCAACATCCACGGCGAAGAAGAATGGCGGACGGCGCCGGTCACGGGGACACAGGACTGGACCAAGGTCGATGTCGAATTTGACGCCGGTCCGAACAACGCCCTCGAGGTGTCGTGCCTTTTCGGCGGCTGGGGCCTGGCGACCGGCAAAGCATGGTTCGACGACATTGAGCTCACCCGCCTCTCGGGCAAGGATCTGGGCCAGCCCAGAGTCGTGATCGATTCCGATAAGACCGGAAAGCCGATATCCAAGTATATATACGGCCAGTTCATCGAGCACTTGGGCCGGTGCATCTACCAGGGGATATGGGCCGAGATGCTCGAGGACAGGAAGTTTTTCTATGCTGTGGACGAAGGCGAGTCGCCGTGGAAGGCCGTCGGCGACGCTAACCTCGTCAAGATGGACAAGGTCAAGCCCTTTACGGGCGCCCACACCCCGCGCATAACTCTCACTGGGAAAGGGCCGGGCGGGATCGTCCAGGAAGCGCTGGCCCTAATCGAAGGGAAAGAATACGTCGGCCGTGTCGTCATTAGCGGCGACCCCGGCGCGGTGCCCGTCAATGTCAGCCTTGTCTGGGGTGACGGGCCCGACGCCCGGCTGACGCTCGCGGTCAAAGAGATCGTCCGCGAATACAGGGCTTTCCCGTTCGCCTTCAAGGCCGGCGCCTCGACCGAGAACGCCCGCTTCGAGATCGTTTCGTCCGGCCGCGGCTCGTTCAAGGTCGGGACGGCCTCGATCATGCCCGCGGACAACGTCGAGGGTTTCCGGCCCGAGGTCCTGGCCCTGCTCAAGGAGCTCGATTCCCCCGTCTACCGCTGGCCGGGCGGCAACTTCGTCAGCGGCTACGACTGGCGCGACGGAATCGGTGACCGCGATAAGCGTCCGCCGCGTAAGAACCCGGCCTGGACGGGTGTCGAGCACAACGACGTCGGCGTCCACGAATACCTCGACCTCATCCGGCTCATCGGCTCCGAGGCCTACATCACGGTCAACAGCGGCCTGGGCGACGTCGTCATGGCCCTCGATGAGCTCGAATACGTCAACGGCGCTCCCGATTCGAAGATGGGCAAGCTCCGGGCGTCCAACGGACACCTCGAGCCCTGGGGCGTTAAGTTCTGGGCCATCGGTAACGAGATGTACGGCGATTGGCAGCTCGGCCATATCCCCCTCTCCGACTATGTCAAGAAGCACACCCAGTACGCCGTAGCCATGAAGGCCATGGACCCGTCCGTCCAGGTCGTCGCCGTGGGCGCCGTCGGCCGCTGGAGCGAAACGATGCTGGCCGAGGCTTCGAATCACATGGACCTCATCAGCGAGCATTTCTATGTCGGGCACAAGGCCGGGCTCCTCGCCCACGTCAACCAGATGCCGGCGGAGATCCGCCGGATCGCCGAGGCCCACCGCAAGTATCGCGCCACGATCCCGACGCTCAAGATGAAGGAGGTCCCGGTCGCCCTCGACGAGTGGAACTACTGGTATGGGCCGCACCTCTACGGCGAGCTCGGAACGCAATATTTCCTGGAGGACGCGCTCGGCGTCGCCGCCGGGTTCAACGAGTACGCCCGCCAGAGCGACGTCTACTTTATGGCCAACTACGCCCAGACCGTCAACGTCATCGGCGCCATCAAGACGTCGAAGACGGCGGCCGTGCTCGACTCGACGGGTGTCATCCTGGCCCTCTACCGGAAGCAGTTCGGGACGATCCCAGTCGCGGTCACCGGCGCGCCCGAGCCGCTCGACGTCATGGCCTGCTGGAAGGACGAGACTAAAGGCGTCATGACGCTCTCGATCGTCAACCCGACTAAAACGGCTCAAACGCTCAAGCTCGATTTCGGGAAGCTGAAGCTTGCGAAGACGGCCAAGCTCTATCTAGTCGCCGGTGAAGACCCGAGGGCCTGCAACGTGCCCGGCAAACCGGCGGCCGTCGCGGTCAAAGAACAGGACGGCGTTCCGTTCGGCAAAAGGCTAATAGTGCCGCCCATCAGCGTCTCTCTTTATCAGGTTGAAGTTGGAAAGAAGTAAAATAATTATAATTAATTAGATACAAAGATATTGAGAAGGAGGGAGTCCATGAAGAAACGCCTATCCGTGAATCTCCGCGCCGCAGCGGTCCTCGTCATCATCCTCGGCCTGGCCGTCGTTCCCGCCATCGCCCAGCAGAAAATTCACGAAGAATACACCAAGAAGATCCTCGAGTTCACGACCGACCCGCACTTCGCCACGAAATACGTCAACTACCTGCCCTATGCCGAGGGCATCCCGACCCCTCTCGAAGTCCTCGGCCACATCGCCGGGGCCAAAGATGTCCTGACTTACTCGGCCGACGTCTACAAGTACATGCGGGCCCTAGCCGCCGCGACGCCCCGCGTCAGGGTCTTCGACATCGGCAAGACCGAGGAAGGCCGCGACTGGATCCTCGTCGCCATCGCCGACGAAGAGACGATCAAGAACCTCGACAAGTACAAGGCCATCAACGCCAAACTCGCCGACCCGCGCGGTCTCAGCGCCGCCGAAGCCGAAAGCCTGATGAAGCAGGCCAAGCCGATGTACTGGGCCACGGGCGGCATGCATTCCGGCGAGACCGGATCGGTCGAGATGCTCATGGAGCTCGCCTACCGCGTGGCCGTCGACGAGTCGCCCTTCATCAAGACGATCCGCGAGAACAGCATCATCCTCATCACGCCCATCCTCGAGGTCGACGGCCGCGACAAACAGGTCGACGTCTCGATGGCCAAGCGCAAGGACCCCAAGTCCAACGTCCCCAACCGGCTCCTGTGGTGGGGCAAGTACGTCTCTCACGACAACAACCGCGACAACCTCGGCCTGTCCCTGGCCCTCAGCCGGAACATCCTGAAGGTCTTCCTCGACTACCACCCCATCGTCATGCACGACCTCCACGAGTCCGCCTCCCACCTCTACATCTCGACGGGCTCCGGCCCCTACAACGCCTGGCTCGACCCGATCGTCATCGACGAGTGGCACCTCCTGGCCTACCGCGAGGTCGATGAGATGACGAAGGAGGGCGTCCCCGGCGTCTGGACCCATGCCTTCTACGACGGCTGGGCCCCCAACTACGCCTTCTACGCGGCCAACGGCCACAACGCCATCGGCCGGTTCTACGAGACCCAGGGTGCGGGCGACGGCTCAACCCGTGTCATTTCGGCGTCCGGCGACCGGGCCTGGTACCGGCCCAACCCGCCGCTCCGCTCGACGCTCTGGTCGATCCGCAACAACGTCAACCTCCAGCAGAGCGCCATCCTCATCGGCATGAACCACGTCGCCTCGCTCAAGGACAAGTTCCTGGAGAACTTCCTCCTTAAGAGCAAGCGCTCCGTGGCCAAGGCCCGGAACGAGGGCCCCGCGGCCTATGTCTTCCCCGGCGACGACCCGCGCCCCGGGCAGGCGGCCCGGCTTCTTCGCGGGCTCCAAGCTCAGGGCGTCGAGGTCAACAGGGCGGACAAGGCCTTCAAGGTCAAGGACGCCGAGTATCCGGCCGGGAGCTATGTCGTCCGCATGGACCAACCCTATTCGCGCATGGCCGACATGATGCTCGACAAACAGTATTTCAACGTCAAGGATTCCCAGCCCTACGACGACGTCGGCTGGACGCTCGGCCCCCTCTGCAACGTCAAAACCGTCCGTGTCGACGACGTCGCCGTCCTCGACGCGCCGATGACTCTCGTCAAGGGCGATGTCACGGCTCCCGGCGGTCTGTCGCGCCTCGCAAAAGGGGCGGTCCAGGCCTATCTCATCAACCACAACGCCGACAACGTCCTGGCCACGTTCCGTTTCGCCCACAAGGACCTCAAGATCCAGGCGGCCGAGAAGGAGTTCGAAGCCCAGGGCAGGAAGTTCCGGGCCGGGACGTTCATCCTCAAGCCGGCCGATAACGGCGGGAACCTCGAAGCGACGCTCGACGCATCGGGGAAAGAATACGGCTTCGCGGTTATCGCCGCCGCGGCCGTCCCCGCCGTCCCGACGCACGATGTGCTCGCCCCGCGCGTCGCGCTCGTGCATACCTGGCAGAACACCCAGACCGAGGGCTGGGTCAGGATCGCCCTCGACGAGTGCGGCATCCCCTACGATTACGTCTCCGTCCACGCCGTCCGCGACAACCCCAAACTCCGCGACAAATACGATGTCATCCTCTTCGGGCCGTCGTCTCCCGACGCGTTCAGCATCGTCAACGGCGTCACCGGCGACAAGCCGCTGCCGTGGAAGAAGACCGACCTCACCCCGAACATCGGTGTCGAGGACTCGACCGACGACATGCGCGGCGGCATCGAGCTCGACGGTGTCCTCCACCTGCGCGACTTCGTCAAGGAAGGCGGCGTCTTCATCACGTTGAGCAACAGCTCCGCGCTCCCGATCCACTTCGGCCTGGCCCAGGGCCTCGCGATCCGCGAAACGCCGAACCTCTGGGCCAGGGGCGGCGTCTATAAAGCCGACGTCGGCGACAAGACGAGCCCCCTCGTCTACGGCTACGACGACACCCTGGGCATCTACTTCAGCCAGTCGCCCGTCTTCGCTATGGGCGGGATGAGCGGCCGGGCCATGGTCCAGATTCCGGGAATGGGCGGGCCATTGGGCCGGGTCTCGGGCCGCGGCACGACGAACGACCCGGACATCCCGCAGGGGAGGGCCCGGGACCTCGGCCTGCAGACCATGGAGGAGTTCCGCAAGGCCCAAAAAGACGCGCCGCCGCAGCCGGCCGAGGAAGGCCCGCGCCCAACCCCTGCCGCCCGGGCCCGGTACGTGTTGAGCTTCGCCCGGAACGCGGCCGAACTGCTCATTAGCGGCGGACTCGCCGCAGGCGAGGAGCTGGCCGGTTCACCGGCGCTCGTGGACGCGCCTCTCGGCCAGGGCCATGTGGTCCTTTTCAGCTTCAACCCGATGTGGCGCAGCCAGACCCACGGCTCCTACTTCCTCGTCTTCAACGCCCTGCTCAACTGGAAGAACCTGGACGCCAAACCGAAATAGCCCGGGCGTTACCCGACGGTTCAAGGGCGTCGAAGGGACACGCGGAGCCGTCCCGAGGAACGAAGTCCGACGGGTAAACGTGTATAATATGAAGACTTAATGACAACTTGGAGGCACTCATGAAGAAGATCATTGGCACAACAACGATGGCTCTCCTGGCCTTGGCCTGTCTGGCGGCTTTGACCGCCCCGGCGGCCGCCCAGGACAAGCCCGTGGACATGAAAAAGATCATCGCCGACATCATCGGCGATTATGAATTCTCAATCCAGGGGGAGTCGATGATCGTCCAGTTCACCGAGAGCAGCGGAAAGATTTTCGGCGCCCCCGTCGGAGAGGCGCCCGAGGAGCTAACGGTCATCGAGGGGAAACCCCTCTTTTTCGGCGTCACCGTGGCGGAGAACGGCCAGTACTACGAGCTTCAGTTCGTCCGTAACGACAAGGGTGTCATCGACAAATGCGTCATGAACGCGATGGGCATGACCGTCGAGGGGATGAAGATCATTAAATAATCCGTTCCCATGTTCAGAGCATCCGATTTGAAGAAGGGCGACGTCGTCAAGATCGAGGGCGACGCTCATATCGTCGAGACGATCAAGGTCCAATCGCCTTCGGCCCGCGGCGCGGTTACGCTCTACAAGATCCGTTTCCGCAACCTGACGTCGAAGCGCAAGATCGACCAGGCCCTGCGCGGCGACGACGTCCTGGCCGAAGCCGATTTTGAGCGGCGGCCGGTCCAGGTCCTGTTCGGCGACGCTTCGAGCATCACCTTCATGGACCTCGAGGACTACAGCCAGTTCGCTCTGACGAAGGACGAGATCGAGGAGGAGTGGTCCTATCTCACCGAGGGCATCGACGGGTTGATATCGATATCATCCGAGGGCCGCGTCCTCGGCCTGGAGATCCCGACCTTCATCAACCTCGAGATCGTGGAGACGATGCCGTCCGTCAAGGGCGGGTCGGTCACGGCGCGGACGAAACCGGCCACGCTGTCGACCGGGTTGGTCGTCCAGGTCCCCGAATACATGGCGACCGGCGAAGTCATCCGCGTCGACACCCGCACGGGCGAATACGTGTCCAAGGCCTGAGCGGGGATCCGTCCCGTTGCTTGTTCTGCCGGCCCTCGTCGCACGATATCATGAAAAACAGCGGCTATAGTTATCCCGATCGCATCCTCAAGTCTGACGAAGGCGTTTCGGTCGCGGCTTTCTATACAGTCCATTACACTCACTCGACCGAGGAAGCATGGCGGCAGCGGATCCGGGCGGGGCAGACCTTTCTCAACGGGCGGCAGGCATTGCCGGACGAACTCCTGACCCGGGGCGACCGCCTGACCTACGCTCGCCTTCCCTGGGAGGAGCCCGAGGCTCCAACCGATTTCGGGACCCTATTCGAAGATGACGATGTCTTGGCGCTGGCGAAGCCTTCCGGATTGCCCGTCCTACCCGGGGGCTTTTTTTTGGAAAACACCCTTCTTTACCTGGTGCGGCAACGCCATGGCTCCGGGTGCTCGCCGCTTCACCGTCTCGGCCGCGGTACCTCCGGGGCCATTCTCTTCACACGCAACCCCCGCGCCGCGCGGCTGTTGACGACCGCAATGAAGGAAAGGCGGATCCATAAAGTGTATCTGGCCTTGGCCTATGGGACTGTGATGCCTGACACCTTCACGGTCGATGCGCCCATCGGGCCTGTCCCGTATCGGCGTCCGGCCACCGTCCACGCATATCGCCCCGACGGCCGGCCGTCGATAAGCCACGTCCGGGTGATCCGCCGGCTTCTCGAGGAAAACGCGACCCTCCTCGAAGTGACCATTCCCACGGGGCGGCCTCATCAGATCCGGATCCACCTCAGCTACGCAGGGTTCCCGCTGGCGGGAGATCCGCTCTATCAGGTGGGCGGAATTCCCCGTGCTGACGCCATCGATGACGAGTGGGCCGCGCTGCCCGGCGCGACAGGTTATCTCCTCCATTCCTGGAAGATCCGATTCCCTCATCCGGCGAGAGACGAAGACGTCGAGGTCGTTTGTCCTCTGCCCTCGACCCCCGCCTGGCGGCACCTGGCATTCGGGAACTGACCCCTGGCTTGCCCCCCCCCCTAAATCGGCCCTTCTTCGCGGCGCGCCAAGAACGTCAATAAGTTCGATTCTGATCCGATGGCCTTCTCGTCAAAGCGGCGGCATAACCGAAGGCATAGAAGTAATTTCTCCAGAGTTTATCTGTAGAAGCATACTGATTATCTCCGAAGAAATAATCCATGAGAGTCTCGCGAAGCCGGGTCAACTCGCGGAGACGGCGGCGGTGCCTAGGATCGGCGATCGTCAGGTCGAGGAGCTCCAAGGCCCGGTCGAGAGCTAGGAGGCTGTAATCGGTGTTTTGTTTTTGCCGCCAATTCAGCGCCCGCTCGACCTCGCTCCCGACGTTGGCCAACTGTTCGACAAAGGACAAGCTCTGCCAGCGCCCCGCCGCCAGCTCCCGATGTTGAATGCTCATGTCGATATCAGCTTATGAACGATTTGAATGATTTTTTCCCGGATCTCCATATGATCGATGCCCCGGGAGCGATTCCCCTGGGCAGGCCGGATATTGATCATGGAATCGAATTCAATCCGGTCCGCGCCTTCGAGCTCGGGATAAATGTTGATCCCCCAGAGGTTCTTTTGTTGGGACCCGTTCTCGAGAAGCAGCGCCTCCTCGTCCGCATGGAGCTCGCCGTCGACGGCTATGATCTCGCGATCCACATCGACCACGGCCTTCACCAGGTTCCCGAAGCCGTCTTGGGCCATGGCTTTCAGGTCTGCCAAGGAGACAGGCTCGATGATGATTTTCACTTCCTCACTATAGCACACGCCTTCCCGGGGAACAAAGAGAGAGAGAAGAAGCTTGACGTCAGATGGCAAGAAGCCGCGTCCGTCTCGTCGGCTATGAAATTCCGTTCATGCGGAAAAAAACCAAGGCCGGGTTATCGTCGGCCCCGAAGCGGACATCCTTAAACTGAGGGTATTGTTCCTGGATCTTTTGGATCTTCTCCACATCTTCTACGACAAACACCAACCCGTTTTCGTAAGTTCCGACGATGTCTTCGAAGCGGATGGAAGAAGAAGTCCTTGTCGCGGTCCCGATGACATCCAGGAGAGGGAAAACAACGATTTTCTTTTGATCAATGTCCATCATCCAAAAATGCACCTCGTTTCTTTTCCGGTTGATCTCGGTTAAGTAAACGATCCCGGCAAAACTGTATATGTCATTGAAACGATTGATATTATCCATGATTTAGGATCGGTCATCCTCGATGAGGTGTTCCCTTTTCCAAACGGAATCCAGCCTCCCGTTATCATTAGGAAAGACGATCCGCTGAGTTTGATCCGTACGAGGATCGTAGATATTAAGAGCGAGATCATAGATATCCGTAAAAATGATCTTTTCCTTCCAAACCGCGACACTGCTTCTTGGGAGAAGTTTATAAGCGTTCAGCCGCGGGTCAAAGTGGGATACCCCTTCTTGGACGGCGAGGTCCAGATCATACACTCTTATAGCAGGCGCCAAGCCGCTCGAGGAGTCCCTGGTTCCGAAGATCCGCGCGTAGAGCCCGTCTTTGATAATTTTGATGTCCCCAGGAAAATAGCTTATCGGGGATCATGCCCGTCAGACCTTCCAGTCGGCCATGACCCGGCCGAAACAGGCGAGGCCGCTGGGGATGCAGGCGCCGTACCCCCCGCCCGGAAACGTCCAGGCGCCGGAGAGGTAGAGGTTCTTGATCGGCGTCGTCTGCGGGAAGCGCCGGTTCCCGGAGTTTTCGACGGTCTGGTCCCAGCCGTAGATCGCGCCCCGCGGGTTGCTCGTGAAGCGGACGTTGGTCAAGGGGGTCGCGACCTCGATGACCTCGATGGCCTTGCGGAGCCCGGGCAGGAGCATTTTCTCCACCTTGTCGACGAGGACGTCGGCCAGGCGCATCTTCTCCTTGGTGTAGGCGTCCTTGTTGCCGTAGAAATAATCTGTCTCGAACTTTTTCCAGTAGTCGAAGCCCTGGGTCGCGATGATGTTGAGAGTGTTCTTGCCCTTGGGCGAACAACCCGGATAGAGGTTGTCGTAGACGGTCAGTCCGAAATCCGGCTCGTCCGGCAGGCCCCCGGCCATGACGGTCTTGTACTCGGCCTCGATATCGTAGCCGGTGTGATAAAAAATCTCGCTGTCCTTAAGCCCGACCTTGCGAACGAGGTCCGTCTTGAGGCCCAGCCAGACCAGGAAGGTGGAATAGCTGACGGAGAGCTTGCCCATGCGCGCGAGCAAGTCCTTGAGAAAATCCTTGTCGTCGACCATCCGGGTGAACGTGTCCACGGCGTTGGCGTTGGAGATGACGGCCCGGCCGTGGTATTCCGCGCCGTCCGCCGTCCGGACGCCGTAGGCGGCGTGGTCGCGGGTGAGGATCTTCTCGACCCGCGTGTTGAGCTTGATCTCGCCCCCGTTCTTCTTGATCAGGTCGGCGAAGGCGTTGCTGATCTTCTGCGAGGTGCCGACGGGATAGTAGCCGCCGCCCTCGAGATAGCCCATGAGGGGCATGGCGTAGTAGAAAGGCGAGAGCTTGGACGGCGGGAGTCCGAAGTAGCCCCAGAGCCCCGAAATGACGGCCTTGAGCTTGGGGTTCTTGACGCGCTCGTCGACCATGGCCCCCCAGGTCCGGCTGAAGTTCTTGAAGAGAATCGGAAACTTGGCGGGGAACGTGGACATGTCGACCTGGCTGCCCGAGCGCGAAAGATTACCGACGTCGTCGGCAAGACCCTTCATGTCGGCGAAGATGCCGTCGATCGCTTGCGCGTCATCGGGGAAGTTGTCCTTGAGGACCTTGAGGTAGCCGGGGACGTTCCGATGCGGGACCCGGATGTCGTAGTCCGGATAAATAGTGCGGTAGAGCGTTTTGTGAGGGACGAACGTGACGTCCTGGATCTCCGGGAAGCCCTCGATCAGGTTGGCGACGCCGTCGCGCAGGCCGACCGTAGTCGAGTGGAGCGAGACGTCGAAGGTGAAGCCGCCCGGCCGCGTGAAGGCGGAGGCGTAGCCGCCGGGGACGCTGTGCTGTTCGAGGACGAGGACCTTGTACCCCTGGCGGGCGAAGGCCGCGGCCGCGCTGAGGCCGCCGAGGCCGGCGCCGATGACGACGGCGTCGTAGGTCCCCGGCGGTGTCTTGTCCTGGCCGCCGCGGGGAAAGGCGTTCCAATCCCAGCTAAGCAGCGGCATTCCGGCCAGGAGCGACTTCAAGAAATCCCGTCTTTCCCATGCGTTTTTAGACATAGCGGGCCTCTCAAGGATAGGTGTCTTAAGTTGGCTTTAGATTACCCCCCCGGGCCTCGGCGAGTCAATCCGCCGGCGGTTTCTGAGCTCCCGGACGGGATGGGCCGGGCCATCGGGCGGTGAGAGCCGGTTGACATCGCGGGCCGGCGGCAATAGGATTTGCATGGGCGCGCGATTGAGCTGTGCGAGGAGAAGACAGGATGGCAGCAAAGAGGACCTGGACGGCGGCGGCCGTCTTATTCGCCGCCCTCGTCGTTCTCCTTATGGCCGTTGTCCCCGCCGGTTCGCGCGGGCCGCTGCGGTTCGCGTGGCTGACGGACACGCACGTCGGCTCGGACCGGGGCGCCGACGACCTACGTGCCTCCGTCTCGGATATCAACGCACAGGCGGGCCTGTCATTCGTTTTGGTGACGGGGGACATCACCGAAATGGGATCCTATGCGAATTTCCGTCTGGCCAAGGACATCCTCGACGGCCTCCGCGTTCCTTATCACATCATCCCCGGCAATCACGACACGAAATGGTCGGATTCGGGCGGCTCGGATTTCGCGCGGCTTTGGGGCGCCGACCGCTTCGCCTTCGAGAGCGGCGGCTTCCGGTTCATCGGGCTCTCCCAAGGGCCCATCCTGAGGATGGGCGACGGAAACTGGGCGCCCCAGGACGTCCGTTGGCTGGAGGGGCTCCTCGCGGAGCCGGGCGCGGCGACGAAGCCGACCGTCTTCGTCAGCCACTATCCCCTCGACGAGAGCATCGCCAACTGGTACGTCGTCCTGGACAAGCTGAAAACGATCCCTACGGTCGCGGTTCTGGTCGGGCACGGCCACACGAACAAGGCCATGGATTTCGAGGGCATTTTCGGCGTCATGAGTCGTTCGATCCTTGGTACCAAGGAGGTCTCCCCCGGCTACACGGTCGTCGAGATCAGCGCGAAGGCCATGACCTTTGCCGAAAGGACGGCGGGTCGTACGCGTGTTCCGTGGCATCGGATCGAGCTCGAGAAGGGCGGTCTCCGAATCGTCGCAGCAGGCAGGCCCGCTGGCGGCCCTGGCACGGCCGCGGGTTCTTTGCCCCGGCCTGATTTCAGCGTCAACAGCCTTTATCCTCATGTCCGGGTGCGCTGGCGCTTCGACGCGGGCTGGACCATCGCGTCCTCGGCCGCCATCGCCGGCGAGACGGTCGTCTTCGGCGACGCCTCGGGGGCCGTACGCGCCCTTCGCATCGCCGACGGCAGCATCGCCTGGGAGTTCAAGACGGACGAACCGGTCTACTCGACCCCTGCTATCGGCAACAACCGGATCGTCTTTGGGGGCACGGACGGATCGATCTACGCCCTTGACTCCCGGACCGGAACGCTCGTCTGGAAAAGCTTGACGGGAGGACCCGTCGTCGCCTGCCCGCGCGTCGCCGGCGGCGTCGTCTACATCGGCTCGAGCGACCACGTCTTCCGGGCCATCGACCTGGCCACCGGCCGGAACGTCTGGAGCCACGACGGGATCGAGGGGTTCGTGGAAACGAAACCGCTCGTCTCCGACGATAGGGTCGTTTTTGGCGCCTGGGATGGCTGCCTTTACGCCCTCGACAGAAAGACGGGCAAGCTCGTCTGGAAGTGGCAGGGGGATAAGCCGAGCCGGTTCTATTCTCCGGCCGCCTGCTGGCCCGTCGCGGCGAACGGGCGTGTTTTTATCGTCACCCCGGATCCCTGGATGACGGCCATCGATCTGGCAACTGGACGCGAGATCTGGGGCACCGACAATTGGACTGTTCGCGAATCGATCGGACTCTCCGAAGACGGCCAGCGTGTCTATGTCCGGACGACCGAGGACATCATCGCTGCGATCTCGGCCTCCGCCGACGGCTCCGAAGCCGTCTGGGAGACGAAAGCCGCGTTCGGCGCCGATATCAACTCGGCCATGCTTGTCGAGAAAGACGGCGTCGTTTTTTATGGAACAAAATATGGCCTGCTCCTGGCGCTCGACGCCGCGACGGGGGCCGTCAAATGGAAACACAGAATCGGCGTCGCGCTCCTCAACACGGTGACGCCCCTCAGTGGCAGGGAAGTGGTCGTCACCGATTTCGACGGCCGCGTCTCGCTCGTCGTCTCGGACCGATGATCCTTCCCGCCAGCCGCCCGCCGACTCAATTGATGATATAATCCGGACGGGATGGCCATGAAGA
>Ga0315286_10002886_pt1 | contig 16125 bp, 18 predicted proteins | sample YL17G10_0_MG_FD_205038 | JGI IMG/M metagenome (GOLD analysis project Ga0315286, IMG submission 205038) | Sediment microbial communities from Yellowstone Lake, YNP, Wyoming, USA - YL17G10_0 | ecosystem: Environmental > Aquatic > Freshwater > Lake > Sediment | place: USA: Wyoming | collected...
TGTCCGCAGCCTATATGGCGGCAATTGGCGCAAACACGATTTTTGCTTCGAAATTTTCCGACGTGGGAAGTATCGGAGTTACCAGCTCATATATTGATAATGCGAATAAAAATAAGACAGAGGGTCTTGTTTTCAATCAATTGAGTTCGGGAAAATATAAAGATATGATGGATCCGGATAAACCATTAACTGAAGAAGAAAAAGCATTGATAATGAGGGATATTGAGTTAGCGCACGAGAATTTTGTTAATCTTGTGGCTAAGCATAGGAAGCTGAGTGTAGAAAAAGTAGGACAAATGGCTGACGGTTCAAGTATGCTTGGGGAAATGGCGCTAAAGAACGGATTAATTGATAAAATCGGCGGAATGAATGAGGTTAAGGAATATTTAAAAACCGAGCTTGGCACAGAGCCGATAATTTGCGAAGAAGAATAATAATTCGGCAAACCCTCCTACGCATAAAGCCACGGAAGGGCAAGGAAGAATTTTAAAAATTAATAAAAATTCACCCTGTTAAATCCCTCGAAGAGGGGATTCGCAGGGCGAATATTTAACAGGGTAAATGGAACATATTAGTATCTCAGAATTAACTTCCAGAGAGGCAATTCAAGTATTTGCAAAAAGGGAAAAGATTGCCGATGAATTGGTGAAAGATTACTATCATCCGCAGGAAGATTTTTTAATTGTTTCGGACAATCCTCCTGTTTTTGTGGTTTCCGACGGCGTTACCCTGGACTATACGAAGTTGATTAAAGACAATATAAAATATCCTGACCCTTCTCCTGCAGGCGATGTTTCCAAAATATTCTGTTATACGGTTGCCAGACAAGTAAAAGAAAAATACGACACATTTACAGAGAAAGATATTGCCGATGTTTTTAAATATGCTAACGGTAAGGTGCGTAAATATAATGAGAGGGCCGGGAAAAGCGATATTTCCGGCAATATTACGGGTTATTATTCCGCCACTGGGTCTTTTGTAATTATCAAAGACAATAAAGCGTATTGGGCTTCTATTTGCGATTCTTTTATTGCACACTTTGATAAAGAAATGAATTTGAAATTTACGACTAAGGGAGTATGCCATCCCTATGCAGTTATTAATGGCGAACAACGGATGGTTGAATACCTGGAAAGCGGAGTTTTGAACCTGGAAAAAGGCGATCGCGTGTTCGTATTCACGGACGGATTCGAGGACTATATGAAAAGTTCCGATTTTCTGAATTTATTCAAGGATTGGGATGGGGGCCTCAAAGAACGTATTGCGCAATTTTCCGAAAAAATGAATTTAATTGACCCGGAAAAATACGGCCACGAACGTTCGCTTATAGTGATTTTAATTTAATCGGTTTAGCCTGAAATTATTGACAGAATAGCACAATCGCGCTATTCTGTTTTTAGTTCCAAAGAGTCCCGCCAAGGCGGGACAAGGCCCGTCTACGCATGAAGCTACGGCAGGACAAAGGAGGAAAAATGATAAAGAAACGGATTCCGGTAGAGGATGTTATTAAAAAGGTGAACGAAAGCATAGGCAGAAGAAAAGTCGGAGTTTACGATTTTCCGAGCCACGTCGAAGACAACAAGACCGGAAAGAAATGCCGGGTTTGCGGCGGAGAGTTGCTAAAGGAGTTCAGGATTGTTTCTTATGATAATATTATCGGCCCCGGTCACAAAAGCCATGCAGAACTTTACGGATATTATTGTTCGCAGTGCGGAATTAGGTACAAGAACCTTCCCAAATAATTTTTCATCAAAACAAGAACCTAGGCCCCGCCACGGCGGGGCTTTTTTATTTAACTCGGAGGTGATAGGATAAAAGTATAGAGAAAAATTAATTTAAAATTATGGGCAAATTTTTTAAAATTACCCGGTTTAAAGTTCTAATCACAATTATCTTATTCATATTTTGTTATTTATCTGTTCGTCAGCTTTCGATTGTTCCTTGTTGTCCGCACGGGACAATGGTTCTTAACGATGAAGATCCCTGCCCAACACCTCATTACTGTTCGCTAGCCGATTGCGCCTATAACGAGCGAAATGTTTCGGACTTTACCCTTGCTTGTGATTCCCAGCCGTCTTTTATCTCTTACATTTTTGGTCTTTCGGTTGTTGTCTCGTATATTATAGGATGTCTATTGGTTTATATTTTCAACACAATCAAATCTAAGCCAGGGCCTGGCCATAGAAATAAAACTCAACTCAAACCTTAATCTTATGGAAAAAAAGTTTTTAACGTTTTTGGAAATTGCGAGAGCGCTTAATCGACACGATATTGTGCCGATTCTTTACGGCTCTTTAGGGCTATACCGTATCATAGGCGAACTTAGTGAAGTTAATGACATAGACATTGTGGTTCCTGAAATATATCTTAAAGAAAAATTTAGCGAACTAGCCGGAATAATGACTGAAATAAGATACAAGCAAGATTCCATGTATCCTCACGAATTTACCGGACGCGACCACCAAATAGGGTTTGAATCCAAAGAGGAAATTGAGGCTTACGAAGGAGTTAATTTCAGTGATTTTAAGATTACCAAAATAGATGATGCAGAATTTAAAGAACTAAGTGCGGAGGATTATCTGGTGGTTTATAAAAAAAATTTAAAGTTCCGAGAGGAAAAAATAAAAGACATGAAACCCAAAATAAAGGCACTGGAAGAATTTTTAAGAAATAAACAATAACCCAATCCCGGGATGAATTTATGGAAAATTGTATATTTTGTAAAATCGTAAAAGGAGAGATTGATTCGGCCAAAATTTGGGAAGACGAAGAATTTTTGGCAATTTTAGATTCCAATCCGAATACAAAAGGAATGACCTTGGTGTTGACTAAAAAACATTACGATTCCTATGCATTTGATATGCCGGAAGATGTTTACCAAAAATTCATGGAAGCCACTAGAAAAGTCGCTAAAATTTTAGAAAAGGGCCTGAACGCAAAGAGAGTAGCAATGGTTATGGAGGGAATGGGGGTAAATCATGCTCATATTAAACTTTATCCATTACACGGTTTAACCGATAAATTCACAGAAATGTGGGGGGAAGGAAAAGTATTTTTTGAAAAATACGAAGGATATATTTCTACGCAACTGGGCCCTAGCGCTGACATTGTCGAACTGAAAAAATTAGCCGAGGAGATAAAAAATAAAAATACCTAATTCCAAACGCGGTCGCGTCAAACGCGACTGCGGCAACCCTCCTGCGCTCCGCCTTCATTAAAATTATGGCAGGACAAGTAAAGCTACGGAGGGGCAAAGAATAATTTTATGGAAAGAGAAAAAGAATACAGATTTAAAAAAGAAGAGGAGATCGTAAAAGCAAGAATTACGGATGAGGACTTGGAAGAATGGAAAAAGACCCTGCGCGAGGGTGGGCTTAGTAACGAAGAAATAGATTCAATTCTCATAAATCTTAACAGAAAATACGCCGAAGAGAAGAGGCCGGAAATCATCAAAAAGAAACTGGCCGAGAAACAAAAAGAATATTTGGAAAAATACGGTAGAAAATTGACAGCCAACGAGAAAAGATATTATACGACGATGATAGAGATGTTTATTGATTTTGATAAGTTTCTGGAAGAAGAAGGCATGACAAAAGAAGAATTTCACAAGCTTTGGAGAGAGAGCAAAAACGAGGGAGAAGACAAAGAAGAAGATGAGACGAAAAATACCTAACTCTTCCAACGCCTACGCTCCGCTTTCATTAAAATTACAGCAGGACAAGTAAAGCCACGGAAGGGCAAGGAAAAATTTAAAAAAATGTTATATAAACCACCAATATCTCATAAAAAAATTCTCTATTATCTGTTTTTTATTTTGGGTTGGATTGGGCTGATTATCGGAGTGCTTGATTTGTTTATTGCCCTTGCCAAAAAAGAATTTTCCATTAATACATTCAGCGGTTTTATCTGGGCCGGAGCGTCTTTCATTCTCGCCGCGTTGGCGAAGAAAAAGAAGAAAAATTGACATAAACTTCTTTATTTGATATATTAAATTCTCACCTAAAAAGGTGAGAATTTAAATTTAAAGCCCGCCTACGTCGCGTCTGACGCGACTGTGGCAGGGCCGGAAGGAGGAAAAAGTGACAATACTATATCAGTATAAAGACAGTGTCTGGTTGACGAGAAGGTATTGTATTGACGGTCAGTCGATAAGAAAAATAGCTCGGGAGTGCGGAGTTGGCGAAACCACTATTGCATATTGGCTCAGGAAACATAGGGTTTATACAAGAAGCCAGTACGAGGCGGCGAGATTAAGAGGCGATAAGATGAAACACGGCGCCACCCCGGAACTTGCCAATGTGACATATCGAAGGACAGAGTGGCTTAGAGAAAAAAGAGATAAAGAAAAATTAACCATAACGCAAATCGCCAAGTTATGCGGCGTTACACACACGACAATTAGTCGGTGGCTAAAAATCCGTCAATTCAAACCCGGAGGCGTAAAAGAGGGGAAAGAAGTTATAAATATAAGTTTTACGTTACGGCCGTTTTTAAAAGAGAAAGTGGATGAGTTCTGCCGAATATATCACAAGAAGAGATCGGCATTCATCAGAGATGCAATGCTGGAAAAGATGCGTAAGGAGGGATTCGATCCCTATAAGTGAAAATCGAAGCCCCGCGTCTGACGCGGGGCTTTTTAAATTGACAAAAACATATATTCGTGATATTATTTCTTTAGTTTAAAAGGAGGCAAAGATGACCGTATTGGAAAACGAAGCCCTCGAAAGAGAATTTCTGAAAAAACTAAACAGAAAGGCCGGCAGATTACCGTGGGGTGGATGGACTAAAGACAAGACCGATAATGAGTATTTTCCGTGGAAAAAGGAGGAGGATTTTCGTGTGCACATTGTTGGTCTTAAAACCTTATTACCGAGACTACTGCTGAAAATTGAAATCAGGCTCATAGGGAGAGCCAAAGGACGCTATTCAAGATTGCAAGAGTTTAATCCAAGAGAAGACGATTTCGTTTTTGATCTCAGAATCACGGACGAACTCAACCGCTTTGAAAGAATCAGAATTCTGACAATTATTCGCCACAAGGGCGAAAAAGATGTGGATTTACTCGAGAGAATTTTCGAGAAAGCCAAGAAGAAGGCAATTTTCACCGATCTCGGCGAGAGGAGAAGAAAAAACGAGAAATTCTTCTTGAAAAAGGTTTTAAATATCTTTTAAGAGAAAGGAGGCAAAAATGAAATGCCGAGATTATCAGTGTCGTAAGGGAGCGATCGATAAGAAGATGCCGGTTTGGATTAAAACGAGTTGCGTGTCTTCGACTGTCGTCTATCCGTGCAATATCTGCGGACGGCTCCACTGGGAGAATGGTTCTCCGGTTCGTAACCGTTCCGGTCACAGGGGATTTCTGAAGAACGGGAAGGTCTTCAACCTTCCTAAAAACGGCAAAGGGTATTTTCTTTAAAAACAGCTGACAAGTCGGCACAAGCCCCGCGTCTGACGCGGGGCTTTTTAAATTATGGATAATTGGTTATAATAAAGGAGTCACAAATTCTTAAGGGGTTCGTTATATTATAGTGTCGAGATAATTAAAGATAATTAACATAAAATATAAACACATGACAAAAACATCAAAAATCGTAGTTTTAGGGGCAACATTGGCAATTGCCTTTTTTAGTATAGTTAACAGTTCTTATGCTGCCAAGCCGTCGGATTACGGCCTACAAGAAGGGGATTTAATCAGCGCAATCTTTTCCGATGACCCGGACGTATACATCATTAATAATGACGGATATAAGCGCTTATTCCTTAATCCCGCTATTTTTAACATGTATAGCCATTTAGGCGGATTCTTTAATGTAAAACTGGTTCCTGTAGAAGTCAGGGATGCATTCATCACTTCAGGACTTTTCCGTAATTGCGAAACCAATGACCCGAAAGTATACGGCGTGGATATCGAGGGAGAAGATACGGGCAGTTTGCACTGGGTGAACGTTTCTGCGGAAAATGCTGTTTCCGAAGACCATGAGTTTTTCAAGAAAGTATTCTGTATAAACGGCATTGAATTTAAATGGTATCCAAAAGGCAATGAATTTAAGAAAGTTAAGGATGTTCCGAATTATGAAAGAATGAAAGAAAAATCAAAAATTTCAACCGAGGAAAAAATAAAAGAAAAATACGAAATGAAAAATATCGGCAAAACAGTTATTTGCCATTACCCATTGGGTAATCCCGGTGCTCACAATACACTTACAATCGCTACATCCGCCCTAAAGGCGCACCTGGAGCACGGAGATACTGTTGGAAATTGCCCGGGGGAAGCGGAATCATTCTCAACAGCAGATAAAACTGCGCCGATTATTACCGGAGTTACTGCAACCAATGTTACTTATAATTCGGCAAGCATTTCATGGAACACGGAAGAACTTTCAGATTCAACTGTCCGATATGGTTTAACCACCAGCTATACCACTTATTCACCGACTAATTCTACGTTGGTTGCTTCTCATTCAGTTGTTTTGTCCGGCTTAAGCCCGAACACAACATATTATTATCAGGCAAAATCCAGGGACGCAGCAAGCAATCTGGCTGTTTCCGAGGCCTATACATTTAAAACGACTGTAGCGCCTGAAGGAATTACTTTGACAACAACTCCTACCGAACTTGTCGCAATCACAATTTCATCTTCCAAAATCGGTTTAACCTGGACAGCGCCTACAAATTTCCCGGACCTGGTCGGCTACAAGGTTTACAGAGGGGGAGTAATTGTGGCTGCAATAGCCACAACCAGTTATACTGATTCGGGCCTTACGGGGTTAACCAGTTATACTTACAATGTAGCTGCTTACAATACAGCGCATAGTTTTTCAGACAAATCAAACTCTGCTTCGGCAACAACCTTAACATCAAGTACCCTAGAAACCGAAGCGCCGTCAGTTCCGACAAACCTTGTTGCAACCCCGATTTATTGGTATAAGATAGGGCTTACATGGACAGCGTCAACGGATAATGTGGGAGTTGTCGGATATAATGTTTACAGAAACGGGGTTTTGGTTGAGACTCCTTCGGGAACAAGTTATCATGATATGGATTTAACCGCTTCAACTTCTTATTCGTATAGGGTAGCGGCTTATGATGCAGCAGGAAATGTTTCTGTTCAAACCAGCGCTGTTTCAGCAACAACGCCGGCAGCACCGGATACAGCTGCGCCGTCTGTCCCCGGGGAGCTTATGGCAACTGCAGTTTCTGCTTCACAGATAAATTTGGCTTGGACAGCATCTACAGATAACGTGAGATTGTCGGGATATAAGATTTACAGAGGAGAAGCTCTGACTCTGATTGGAGCAACAGACATAAACAGTTATTCCGATATTAGTTTAACCGCTTCAACTTCTTATTCTTATACCGTAGCAGCTTATGATGCAGCCAGTAATATTTCCGGCCAGTCAGGTTCCGTTACCGCAACAACCCTAGAGTTATAAGATAATCTTTGTTATTCGAAAAGCCCCGAGTCTGACTCGGGGCTTTTTAATTGACATAAATAGCTTAAAGATATACGATGGGAGGGTAAGAATTAATTTAAAATTCACTCCGTTAAACCCCACAGAGCGGGAATTCGCGGGGCGAATATTTAACAGGGTAAATGAAAAAAGAAGGATTTTCAACAATTCTTATTATAATCGGAATATTGGTAATTGTTTCCGCTACTTTTGGTATAATTACAATTTTTAAAAACAAGATTACGGCAAGCATTTCCGATATTTTTAAGAATTCAAATACAGAAATTGAAAAAGCCAACACAGAAGATTTAGTGTTTCAACCTCAAGAACCACAACCATCCCAGCAAGACCCGGCAATTAAAACGGGGCTATGTAAGGCCGAAGCAACTCAGAAAACCCGGCAAGATCTTATTGAATACGAACAACAATTAAAAGCCGATTGGCCAAATTACTTGGGAGCAACTTACGATGATTTAATGAAAATCTATTCCGATCCCAGCGGCAGCAAGTATGTCCGAGACCCTCAAGCCAGAATAAGTACAGTTGAAATGGCTTTAAGCTCGGCTCAGCAAACTATTCAAAAACAACTTTCTGAGGCAGAAACAGCTGTTTATCCGCAATATCTGCAAGAATGCCTGAATAAATAAATTTACGGAAAAATTGGGCCCCGCGTCCTTCGACAAGGCTCAGGATAAATCGCGGGGCTTTTTAATTTCCGTGGAGGGTCTGTTTATCCTAAATAAAGTTGAAGGAAGCTTTTCGGAGTGTTTACATTGAACCTGTCGAAGTGCTACGATAAAAGTATAAGAATTAAAAAATCTCGCTGAGCGGGACAAGCATATGTCAATTTTAATTACCATTCTTTTGTGCGGGTTTGTTGGCGGCGTTATGCGGGGGCTGGTGGGATACATTAAGTATCGCAGTTCCTATAAAAATATTTCCTTCAAAACCGGCTATTTTCTTTTTAGTGTTGCGGTTTCCGGCCTGGTCGGGCTTTTGGCTGCTTGGGTGAGCCAGGACCTAGGTATTAAGTTTTTAGGCTTATCAGTCATTACTCCGGCTCTGGCCGTAATTATCGGTTATGCGGGCGGGGATTTTATGGAGAATATTTTCAAAATTTTAACCGGTAAAACCTCGCTTTACGAATTGCCGACAATCGGCAAATAATTTCTTGGAGCAAGAATAAATAAATTCACCCTGTTAAATAATTTTAAATTTTGTTTATGTTTTATTACGTCTGTGTATTAAAATCAGGCAAAGATAAAAATTCCATACAGGGCATACTAATAATTTAAAATTAAGATTTGAGTAATCTTAAAAACGGCTCAAATCTTATTTAACAGGGTAAATGCCAAAGCTGATTTTCGACATCGAAACAATTGGAGAAGATTTTAATAAGCTTGATGAAACGACTCAAGGATTTTTGACGCGATGGATTAAGAAAGAATCGGAGAGCGAAGATGATTACAAGAGAGAATTGGAGGAACTGAAAGACGGTTTGGGATTTTCGTCTTTGACCGGAGAAATTGTAGTTATCGGCGTTTTAGACCCCGACAAAAATCAAGGCGTTGTTTATTTCCAGGCGCCGAACAAAACAATAAATGACTTTGAAGATAATGGAATCAAGTTTAAACAAATGACCGAAAAGGAAATGTTGGAAAGTTTCTGGAAAGGCATAATGCAGTACAATGAATTTATCAGTTTTAATGGCAGGGGCTTTGATGTTCCGTTTTTGATGACGAGGTCGGCAATTCATAAAATCAGACCAACGAAAGATTTGTTGTCTAACCGCTATCTTAATAGTCAAAAATTCGACGCCAAACACGTTGACTTAGCTGATCAATTGTCTTTTTACGGAGCCAAAAGAAAAAGGGAGGGCCTGCATTTATATACCCGTGCTTTTGGGATAAAAAGCCCGAAAGCCGACGGGGTGACCGGCGATGATGTGGGTAGATTATTCAAAGAAGAAAAATATGAAGAAATTGCCAGATATAATAAAAACGATTTAATCGCCACAAAAGAGCTTTATACTTATTGGGATAAATATTTGAGATTTTAAAAATTTGACCCTTCACCCTTATTCGTGATAATCTGAAAAGCGGAATTTAATAATGCGCACTGATTATTTACCGAAGATGCTGAATACGCGGGAAAAGGTGATAGGGTTGACCCTGCACTTATCTCAAATTGCGGCAATCTAATCATATCGACCAGAGGCGAAGCCGCCTTACGGCTTTGGATAAAATTATACCAATATCGTAATTAAGATAGGTGCAGCGTTGACTTCGGGTTAAATTTCTGCCATGATAAATATATAGCGACGGAAAAACTTGCGCTTTTGGCGCGGTTTTTTATTAGATTGGAAAATTATGGAAATAAGAAACATCGCAATTATTGCACACGTTGACCACGGCAAGACCACCTTGACCGATGCTTTGATGCGCCAAACCGGAATGGCAATAGAGGGCGTGAGTATGGATTCTAATGCTTTGGAACTTGAAAGGGGAATCACGATTTATTCCAAAAACACCTCAGTGCCTTACAAGGGAACAAAAATCAATATTGTCGATACTCCGGGGCATGCCGATTTCAGTTCGGAAGTTGAGCGGATTCTGCGTTCCATTGACTGTGTTTTACTTTTGGTTGATGCTCAGGAAGGCCCAATGCCTCAGACAAAATTTGTTTTAAGAAAATCGCTGGAACTGGGACTTAAACCGATTGTGGTTATAAATAAAATCGATAAAGCGTCAGCCAGGTCAGAAGCGGTGCACGAAATGGTTTATGAATTATTTTTGGATTTGGGCGCAAATGACGAACAATTGAATTTCAGCACAATTTATTGCTCTTCAAGAGACGGAATCGCAAAATTAAAACTAAATGACAATTCCGATAATCTTAACCCCTTATTGGATTTGATTCTGGAAAAAGTTAAGCCTGCCTCAACTGCGGAAATGGCGGACAAGCCATTAAGCGCCCAGCCGTTTAATCTGGCTTATGATAATTTTTTGGGCAGGTGTGCGATTTCAAGAATTTATTCCGGTAAAATAAAATACAATCAGGAGGTGATAATAAAAAACGAGGAATCGTCAAAGCGTTATAGGGTCACAAAGCTTTTTACCTTTAACGGATTAAGCCGTGCAGAGGTTGAAGAGGCGGCTGCCGGAGATATTGTAATGATTGCCGGATTATCCGATATTGAAATCGGCGAGACCATTGTTGAAAATAGCGAGCAGGAATTATTGCCGGCAATAAAAATCGACGAGCCGACAATTTGCCTGAATTTCTTGGTTAATAACTCTCCTTTTGCCGGAAAAGACGGGAAATACGTAAATAACCGCCAATTAAAAGAAAGATTAAGAAAGGAATTGGAAGTAAATGTCGGTCTGAAAATAGATTTTTCAAACACTTATCATCATAAGGTTTATGGCCGTGGAGAACTGCATATCGCAATTCTTTTGGAAAATTTAAGACGCGAAGGATATGAATTACAGGTTTCAAAGCCTCACGCCATTATTAAAGAAGAAAACGGTAAAAAACTCGAACCATTTGAAGAGGTAACGGTGGATATTCCCGAAGAATTTTCCGGGGTTGTTATTGAAAAACTATCCAAGCGAAAAGGCCGGTTAATGGATATCAAGAACAAAAATAAACAAGCAAGGTTGTTATTTGAGATTCCTACACGCGGACTCTTGGGATACAGAAGTGAATTTATTGTGGACACCAAGGGAAACGGAATTTTATGCACTCACTTTTTGGGTTTCAGGCCTTATGCCGGAGATGTTGTCAGTAGCGAATTGGGTTCGATGGTTTCCATGGCAACGGGAAAAGCGCTGTCTTATTCTTTGTGGAATTTACAGGACAGGGGAACCCTATATATCGGGCCGGGCACGAATGTTTACGAAGGAATGATAGTCGGCAACACTTCCAAGGGTTATGATATGGATGTTACTCCGATAAAGGGCAAGCATTTAACCAATGTCAGGGCATCTTCATCGGATGATCCGATTTATTTAACCCCGCCCTGGGAATTGACCATAGAAAAAGGTTTAAGCATTATGAATGATGACGAGTATCTGGAAGTGACTCCTAAAAACGTAAGATTACGAAAACAGCTTTTAACCATACTGGAAAGAAAAAGAGCCAAAAAAGTGGTATAATAAGAGCATATGAAAAAGATTTTAATCGTTATATTTGGTGCTATTTTACTCACAGGAGTGGTTTGTTTGGCATCCGGGGTAATTAGCAGGAATAAGCAAGTTTCTTGTACGATGGAAGCTAAGTTTTGTCCTGATGGTTCGGCAGTGGGCAGGACCGGACCTAGCTGCGAATTTGCGCCGTGTCCGAATAATTATAAAAATATTACTTACGAAATTGAGAGACAAACAGTGACATTGGAAAAAGAAATTCGCTATTTCGGCAATGATGCTAATGGCGATTTGAATGGAGACGGAAAAGAAGACATTGCTTTTCTTCTGACGCAAAGTCCCGGCGGAAGCGGAACATTTTATTATATTGCGGTTGCCCTGAAAACTGTCGATGGTCACAAGGGTACGAATGCAATGTTTTTAGGCGACAGAATCGCGCCGCAAACTACGGAAATCAGAAATGGCGAAATCATCGTTAATTATGCGGACAGGAAACTTGATGAGCCGATGACAACAGCTCCTTCAGTCGGGGTTTCGAAATATTTCAAGGTCGTAAATAATAGGCTTATTAAAGTAACGAAATAAAAATACATGGATACTTATAATTGGTATCAAAAATTAATTAAGCCCTCTTGGTCGCCGCCTTCCTGGCTTTTTGGCCCGGTCTGGTCTGTGCTTTATGTGATTATCGCCATTAGCTTCGGAACGGTATTTTATAAAGTTATCAAAGGAAAGTTGGAATGGCTGATTGCGCTTCCGTTTATACTGAATATTATTTTTAATCTTGCTTTTACGCCGCTGCAGTTCGGGCTTAAAAATAATCTTTTGGCGGCAATCGATATTTTGCTTGTTCTGGTTACGCTTATCTGGGCGATGATAGCTATTTTTCCGCACGCGCGTTGGATTGTTTACGTCAATATTCCTTATTTGCTTTGGGTTCTGTTCGCCACGGCTTTACAGCTTACGATTACTTATTTAAACAGATAAATATGTTTATAAAACTTTATCTTATTGCCTTGCCGGTTTTGGTTGCCATGGATATGTTATGGTTGGGGATAGTGGCAAAGAATTTTTACCGCCAGCAAATCGGGTTTTTGATGAAACCTGATGTCAATTGGCCTGCAGTAATTGTTTTTTATCTGCTTTTTATTGCGGGATTGGTTTTGTTTGTGATTACTCCGTCAATGGAAAAGCATTCCTGGGTGCATGCGCTTTTATTCGGCGCTTTGTTCGGGCTTATCGCGTACGCCACTTATGATTTGACTAATCTGGCAACAATGAAAAACTGGCCGTTGATAGTGACAATCGTGGATTTAATCTGGGGCGCGGTGATTGCGGCATCGGTTTCGGTTATAACTTATTTTATCGCCACGAAAATATGAAAAAAATACTTTTAATATCTGCCGGAGTTAGCGCAATAATACTGCTTTTTGTGGCCATTGTTTTTATTATGAATCGTCAGGGTTTTAAGGCGCCGGCTGTTAATATAAACAATTTTGAAGAATGCGCTGCTCAGGGATTTCCGATTATGGAATCTTATCCCAGGCGATGCAAGATATTTACCGAAGATATCGGCAACGAACTTGAGAAAATAGATTTAATCAGAATTGAAAATCCTCGGCCGAATCAGGCAATAACCGGTCCACTGGTTATTAGGGGGCAGGCGAGAGGAACCTGGTTTTTCGAAGCCAGTTTTCCTGTTAAGCTATTTGACGCAAAAGGGAATTTGATTGCTACAGCCATAGCGCAGGCGAAAAGTGATTGGATGACAGAAGATTTTGTTCCATTTGAGACTGAATTGAATTTCGCCGTTTCCGTAAAACAAAAAGGTAATTTAATTTTGCAAAAAGACAATCCCTCGGGTTTGCCGGAAAATGATGACGAACTCCGTGTTCCCGTTATTTTGGAAAACACCGGAAAGACAATAATGCTTTATTACTATAATCCCGAATTGGATAGAGACGAATCAGGAAATATTCTTTGCAGTAGAAAGGGATTAGTTGCGGTTGAAAGATTGGTTCCCGTAACTAAAACACCGATTCAAGACGCAATAAAGCTTTTACTTCGGGGTAAGCCCACTGAAGAAGAAAAAGCCCGAGGCATAACTACCGAATATCCCTTGGAAGGATTATCTTTAAATGGGGCTTCTTTGAAAAATGGCATTTTAACGCTTGAATTTGACGACCCGAGCAACAGAGCCGGTGGCGGATCCTGTCGGGTAGGTATTCTTTGGTTTCAGATTGAAGCTACTGCCAAGCAATTTCCGGAAGTCAAAAGTGTCCGCTTCTTGCCGGAAGAATTATTCCAGCCTTAGGGTAGAAAAACAAAATCCAAAAATCTTGCTGATTTTTGGAGAAAAAACATCAAGCCGTCCCGCTGAGCGGGACGGCTTTTAAAATCAATAAGGGTTTATAATTTCGCGTCAATAATTTGACGTGGAGCAGGATATCGGATTAAGGCGGTTTGAATCTTATTTTCTTCCTCTTTTCTCCCAACAAACACTACAGTAAACAGCCCTGCCCGGGGTCGGGTCAAACGGCAGTTCGGTTATTTCCGCTCCGCACTGGGTACATTTCCAGTTTCCCCTGAATGCTCGGTTTTGTCCCTTGGCCTTTCTGCCTGCCCAGCACTCGGAGCAATAAATCGGAAACGGAAGTTCGGTCATTTCTTTTTCGCAATCAGCGCATTTTATGGAAACTTTTTGTTTATCTTCGGTTGCCATAAATTAATTATACTTCTTATTTGGTGGCGAGTGAAGACCGGGAATCAGTTTAACGGTGGTAAGTCCAGGGATGCATGAATTTTTAAATTAGATTATTTTGTGGTAGAATTATATTATTAAAAAGTAATAAAAAGTAAAAATAATAACCCCGGTTAAATAATCGCTTCGCGAGATTTAACGGGGCAAGAAATATGGGAGTAGGATGGGCAAATTTAAAAAGACGCAACAGAAAGGTAAAAAAGAGAAGCAAGCAAACAACCGGAAGAAAGCCAAAAAGATAATAACGAAGATTTATAAAAAATCGTCCCTCGATTTCACTCGGGACGATTTTTTAATATTAGCTGATTGGGGTTGACAAAAGTTAATATAGCCAATACAATAAAAGCAGGTATTTTTAATGCAAAGGAGGAAGCTAATGGAAATCCAGCAAAGGGAGACGGGATTATCTCCCGTCAGAATCAATGAAGGGGAGACTTTTGTGTACTGTTCCGGGCCAAGATGTGGCAACCAGATCAGCATTCGCATCGGCGGACCGGGCGTACAACCGTACCACACCGACCCTAAGGGTAATCCCTTGTGTGAGGGCTGCGCGATCGAACATTAGTACCCAACAGACCAGAGTCCCGCCATGGCGGGACTCTTTTTGTATCTCTTGCATTTTTTGATGATTATGATAAACTTATAAATAGCCCTTTTAAATATATGTGGGGTCTATCCGCTCTCGAGATCTACGAAGACGATCGGAGGTTCGTTTCGATTTCGCCGAACCAACTGAGGCTCCTGCCCGGAGTCTGCTGAGGCCAAATCGCCATCTGATGCCCACGTCGGGCTAAAGAACGGCGAGACAAAGCCGCTAGGCTTATTGAAACTCCTCGCAGAGGAGTGTCCTTCGGGACAACTTTTCTTTCGTTTTTCGGTTCATAAGCGGTTAGACCCCGCTTTTTTTATTTCGGGAGTAGAAAATCGGACAATTTAAATTGTGTTTATAAAATAATCATAGTATAATATGAAATTACCATGATAAAAGTAACGAATTTAGTAAAAAAATTCAATGATTTTACGGCAGTGGACGATATTTCCTTTGAAGTCGGAAAAGGAAATATTTTTGCTTTTCTCGGTCCGAATGGTGCAGGTAAGACAACCACGATTCGTATGTTAACCACTCTTTTGGCGCCGACTTCGGGTAAAATTGAAGTTAATGGTTTCGACCCCGTTCATCAATCATTCGAAACGCGCCGTTCATTGGGAATTGTTTTTCAGGATCCGAGCCTGGATGAAGAGTTGACGGCGTATGAAAATATGGAATTTCATGGCGTAGTTTACGGCGTAGCCAGGGACCTGCGGCACAAGCGGATTGAAGAATTGTTGAAATTCGTCGAATTATGGGACAGAAAAGACGACTTGGTAAAACATTTTTCCGGTGGCATGAAAAGAAGATTGGAAATTGCCCGCGGCCTGCTTCATCATCCGAAAATATTTTTTCTCGATGAGCCAACGCTCGGCCTTGACCCGCAAACCAGAAATCATATTTGGACATACATCAAGAATCTTAACCAAGAAGAGGGGATTACGATTTTTTTCACCACTCATTATATTGAGGAGGCGGAAAGAGTGGCAAATAAAGTGGCGATTATTGACCATGGAAAAATTGTTGTTCAAGGTTCACCCGAAGATCTGAAAAAACAAACCAATACCCAAAGCTTGGAGGAAACATTTTTAGCTTTAACCGGCCGCGCAATTCGCGAAGAAGAAGCTTCGGGAAGCGAAAGGATGCGCATCCATCGCAGACTGGGGCGTCATTCAATTT
>Ga0315286_10002887_pt1 | contig 16120 bp, 14 predicted proteins | sample YL17G10_0_MG_FD_205038 | JGI IMG/M metagenome (GOLD analysis project Ga0315286, IMG submission 205038) | Sediment microbial communities from Yellowstone Lake, YNP, Wyoming, USA - YL17G10_0 | ecosystem: Environmental > Aquatic > Freshwater > Lake > Sediment | place: USA: Wyoming | collected...
CCGGTCGCCTGGCAGTTCAAGAGGATGCGGGCGGCGGCCGAGATCCACGGCCGGCGCTGGCGCTACGAGGGCACGGTCGCCGACGGCATGCCCGTCTTCGACCTGGTAGAGACGTGCCTGCGCGGCTGCACGATCACCGGCTTCGACGGCATCCTCACCGGCGTCACCAACTACATCCTCGATGCTCTCGGGGAAGGCGACTCGTTCGACGACGCGGTCGCCCACACCCAGCGCGAGGGGTGGCTCGAGGCCGACCCGGCGCTCGACCTCGACGGGGTCGACTCGGCCTGCAAGCTCGCCATCCTGGCGAACTCCCTGCTCGATGCACAGATCACGCCCGACGACATCCCGCGCCAGAGCATCCGAGGCGTCACTGCCGAACGGGTGGCCGCCGCCCGCGCCGCGGGGCGACGGTTGTGCCTCCTCTGCAGCGGGCGGTCCCACAACGACGGTGTCGACTGTTCTGTGCGGCTTGTGGAGCTGCCGCTCACCCATCCGCTGGCCGGCATCCACGGCTCCGGCCTCGGCCTGATCCTGCATACCGACCTCATGGGAGACGTGCTCACGGCCGAGCTCGACGCCACAACGCAGCAGACCGCCTACGCCATCCTCGCCGACCTGCTCGCCCTGCGCGCCCGCCGTTAGGTGTAGGACCCCACAGGTTAGTGACAGCCGTGAGGACCGTCACGGTGGGTCATAGGCTGCGTCGCAATCGCCACCTCGTAGACGCAGACTGCCCCGCTGGTCGCGCTCCCGCATGACGCCGGACCGCAAGGTTGGCATCCAGCCAGGAGGGGCCGGACTTCTCCACGAATCGAACGCGATGCCGTGGCTTCTGGGGCGGACCCGGTCACCCGGCGGCGATCAGCGCCACGCCGACAAGCGCTGACGCGACCCCCAACTGTTGCGTCCGCGAAAGGCGTTCGTGCAGGAAGACGTAGGCGAGGATGATCAGGAAGATCGGGGAGAGCGAACTCAACACCGAGACGATGCTCAGATAGCCCATGGTCGTCGCCACCGTGAACAACACGGCGCCGCTGGTGCCGAGCACACCGACCGCGAGGATCGGCACCGCGGCTGCCCTCGTGAGCTTCAGGCCCGGCCGCACGACGACGAACGCCAGCGCGAAGACCGTCATCGAGGTCGAGCGCGCCAGGAGGACAATCCAGTACGGGTCCGACTGCGCACCCTGGGCGTAGAAGACCATGGCGAACCCGAAGGCCACGGCGGACAGCACGGCCAGCGCGATGCTGAGCTTGCCGGTGGCCTGATGACGCTCGCCGGCGCTTGTCTTTCGCGACGCCAGGATGGCGCCACCAAGCGCGATCCCGATACCGGCCAGCTGCGGCGCAGACGGGCGCTCGCCGCTCGCGAGGCCGACGATCACCGGCACGGCGGTGCCCACGCTGCAGATGGGCCCGACGATGCTCATCACGCCGATCGCCAGCGCCTGATAGAACGCGGCGACGCAAACGGCGGAGAGCAGGCCGGCACCAATCGCTGGCAGCAGCACCGCCTCTGGAGGCGCCTGGCCGCGAGCCAGCACCACCAGCGCGATCAAGCTCAGACTGGCGAGCTGGCTGAAGATGATCACCGTCCAGAAGGAGGTCCGGCGCGTCTGGCTGCCGGCCAGGAAGTCGCTGGCCCCATAGGGCAGGCTGGCGGCGAGGGCGAGAAAGGCGGCGAGCATGCTCGCAGGCTATCATCCGGCAACGGGAAGGCGGTCGTTGGGCAGGTCCGAGTGTGACGCCCCGCCGTGAGGCACAGGTCAACTCCCAGGGCAGGCCGGCATCGATGAGCAGTTGCAGCTCTCCTGCAGGCGGCACCATGACCCTGCCTTGCCACATCTCACTCAGCATCCGCCCGCTGGCGCCAGAGACGATCGTCTGGCAGGGCTTCGGATTCAGCGACTACGCTCTGCCATCCCTAGCCCCAGAGCCGGCGGGGGAACCGGCATAGAAGGTGTGGACCGACGGATAGGGCCGGCAAGACCGGTCGCGGCCGCGCTGGGCATGCGAGGGGTGCTGCCTGTCACGAGGGCCTTCACTGCGTCGGTGCAATCAGGACGGCGGGCGGCGAGACAACCGCGGCTTGAGCGTGCGGCGCGACCGCGCCGCGAGCGCTCATTCTCAGGGGTCGATGGCCGCCGCCTTCTTCCACTCCGCCCTGGCCTGCGCTATGTGCCCTTCATCGAAGTAGATGCCGGCCAGGTCGTTGTGAGCTTTCTGGAACTTGGGGTTCTTCTTCAACACTCCTCGGATGAGCGCCTTCGCCTTGGTGGCGTTCCCGCGGGCGTGGTAGACCATCGCGAGCTGCACGCTGGCTTCGGGGTCGCCGGGCCACATACGCAGGGCGCGCAAGAAGAGCGCTTCCGCCTTGTCGTAGTGCTCGCTCATGGAGAACGCCGTGCCCAGCGCCGTCATCGTCTGCGTGTCGGATGGGTTCTTGCCGAGCTTCGCCTTGAGGGCGGCGATCATCTGGGAGGCGTCGGGGGCCGCCGAGCTGCTTGGGCAGATAGAGGGATGGCCCGGGGGGAGAGACGTCGCGTTCGCCGCCGACTGAGTCGGCGCTGCCGAGCCGGAGTCGTTCGCGGACCCCACGAAGACGATCACTGCGGCCACGACGATGGCGCTGGCGGTCAGAAGGAGAGCGTAGTTCTTCCTCAAGTGGCGTCCTTCCTCGTGAGCTTTTCACTAGGTAGGCAGTCCAAGCATAGCATCGCCGCGTTCAGCGGCCGCGCGCTTGCGGCGCGATGCAGGGCCACATCACCTCACGCCCCGTCCCTGCTTGACAGAGCTTGACTTCAGCGAGCCTCCCTTCCTTGGCGAGCCGGTGGCGGACGGCGATGCCGAGGTCGTGGTCCCACCAGCAGCGAGCGCAGGGTCACGAGGCTGGCGACGCCCACAGGCTGCTTCAGCACGTCGTGGCGCGTGTACCCGTGCGTCAAGAACTCGCTTCCCGAATCTGACGTGTGCTTGCAATCATCATTGCTCACGATTGGTGCGGGTCGACAGATCGACCCTCACAGCATGTTGATGATCCCTGTTCCTTTCCTGCTCCGCCCCCCGCGCGAGGGTAGTCGGCACGCTGGGGGGCAGCTAGCAACCGAGCCGCTTCTCGACCACCCCGATCGACTCGTCGAGCACGCTCATGGCCGGCTACGGCGCGCCGGTCGAGATCTACACGGTACCCGCCTCAGTGGCGACGGCGCCGGCGACCATCGCGGGTACCGTCCTCCACGGACTGGCGGAGTCCTTGGCGCGGCCACGGCGATGCAGATCCTCAGCGTCGGTGCCTTCGCCGTGCGTCGGCGAGACCGTGAGCGAGGTCTTCTGGCGGGAGTTCCTGCGCTCTATCGTGGCCCGCGGCCTCTCAGGCGTGCTGCTCGGCGTCACCGCCATCCACGAGAGCCTGACGCGCGCCATCGTCCAGGTTGTCGGCTGCCCCTGGCAGCGTTGCCCCGTGCACGTTCTCCGTGACGTGCAGGGCCTCGTGCACCGAAGCCAGCGGCGAATGGTCGCGGCGGTGATCCGCCAGGTGTTCGCGGCCGCTGAGCCCGGCAAGTTGCGCTCACGCCTCGCCGACGTGGTCGCGACCCTCGAGGCCGCGGCGCCCAAGGTGGCCCTGCTGCTCGAGGCCGCCGAGGAGGAGCTGCTCGCCTTCATGCGTTTCCCCCGCCAGCAGTAGACCAAGCTGCGCTTGACCAGCCCCCTCGAGCGCCTCAACAGGGACATCGCCCGGAGAAGCGACGTCGTCGGCATCTCCCCGAACGATGGGAGCCGTATCCGCCTTGCGGGCGCCTTACTCATCGAGCAAAACGACGAGCGGCTCCGTGGGCGACGGTACCTCTCAGCCGACTTGCTCGCCGGGCTCTGCGCCGCCTGGCAGACACACGCGCCGCGCGGCCCGGCGCCAAAGCGGCGGGTGGCGGTCCTGCTCACCGCCCGGTGACCGCAACGACGATCAAGGACTACTCCAGGTCAGGGGCTTGGCCCTTGCAACGACCGGGCACGGCGGTCTAAACTGGAAGACACCATGCTAGCCTACCCAGGTGGATGCATTTCCGCCGGTAGCCGGCGGTGGAAGGACGATCATCGTCAAGAACTACCAGGGGGGTGGTGAGTATGCACTTCCACGTGATCTCCGGGACGTGGCGATCGGCCCGTTCAGGAGGGGGGGCTTGCCGGCGAAGACACGGTTGGGACCGGCGGGCCAGTCACCAGAAAGGGGTGCTGATATCGTGAGTCACCAAGAACGCGAGTCTTCATTCGATCCCGGGAAGCTCTGGGAGATCGCCAACAGCAAGCGCGTGACGCGTCGCGCGGTGCTCCAGGGAGCCGCCGCGGCGGGCGCTCTCGCCGCGCTCGGCCCGTTCGCCTCGGCCTGCGGCGGCGACGAAGCCACCACCTCGGCATCACCGTCGGCCGCCGCAACACCCAAGAAGGGCGGCCACATCAGGTCGGGCATCACTGGAGGCAACACCAAGGACACCATGGACCCGCAGGCCAGCTACATTGACGCGGGAAAGAAGTGTGAGCAAGTATTCGAACCGCTCCTGGGCTGGGACACCGAGTCCAAGCTAGAATTGAAGCTCGCCGAGTCGTACGACGTCAGCGCCGACGGCCTCGAGTACACCGTTAAGCTGAAGCCGGGCCTCACCTTCCACGACGGCAAGCCGGTGACCGCCGACGACGTGGTCTACAGCTTCCGCCGCATCCTCGACCCGAAGACGGTGGCGCTCGCCACAGAACATCTCACGATGCTCGAGCCCAGTGGCATCAAGAGGGTCGACGATCTCACCGTGACCTTCACGCTCACGCAGCCAAACTCGACCTTCCGCGAGGCGCTGGCCTACTTCGGGTGCGCAATCGTGCCGGAAGGCTTCGAGACTCCCCGGGGCGTGACTGCAGAGGGCGCCATCGGCACCGGCCCCTGGAAGGTCACCAGCTACTACCCCGGCGAGCAGACCGAGTACGTGGCCAACCGCGACTACTGGGGCGAGGGTCCGTACGCCGACAAGCTCACCATTATCGAGTTCGCCGATCCGACCGCGAAACTCAACGCGCTGCTCGGCGGCTCAGTCGACCACTTGGCGTTCCTCGACACCTCCCAGGCGACAACCATCGAGAACACCCCGGGCTACCAGCTACTCGAGGCAAAGACCGGCGGCTTCAACCCGTACACCATGGCCATGGACCTGAAGCCCTTCGACGACGTGCGCGTGCGCCAGGCCTTCCGGCTCATGGTCGATCGTCAGGCGATGATCGACCAGGCCTTGGCCGGCTACGGGTGGGTTGGCAACGACCTGTTCAGCCCCTTCGACCCCGCCTACCCCAACGATCTGCCGCAGCGCGAGCAGGATCTTGAGCAGGCCAGGTCGCTGCTCAAGCAGGCCGGCTACGACAACGACCTCAACATCGTGCTCAACTGCTCGACGGCCACGGGCTCCTCTGACCCGGCGGCCGCCCAGGTGTTCGCGCAGCAGGCCAAGGGCGCCGGCGTGAACGTCAAGGTGAACAAGGTCGACCCCAACGTCTACTGGAATGAAGGCAACTACGCGTCGTACCCCTTCGCCATGACCATGTGGGGCACCAACACGTACCTTTGGTTGTGTGGGGCTTGCATGTTTCCCAACTCGCCCTATTACGAGACCCACTGGAAGGACGAGGAGTGGGAGAAGCTCGTCCTGGAGGCGTACAAGACGGCCGACGATGACGCGCGCAACGAGCTCGTCCGCCAATGTTTCGAGATCGAGTACGAACGCGGCGCCTACATCATCTACGAGTTCAACAACATGCTCGACGCGCACTCCGAGAAGCTGCAGGGCCTTGTCGCAGACAACTTTGGCGCGGAAGGCGCCACCAAGCAGCGCTACAACCTGATGTACTTCGTTTGAGTCTCTGAGTCTCCGTTGATCTCAAGCGGGCAGGGTCGCCGCCCGGAACAGGCGGCGACCCTGCTGCGACCTGAGGGGAGGTAGGCGCGCGGTGCCAGTGCTTCCCAAGCTCATCCTCCGCCGGCTTGCGCTGGGTCTCCTGACCCTGATGGTAATCTCGGTCCTTGTGTTCGCGGCGACGGAGGCGCTGCCCGGGGACACGGCGTCCCAAATCCTGGGCAAGTCGGCAACGCCGGAGCGCGTCGAGCGGCTACAAGATCAACTCGGATTGGACCGGCCGCTCATCGTACAGTACTTCAGCTGGGCGGGCGGCCTCCTGAGGGGCGACGCCGGCCATTCCCTCGTCGGCATTGAGGTGCCGGTCACGCAGCTGCTCGGCTCAAAGGTCGTGAACTCGGCGGTCCTTATGCTCGTGGCCGCCCTCATGAGCATTCCGGTGTCCCTCCTCCTCGGCAGCCTGAGCGGTCGGTTCCGAGACGGATTGTTCGACGCGTCCGTCTCTCTGGGCAGCCTCACCTTTGCGGCGCTGCCCACATTCGTCATCGGCATCGCGCTCATCTTGCTGCTCGCCACGCAGATCCTCCACGTCCTACCGGCCGTGTCGCGGGTCCAACACAGCGCGTCGATCTGGAGCCAGATGGAGTTGCTGTGGCTGCCGGCGGCCACGCTGGCGCTCGCGAGCGCGCCGTTCATCGTGCGCATGCTGCGTGGCTCCATGATCGAAGTGCTCGAGAGCGACTACGTGCAGATGGCCCGTCTCAAGGGTGCGCCCGAGCGCATCGTGCTCCAGCGCCACGCGCTCCCCAACGCCATCATCCCGGTCATCCAGGTGATAGCCCTCAATCTCGCCTGGATGGCCGGCGGCGTAGTCACCGTGGAGTACCTCTTCAACTACCCAGGCATCGGCTGGGCGCTCGTCGACGCTGTGGCGAACCGTGACGTGCCGGTGATCCAGGCGATCGTGCTTCTCGTCGCCGCCGTGTACGTGACCCTAAACCTCATCGCCGACATTCTCACGATCCTCATCAGCCCGCGACTCAGGACGGGTCTCCATTGAGCGCGAACGACTCGGTCTCCGCGGGCGAACGCCGCGTCGACGCCCTCGACGTCAGTCCCGACGAGGCGCTCAGCGAGACCCTCGGGCACGATCTCGAACCCTCGCCGGCCCGCGGCAAGCAACGCCGGCGCGATTGGGTCCAGCTGCCTCTGGACGCGCTCCACTACCGGGTCACGCAGGCCGGACTCGCGATCTCCCTGTTCATCGTGGCCATGGCCGTGGTCGGTCCCTACATCGCCCCGTACTCGCCCTATGAGTTTGTCACGGCGCCGTACGCCAAGCCGTCAGCGACCGCCTGGCTCGGCGGCGACAACCTCGGCCGCGACGTAGTGAGCCGCGTGCTCTGCGGGGGGCGCACAGTGCTCAGCCTCTCGTTCATCGCGACGGCCATCGGCATGATCCTCGGGGTGGTGCTCGGCCTCGTCGCCGGCTACGCTCGGACCGTCATCAACGAAGTGATCATGCGCGGGCTCGACGTGTTGCTGGCCTTCCCGCAGATCGTGTTCGTGCTGCTGATCATCTCGGTGCTGGGGCCGCAGGTCTGGCTCCTCGTGCTGGGCGTGGGCGTCACGCTCGCGCCGCCCATCGCTCGAGTGGTGTACGGCGTCACGGTGGAGATCAAGGAGCGTGACTTCGTGATGGCGGCCGAGTCGCTCGGCGTCTCGCACCTCAAGATCGCCTTCACCGAGATCCTGCCGAACATCGTGAGCCCGTTGATGGTGGAGTTCGGCCTGAACCTGACGTTCGCCATCGGGACGATCGCGTCGCTCAGCTTCCTCGGCTTCGGCATGCAGCCGCCAGCGGCCGACTGGGGTCTCATGATCAACGAGAACCGCGTCGGCCTGGTCATCCAGCCGTACTCGGTCTTCGTGCCGGTGACGCTGATCGCCATCCTCGCCATCGGCGTCAACCTCGTCACCGACGGCGTGGCTCACGCCATGATCGGCATAGACCGCGACACGGGGTCAGCATGAGTGGCATCATCCTCACCGTGGAGGACCTCGATATCGCCCTCGATCCCTCGGGCGTGGAGGTCGACCACGAGGTCAACCTCGAGCTCGTAGAGGGCGAGATACTCGGTCTGGTCGGCGAGTCCGCATCGGGCAAGACGACCGCGGCCACGTCGCTGCTCAACTTCCAGCGACGTGGCGCCAAGATCGTCAGCGGTTCGATCCACATCGGCGACCGCGACGTGCTGGCCCTCGGCGCCGCGCAGCTGCGCCAGCTGCGCGGCGGCGTGATCAGCTACGTGCCGCAAGACCCCGGCTCCGCCTTGAACCCCGCTCTGCGCATCGGCTTGCAGCTGCGTGAGGTCCTCGAGTTCCACGGCTTCGGCGACTCTGAAGCCGAGCGCCGCAAGCGCCTCGAGGAGATGATGGCCGAGGTGCTGCTGCCCAGCACCAAGGAGTTCCTGCGGCGCTACCCGCACCAGCTCTCCGGCGGCCAGCAACAGCGCGTGGCCCTTGCCATGGCGTTCTCCTGCCGGCCCAAGGTCATCGTGCTCGACGAGCCTACGACCGGTCTCGACGTGACCACCCAGGCGCACGTCCTCAACACCATCCGCGACCTCGTGACTGCCCACCGCGTCGCGGCCGTGTACGTGACGCACGACCTCGCGGTTGTGGCGGAGCTCGCTCACCGCATCGCCGTCATGTACGCGGGCCGGCTCGTCGAGATCGGGCCTGCCGCGGAGCTGTTCGCGGGGGCCAGCCACCCGTACACGAGGCGCCTGCTACACGCTGTCCCGGTGCTGACGGGACGGCGCACCCTCGAGGGCATCCCTGGCTTCGCGCCGCGCCCCGGGCATCGCCCGGCGGGCTGCGCGTTCGCGCCGCGGTGCAGCTACGCCGTGGCGAAGTGCTCCGCCGAGATGCCGCCCGAGGAGATCGTCGGCGAGATGCACCGCGTGCGCTGCTGGCGTCACGAGGAGGTACGAGCGCAGGCGCCCGTGCTCGCGCAGAAGGATGACAGCTCTCTGGAGAGCGGCGGGGAGGCGGGTCTTATCACCGTCAGGGGCGTCACCGCCTGGTACGGCTCCAAGGAGTGCATCCACGACATCGACATCACGCTGCGCGCCCGCGAGTGCCTGGCCCTCGTCGGTGAGTCGGGCAGCGGCAAGACGACCCTGGCGCGCTGTATCGCCGGGCTTCACCATTTCAGGATCGAGGGCGACATCGGCTTCCAGGGCAAGGCCCTGCCACGTCTGGCGGGCAGCCGCCCACGCGCGATCCGTCATGCCATCCAGTACGTGTTCCAGAACCCGTACAGCGCCCTCAACCCGCGCAAGACCGTCGCCCAGATCCTCTCGCAGCCGCTCAGCATCTTCTTCGACTACACGCGCCACCAGCGTGAGGATCGCCTTGCGGAGGTGCTCGACCTCGTCTCGCTCGACGACACGCTGCTGAGCCGCTACCCGGACCAGCTCTCGGGCGGAGAGCGGCAGCGCGTGGCCATCGCCCGCGCGCTGGCCGCCGAGCCGACGGTGCTCATCTGCGATGAGGTCACCTCCTGGCTCGACGTCTCGGTGCAGGCCTCCATCATCGAGCTCCTCCTGCGACTGCAGAGCGAGATCGGTCTCTGCATGCTGTTCGTGACACACAACCTCGCCCTCATCCGCAGCATCGCCTACGACGTCGCGGTGATGAGCGAGGGCCGCATCGTCGAGTACGGGCCCACGGACGACGTGCTCGCCGACCCGCAGGCCGAATACACGCGCAAGCTGCTCGCCGACACACCGACGATCGAGGCGGCGCTGTTCAAGACGTAGCGGCGTGCGTCGCCTTCACCCTCGACTACGTCACGGGTGAGCGCCGCGCGTTGACGCTCGAAGACTCGCGCAAATGGACGTGCCGGGAGAACCCTGCCTGAACATGCGGGAGAGGCGAAGCGCCTGAGCAGATCATGCGAGTCGCCTTCAATGCAGGGTCAGTGTCAGGAGGAGTGATATGAGCCAGATCATGACCGTGCGTGGGCCGGTAGACTCTGGCGAGCTCGGCTTCACGCTCATGCACGAGCATCTGATGGCGGATTCTCAAGAGATGTACGAACGAAGGAAGCGGCAGGGGCTCATGCCTGACCCTCCGCCCGTCGAACGCGACGATCTGGTTACCATGGCCAACCTAGGCTACCTAAGCCACTGCACGGCTCTCTCGAGGCACAACCTGGATCTGCAGGATGTGGCCCTTATGGCCTCCGAGGTCGGCCTTTTCAAGGATGCCGGTGGCAGCGCCATCCTCGAGTGCAGTGCACCCGGCATTGTGCGCCACCCTGTAGAGGTGCGCCGTATCTCCGAGCAGACCGGCGTGCACGTCATCATGTCAACCGGCCTCTATACCGAAGAAACGTGGCCCCAGCACTTCCACTCGATGAGTACCGATGACTACGTGCGTTTCATGGTCGACGAGCACGAGCACGGTATCGAGGGCACCGGCATCAAGCCCGGCAACATCAAGATCGCCCTCGAGGAGAAGAACGACGCCCTTGAGAGGGTCGCGCGCGCCGCTGTACGCGCCGGGAATGAGACCGGCCTCGCCCTACACGTTCACAGGGGGCTCTTCCTTTCGGTCAACGACATGCGCTGGTTGGCCGACGTACTGCTTGACGAGGGGGCTGACCCAACGCGCGTGGTGTTCTGCCATGCGGAGGACTATTTCGCCGGTGAGGCCCGGGTCGATGACCTGATCACTGACCCGGCATGCTGGCAGCAGAAGCTGTTCAACCTCCGGGAGCTGGATAGCTTCCTCGACGCGGGGTTCAATATCTGTGTCGATTGCTTCGGACACACCTGGGACGTCGAGGCGGCCGGGATCATCGACCAGCCAGACTGGCTGCTGACTGCCGCCGTATATGCTCTGCTGCGTGAGGGACACGCCGAGAAGATCGTACTGGGTCATGACGTGTTCATGAGGATCAACACAAGGGCCTACGGCGGCGAAGGCTTCACGCGCATCTCCGAGTTTGTCTTGCCAACCCTGCGCCGGATTGGTGTGTCTGAGGACGAGATTCGTCTCATGATGTTCGAGAACCCAGCTCGCATACTGGCAACGCTCTAGTAATACTCCGTTAGGTATGGTCATGGCGGCGCATGCAGATAGACGGTTGCAGAGGGCAGCCTCCGTCCGCAGGTCAGCGACGAGGCTGGCAGGGTCGTCTACTGGCACTGCGATTTCCGCCGTCTGTTGCAGGCATGCGGTGCCGGGCCCCCGCACGACTGAGGCGAGCGGGTCAAAGGCTGGACGACACAGGCAACTGGAATGGATTCGTCAACGGGAGGGAGCATGGGAAGCGAGACGACGCAGTGTGGCGGGCCGAGTCTATGCCTGGCGGGAGACTTGACGGCGGAGCAGCGGGACTTGGTGATCCGCCACCTTCCGCTGAATGTCACGGTCTCCGACGAAGAAGGCAGGGTCATCTACTGGCACGGCGATCTTGGGCGTCTCCTGCAGGCATCGGGCGTCGAGGTGGCTTTCACGCCGGGCGTCGATGGCGTGCTCGAGGACTGTGATCCACGGTACATCGGCCGTCACCTCAACGAATGTCACCCCGAACACGCGCGCGCCATCATCGCACGAATCGAGAAGGCCTTTCGGGAGGGCACCCGGCAGGAGGCGGTCTACCGGCGCCTGGAGGCCGGCCGTTTGATCCTGGTCCGGTACTGCCCCCTTCGTGATGCCCAGGGAACCTACCGCGGCATGATGGAGACGATGCAGGACATCACAGACATCCGCCGGATGGAAGGCGAGAAGCTCACGGGGTGGTGGACGAGCGAGCCGGCCTCGGTGTAGGGAGACGCGCAGACCTCCTCGGAGCCGCGCCGCACAGCCGCCCAGTAGATCGGGTCGAAGAGCCTCTGCCGGCTCGCGGGCTCCGCCCAAGGAGTTCCTGCGGCGCTACCCGCACCAGCTCTCCGGCGGCCAGCAACAGCGCGTGGCCCTTGCCATGGCGTTCTCCTGCCGACCCAAGGTCATCGTGCTCGACGAGCCCACGACCGGTCTCGACGTGACCACCCAGGCGCACGTCCTCAACACCATCCGCGACCTCGTGACTGCCCACCGCGCCGCGGCCGTGTACGTGACGCACGACCTCGCGGTTGTGGCGGATCTCGCCGACCGCATCGCCGTCATGTACGCGGGCCGGCTCGCCGAGATGGGGCCCGCCGCGGAGCTGTTCGCGGGGGCAAGCCACCCGTACACGCGGCGCCTGCTGCACGCGGTCATTTGCTGGAATGACGACGACGAATGCGACCCGCGCTTCATCGGCCGCGACGTGCGTGACTGTCACCCTAAGGAGAGCCTGCCGACCCTGGAGCGCATCCTGGGCGAGTTCAAGGCGGGCAGGAGGGACCTCGCCGAAGGCTGGCGCGAGATCAGCGGCCGCTTCAAACTTCTCCGCTACATCGCTATCCGGGACGAGGCCGGCGACTACAAAGGCATCCTCGAGGTGAGCATTGACCTGCAGGACTACCGCGGCCTCGAGGGTGAGCAGGCCCTTCCCGGCTGGTGAGCGCCGATGGCCCGGCTCCACAGAGTGTCGATGGCGAGGGCAGCTGGGTGGGCGCCAGCTTCGTCTCCAATGCCGGCGCCTGGCGCCTGCTCGGCGTCAACCCTTGCCTTCACCTACAACGTCACGAACAAGATGACTGTGCGGCGGCGCTGCAGTCACCCGGCCTAACGTATGCCGCTGCCGCACAGGCTTCACCGGCGGTAGCCCTCGCCCAGCGCTATCTGGGCGTGCCCTACCTCTGGAGAGGGGCCGATCCCTCCGGCTTTGACTGTTCCGGTCTCGTCACCTACGTCTTGGCGCAGCTCGGCATCTGGCTGCGCCGCACCGCCGCCCAGCAGTACGCCGTCTGCACTCCAGTCCCCTTGGCGGCGCTTGCGCCCGGCGACCTGGTCTTCTTCGGCTCCTCGCCGGAAACGATCCATCACGTGGTCATTTACGTCGGGGGCGGCGCCATGCTCGAAGCGCCGTGCTCAGGCGCGCTGGTGCGCTATGATCGGCTGTGTGGCGATCTCTACGGCGGCGGCCGGCCGTCTCAGCAGTAGCGGGCTGAGAACGAATTGAGAATCGCCTCGAAAGTGGCCCTCTTCGCTTCCCAGTTCGGCTTACTGACGTCGCTTTCGATGGAGTACATCTCGTGCCTGTCCGCCGCCAGGTGGGACAGATGGACTCGTTGGCTGTACTTGCCTTGATAGTCGACCCTGTAGTGAATACAGAAGAGGTCACTCAGCCTCACAAAGCCGGTCAAGTCCCAGGTTGTGTATGTCTGCCGCCGTTGGTCGTCAAGAGGATCCTGGTGAAGGCGAGCGTCTAGTCGTGGCTCGCATCGGAGAAGTCGATTGCGTCGATCCACTAGCCGATGTTGCTGGGCTCGGCGGCCCCCGGCCTCAGCCGGCGCCGGGGCAAATGGTTCCGTCGTAATCGGCCACCCAGAAGCGATCGGCGGGGCCGGTTTGCCGCGGCGCCCTGGGGTCATACAGCCTGTCAGGCGCGAGCCAGTAGGGAACGGTCACCGGAGTTCGCCCGATGGCGCGCCCCGGGTCAGCATCCCGGGCGAGAGGACGTGAACAGACTGAGACTGGGTTTCCTAATCCAGAGAGCAAGCCGAGAAGGGGAAGCCTTTGCGCGCCAGTTCTGGCTGCTCAGCCTGGGCATCTCCGTCTATTCCGTCGGCGTCGAAATCCCAATCACTTTCGAGACGCTCTATCTGCACGGCACGCTGGTCAGGCTTGCGCCTTCTCGGAAGGCACACCGAAGTCGTGCCAGCGCGAGGTGGCGTCGGCGAATGCCTACGCCGCCCCCGTATCACCGCCGCAATCCAGCATCAGAGCCGGGTCGTTCGTGATCAGGTGACGGTCGTAGTGGCGCTCACATGCTGGCGTCGCTCGCGTGCGCGAGCCGCTGCAACAACAGGGCCTCCGCGAGGGTCGTGCGCTCGAGTTCGCCGAGGTCGAGGCTTTCATTGGGGGCGTGCGGGCGCGTATCGGGGTCGGCCACACCGATAAGCACGATCTCGGCTTGCGGGGTGGCCTCGCCGAAGGCCGCCACGAGAGGAATCGATCCTCCATCGCCTAGCTCGATTACCGGCCGGCCGTAGGCGTCCTCAAGCGACCGCCGCGCGACGTCGCGCACACGCCCGCCGCTCGACGCCAGGTACCCGCGGCCGATCTCGCCCTTCGTGACTCTGAGGCGCACGTTCCATGGGGCGTACTCCTGGAGGTGTCGGGCAACGAGCGCCTGGGCATCGGCGGGATCCTGCGTCGGCGCGAGACGCACGCTGATGCGGGCACCGGCCACGGGGACGATGATGTTGCGTGCGCTGGCAATGTCGGGGGCCTGCATCCCGATGACGTTGATCGCGGGATTGTCGGCGACGCGATCGCCGATGCTCCCGTGACCTATGAGGTCGACCCCGGGGAGCAGACCCCTATCGGCGCGGTACTTCTCGACCGGGATCTCGACGCCACCGTACGGCACGCGCTCGAGTCCCCGCACCGCCACGTCGCCGTGCTCGTCGAGCAGTGTGTCAAGGAGGCGGATCAGAGCCATGAGGGCGTCGGGGGCGCCGCCGCCCCAACCGCTGCCGTGGCTCGCATCGGAGAAGTTGATCGCGTCGATCCACTAGCGGATGTTGCTGGGCTCGGCGGCACCCCAGCCCCAGCCGGCGCCGGGGCAAATGGTGCCGTCGTAGCCGGCCACCCAGAAGCGATCGGCGGGGCCGGTTAACCGCGGCCCGCCGGGTCGTACAGCCTGTCACGCGCGAGCCAGTAGCGAACGGTCACCGGAGTTCGCCCGACGGCGCGCCCTGGGTTAGTATCGCGGGCGAGAGGACGTGCACAGACTGAGACTGGGTTTCCTGATCCAGAGAGCAAGCCAAGAAGGGGCAGCCTTTCCGCGCCAGTTTTGGCTCCTCAGCCTGGGCGTCTTCGTCTATTCCATCGGCGTTGAATGTGCTTTGGCCTTCGAGACGCTCTACCTGAACGGCAAGCTGGGCGTCTCAATGACGACCGTCGGCTTCATCCTCGGATTGGCGGTGTTCGCCGGGCTGCCCTTCCAGATCGTCGGCGGCGCCCTCACCGACAGGCTTGGGCGCCGCCCCATCCTCTTCTTCGGGGTCGCCGGCAGCGCCACCCTCTGCGCGGCCTTGGGGCTCGTGCACGACTTGACGCAGCTCGTCGCGTTCATCGCTTGGGAAGCTGCCTTCGGCTGGCCCATGTTCCTGACCGCCAGCAATGCGATGGTCGCCGATCTGACGTCGCTCGAGCAACGGACGGAGGCCTTCGGCGTCACCCGGGTAGCACTCAACGCCGGCGTCGCGGTGGGGCCACTCCTGTCAGGGTTCGTGCTCGTCCTCGATCCGTCGTTCCGCTCGTCGTTCCTGCTCGGGGCTACGATCTGCTGCGCCTTCCTCGTCTTCATCGTTTTCGCCCTCGAGGAGACGCAACCGGGGCGCACACAGACGACACCCGACGAGAGTGCGCGACGGCGCCCGTCGCTGGGCGGGTATGGCGTGGTGCTCCGGGACCGACGCTTCCTGCTGTTCGGCCTCGTCACGCTGCTGCCGCTGTACGGGTTCGGACAGCTCTGGTCCATATTCCCCGTGGCGCTCGAGAAGGCGCACGGCACGCCGCCGGAGTCGTGGAGCCGCCTGCTGGCTCTTTACGCCCTGAGCGTGACGCTGCTGCAGTACCCCATCGTGCGCCTCGTCCGCCGGCGCGACTCTATGCACCTGATGGCTGCCGCCAGCACTCTTGTGAGCGTGGGACTCGGGGCGGCCGTGTGGCTGCCGTTCGGGTGGGCGACGCGGGGACTCGTCCTGGCGATCAGCCTCGGCGTCACGCTGTTGATTCCCATCTCCCTGACGGTGGTGTCGAGACTGGCGCCGACGGAATTGCGGGGCCGTTACATGGGGGCCTGGACGTTCGTGTGGCTGGGCGGCTACGCACTCGGGCCGCTCTTCGGGGGCCTTGCCCTGGACGTACTCGGGCCGAAGGGAGCATACGTGCTCGTCATCGTGGCGGGGCTCGGTGGGGCGGCGCTCGTCCCGCTCTTGCGGACGGGGCGCCGCCCCACCGAGCCCCTCTAGACATCATGGATGTGGTCGGCGCCTCCGGCGTATGGTGTCGCGGGTTGCCGAACGGCCTTTCCGCACATACGACTCGGAGGTA
>Ga0315286_10002888_pt1 | contig 16120 bp, 17 predicted proteins | sample YL17G10_0_MG_FD_205038 | JGI IMG/M metagenome (GOLD analysis project Ga0315286, IMG submission 205038) | Sediment microbial communities from Yellowstone Lake, YNP, Wyoming, USA - YL17G10_0 | ecosystem: Environmental > Aquatic > Freshwater > Lake > Sediment | place: USA: Wyoming | collected...
TGATGGAAATATTGAATTTATTTTGTTTGGCGGTGGGATTACTATTTTAACTGGCATTCAAGGTGAAATAATTATTCCTTTTAATTGTCAAATAAAATCAGTAAATTTGTTATCGGATCAAACGGGTTCAATCGTTGTTGATATTTTAAAAAGTTCTTTTAGTAATTACCCTGGTGGATTTAATACTATAACAGCAGCTGCTATTCCACAAATAATTAATGGAATAAAATATGAAGATAATATATTAACAGGGTGGACTATTAATTTATTAAAAGATGATGTATTACGGTTTGATGTTCAATCAAGTAATTTGATCTCAAGGTTATTAATATCGTTAAAAATAATAAAAACATAATCAAATGGCCGCAACTTTTGAGTTTCAGGAAGATACCGGAACCGCTACTGGTTCTCCTGCTAAGGGTACTACCCGTACAGCAGCAGTAACTGATGTGAATTGGAAAAACAGTGGTGTACAAACTGATGTATACAGCACTTTTCCAATTCCTGCTGGTAATAATAGTTTTGAAAAGTGGCAATTTGGTAAATTTACTGGCACGTTTAATCTTATTCTTTCAGGATTATTTGCGCATACTCTTACTGCATTTGGCGCGGGGTTAACATTAAAAGGCCCTCCTGCTTGTACAAGTGATGGTACAAGATTACTGTATACAACTCCTGCGGCTGCTGCAAATGCCAATTTAACTAATGACATGACAACAGCTATTGCCATTGGTTCTGGTGTTGGTGTATTTTTTGGTGCAACCGGTCCGGAGGCAACAGGTAAGGCATCAAGTATGGCAACCAATCCATGTTATACAAACTTTTTAACAACACAGTTACAGACAACAGGATCGGCAGTTGCAGGCGATACTGCCAACGTAACATTAACTCTTGAATATCAGGAGAATTAATTTTAAAAAATAAAAAATCATGGCAAACGAAAAATTAATTTGCAGTTGCGGAAACGACGAACAACATGCAAAGTATGTTGAAAAAAATGGTGAAGTGGTTGTTGAATGTGCAACGTGTGGAAGATTTTTGAAATATACATACGACCCAAAAGAAGTTCCCGCATGGACTAAAGAACATGAAGAACTTTCAGAGTTACAAGTATTTCCTGATGAAACGGTTGAAGAACTTTCTGCTGATGAACAATTTAAACGCGATTTTGAACAAACAAAAAAATTAAGAGAAACACAAACTATTGCTGCAGGTGATGTAGGTACAGTTGAAGAAGTATTAGGCGAAGGTTTGAAATAATATTTTTTTTATATAAAATGCAATACAATGCCACACGACAGAAATTATGATTTGAAGTTCTTATTTGTTGCTATTTTTAAAGATGGTAGTAAACATGAACAAACACAGGAAGATATTTCAGCAATTAATCCTGAAGAAAAGAAAACGGCTTTTTATGATGTAAAGCAGCGACTTGAAGAGGTTGCTGCATTTGTTTTAACAGATGGTGAAAATGTTTATTCTGTTCATATGGATGATGGACATTTTGAAATAAATGGATTACCTTTTATAATTCATGAGCCACAAGAATTATTTAATCCCAGGCTAATATATTTTAGAAGACATAGGCACGAAATTTTAAGACAAACTGGAAAAGAAGTAAAACATAATATAACATATCGTATGGGATGGCAGGCAAATACTAAAGAGGGAAAAAATATACAAGCAGTAATTGAAATAGGTTAATCATGGCAGATACGCACAAAAATTTTGCATATAGTACAGTAGCAACTGCTCCAAGTCCAGCAACATCTGGTACATCTTTAGTTGTTGCTGCTGGGCAAGGTGCTTTATTTCCTGCTGTTCCATTCAACGCAGTAATATGGCCTGTTAGTGTTAATCCTACTGCTGCTAATGCTGAGATTGTCAGGGTTACACTTGTTTCAACAGATACATTAACAATAGTCAGACAAAAGGAAGGGACAAGTGCAAGAACAGTAGTTGTTGGCGATCAGATTACTGCTGCCATAACTGCTAAAATATTGGACGATGTTGATAAGTATGAAGAAGTAACAGGAACTACAAAACAGATGGTTGCCAATGTTCGTTATGGAGCCAACAATGCTGGATTAGTTACATTCACATTGCCAGCAACAGTTGATTGTCTTGTTGGCGATACTTTTGAAGTGGATGGTATTGGAGCAGGTGGTTGGAAGATTGCACAGAACGCATCTCAGCTTATCCATTTTGGAGATACTGATTCATTAACGGGAACAGGTGGATTTATTGCAAGCACTCACAGAAGGGATTGTGTTATTTTAAAATACGTTGCTGCAAATGAATTTCAGGTAATTGATAGCATTGGAAATATCACCATAAATATTTCATAATTCTTGTAAACAAATTTATGACAGCAAGAAGTTTAAATGAGTTCTAATGGCAACAAAGAAAAGAAATAGTAGTAATCAGGATTTTACCAATAATGCAGATGGATTTGATTTATCTGGTGGTACGACTGTAAGAAAATATACACAAAGTGGTGGGGATATTAATGCTGTAGCAAGTGGTTCTTTTAGCCAAACTTTTCCTGCAAGGAATATAACAGTATTGGGTGCTCCTGATGTTCCTACAATAGCATCTGTTGGTGCTTCATTTACAAGTACTGCTGTTCCTACAGCAACATTACCTGGAACTCACGCAGCTAATGATATTCTGTTATTGATATTACAAAGTGCTAATGATGCGAATGTAACTCCACCAGCAGGATATACACAACTTGGTCCACAAAATGCTATTGGACTTGCTTCCACTGCTGGCACAACAAAATTATCAATATTTTGGAAGCGTGATAATGGAAGTGAGGTTGCTCCAACTATTCCAGATACAGGAAATCATACGATGGGAGTAATGATAGCGGTCAGGGGTTGTCCTGTTAATTTTGATCCCTATCATTTCATTGGTAATGGATTTAAACTTGCTACATCAACTGCCGGAACATCACCAATAGGTTCTACAGTAGTTGATAACTGTCTTATAATGGCAATTTGGGGGCAAGGTATTAGCAGTGCAGCAGGTCAATCATCTACTCCGATTTGTGCGGATTTAACTTCTTTAACAGAACAATTTGATGGAGGTACAGTTAATGGCGTTGGTGGTGGAATACTTGTATTAACAGGAATAAAAGCACAGGAAGGTAACTTTACTAATATAACGCATACATGGGCATCTTCAACAGTTGAAGTATGCACGTTAATAGCTTTTATTCCTAAAGACTTTCCTTCAATTTGTTTACGTCCAACAGAAATTCAAACTTTTATAGGGACAGATGCTGATTTGGATGATACATGGCAAAAGCCATCAGGAGCAAAGAAAGTCCTTGCACAGATTTGTGATGGTGGTGGTTCTGGTTCTGGTGGTAATACTGCCACTACTGCTGCTGGTGGAGGAGGAGGCGGTGGAGGTGGATATGATGAAGCATGGTTTGATGCGAATGATTTAGCTGCAACTATAACAGTCCATGCTGGCAAAGGTGGTGCTGTTGGTACTGCTTTAAATCAGGCAGGAAATGTTGGTGTACTTTCAGAATTTAACAAAGGTGGTACTTCACCTTTAACAGCATTAAGGCGTATTGCCGGAATAGCTGCTACTGCCGCAGCTGTGGCTGATGGTGGTAATGGTGGTTCAGGCAGTGGTGGTGGAACTACCTCACCTGCTGTTCAGACAACTCGATTAGACGTTTTTGGAACAAATGCTGCTCGTCCACAGTATCAACAAGGTGGTGCGGGTGGTAGTGGAACTACTGCTCCAACAGGTGGTGGAAATGCTCAAACAGGTGGCGGTGGAGGCGAATCCGGTGGAGATACAGATGCTGCTATTACAGCCATAAATAATGGTTGGTCAATGAAAGGTGCGGGTGGAGGTAGTGGTGGACGTACCAATACAAATATTTCACAACCCGGACATGGTGGAGGTGCTAATGCTACGTTTGGTGCTCAGGGTGCTACTGGTGCTCAATCAACTCGTTTACCTCATGGTGGTGCGGGTGGAGTAGGTGGTGGTTCTTCTGTTGTTACAGGAGGTACTGGTGGATTCCCCGGTGGTGGTGGCGGTGGAGGTGCAGGTGTCGCAGGTGGATTTGGTGGTAGAGGTGGTGATGGTTGTGTTTGTGTAACTACTTATTTTTAATATACAACTAAGTAATACAATACAATGTTTGGAGGTATATATTTTGGTCAAACTTATTTTGGTGGATTTCCAGCATCTAGAAATTCTATTGTAGATCAAACACAACTTGGTAAAGCCAATATCAGAGCTACCACAGACAAACTACAATTAGGCAAATCACGTATTCAGAAAATTGTTGATAAATTACAATTAGGTAAGGCTAACATTCGTGCCACTACAGATAAAACACAATTAGGTAAAGCAGATATTCGCGTTACTACTGATAAGACACAACTCGGTAAGGCACGAATACAAAAAATTGTTGATTCTACCCAGTTAGGTAAGGCAAATATTCGTGCAACTACTGATAAACTACAATTAGGAAAATCAAGAATACAAAAAGTTGTAGATTCTGTAACTACAGGTAAAGCCCGGATACGAAAAACCGTTGATGCATTACAATTAGGTAAGTCCAGAATACAAAAAATAGTTGATGCTGTTCAACTTGGAAAAGCAAACATTCGTGTTACAACTGACAAAACACAAACAGGTAAAGCAAACATTCGTGTTACCACAGATAAAATACAAACAGGTAAGGCTGATATCAGAAAAACTACTGATAAGACTACGACGGGTAAAGCGAATATTAGAAAAACTGTTGATACTACTACTTTAGGAAAAGCAAGGGTGCAAAAAATTGTTGATGCATTACAAACAGGTAAAGCATCTATACGTGCTACTTCAGATAAAACAATATTAGGAAAAGGGTTTATAACTACTAATGTTTCTCGTCCAATATTAGGAAAATCTCGGATTCAAAAAATTATTGATATGTCAATATCGGGTAAAGCAAATATTCATGCTACAACAACTAAAAATATTTTAGGTAAAGCTTATATTTCAACAGGCGTTGATAAACATATTTTAGGTAAAGCAAGAATTGTTGTTTTAAGAAGAGTATCAATGGTAATTATTGATTAAATTTATTTAATGATATCTATTCCTATTCATATTGATTTAAAGGAATTAGAACAAGAATTTTCGTTTACTGATGAACAATCAAAACAATTTGTTCAATCGGTTGTTTCAAACATTGCGGCAATGTTTGCTAATAATTTACAATCGCAAGCACAACAACAACTTCGTTCATCAAGAAATAGATATTTACGTTCGATTCAAACGTTTTCAGATCAACCAGGGCATGCTGCAGTTGTATTAAGTATGGCAGATCCATTAGTTGCAATGATAGAAGAAGGTGCAAATCCGTTTGATATGAAAATTGGTTTTTTAGCGTCACCTAAAGCTAAAATAAGTAAAAAGGGTAGTGTATATTTAACAATACCGTTTCGTTGGGCTACTCCAAATGCTATTGGTGAAAGTGAAGTTTTTGCTTTTAAATTACCTGAAGAAATTCATCAAATAGTAAAGAAAAAATCGTTTACAATTCCTGTAGTTGGTGGTGGTATTAAATCTGCTGGTTTAACTGTTCAGGAAATACCAGAAATGTATAGAGTACAAACAGGAAGACAAACTATAAAAAATTCAACAGGCGCTACTTTATTTGAAGCATATCAGCATAGAAGTAATATTTATGCCGGTATTTCTAAATATCAAGACGATGTAACAGGACAAAATACTTATAAATCATTTAGACGTGTAAGCGAAAATAGCGATCCAGATGCTTTTATTCATCCAGGGATAAAAAAATATAATTTGTTTCAGGAAGCATTGAATAATATGGAAATAAATATGGAAAATAATTTAGAGGTTACAGTAGATAATGTGCTTTCGCAATTAGGATTTAGTTAATTTTGTAATTATGATTTTTGTAAAAGAAATAATTTTAAAAGAAGCAGTTGATATTTTTTTAAAATTTCTTGACACAGATATTAATGCAAATATATCCGATCCTACAAAAACATATCTTGCGATAATTATAGGCGAACAGAAAAAAATAGGAAATTACGATTTTCTTACTCAAGTGTTATCAGTATTTAGTAAGCAAAAAGACGATCCCAGAAAAATATTTGTTGATTACATGTATAATATGAAGTCAGAAAAACGACCTTCAATTTATGTTTCATTAGCTGCTGATTCACCAGCGCAAAATCCAATGTCAATGGGTCAGGGATATTCAGATAATGTGTTTATACAAACTGCTGGTTCTAATACGCCAAGTGATACTACAGATGATACATATAATACTGCTGAAACGTATACAAGACGTTTTTCGTCAGCAATTAATTTGGTAATTATAAGTGATAATTCAAACGAAGTTATACTTATATATGAGATTTTACGTGCTGGATTTATTTCACTTCTTCCACATTTGTCAATATCGGGTTTTGAAAATTTAAAATTAAGTGGACAAGATTTAATAATTCAACAAGGCGAAGTTCCTGCAAATACTTTTAAAAGAGTAATACAATTATCATTTGAATATATGTTCAGTGCAATTGATTTAACACAAAAACCTGTAATTAGAGACTTTATAATTGAGCTTAATCAAATTTTAGATAAATAAATAGTTAAAGACATTATTTTTTGTTTTATTTTTATCTTAAATTAAAAGTAAATGGCGAAGGCGAATAAACCTGATGATCAACAAAAAATTACTGCAGATATATATGCTGATCAAAAAGGATTAAATAAATATCAACGCTTTGCATTAGTAAAACAATATCCTGTAGAAGAAAATTCAGTTTTTGAATGGGAAGAAATATGCAAAAAAATTAATCTCTAATTGTTTTGTTTTTAAAAACAACTATCAATGTCCACAAAAATTAACGTAAAAGGTAAATTGGTTAGCAGACCGGGTGTTTATACTGATATAAAATCAGGTATAAAAAACCCTCCTGTAAATTTTTCGTACGGTAATGTATTAATTATTGATACAGGCATCGGTGCAACATGGGGTGGCGGAAGTGCTGTAACAGGACAACAAAAAAATGGACTTGATACATTATACGTTTTTGATAACATGCAACAGATGCGTGATTTTGTACGTGGTGGTTTGTTATGGTTACTTGCTGAACCTTTATTTCGTCCAGCAAACGATCCCAATATTCCGGGTGTATCAAAAGTTCTTTATATAAGGGCAGCAACAACAACAAAATCTTCTTACACGTGGACATTAGTTGGTGCTGGTGGTCAAGGCGGAACTGCAGTAATTGATACTGTTGATGAGGGGTTAGGATCTGTTGGTTCACTTACAAATACAGTATTAACCAAAGGATATGGTTCAAAAATTATTGCTGATCCAAATGATGCTGCTAAATTTATTTTTCAATTTTATGTTGGAACATATCGCGGAAATGATGGTACTGACGATTATGAGGGTATACCAATAGGTTCAACTGTTCCACTTTTACTTTGTCAATCACCTTCATTGTCAAATATTGCTAATTTACATACGTGGATGGAAACAGATTCAGTATTTATGCAATATTTCAAATTACGCACAAAATCTGTTGTTGGAACTGGTGCAATTACATCTGCAGACGTTGCTGCAAATCCGGGTTTTCAATTATTTATAGGCGGAACTGAAACATATGCTGGTACTGATATTGATACAATTCTTTTAGCATTAACGGATATTGATTTTACTTTCTTCCTTTGTGATAAATATGGTACAACAGATGCTTATGGTACAAATAATTTAAAAATATTGGCATCATTACCTGATTATAAATATCAGAAATTTATGGTTGTTGGTGGCGGTAAAGATAAAACTGAATTTATACAAAATACAACATCAAGTAAAAAAATTGCATCTGATTTTAATACATCTTCTGTAATTGTTGTACACGGCGAACCTAAAAAAGCACGTCGTGGTTTTTCATCTTTAAAACAATATCCTGTTATTTTTAAGGCAGCACAGGTTTTGGGACGGATCTGCGGACTTGAACCGCAAACACCTGTAACATTTAAGGACATAAATATAGATGCAGAAGCCCACTCTCTTACACCTACAGAGTTGGAATTGGGACTTAATGCAGGTATATTAATGACATATAAAGATAATGAGTTTAATAAGTTTATTGTTTGTCAGGGTGTTAACGCATTACAGTCAAACGATTATCTTGTTAATCCTGACGCGCAATCTCACGATGTTGCAGTAATGAGAATTATTGCACAGTTAAATAAAGAAATGGCAATTACGTGTAAATTAAATTTCTTTGCTAAAAACGAAGGTCCAAATAGAAATACTATAACAACACAGGATTTGATCAATTTTATTGATGGATTTTTAAGTTCAAAATTAGCAAGATCAAATCAGGATAATTTGATTATTGATTACAGAGATATTACAGTAGAAGTTATAGGCGATACTTATAAGGCGCAGTATTCAGTTGTACCAAATTATCCTGTTAATAAAATTATCATTACGGGCGTATTGTTAGATAAATAATCGTTAAAATTTTAATTATACCTTACAATGGCAGACGAAAAAGTATTAACTGGCGCAATTGCTCTTATTAAAGTACAGGGTGTTGTTGTTGGTTTAATGAAAACAGTTACGTTAAATGAAACATTTAGACGTATACCGGTAAGAGGTATTGGTACAATACTTCCTTCAGAACAAGCTGTTACTGAATGGGATGGTACGTTATCATGCGATTTTATGATGGTTGATTGGAGTAGGTCAGGTATCCCTGGTGCTATACGTAGAGATTTTACTGCCGTTGCATCGCAGGTTGCAAATGGTAATTCTTCTTTTGAAGATCAACTTATTCTTGACGTTGACGGCGTACAAGTTGATATGTTTAAAAAAGTAAAAGATGTTATTGATGCTGATGGTAAAATAAAACCAAAATTAAAACCCATTGCAACAGTAAAAAGAGCATTAATTGATAGTGATGCAATGGATATAAATGAAGGAAATGTTTCTTCGCGTCGGCAATCTTTTAAATATCTTGACGCTATATTATTTAAACCCTAATAAATATATACTTGCGAGCGACTGTTTCTACTGCCTTTCAATTAATTGGGAGGCAGTATTAGTGAAATTTTATTTATTTTTAGGGAAAATTAATCGTTATGACAGATCAACTTATTAGAAAAGTAGAATTTCCCACGCCAACATTAGTAATTAATATTTTACAAAACGAATATACTTTAAAGTGGCCAGACACAGGACAGTTTATAGATATTGAATTAAAAAAAGTTGCTTACGCAAAACAGCAAAATGATGGCTTAATAGCAAAAGCTTCAGTTGAAAGTATTAATGTATCATTTACAATTGACATGATTGCTACTTTTCATGTTCTTATTCCACAACTTGAAAGAGACATTAATACACCTTCGTTATTTAAATTACCCTTGCAACAAAATGCGCATTTACTAAATATTTATTTGAGAAAGATATATCCCTGGCTTAAACAATTGTATGAAGCTGTAAATGATTCAGTAATTGACACTGAAGATGAAATTAAAGGCGAATAATAGTTTTTATGAATTTGAAACAATTCGTAATAGAATGGAACTTAAAAAATCCACTTGATAGATGGTGGCGCGAAAAACATAAAATTGCTTTTAATTCAAAACAACACCGAGAAATAACTCCAGTTGATATTGTTTTTGAATTTGTTGAAGATAAATTATATAATAAGTCAGTTGAAAGAGAAACAATGAATAAAAAGAAATTGGAAGATTTTGAAAAAGGTAAATGGATTAAAGAACAAGAAATTAATAAAGAACAGGAAAATCAATTATTAGATAAATTAGTTGATAGTTTTAAACTTAGTTAAATGGCAGAACAACAAAAGCGAGTTGATTTTCAAGCTGGTGGTAATTTGCTTGAATATATGCGATATATAAGAGAAGAAGCTAAAAAAATATCAAAGGAAAGTTTAACTTCTGCACAACAACAATCACAATCAGTTAGGGAACAAATTGCTTTAATTAAACAAAGGTTTGAACAGGAACAAAGAGAAAGAAATAAAATTCGTGAAACAATTCTTGCTAATGATAAGTTAGAAATTGATAAGATAAAAAAACAACTTGAAGGTGGTAATTTGTCTGTAGGACAAAGAATGAATCTTCAAAATCAAGTTAATCAAAGACAAGAAGGATATAATCAAACAAAATCAGGATTAGAAACAGAGGATAGAGAATTATATAAATTATTACATGAAATTTTAAGTTCATTAAAAGAAGGACAAGGACAAACAATTACGAGTACTAATGAATTAATGAACGAAGTACTTGATGAAGAACAAAAACGACGTGAACAGGAAAAAAATAAAGAAAATAAACACCCAGACGAAAAAGTAGATAAAACTACAAAAAGCGGATTTAAAGATTTGTTCAATGCTGTAATGAGTGTTCAAAATCTTCAATCTCTTACATCTTCAGCAAGATCGGCATTAAGAACACAAACTGGTTATGATTCAGTTACTTCTACAGCTGAGGTTGGGGGAAAGATTGCTGGTGGCGGTATAGGATTAATATTAGGCAGTATATTAGGTGGACCTATTGGCGCTGGGATTGGTGTTAATATAGGGTCTTGGTTAGGCGGAGAACTTGCTGGTGGAATAACTGAACAAATGAAACGTGCTTTTGATGCACAAGTTCAATTACAGGGAAAAATATTTGAAAATGCCGGAGTAACAGGCGGTTCATTACAAAATGTAAGTATTGGAAATGCTGATCAGTTGCGATCAATGGGTGTAACATATCAAGATTATGTAGGCGGACAAACTGAAATAGCAAAAAGAAGAGGTATGACTGGTGGGATTACTTATTCAGAAGTTATTGGTTTACAGAAAGCATTAGGTGTTCAAACTGAAACTACGTATCAACTAATTGATGTTCAAAGAATGAATGTTGATGCGCATAAAGATACGTTTAATACAATAACTGGATTATTAAAAGCAGGCGAGTCAAAGGGGTTATTCCCCGGTGGCGATAGAACATTTTTTGGACAGTTTTTACAACAATTTGGACAATTTTCTAAAGAACTTGGTAAAGTACAAACAAAAATCGATGATTCATTAGTTGCAGGACTTCTTCTTAACTTTAATAAAGTTGGTGGTCAATGGCAATTGCGTGATCCTCGTTCAATGACTAACATAACATCATTAAACGAATCTATTGCTAATCCAAACGACGATATTGCTAAAGTAATTAACTTTAGAATATTAAGAAAAGCTATGCCGGGCGCAACATTAGATCAGTTAAATGAAGAAGAAACTAAAGGTGTGTTTAGTAAATACTTATTAAAAGGTATAATGCAAGAATATGCTCATGCACCACAAGGAACTGTTTTAACTGCATTACGTAATAGATTTGGCGGTCAATTATCATTTGATGCTATAAGAGAATTATATAGAAATAGAAATCAAATAGCTTATGGAAACGCAGATATTGATCAGATATTAAAATCAGGCGGAATGTCAAGAGGCGATGTTATAGGAAGAGCCGGTGAATTAACTACTGATCCAGAAAAACAAATGGCGTTTATTCAAAATTCATTTGCAACAGGTGCAAAAGAAGGCGTAAAAGCAGCAATATCAGCAATAACAGAAGCGATTGAAAATGTATTTAATAGAAGTGTAATAAAAATTGTTATTGATAAACAAGGTAATGTTGTTGTTGAAAATGCAGTTACTGCTCCACTTCCATTAAAAAATAATACGTGGACACCAAAAGATCAAAGAACGTTTGATGTGACTAATGGCGTATATACTGCACCTTCTGGTATAATGTATCCACGCGTAAGAGATTAATATGCCGAAAGAAAGAATATATAGATTTGTAAATAACAGCAGATTAATTCAATCTGTCGATGCTTTTTTGCAGTTTCAGAGATCGCCTGTTTTTGGAATTATTAAATCAGCAAAAGAATTTTTAAACGAAAAAGATGAATCAGGTAAAACAAATTTTCAACGCATACAGGATTTTATAGTTGATTCTGATGTTCAAAATAAAAACTTCCAATTATTTGATAAAGGTAAATACGGTGAAATATTTTTGCCTTATGCAGTAGAATTAGTTGCAACGAAAAGTAAAATACAAATATTAAATTATGCTTTTCAAGGAATTAATTTAGTTAGACAACCCGAGGCATGGTTTAAAGCTGATAAACTTGTTGAACTTGAAAATAATAAAGAGTATATTCGATCTGCTGCTATTATAAAGAATGATAAACTTGAAGGAAAATTGGTTCAACAAATGTCGCAGGTATCAGTTTGGATATGGAGTAGAGCGTTGAATAAAGTTACAAAATTAGTAGATGTTTCACCTTATCTTTATTCGTGTACAATATCTAATACTTTGAATGGGGGTAATTTTCAAATGAAACTTGCACCAGTTACTTATTCAACAATAAATAACGAAATACAAGTAGATAAAGATTCAGTAATTAATTTTTTTGACAGTTCGTTAGTAAGAACGTCGTTGATAAGTATTAATAATGAAAATAAATTTCAAAGAAGTAAGTTTTTATTTAAGGATTTGTTTCAACAAAACGATCTTGTTTTTATAAAATATGAAAGATTAGAATTAGAAAAGAAAAGAAAACAAGGTTTTGAAAATATGCTTATTGATTCGTCAGAATTACCGGGTGAAGTATATGATATGATTGGATTAGTTGATACAAGTTCAGAAACTTCTTCTGCTGAAGATGGCGCAGTATCAATTGATATTCAGGGAAGAGATTTAATGAAAATGTTTATTGACGATGGAACGTATTTTTTTCCGTATGAAGTTTCAAAAGGCAGCGAGTATATTGCTGGTGGTGGAAAAGAAAATGTGTTATCAAATAGAATGTTCGGTGGATTATTACCACTTTATAGACAAGAACTATCAATTGTTGATATATTTCAGTTCGTGATATATCAGCTGTCAAATATACTTATTTGCCCTGATAAATTATTATCGTATTATAAAGATTCTGGTATTGATAAATTTTCATTTTCATTACCTCAGCAAGAAGATATTGATTCAGAAATTGCAAGAAATTATAAAGAAAAGATATTAAACAAAGGTATATGGAAATTATTTAATATTGTAACTGATGAAAATATAGATCAAAGATTAGTAGTTGATTCATCACTTTCTACTGCTACAGGCAGTTTACTTAATTTTTTGCAAGCAGTATGTCAAAAAGAATTTGTGCAATTTTATTCTGATACTTATGGCGATTCATATTATTTTATATTAAGAAAACCCCCATTTGATAGAAAAGCATATGAGTCTTTGTTAAATGGATTAGTTAAAACTAAAAATGAATTAAGAGGCGATAGTACTAATAAAATACAAACAAATTATGAACTAAAATCAAGTTTAATAATTGATATTGATTCATCGATAGTATTATCAGATCAAATAACCGATGAAACTGAATGTTACTCTTGGTATCATCTTACGCCAAGACAAAATATATTAGGCGCAGCGTATAATCGCGTTTTTATACCGCCTATATATTTTCCTGAATATGCAGAAATTTGGGGTTCAAAATCATATGAAGTTCAACATAATTATGTTCCATTTAGTACAAAAATAACTTCTGATTCTGGTTTAATTCTTAATGCACTTGAAGGACAAAGTTTACTTGATTTAAAATTTCTTATTGAAACTACTTGCTATTTACCTTTTACAAGAAAAGGTCGTATAACAATTATAGGTGATAGACGTATAAAGGTTGGTAATTTTATAAGATATTTATTAACTGGTGAAATATTTTATGTTGAAGCAGTTACTCAAGGAATAACTATTAGTGATGATAAAATGACAAGAACAACAACGCTTGTTGTGAGTAGAGGTATGGTTGAAAAACATATAATTGATAGTAAATATTCGTATTTTAAAATTATAAATTTAAGTAGTGATGTTAAGTTTATAAAAAGAAAAGTACCAATAATAAGAACTGAAACTGTTGTTGTTAATCAAGCAGAAATAGATGAGTTTTATAAAAAAGAAAATGTTAAAAGTAGTACTTCAGCTTCAAGTTTTAATTATCCCAGTCCTTTTCCATTTTTAAATCCCTTTATAGTTCGTCCGCTTCCACTTCAAGAAGCTTTAACAGTAGGTGCTGACAGAGCATCGCAAACTGTTAATGCTATGATTCATAAGTGGGAAGGAAAAAGTCCGGGTCAACCTTGGACAACACCTTATAAAGATGGTGTTACAAAAAAAGGCGTTCAATTATATACAACTGGGTGGGGACATCAGGTTCAACCAACTGAACAGTATTTAATAACAAAAACAATAACAGTACAAGAGGCTGATGTGTTATTGTCACAAGATTTAGTTACATTTTCAAAAATTGTTTCAAAGCAAGCAAAATTATTAGGGTTGAATTTATCACAAAATCAATTTGATGCTCTTGTAGATTTTGTATACGGAACTGGAAATTTATCAACATATAGATCATTTACTTTAGCAATTAAGAAATTTTTATCTGGTGAAATTACTGAGAATACATTAATTTCAAAATGGGCAAGTACTTCTATTACACAAATGGGGAATCCAACACCATTAAAGGGATTAATTAATAGAAGAAAAGAAGAGGTTGCGTTGTTTTTAGGTAAAAATATTGATTATATTCAAACAGCATATTCAACAAATGGTATTCCTGAACCCATATATTCAACAAAAGAAGTTAATGCGGGATTTACAGAAATTTCAGAAATTGATAGAGATGATTTTAATAAAAATTTTGTTGTTAATAAAGAAGTATTTAATTTCTTTTTATTACGAAAACAATTTTTAAAAACGGACGAAAAAACAACTATTGATACTTCAGCATTATGATTGAATTAAATTCACAAGAAAAATGGATGACAGGCATATCGTATATAACTGTACCAAAAACAGCAGATCGTACTGAGTTTATTCATGATTGTTATATGACAGGAACTGTTAGTATTACGAGTGAAGCAGGAGGTATAATAAATAAAGTACCAGTATCAAAAGGATGCATGCAACTTATAGAATTTCCAGAAGAAGGTGAAACTTTTGGTTCACAAGTTGTTTATGTACTTGATAGAATACATAACAAACAAATAGTAATTGATGTTTTACAAAATGAAGATGAAAATAGTAATAATGAAGAAAATGAATATGTTATAAAAAGAAAATTCGGTGACAGTGTATGTGAAATTAGATTAAATCCAGTTCATGAATCTATTTCAATTACTACATCAGGTGATAGTCCCGATATTTTAATAAACAATTCAAAGGGTTCTATTGAAACTGTATCAAATATAAAAAAAGACACTGCTGTTGTTTCTAACGAAAAATACGAAGTTGTTAAACAAATTATAGTAGGTAATAGTAATAAATATTCAAGAATTATTCAAACAGATACTAATATTCTTGTCGAAATTGATAAATTTGTATTAAGCAAAGAGGAACAAGCGTTTGTTTTAGGTAATGTTTTAAAAGAGTTTTTTGATAAGGTGTTGGATACTATAGCAAATTCTACTGTTAGTACTGCAATAGGGGTTCAATCTTTAATTAATAAATTGGATATTTTAAAGTTAAAAGAAGAAACTAAAAAGTTTTTGTCAGAGAATTTCTTTATGAAAAACAATGAAAATGTTAGTTAAAGGCGAATTATCAGCAGAAATATTTAATTTCATAATTGAGTTAAATAGAAAAGAACAAAAAGACGTTAAACTTGCAATACAGCAGTTTTCTGATAGTTTAGAAGATAAAATGTATACAGCAATTAAAAAAATTGAAATTACAATACCGCCCGGTACAATAATTGTTACTGGCGGTAATTCGGGTGGTCCAGTTTCGTGTTCTAATATTGCACCAATAGTACTTAATATTATTTCTTAAAATGGGATTACAAGACACAGCAAATAGATTAAATGATCAACTGAGAACAGTTGGTAAAGTTACTTTAAACGCAAACTATCCAGAAGAATTTGAATTATATTTATTTGCATTTGAGTTATTAGACGGTGAAGGAAAAACCATGCGTTATTTTATTTTTCCAGTAAATCCTTCTTCATTTAAACAAATAGATAGACCTGTTGAAAAT
>Ga0315286_10002892_pt1 | contig 16108 bp, 13 predicted proteins | sample YL17G10_0_MG_FD_205038 | JGI IMG/M metagenome (GOLD analysis project Ga0315286, IMG submission 205038) | Sediment microbial communities from Yellowstone Lake, YNP, Wyoming, USA - YL17G10_0 | ecosystem: Environmental > Aquatic > Freshwater > Lake > Sediment | place: USA: Wyoming | collected...
GACACATTCGGGGCCGGCACCTACAGCGCGCGCGTGTTGCGCTCCGTCGAAACGGTGTTCACCGGCCAGGTGCCAACCAGAGCGATTGGGACCGGTGAGTGCACCGAGATCTCGACGGGCGCACCCATGCCGGCCGGCGCCGACGGCGTCGTGATGGTGGAAGACACCGAGAAGGACGCAGACGGCACGGTGAGGATCTTCGGCCCGGTCTATCCGGGCCAGAACGTGACGCGGCAAGGGGCCGACATCACCTCCGGTCAGATGGTGTTCAACCCGGGCGATGTCCTCAATCCAAGTCGCATCGGCGCCCTGGCCGCGCTCGGCGTGCTCGACGTCGAGGTCTACGCCCAGCCCCGCGTCGCGATCCTCTCCACTGGCAACGAGGTCGTCGATCCCGGGCAGCCGCTCAAACCAGGGCACATCTACGACATCAACAAGTTCACGCTCGGCGCCGTGCTTCGCCAGCATGGCTCGCTGCCGGTGCCGCAACCCACCCCGTCCGATTCGATTGCCGACCTGACGCGCGCGCTCGACGTGAGCCTTGTCGAAGACGTCGTGCTCTTCTCCGGCGGGAGTTCAGTCGGCGAACGCGATCTCATCCTCGATGTCGTCGAGCAGATGGGCGAGGTGATATTCCACGGCATCGCGGTCAAGCCCGGAAAACCCACGCTGTTTGGCGTGATCCGCGGAAAGCCGGTGTTTGGCATGCCGGGCTATCCCACCTCCTGCCTCTCGAATGCCTACATGCTGCTGGTGGCACCGCTTCGCGTGATGGCGCACTTGCCAGCATGGACGCCGCGCACAATCCAGTTGCCGGTCGGCCAGCGCATCGTCTCCACGACGGGGCGACACCAGTTCTACACGGTGAAGATTGTCGACGGGCAGGCCATGCCCGCCTTCAAGGCGTCGGGCGACATCACGAGCATGTCGCACGCCGATGGCTACATCGAGATTCCCCCGCAGATTGACATCGTCGAGAAGGGCCAGATGGTCGAAGTCAAACTGTTCTGAGCGCTGTCGCCTGATGTGGCGGACGGCGTGGGAACCCTGGGGCCTCGTGTCAGAGCTGCGGAGACGGCCGTGGGGCGCGCGGCACAAGTCAGGTCGGAGGGGACATGGACAGCACAACGCTCACGATCGGCGATCGCGCCCCGCTCTTTACGCTGCCCAATCAGAAGGGCCAGCCTCGCGCGCTCAGCGAGTACCTCGCCAGGGGCCCGGTGCTGCTGGGCTTTCACCGGGGCACGTGGTGACCGAACTGCCGTCGCCGGTTCGGCGACCTGGCCCTGCACTCAGCTGAGTACGCTGCGCTTGGCGTGAGCGTCGTCGCCATCGTGGCGCAGCCGTCCGAGAAGGTGAAACGCTACGTCGAGGACACGGGGCTGCCGTTCGACATCCTCGTCGACGAGCGCAGGGAGACCATCAAGGCGTACGGCGTCTGGCACAGCGTCGGCTTCGACGCGTGGAACATCAGTCGCCCTGCTCTCTTCCTCATCGACAGCGATGGTGTGATCCGCTACGTCTTCGTGGCGAACTCTCAGACCGAGTTCCCGGAGCACGGGGTCATTTTGAAGGAGATTGGGAAGATCGGGACGAGGAGTATTCGGTAGTCGGTAGAAGTTAGACAGGTACATGCCGTACGGGCGGGCCCCCTTGGCACGCCGCAGCCGCAGGCGAAGGCGGCCGTGCCCGCCTTGACACCGGGGCAACCACGGGGGGTTGCCCCTACGGAAAGAAGGTCGTGTCCGCGCCCGGCAACACGCCCCGTTACCGCGAATACCGCTTCGCGACCTCGCTCCAGTTCACCACGCTCCACCACGCATCCACGTAGTCGGCGCGACGGTTCTGGTACTTCAGATAGTACGCGTGCTCCCAGACGTCGAGCAGAAGGATGGGCGAGTCTGGCTTCTCCTGCGCGTTGACGGGAATCAGAACTGGCAGGATACTAGGCCCGGCCGCAGAGGTCCCGTCAACTTCTGACAGCGGGTTCCATGACTCGTTCTGGCGCCCGGGAAAAGGGGCCGCGTACGCAGGTTTTGAAACCGTCCGCAGTTATGGCACTAGCTCCAGGCACCAGACTTGGCACATACGAGGTCATCCGCGCGCTCGGAGCCGGCGGACCCGCCTTCGTTCGCGGTCGCGTCGGCGTGCCCGAACCACGGCGAGGTCTCGCCGAAGCCAAGGAGATGACTCGATGAAGCTCGGGGAGACCCTCGGCCCGTATCGAGTCATACAGAAGCTTGGCGAAGGCGGAATGGGAGAGGTGTACCTCGCGCGCGACACCAAACTGGGGCGCGAGGTGGCACTGAAGGTCCTGCCGGCCGAGGTGGCCGGCGATCCTGACCGGCTGGCGCGGTTCCAGCGTGAAGCCAGGACGGTCGCTGCGCTCAATCACCCCAACATCGTCACGCTTCATGCCGTGGAGGAGGCGCACGGTGTGCCGTATCTGGTCATGGAGCGCATCGCCGGCCGCCCGCTCGGCGACGTGATCCCTCCCGGCGGGCTCCCGGTTGCGCGAATGCTCGAATTCGGTGTGGCGATCGCCTCCGCACTCGCAGCGGCGCACGACAAGGGCATCGTCCATCGCGACCTGAAGCCAGCCAACGTCATGGTGACCGACGAGGGCCTGGTGAAGGTGCTCGACTTCGGGCTCGCCAAGACGCACGTCGCCGCCACATCAGACGGTGAGACTGCGGCGCCAACTGCGACCGCGACGCAGGCGGGCATTGCCGGCACCATTCCGTACATGGCGCCAGAACAACTCCGGGGCGAGCGCGTGGACGCCAGGACGGACATCTTCGCGTTCGGCACGCTCCTGTACGAGATGGCTGCAGGCCGGCGGCCGTTCCGTGGGGATTCGCCCGTGGACACCATGACGGCGATCCTCCAGGGAGAACCTCGCCCCATCGAGGACGTGCGGCAGGACCTCCCGCCGCGCCTGACACGGATCGTGAAGCGGTGCCTCGAGAAGGATCCCCGCCATCGTGTGCAGTCCGCCATCGATCTGCGTCATGAACTGCAGGATCTGGCCGACGAACTACGGAGCGGGGAGGCACTATCGATCCCGGCAGGAGTTACGCAGGTACCGCCGACGAGCGCCGCGGCCGCGGTGAAGGGGCCCGGGCGCCGGTTGAAGTTCCGGACAATCGCGGGGATCGCGGCTACAGCGATCGTGGTGGTGGTGGTGGTCGGCACCACGCTGGTCATCAAGCTCTCGAAACCTGGCGGATCGACCGCGGGGTCCGGGCAACGCATCGCGTCACTGGCTGTCCTGCCATTCGACAACATGACGCACGACGCCTCGCAGGACTTCTTCGTGGAGGGCATACACGAAGCGATCATCACCGACCTCGCCAAGCTCGGGAGCGTCCGCGTGACGTCGCGTAACTCTGTCCTGCGCTACAAGGGCCCCAATCTGAAGCTGAAGGAGGTGGCGCACGAACTCGGCGTCGACGCGCTGATAGAAGGTTCCGTCTTGCGCACGGGCACCCAGGTCCGCATTACCGCGCAGTTGATCCTTGGCAAAACGGACGATCATGTCTGGGCACAGAGCTATGACCGGGACGTCAAGGACGTCCTCAGGCTGCTCAGCGAGGTTTCGCGGGCAATTGCCGGCGAAGTGGACGCCAAACTCGAGCAGAGCCTCGCGTCCGCATCGCCTCAGCGCGCATCGCCCGTAGGAGCATCGCCAGCGCCCACCTCGTCGGTCGACACGGGAGGGATTCCGCAGGTTCTGCCCGAAGCCTACGAAGCCTACTTGCGCGGACGTCATGCAATCGGACAGGCGGTTTCGGCGACGTCAGCGAATGTGGCCCTCGGGCACTTCGAGCGGGCAGCGGCACTCGACCCCGGATTCGCGGGGGCCTGGAGCGGGATCGCCATGGCCAGTCTGGTGCGCGAGTTTCTTGGGGGCTCCGAAGTTTCCGCCACGATCGCGGTCGCGGCCGAACAGAGTGCGACGAAGGCTCTGGCACTCGACGCCCGAGACGGAGACGCCCACGCGGTCCTTGGGGCTCTCAAGTTATACCGGGATTGGGACTTCGAAGCCGCTCGGCCCATGCTCGAACGAGCCGTGACCCTCAGCCCGCACGATTCAATGCTGCGGCACGTCTACGGCGACTACTTTCTGGTGACCGGGCGGTTCGACGAAAGCCTGGAGCAGGTGAAACTCGGAAGGGACTTCGACCCGACGTCGCCCCTTCCCGCGGTGGTCGTGATCTTCCACACGGTGGCGACGCGGAGATTTGACGACGTCATCGCAGAAGGACGCCGTGCGATGGAGATCTTCCCGACAATCCGCCGCTTTGTTCAAGGCATGGTGGCCGACGCACTCTGGCGCCAGCGCAAGTTCGACGAAGCCATGCCCGGGCTCAAGGCGTCGTTCGGCCCCGACGCCGAAGCCTGGCAGGTCTTCGAAACCGCCTACAAGCGTGGCGGCCCGGCTGCGGCGAATTCGGCGATTGGTGACTACCTCGCCGCCCGAGCGACGGGCATCCAGAACGCTCTCAATATCGCGGGCAAATACGCTGAAGCCGGTGACGCGAACAAGGCAATGCCCTGGCTCGAAAAGGCATTCGCGGCACGACTGCCGCAGTTGCTGCACGTTCCCGCCAACCCCGCCTACGATCCGATACGCGACGACCCGCGCTTCAAGGACCTGCTCCGGCGCATCGGGATCGCGCCGACACGCCGCTAGACGCAGAACGGTGGCGCGGCTCTCAGCGTGGACCGCTGGAGTCGACGCCGCAGGAGATTCCAATGTCCTTCCGACGTGTTGTGATCCTGTCCGCCGCGATCCTCATGCTGTCCGCGGTTGTGGTGCCGGGTGCCGCAGAGGCGCCGCAGACCGCCGGCGTCCAGCAGGGCACGCAGACGAAGCCGGCCCCGAAACCGAAGAAACCGCCATCGGCCAAACTGGCCCAGCCGTGGCCCGACGCGGGGAAACTGACCGAGCTGCGCCGGGAGGCCGAGGCGCGGCGCCTGTTCCAGCAGTCGGACCCTCTGGTCTTCACCCTCGTCGCCGACTTCAAGGCTGTCAACCGCGACCGCGATCCGGCCAGCACCAAGACGTTTCCCGCCGTGCTCACGACGACCGGCCAGGCGGGCGCGTCCTCGCCGTTGAACGTCACGCTGCGCACGCGCGGCAACCTCCGCCTCAACCCGCGCACCTGCGGTTTCGCCCCGCTTGGCGTCAACTTCGTCAAGAAGGATGTGGCCGGGACCGCTTTCGACGGGCAGAACAAGCTGAAACTCGTGACGCACTGCCAGAATGACGATCGGGCCGACCAGCGAGTGCTGCGCGAGTACCTGGTCTACCGGCTGCACAACCTGGTGACGCCACATTCGTTCCGCGCACGGCTCGCCCGGGCGACGTACGTGGACGCCGCGAGCGGCAAGACCGTCGCCACGCGCAACGCGATCTTCATCGAGGACGAAGACGACGTCGCACGCCGGATGGAAGGGCGCGCGGTGTCGCTTCCCCGCATGGTGTTCAGCGACTTCGAGCCGGAGTCGCTCACGCAGATGATGCTGTTCCAGTACCTGATCGGGAACACCGACTTCTCGATCTTCGCGCTGCACAACGTTGCCATGGTGACGACGCCGGCCAAGGTGTTCTATCCCATCATCTGGGACTTCGATGTCAGCGGACTGGTTGATCCGCCGTACGGAATTCCCCAGCCGGTTCTCGGAATTGCCTCGATTCGCGAACGGCTGTATCGCGGGCCGTGCCGCACGCTGGAGGAGTTCGAGCCGTCGCTCGCCGTCTTCCGCGCGAAACAGCCCGAGGCCATGGCGCTCGTCGACTCCATTCCGGGTTTCGACCAGCGGGATCGCCGCGAGGTCTCGGAGTTCCTGGGGCAGTTCTTTGCGCTGCTCGGCCGCAAGAACGCGCTGAAGGGAGAACTGGTCGACAAGTGCCGGAAGCAGCCGACGATGTGAAGACGGGCTGCTGCCTTCTTGCGGTTGCATGCGCGTTGCGGCTTCGGTATCGGCTAGAATGCCCGCTCAGGCCCAGTGAGCCCCTCACGTTGACGGCCTCGGAGGCGCACCGGGTGTGACGGTTCGATATTGATGTCTGTTACCCACGCTCCCAGGCGATCGTCGCCCCGACGGCACTTCTCCGATCTGGTCAGTGCCCACGAAGAGAAGCGCGGTCTTCTCATTGCCTTCGAAGGGCCGGCTGGTGCGGGTACGAGTACTCAGCGCCGGCTTTTTAAGATCTGGCTGGAGCAGCGGGGCCACGACGTCGTGAGCTCCAAGTGGATTTCGTCGCGGGCGATCAGACCGCTGATGAAGACGCGCGCGCGGATCCACAGCCTCACCGCCGAGGAACTGTGCCTGCTGCAAGCCGCCGACTTCCGGCATCGCCTGGAAACACAGATCCTGCCGGCCCTCTGGCAGGGAAAGACCGTGGTGGCCGATCGGTTTCTATTTACGTCGCTGGCGCGCGCCCAGGCCCGCGGCCTCGATCTGGACTGGCTGCTGTTCGCGCACGCGCCGCTGTTCTGGCCTGATCTGGTCTTCTATTTCGCCGTGTCGCCGAAGACCTCGACGACGCGTGTCGCGGCGGCGCACGCACCCAGGTTCTACGACGCCGGGCAGGACGTCACGAACATCGCCGATCCGATTGCCAGCCACACGCGCTTTGTCGGCCGCATGATCAAGGAATACCAGGCGCTGTCGCTCATCTTCCAGTTCGTGACCATCGACGGCGAACAGCCCATCTACGAACAACACCGGGGCATGCGCCGTCTCTTCGAGCAGGCGCCACGCCAGGCGTGGAGTGAACGGAACATGGAGGCCGTCGTCGAGTGGCTGACCTGGAGCCCTGCCGCAACGGAGGTGCGCCGTGGCGCGTCGGGCCGGCGCTAGGGGTCGCCTGATCGCGGTCGAAGGGACGCGCGGGCGCGACGTCCAGCAGGCGGCGGCGGAGTTGTGGCAGCATCTTTGCGCCCGAAAAGCCCAAGGCGGAGTCAGCAGGTGGGACGCCTCCGGGATCTTCGGCGAGTTGCGCCTGGCGAAGCGAAAACACCTGTCGTTGTCCCCGCGGACCCTCGTGCTCCTGTACGCCGCGGATCTCGTGTTTCGGCTGCGTTGGGAGATCCGCCCGGCGCTCGAACAGGGCCAGGTCATTGTCGCGGCGCCCTACGTCGAAACCGGCGTGGCGTTTGGTGTGGCGAGCGGTCTGCCGCGGTCGTGGCTGACCACGCTGTTCGGCTTCGCGCCGCCACCCGATGATTGCTACCGGATCAAGGAGGGGCGGAACGCGTCAAGCGGGAAGGAAAAACGGCTGGACGGCTTTGGCGAGTTCTGCCTGGCCATTCTCGCCGTCGGTCGCGCCCCGGCCGACTGTGCCCAGCTTCTTCACAACATGGTGTCCCACCTGGAGGGGTTGGAGGGCGAGAATCGATGTCGTCGCCTGACCAGGCGGGTGATCTCCGCGCAACGGCCCTGACACCCGGCCGACCACCCATTGCCAACACGCCGGGAATGGCGCGCGGTGGCCTCATGGGGTCGCGCGGGTCCGCGAACCAGTCGCGCGTGCGCGGCTCCGGCTGCCGGTTTGCCCGAACAACGCATTCAACCGTGCGACGCAGTTGGAATCGTTGACGATGATCGCCACCTCGCGCCTGAAATCCAGACTGAGGGCAGAGAGCGACAAGCTGCCGATCACGGCGGTTGAGCCGTCGACGATGAGCAGTTTGCCGTGTGGTGTCAGGCCGCTGAGGCCGCCGCGGCTAAGCACGGACACCGACACGCCTTCTGCCGCCTTGGTCTTGAGAAGCGCCACGACGCCCGGGTCGGTCACCTTGGGATCGACGATGCAGATGCTGCGCCGGGCTCCCTGGATCAGGGCCGTGAACTGCCGCCGTGCGCCGTCGGGGCCGATGATGAGGCGCCGACTCAACCCGGGGGGCAGCGGCGCCGATGGCGGTCCGCAGTCCACGGCGAACAACCTGGTCAGCCCGGAGACCACGCCCGGGTCGTGGGTGGTCACCACGAAATCGACCGTGCTGGTAAAGCACTTTCGCGTGAGGTTCAGCGACGCGACCAGGGCAGGCCCCTTGTCAGCGACGATGTACTTCGCGTGGTACTTGACGACGGGATCGGGGTAGCGGTGGAGCGTTGCCCCCATGTCTTCGAGCAGCACCCACAGCCGCTGCAGCCGCTCCTGCCAGCCCTTGGCGCGTCCCGTAATCAGCACCTCGACGCGTACATTTCTGCGCAACGCGTCTGCCAGGGCATCGAGCACCTCGAGCACGTCGCAGCGGAATACGGACAGGATCAGCCGAGTCCGTGCGCCGCCGATGACGCGCAGCACGGCATCGCGCCGTTCGTCCGGCGCCACGACGACTTCGTCGCCTGGCCGACCAACGCCGCGCTGGCTGGTCCGGTGTGTGGCGGGCATCAGGTCACTCGCTCTTCCTGGGCAGTTCCCACGACACCGACTTGACGTGGGCCTTGCCGTCCGCCATCAACTGCTCGCTCAGAGTCTCGAGCGATTGATCGGCGTCCAGCAGCGTGTAGTAGCGCACGGATAGTTCCTTCCCCTGCGACACTTCGCGCGGCTCGAAGATGACGTGGTTGCGCGCGAACACGCTCTGCACATGGGCCGTCGGGAACTCCCGGCCGTCGGCTTCCACGTCCGCCATCATCGCGCGCGGCCGGCGCGAGCCGACGCGGTCGAGCACGACGAGGAGCAGGCACAAGAACAGCGTCCCGAGCGCCGCCACACCGATCTCGCCCACACCCGCCGCCATGCCGAGGCCCATCAGCAGAAACAGGATGGTGATGTCCTTCGGGTCTTCGACCGGGGTCCTGAACCGGATGATACTCGCGGCTCCTGCAATGCCGAACGCGCGCGCCAACGAGCCAGCGATGACGATCATCATCATCGCGCCCGACACACACAGCAGCACCTGCGCCTGTTCCATCGAGTGCGTCTGCGGACGCTCGCGGCGGTAGCGGCGGTGAACGGCCGTCACCGTGACCCCGATCATCGCCGACAACACCAGTTTGCCGAATTCGACAAACGGCTGCCAGGGAGGGGTGGCCGCCGGCACGGCGTCAACGCTGGGTAACAATTGGCGCACCGCGTCCGGCATGGGCAGCGTCGTCCAGACGCCGCTCAGGGCCAGGATGGCGACAAGCAGCGTGGCCCCGGCGATCACGGCGATGTTTCGCCACGGCCAGCGTTTCACCAGCGCGGAGTCGAGACGATCGAAGATGGTGAAGACGGAGTCGAGACGCGCCAACTGGAGGACCGCCAGGACCCTGGGGGACGGCGCAACCAGCTTGAAGCTTCCACCAAGCCGCTGGGCGGTGGTGAGACCGCGGACCAGCGCCCGGACGCCCGCGCTGTCAATTCGCGTGACGCCGCGCAGATCAGTCACCAGGCGGCGATAGCCGGCCTGGAAGAGGTCCTGGAGGCGCCGCTCGAACTCTTCGGCAGGACCGCCCGCGACCAACTGTTCGCGCGGGGAGAGTACGAGGTCGTCGCCAGTCGCCTTTGTCGGGACTGCCATCTCCTGCTCCCATCTCCTCTTGGTTTCTGATGCTCTCTGCGGAGATGCTCCGCACGCTCAGGCGCATCCGGCCGACGATAACTGGCCGAAAGCTAGCATAGAGGCCGAGTGGATGGCAATTGGTCGCACAGGGGTCGGGACTCACCCGCGACGCTTCGCCTCAATCTGGCTCAGGCCTCGCACGGCGCGACTGTTCGGTTTCGACTATCATTTCGAGATACGGAGAGGTCTCCCACCATCATGCCAATCAAACGCCGTTCTTCTTCAGACCCGCTGCAGGCCATTCCCGGCGTCGGGCCGAGCGTCGCGAAGGATCTCCGCGCGCTGGGCTTTCGCGACCCGACTGATCTGCGCGGTGGTGATCCCGAGCGCTTGTACGACCGCATCAACCGGATCCGCGGCGTGAAACAGGATCGCTGCCTGCTGTACGTCTTCCGGTGTGCGGTGTATTTCGCGAGCACGAGCCGACACCAGCCGGAGATGCTCAAGTGGTGGAACTGGTCGGACGCGGCCCAGACGCGGTCTGGAAGGGTCGGGACGAACTATCGACGCAGTCTCTGGAACAGTCCGAAATCGTAGTCGGGCGAGGGTGATTAGAGTCTTGCAATGTTGGGAAGACCATGTCGATCATTCGTCCCGACCCCTATGACGTTGTAGAGGGTGTCCCGCTCGACCGGGTCGCGGCCGGCGGCGCGGATAACGGCCTGGATCTGTAGCGGGGTCATGCCATCGGGCGTGGTGGCGCCGGCCATCTTGTAGATCTTTTCTTCCTGCACGGTGCCATCCATATCGTCCACGCCAAACCAGAGCGATGTCTGCGCCACCTCGACACCGGTCGCGACCCAGAAGGCCTTGATGTGCGGCACGTTGTCGAGCATGAGTCGGCCGACGGCGTGCACGCGCAGCGTGTCGGAGGCTGACGGCGCCGGCAGCTTGTGCATCTGGTTGTTGTCAGGATGAAACGCGAGCGGGATAAACGCCTGGACCCCGCCCGTCTCTGCCTGCAGCGCCCGGATGCGCAGCATGTGGTCGACGCGCTCCTCGATGGTCTCGATGTGTCCGTAGAGCATCGTGATGTTCGATCGCATGCCCAGTTGATGGGCCAGCCTGTGAATGGCCAGAAACCGGTCGGCGTCGCACTTGTCGGCGCAGATCTTCTTCCGCACGCGATCAGCGAACACCTCGGCCCCGCCGCCTGGCAACGAATCGAGTCCCGCCGCCGCGAGTTCCCGAAGGACGCGCTCGTCGGTCATCGAGAAGAGGTCAGCGAAGAAGGCAATCTCCACGGCCGTAAAGCACTTCAGGTGCACGTCGGGCCGGATGCGCTTGAGTCCGCGCAGCAGCTCGACGTAGTAGCCGAACGGCAGATCCGGGTGCAGGCCGTTAACCACGTGCACCTCGGTGATCGCCTCGTTGGCGTGTCGGCGGAGTTTCTCCCACACCTGCTCGAGCGAAAGCGTGTAGGCATCCTTGTCACCCGGCATCAAGCGCGCGAATGAGCAGAACAGGCAGTTGGCGACACAGACGTTGGTGGCTTCGAGCTTGATGTTGTGGTTGTAGTAGGTGGTGTTGCCGTGCCGCTTCTCGCGCTCGCGATTGGCAAGCCAGCCAGGGGCGAAGATATCCTCGCACTCGAACAGTCGCACCCCGTCCTGCAGGCTGAGCGACTGCCCGGCATCCAGCTTGTCCTTGATGTCCACCAGGCCCGCGCGTGCAACTCTCTTGTCGCCGAACATGCTGCCCGATTTTGCCATGCTATACTTGCGCCTGACAAATCGTGCTCCGGTCGAGCGACCAGGGAAGTTGGGTGTAACACCCACACGGTCCCGCCACTGTAAGCGGGGAGCGCGCGCATCAGCGGCAGCCTGACATCAGGCTGCCCGTCACGGCGCCATCGGGCGCGGGAAGACGTGATGCGAGCGCGACGATCCGCAAGTCAGGAAACCTGGCGATTCGACCTGTGATGTAACTCCTCCGCGGCCTCCCGCCTATCGGGATGGCTGGTGGAACCGTTCGGTGCGAGGTCACACCGACAGGAGATGAGATGATCCGCCAGTGTTCTTCCCTGATCGTTGTTGCTGCGCTCTGCGTATGGTCGGCGGTCGCCGTCGCCGCTTTCTCGAACCCGCAAGTCGTCAAAGGCCACGTGCTGGATCCGGCGGGCCGTCCAGCGGCCCATGTCACCGTTCTGATCCGATCGGCTGCCGGACATGTGCGCCAGACGGAGACTGACGCCGACGGCGTATTCGCGTTCACGGACGTGGCGCCTGGCGAGTACGACGTCCTGGCGCCGGTCGACGGGTTCCGCACGAATCCCATGAAGGTTGCCGTTGGGGACCACACACCCCCAGACGTCCAGGTCACGCTGCTCCTGTCTGGCGTCACCGAAACGGTGGTGATCTCTGCGAGTTACGTCGACACGCCACTCTCCGAGGTCCCCGGAAGCGTGACCACGCTCACGGGCACCGACCTCGCATCACGGCAGTTGACGACGGTGGCGCAGGCTCTTCGCATGGTTCCGGGCTTCTCGGTCGCGCCGACAGGCGGCGCGGGCAGTCTCACATCGCTCTTCCCGCGCGGCGGCGACTCGGACTACACGCTGGTTCTGCTCGATGGCGTCCGCCTGAACAGCATGGGCGGTGGATTTGATTTCGGCCACCTCGAGACGACGGGGCTCGAACAACTGGAAGTGGTGCGCGGTCCGCAAAGCGCGATCTTTGGCGCGGATGCGATTGGCGGCGTGATTCAGCTTCGCTCCAGGATTGGCGGCAGGCCGGCCGCGTCCGGCGCGCTCGAAGTTGGCGGGTACGGCACCAATCGGCTCACGCTTGGCAGCACGGGCTCGCATGGACTCTTCAGTTGGGGCGCGCATGTCGATCGATCCTCGAGCGATGGCTGGACGGGGGTGGCGCCCGGCACGACCGATCGCGTCACGAACGACAATGATGCGGCCACGACGGTGGCAGTGGCGACAGGCTGGAAGCTGTCGAATCGCTCGACATTGCGCGTTGATGGCCGATTCGGCTCCGACGACCGCGGTTACCCTGGCCCGTTCGGCTCGAACCCGATTGGGGCGTTTGCCGGCATCGACCGCGTCTCACGAGGCCGCAACCATACCGGCCTAGGCTCGATCGCGTTTACGCACGCATGGGGGCCGCAGAGCGCGCTCAGGGTTCAGGCCACGTATGCGGACATGCCCTCCGCCTTCACGAGCGCATGGGGCGACTCGTCTTCTCGCACACGCCGGCTCACCACGCACGCGCAGGTGGACCATGCGTTCTCCTCACAGGTGGCCACGTCGGCCGGCGTTGATCTGACTGGCGAGCGTGGCGACAGCACGTACATCGTCGGCCCCGCCGGCCAGATGGTGCCCGTGCGGCGGCAGGTCGCCGGGTACTTCGCGGAAGCCCGATTCCGGTCATCGTCTCGCCTCTTTGTGACCACGGGCCTGCGTGTCGAGCACATCGTCAGACACGCGCTCGAGCCCGATCCCCTGGCGTACACGCCTCGGCCGCCGCTGCCAGAAGAAGCCGTGTTCTCCGTCAATCCGCGAATTGCGGCCAGTTACTACCTGCGGACGTCCAGCGACAGCGGAGGCAATTGGACGCGCGTTCACGCCACGGCGGGAACCGGCATCAGGCCACCCGACGCGCTGGAGATCGCGTTTACTGATAACCCCGGGCTCAGGCCGGAACGCAATCGCAGTGCAGACGCTGGTCTCGAACAATCACTGCTGGGCGGTCTGCTGGTAGTCGACGCGACCGCCTTCGTCAATCGCTACGAAGATCTGATTGTTGCGGTGGGTCGATCACTTCAGGACTACAGTCGCTTCCGGACGGACAACATCTCCAACGCCCGGGCGAGGGGCATCGAGACCTCGGCGGCCCTTCGGACACGGGGAGGGATCGAGATCCGAGCTAGTTACACCTGGCTCGACACGGCCATTCTGGCCGTCGACCGAACGCCGCTGGTGGCACCGCCGCCCTTCAGCGTCGGCGATCCGCTCGTGCGCAGGCCCCGCCACCAGGGCAGCCTCGACATCCTCTGGGCACGCGGACCCGTGACGGCGTACGCGCGCGTCGGTGGGCGGAGCCGCATGCTCGATGTGGAGCCATCCTGGGGCGCGATCTACGGTGGGTTGTTCCACGCCCCGGGGTTTGCCGTTGCCAACGCGGGCGTCTCGCTCAGGGCTGGATGCGGCATCAACCTGATCGCGCGTTTCGACAATCTCCTCGACCGCCAGTACGAGGCGGTCTTCGGCTACCCCGCACCTCGTCGATCCTTTACCGTCGGAGTGCGCTTTGCTCCGGGCCGATAACGTCACTTTTCGGTAAAGTCCCATTACTGGTCGCCTTCGTTGGAGTGCGCCTTGCTTAGGGCCGACAACGTCACCTACGTCCACGGGGCCGACCGGCGCGGCGGCATTGCCACCGACTCGCGCGACCGCCTGCCCGGCGTCCAGCGAGTGTCGCTGTCGGTCGAATCAGGCGCCGTGGTTGGTCTGCTCGGTCCCAACGGCTCCGGCAAGACGACACTGTTGCGTGTGCTGGCCGGGATGCTCGCTCCCACCGAGGGACGAGTCACGCTCGATGGCGTCGGCATCGACGCGCTTTCCCGCCGGGCACTTGCCCGCCGGATTGCGGTGGTGCCGCAGGAAACGCATCTCGTTTTCGACTACTCCGTACGCGAAGTGGCCCTGATGGGACGCTATCCCCACCTGGGCCCATTCGAACTGGAGGGCCCCCGCGATCTGGCTGTCGCGCGCGACGCGCTGGCCGCGACAGGGACAGTCCATCTCGAACATCGGTCTTTTGAAACGCTCTCGGGCGGCGAAAAACAGCGCGTGGTGATCGCCAGCGCCCTAGCGCAGCAAGCCGACATCCTCTTGCTCGACGAACCCACGGCGTCGCTCGATCTCGGATACCAGTTGGAGATCTCGGCGCTCGTGGCACGACTCAATCGCGAACGCGGTCTCACGGTCGTCGTCGCAACGCACGATCTGAACTTCGCTGCGGGGCTGTGCCGGACGTTGGTGCTACTCAGAAACGGAAGGGTGCTGGCGGCGGGGGCCACTACCCAGACGCTGACCGCAGAGACTATTCGGGCGCTGTACGACGTCGAGGCCACGGTGTGGTTCGACCAGCGTGCGCAGCGCGTGACCGTGGTGCCCATCGAAAAGGTCCATCATGGCTGACGTGCCAGACGTGCGACGGCGACTGATCGGATGGACCGTGGTTCTGGGATCGGTGGCGCTCGCTGCGGCGGTTGGCGCACCCCTGATTGGAACGACCCGGATCAGCCTCGCCCGCGCATTTGACACCACGATCCCCTATGCCGACAACGTGGATGCGCAGATCTTCTTTATCGCGCGGCTGCCGCGTGTGCTGGCCGCGGCGCTTGTGGGTGCGTCGCTGGCGGCGGCGGGAGTGGTGTTCCAGGCTCTGCTGCGCAACCCACTTGCCACGCCGTTCACGCTCGGCATTTCCGCTGGAGCCGCACTAGGCGCCATCCTGGCCATTTCGCTCAAGCTGCAATTGACACTCTGGGGCCTGTCGGCGGTGACCGGCGCGAGCCTCGCCGGTTCGCTCGGCGCCGTCGCCATCGTATACGCGCTGGCGCGGGCTCGCCACCGTGGCTTCTCCACCAACGTGCTGCTGCTTGCCGGTGTCACGCTGAACTCGTTCTTCTCGGCGCTCATCCTGTTTGTGCAGTACATCGCCGACCCGGCCGAGACGGTCCAGACGCTTCGATGGCTGATGGGAGACTTGGGCGTAGCCGGCTACGGCCCGATCCTCGCGGCGCTTCCGCTTACGCTGGTGGCCTTCGTCGCGTTCGCGTGGCTGCCGCGGGCGATGAATTTACTGAGCCTTGGCCCCGATGCGGCCGCGTCACGCGGCGTCAACGTGGTCCGCACACAGCAGGTCGCCTTCTTCAGCGCCTCGCTCGTCACGGGAGCGGCGGTATCACTCGGCGGACCAATTGGATTCATTGGCATCATCGTGCCGCACCTGGTCCGCCTCATGGTTGGTGCCGATCACCGGATCGTCCTGCCAGTTTCCGCACTGCTCGGCGCGGCGTTCCTGATCGTGTGCGACGTGCTGGCGCGGCTGGTGATGGCGCCGGTTGAACTGCCGGTCGGCATCATCACCGCGATGATCGGAGGACCGTTCTTTCTGTGGCTGCTGGTCAGGCAGCGATGAGACGGGGTTCCCGCCTGCGCCGGCGAGTGGCAATAACGGCTTCGGCGTGGCAAACGGGGGCCGCCGCCTGCGCCCTCGCGGTGTTGTTCGCGACGGGACGTCCCGCCATCACCGTCGAAGCGCAGCACGTGCCGCAACGCATCGTGTCGCTCGCGCCCTCAGTGACCGAAATGCTGTTTGTCATGGGCGCGGGGCCGCGGGTCATTGCCGTGAGCAGTTTCGATCACTTTCCAGCAGAGGTCGATCGGCTGCCTCGGGTCGGTGCGCTGGTCGATCCTGACCTCGAGAAGATCCTCTCGCTGCGGCCGGATCTGGTCATCACCTACGGCAGTCAGAACGACCTCGCCGCCAAGCTCGCGAACGCCAACGTGCCGACCTTCA
>Ga0315286_10002893_pt1 | contig 16106 bp, 10 predicted proteins | sample YL17G10_0_MG_FD_205038 | JGI IMG/M metagenome (GOLD analysis project Ga0315286, IMG submission 205038) | Sediment microbial communities from Yellowstone Lake, YNP, Wyoming, USA - YL17G10_0 | ecosystem: Environmental > Aquatic > Freshwater > Lake > Sediment | place: USA: Wyoming | collected...
GTCGGACGCCGTGGAGGGAGCTCCTCTCCCAGATCGACGATGGTCTGCTCGTCACCGGAGGCCTCGGCTTCCACTCCGCAAACTACCCACAAGGCCAATTCTCAGTCCAAGCGTTGGGTTACCACGTCCAGCGCGGCAGAGTCGTCGGGCGTCTCGAGAGAACGATGATCGCAGGCAACATCTACGAGGAGTTCCAACACGTTCGCGCCGTGAGCCTTGAGCAGCGCGAGGGAAGCGGCGCGTATGCCCCCTACGTCCTTCTCGAGGCCGTCCAGGTGGCTGGAAACTGATCCAAGCGAGCCGGTCCGCCGACAAGGGCTCTTGCCGCTTTCACGTCGATCCGGTATCTTCGACCCAAACGCACCGAGGAGGATCGATGGCCAATCTACACATCCTGGACCACCCCCTCATTCAGAGCAAGTTGACCTACCTGCGGAGCGTGGAGACGGCCAATCACAACTTCCGCCTCCTGCTGGAAGAGCTGACGGCGTTCATGGTGTACGAGATCACGAGGGACTACCCCCTGCGCGAAGTGGAGGTCATAACCCCTCTCGAGCGCACCGTGGGCAAGATCCTGGATGTCCCCGTCGTGCTGGTGCCCATCCTTCGAGCGGGAACCGGGATGCTGCATGGCGTTCTGGACCTGATCCCCACGGCGAAGGTGGGACACATCGGGATCTATCGGGACCCAAGGACTCTCCAGCCCGTCGAGTACTACGCCAAACTGCCGCCTGAGCTGCCGGAGGCCCAGGTCATCCTGGTCGACCCCATGCTTGCCACCGGGGGCAGCGCGGTCGCCGCCGTGGACATCATCCGCAGGCGAGGCGGGAAGAAGGTCCAGTTCCTTTGCCTGGTCGCGGCGCCGGAGGGAGTCGAGACGCTCTTTCGGGCTCATCCGGAAGTACCGATCTACACGGCCGCCCTGGACCGCCACTTGAACGAGCACGGCTACATTCTCCCAGGCCTGGGGGACGCCGGAGACCGCATCTTCGGGACATGACCGCGCGCCGCGTCCACGAGGTCTGGGATCTCTGAGAAGTCGCGCGTAACATGATGGGCGATCCGGGCGAGTTCCTCGTCCTTGGGGTTGAATGCGATAGACAGGCCTGCGATGCGCATCGCAGGGATGTCGTTTGCGTGATCGCCCACGTAGCAGATCTCCGAGAGGGCCAGTCCTCGCTCCGCCGCAAGCTCCCTGAGCACCGCGTCCTTCCTCCACAGGTCGACGCGCGTTTCGCTCTCTCCGGTGAACCGACCCCCCTCAACGATCAGGTGGTTTGCCAGGGCGAAGTCAAAGCCCAGTTCGGCGCAGACCCGATCGGCGACGAGGTCAACCCCCGAAGAGAGAATGCCCAACAGGTACCGGCCACGCAGACGTTCCACCGCGCCTCGGACTCCGGCCGCGTAGGGTGGTGGAAAGATGCAATCCGCCACCTCGGCAACGGAGACGCCGGCGAGGAGCTTGGCGTCCTTCCTCACCCACTCCGCGTAGGCCTCGCGCCGGGGAAGGTACTCACGAAGCAGTCTTTCGGACTGATCGCGCACTCCCGCGGCGAGCGCGATCGCCCCCCAGCTGGATTCGAACTCGACTCCCACGTACCGCACGAGGGTGCCGTCGAGATCGAAGACGACGGCGCGCAGCGGCGCCACCGCGCTACCTCGCCACGGGGAGGACGAGCTGCGCTCCCGCGCCAATCCCCTGATTCTTGAGCGTTCCACTCGGCAGTTCCAGCGCATAGGCGATCGGAGCGCTCGCCTTGTATCTCGTGGTTGCCTCGGCCTCCATGGCTGCTCCGCCCGCGTAGGCTCCGGTCGAGTCAAAGAAGGCGATGTCCAGGGGGATCACCACGGTCTCCATGGTGAAGGAGACGTCGGTGTCTTTCCCAAAGGAGAACAGGATCCCGGGGAAACCTGCGAACAGGAGCGCGGGGAACCCGCGGAACCCGACGAACCAGGAGTACGGCGCGTCAGCAACGAGGACTGGGATGGACAACTCCTTGCCATTCGCCGTGCGCAGTCGAGCGTCCACCCTGTCGAGCCCTGTCAGGATACCCAGGTTCGCCTGAGCGAACGCCGCGGACAAGATGGGCGAGGTATCCTTCGACCCAGCGGGGCCGATGGTGACCGGAACGTCGCCAATCCCGTCGCCGTTTGCATCACCCCCAGCGTAATTCTCCCAGAAGTTGCCGCCCTCTGGATCCGTCCAAGCGTTGGCGCCACGGTCGAGAACCACGAGGGACGCCGAGCCCAGGAAGGCGTTCTTGTACAGAACATTGGCCTCCGTATCGATGCCCAAGTAGACGTGCCGAACGTTCTCGGCGAACACGTTGTCATGGATCCGATTGCGCATGGGTCTTGCCTTGCCGAGCGTCTCGGGGAAGATGACGCCTTCGTTCTTCTGCGCGATCAGGTTCCCGGCAATCTCGTTGTCCGACCCAGTGATCGAAACGGCGTAGCCGCTAGCCCCGACGATGGTGTTTGCCAGAACCGTGTTGTTGTCACCGAGCTGGGCCAACTCGATTCCCGTCTCGACCCCAACGATCCCGTTCTGCTCGATCCGGTTGTACGCGGACTGCTGGACGGAGATCCCGTACTTGGAGTACTTGCCGTCGTTATCGTAGACGGAGTTCTTCTCCACGACGTTTCCGGTCGAGCCCGCCGCAAGCACGATGCCGCTCGGGTTGAAGCGCACCAGGTTGCCGGAGATCTCATTGTCGTCGGACGCCGCCAGGCTGATGCCCGTGTCGTTCGCGTCCAGCTGGTTCATGGTCACGTGGTTCCCAGAAGACAGCCACAGGTTGATCCCCGAACGCCGGTTGTTCGAAACCAGGTTGGCAGTGATCGTGTTGCCTGTGCATTCGTACAAGCTGATTCCGTGCTCCGTCGCCGCCGCACTCGTCCGATGGACCACGTTCCCCGCAACGCGGGAGTCCGTCACAAAGGCAAGCTGGATCCCATCGCCGCACAGGATCTCGTTGTCGGAGATCGTCATGTCCCGGCTCGACACCACGTAGAGGTTGCTCGACGTGATCCCGCTGACCGTCTCGCCTTGTCTCCCGTACAGATAGCGGATTGGGTAGTTGTTCAGGACGTTTGACTCATCGATCGCATGCCGATACTCGTCGGCGGACTCCCCCGTGACACGCAGGCCTTGGCCGGACACATAAAGCACGTTCCCCCGCACGACGGCGTCGGTGGAAAACTCGACCTCGATCCCGTTCATCGAGTCTTGGATCGAGCAGTTCTCGATCGTTCCGCCGGTCACGAATCCCAGGTGGATGGCGGCGCCGCTTTCCATCACGGCTCCGCGGACGAGGAGTCCGCGTACGACGAATCTCCCACTGACGTTCTCGATCTTGACGGCGCTGACCACGCCGGCTGGGACGTTGATCTCCCAACCCGCGATGATGTAGGGATCTGCGTCGGTCCCGCTCCCGCCGACCACCCCATTCTCCTGCGTGAAGTCGGCGTTCCCTAGGATGGTGATCGGGGCACGTAGCTGGGATCCCAAAGCGGCTAGAGAACCAAAAAGCGCCAGAAACACAGCAACAAAAAAGACTCTCCTCATCCTGTTCCTCCTCACTTGCACCCGGTTGCCCACATCCAGGCTGAGACGGGGTTCCTCACCACTGCGATTATAGGTCTTGATGCGGGGATCCACAATTTCCCCTTCCCGCTCACCTTCAGGAAAGCCTAGGAGAAGCGTGTGAGGAGGCTGTGAACGCCGCGTGTTAATAGTGTGAAGCTGCGCCGGGAGCTGTGCAACCCAAGCGCGCAAGCGCGCCCGCAGGCGCCGGCCCCTGCCGGTCGACGTGTCGAACGTCCCCCACGCTCGGTACGTTCACGACCCGATGGGCTCAGGCTCAACTGCATACTGACCCCATGGGAAAGTCGACCGCTCTCCGTTTCCTCGTCGTCGGCGTCCTCGTGGTCTTCCTTGCGCGGGCCGGAGTCGAGCAGGCCTCGTCCCGGTCTGCCATCACGCGCACGGCCGTGGCGACCACCGTCTCGACGCCCTCCCGGCCAAAGGCGCAGGCCGTGCACGAGGCCACCGTCGCACGGCCCACGACGCCTGCCACACCTTCTCCCCTGCCGCGAGTTGCCGCAACCCCCGCTTCGTCACCCCACCAGCGCGTTGGGATCTACCTTGGTTCCTACAACCTCGCCCAGGCGAGTGTCCTCAACGAGGTCCTGGCTAGAGCCAAAGAGGGCTTGCTCAATGCCGTTGTCATCAACGTCAAGGACAACCACGGGGAAGTGACCTATTCCAGCGCCGTCCCGCTTGCCAAAGAGATCAAAGCGGCCACGGGAGGTCTCAACCTCGCGTCCCTTCTGCCCATTTTAAAGCACAACGGGATCTACCTCATCGCGCGGCAGGTCGTGTTCGACGATCCCAAACTGGCCGCCTACCTCAAGAGCCCGCAGGCCCCGTGGGTCGTCCCGACCGACGAGCGCGCCGTCTCCTACAACTTGGACATCGCCAACGAGGTGGCCGCCCTCGGATTCGACGAGATCCAGTTTGACTACATTCGCTACCCGGATGGAGGAGGGCTCACCTCCGGCTACAGCGCTCGCTATGCGGCCATCGATCGGTTCGTCGAACGAGCGAAGAGCCTCCTTGCCGGCCGCGTCTACGTCTCCGCCGACCTCTTCGGGCGGGTGATGTGGAGCTGGAACGCGAAGCGCACTGACCCGATAGGCCAGTCGCTCGAGGACATGGCTTTGCACATGGACATCCTCTCTCCCATGCTCTACCCATCTCACTACTACGAGCAAGTCTACAAGTCAGACCCCTATCGGGTCGTGAAAGAAACCCTCGCGACGGGGAAGAACCGTGTCGCCACTCCGTTTAGGCCGTACCTCCAGGCCTTCGACATGGCGATCCCGCCGGGGATGTCCCTTGAGGCGTACATCCGCGCCCAGATCAAGGCCGCCGTGGAATGCGGCGCCGATGGGTACCTCTTCTGGAACCCCAGCTGTGACTACAGGGCTCTCTTCCGCGCGCTCCGACAGACCCCCTAGAATACGCCCCTCCCGGGCGCCCTTTCTTTCCTGGTCCCTACCCTTGGGTTACCATGCCCGCAGCGCCTGGCGGGGAGGGACGATGCGACCACTGGAGGCCTGGATTCGAAAGAGCGTTCCGCTGGAGAAGGTTTCGTCTGCCAGCCTGCGCTACGACGCCATGGACCATCAGGCGCCCCCCGGACTCGCCGGGGTCTACCGGCCGTTCGACCCGGGCCAGATCTACGACTGGGTCGATCTCACGCTGACCTTCGCCTACCTGGATGCACTCGGGACCAGGGGCCGCCTCCTCGACGTCGGGACAGGCGACGGGTGGCCCGCGCTTCCCCTGGCACCGTTCGTTCAAGAGGTCGTGGGAATCGACCTCTCTCCCCGCCGCATCGAGGTCGCCGAGGAGAATCGGGCCCGGCTGGGCTACACCAACGCCCGCTTCGTGGTAGGAGACGCTCGGGATCTTCCGTTCCCCGATGGATCCTTCGACGGAGCGGTCGTCGGCACGGCCCTCGAGCAGACGGGCGATCCGGACGAGGCCCTGTCTGAGATCCGCCGTGTTCTTCTTCCCGGGAGACCCCTCGTCGCCACCTTCGAGCACTTGGCGGCGGAACTCCCGGCCGGCTCGGAGGAAGAGGTTGAGCTCTTCAAGAAGGGATCGTCCTTCGTCTACCGCTATGCGGCTAAGGAGGCCTCTCCGCCACGGGAGGCGGAGTATGAGCTCACATTGGAGCCGCCCCCGGCCCTGCGCGAGAAGCTCGAGCTCGCCGCGGCGGCGTTTCCCCGCCGTCCAGGGTTCGTCCGTCACGCTGGCGAGCCCGGAGCGCGCGCGCTTGTCGGAGACGTCGCCTCCACGTTCGGACTGGGGTTTCTAGAAGAGGTCAAGGCCGCCATCTCCACTGGCCGCTACTTTGAGGTGGGGCACGTGGACCTCTCCTCCCTGGAGGATTCTCTCCGGCGTGCGGGGTTTGGAGACATCGCGATCTGCGGCCGGATCACGCGCGCGGCCCACCCCTTCTTCATTGCCCTGGCCGAGGCCGGCGTCCTGCGGACGGGCCTTGGCCCGCACTTTGAGACGACCTGTGCCGCTTTCGCCGCGCTCTGGCCCCTCATTCCCCCCAGGGAGGACCGTGTTCTATTCGTTCGCGCGCGGAGGAACGAGTGACGCTCGGTGTCCTGGAGGGAGCGCGTTTCGTCTGCGAGAGAGCGTCTCATGTCTCGCTAGACTCTGATTCGCTCCACAACCTCGCCCTGGAGCTCCTGCCTGTCCCCTCTCCAACGTGGGACATTCGCCATCACTTCGCCGATGGAACCAGTCGGACGGTAAGCTACCTCCTCCTCGTCGACGCGCTCAACTTCTGTTTCTTTCCCGATCCCCGCTGGCAGGTGGCCGTGGACGGAGAGATGCTGCAAGGCTACTTCGCCCTCACGACCATCCTCAAGCGGGCGTTCGAAGAGAAGGCGCCCGTCACCGAGTTCCGCCGCCTTGCCCACATCGGGGAAGGGGAGGCGCGCGACCTCTTGCAGGGGACTCCGCGTATCGGCGTCGTACCCCTTCTCACAGAGCGCGTCGGCATTCTGCGCGAGATTGGAGAGGGCGTTACTGCGCTCCACGGCGGGGATCCGGCCCGACTCGTGCTCGATGCCCAGGGAAGCGCGGAGCGGCTGGTACGCCAGCTCGTCCAAGCCTTTCCCTCGTTCCGCGACGAGGCCACGTACGACGGCGAGAAGATCCCTTTCTACAAGCGCGCGCAGATCTTCGCCGGCGATCTTCACTCGAGTTTTCGCGGGGAGTTCTTCGGGAGGTTCGCTGATGTCGCGTCCCTCACCGCGTTCGCCGACTACAAGATTCCCCAGATCCTCCGCGCCTGCGGGGTCCTCCGCTACTCGCCCTCGCTGGCCGATGGTGTTGACAGAAAGGATTGGATCGCGGCCGGCTCTCCCCAGGAGGTGGAGATCCGCGCGGCGACGGTCTGGTCCGTCGAGCTCCTGCGACGCGAGCTTGTCAGGCTGAGAAGGCCGCTTCTGGCGACCGAGATCGACTGGCTCTTATGGCAGGCTTCACAGAGCCGGGCGATGCCCCCGCACCACTGTACGCTGACCACCTCTTACTGATGTTCAAGATCGCTCATCAAGACCCCACGTCGCTGGCGCGCGCAGGCCGCCTCGTCACGCCGCACGGCACGATCGAGACCCCGGCGTTCGTGGCTGTGGCCACCCGCGGCACGGTGAAGGGCGTCGAACCCTGGTCGCTCGAGGAGGTCGGGGTCGAGGTAGTCATCGCCAACTCCTACCACCTTCACCTTCGCCCGGGCGAGGAGACGATAGCGCGCCTGGGAGGGCTGCACCGCTTTTCCGGATGGAACCGGCCGATGATGACCGACTCCGGAGGCTTCCAGGTGTTCAGCCTCGGCGCGGGCAAGGAGCATGGGGTCGGCAAGGTCGCCTCCATCTTCCCGGATGACGACGTCGAGCCGCGGCCCAAGCCACGACCCAGCGTGAAGTCCCTCGTCCGCCTGAGCGAAGAGGGCGCTCGCTTCCGTTCCACCGTCGACGGCTCGGAGCACTTCTTCTCCCCCGAGGGAGTCATTGCGCTCCAACGGCAGCTAGGAGCGGACCTCATCTTCGTGCTCGACGAGTGCACCTCACCGCTGCACGACCGTTCCTACACGGCGGCGGCCATGGAGCGAACGCACCGCTGGGCCGAGCGCGCTCGCCGCGCGTTTGCCGCCCAGGTAGAGGAAGCCTCCCTTCCCAATCCCTCGCAGGCCCTCTACGGGATCGTGCAGGGCGGCGCCTACCCCGACCTTCGCCGGGCAAGCGCCCGAGTGATCGGCGGGATGGAGTTCGATGGCCTGGCGATCGGAGGGTCACTCGGCCGGTCCCGCCAGGAGATGTTCCAGGTCCTCGACTGGACCGTGCCTCTTCTCCCCGAACACCTCCCCCGCCACCTCTTGGGGATCGGCCAGATCGCCGATTTGTTTGCCGTGGTGCGGAGGGGCGTGGACACGTTCGATTGCGCCGCCCCGACGCGCATAGCCCGCAACGGAACCCTTTTCGTGCGGGAGGCGGCCGCTCATCGCATCAACCTGCGAAACGCCGCGTTTCGCGAGGACCCTCAACCGATCGACCCATCCTGCGACTGCTTCACTTGTCGCCACCACTCGCGCGCCTACCTGCGACACCTGTGTCTTGTGGGTGAGCTGTCGTTCTACCGCCTGGCGACGCTGCACAACCTTCGCTTCGTGGTCCGGCTGATGCAGGAGATCCGGCAGGCCGTCGTCGCCGGGAGGCTCGACGACCTCGAGAGGGAGTGGCTCGCGGCGTCGCAGGCCGCCTAGAAAAGGTTGGCAGGCCCGGGGAAGGAAGGCCTGCCAAAACCTGGGAGAAGACGAACTAGCGGATCAGTCGGCCCAGGGAGCGACCGATCGCGGACAGGTCAAGCGTGGAGAAGTCCAGCGTGAGCGCCACCCGGTGGCTGGCGCCCAGTTGCGGGTGGGTGACGAACGCGTAGTCGATGACGAATCCCGCGACGCTCGCCCCGAGCCCAAGCGTGATGGCGACCCCACCGCCCTGAGTCATCATGCCCCCGCGGATCGCAAAGACCGGCGTGACCCGGTACTGGACGCCCAAGTGGAATCGTCCCGCAAGGTCGAAGTCCGTCGCCACCAGGAGGGCCTTGAGCATCTCCGCCGATACTCCCACGCGGAGCCCCATCCTCATGGTCTCGCTGTGTCCTCCCGAAAAGCCGATCGAGCCCAGGAGGTTCGACGCCGTGATACCGAGTCCCAGATTGGCGAGAGTGAGCGGCCCCAAGCGCAGGTCGGGGAAGCTCATACGATAGGCGAGGTCCACGGCAAATCCCGATCCACTCGACGTTCCGCTCGCCACCGAGACGTACTTCAGCCGGCCTCCCAGGGCGAAGTCAAACGGAAGCTTGGGAAGGAAGGCAAGGTCGCTCGGCCGGATACCAAAACCAAAGAGGAAAGCGTTGCTGCCGTAGGAGAGGGTCCCAGTCGCCCCGCCCGATGCGTCGTATCCGGAGATGTCCCCTGCCCCCAGCGTGAGGAAGCCGATCCCCCAGTTGCGGAACGCGAGCCCAAACGCGCTGTAGCTGGCCAGTCCCAGGTGAGACACGTAGGAGGAACTGAAGCTCGCGCCGCTGAGCGTTGCCAGACCCGCCGCGTTGTAGTACAGAGTCTCCGGGCTACCCTGTAGGGAGACGGCGGCCCCGCCGATCCCCAGAGCCTGCACGCCTGGATCGACATCAAGGACGGTGATGGCTAGTTCCGCCCCGGCGACCGAGACCCCCACCCCAAGGAGGGTCACGACCAAGATCGCAAGTCCCTTCTTCATGTCAATCTCCCCCTATCGCGCGATCAGAAGCTTGAAGATCGGCGACGCGATGGCTTTCCCCGCCGCGTCCTTGCCCGTGATGACGTAGAAGTAGAGCCCGGTGGGCAGCGCGTCCCCCGAGTCGCTGACGAGATTCCATGGGTACGTCGATAAAGCGCTCGGGAGATCCACCTGAAGAACCAGCTTTCCGCTCAGCTCGTAGACGCGCAGCACCAAACCGGTCGACAAAGCGGGACTGACATACGAAATGGTCGCCTGTGTCACGGCCGGATTCGGGTAGCTGTATGTGGCGATCTGCGCGCCAGTCTGGCCAACCGTAATCGTCTTGGTGACCGCCGCGCTCGTGCCACCCAGGTTGTCCGTGACCGTGAGGGTCACGGTGTAGGTGCCCGCCGCCGCGTAGGGGTGCGTTGGATTCTTGACCGCGCTGGTGCTCGTCGCCCCATCCCCAAAGGCCCATGCCCACCCCGTGACCGTTCCGTCCGCGTCCGTCGAGAGATCGGTGAACGTGACGGCCTGATTGACCGCCGGCACGACCGGTGCAAAGCTGAAGTTCGCTACGGGAATCGTGTTCTGCACTGCGCGAATCGTGAGGGTCCTCGTCACGTTCCCCGTCGCGCCCTCGTTGTCCGTGACCGTCAACGTGACGACCTTGCCGCCGCCCGCCGCGTATCGGTGCGTGGGGGTCTGGATGTTGCTCGTCGTACCGTCACCGAAGTTCCACAGCCAGGCCGAAATGGACCCATCAATGTCCGAAGACGAGCTGGTGAAGGCGACGGTGTCCGCCGTCGTCGGGCTGGCTGGCGTATACGTGAAGTTGGCGACGGGCGGGTTGTTCACTCGCACGGGGACTGTCTTGGTGATGAAGTCCGTGATCCCGTCGTTGTCCGTCACCCTCAGATACACGACCTTCGAGCCACCCGTGGTGTACACGTGGTTCACGGTCTTCCCGGTGGCGTCGATCGTGCCGTCGTTGTTGAAGTCCCACTCGTAGAACTCCACGCGCCCGTTGGCGGCCGTAGAGCTGCTTCCATCGAACGTCACGACGTCCCCGACTTTGGGCTGTGCCGGGTCGAAGGTGAAGTTGGCCGAAGGCCGCACGAACTGCACAGCCACGACGCGGGACTTGTAGCCCGGTGCTCCCTTGTCGTCGGTGACCTTCAGCATGACGATCTGTGCCCCGCCGGCGTGGAAGACGTGCGTCACGTCCTTTCCCGTCGCGTCGTAGATCCCGTCGTTGTTGAAATCCCACTCGTAGGCCACGATCGTCCCATCGGGATCACTTGACCCGTCGGCCTTGAACGCGACCACATCGTTGATGTGCACGTCGGTTCCGGACGGCGGTGCAAAGGTGAAGTCCGCCACCGGCGGCTGGTTTGCGCCGCCGGTCCCCCCCACCCCAACCGGCACGACATGCGTGATCACGCCCACGCCGCCGTCGCTGTTGGTGACCTTGAGGGTGACCGGGTAGGCGCCGGCGGTGGCGAAGGAGTGCGTGACCTGCAGGCCCGTGGCGTCCGTGTGCCCATCATTGTTGAAGTCCCATTCCCGCAGGATGATCGTCCCACCAGGATTGGTCGACCCACCGGAATCGAACGTGATGACCTGCCCCGTGTTGGGATTCGTCGGGGTGAAGGTGAACGCAGCCGTGGGTGGAGTGGTCTGCACGGGGACCGGATGGGTCACCGAGCTCCACGCGCCGCTGTCATCCGTGACCCTCAATGTCACGGGTCTGGCTCCCACGATATCAAAACCGTGCGTCACGCTCGAGCCGGTCGCGTCTGTCACGCCGTCACCGTCGAAGTCCCACTCGTAGCTCACGATGCGCCCGTCCGGGTCGCTCGATCCCGCGGCGGAGAAGGTCACCATCTCGCCGAGCCTCGGCGCGGCGGGAGAAAACGTGAAGGCTGCGATAGGAGGGGCGTTCAGGACCGTGATGTCCCGGAAGGTGGAGACCGTTTGGCCGGCCCGAGTGGTGATGGTCAGGGACACGCGGTACGTGCCGGGAGAGGCGAACCGATGCGTCGGGCTCTGCTCCGCACTCGCCCCCGTGTCGTTGAAGTTCCAGCTCCAGGACGCGATGTTGCTGCCAGGAGACGAGGACTGGTCAATGAAGTGGACCGTGTCCTGCGTGGTCGGGCTCGTCGGAGTGAAGGTGAAGGCAGCGCTCGGACCGGACACAGTCACGATGTGGGAGGTCGTTCCTCTCGCCCCGTCGTTGTCGGTCACCGTCAGCGACACGGTATACGTGCCCCCGTTGGCGTACTGATGGGTTGGATTCTTGATCATGCTGATCCCGCCGTCTCCGAACACCCAGCTCCACCCCAGTACCGACCCATCCGGATCCGTCGACAAGTCGGTGAAGGCGATGACATCGCTGATCGTCGGGCTGGCTGGCAAGAAGGAGAAGGCGGCCGTCGGGGGCATCGTCGTCGAGATGCTGAAGGTGCCGGAATTCACGGTGCGACTGATGTTGTTCCCGTTCCCGTCGCGAAAGACGGTCATGGCCAGACCGATGACGCAGCTCTGTCCTGCGGTCCCTGTCGCCTGCAGGCTCAGCCGCATCACGTCTCCCGCCGTCACCCCGTTTCCTCCCACGATGGCCCCGGTGAACGCCATGGTGCCAGTCGTGTTGTTGATCGTCTTGAAGAAGAAGCCAGCGAACCCGTTCAGGCCCACGGCGTCCGTGATGTGCACGACAGCCGGGTCGAACGTCACCGTTCCCTGGACGTCGGTTACGCCTGGGCTGGGAACGGCGCTCACGGTGACGTTGATCGTCGCCACCCCGCCCATGATCGTGGTCGCGCTCCCCACGTTGACCGTCGCCTGCCCGAACGCCGCGACTGGTAGAGCTAACAGGCAGACGAAAACCAGCAACGATCGGTAACTCATCTTCCCCTCCCGGATAGACCATCAACCCCGTTGCGAATTCTGATTGTCACATTGATTGCAGTCTACGAAGGCAACGGCTCGCAAGCAAAAGACAGGTGTCCCTCCCGGTCCATTCTCTCATCACCCGCGCACCGGAGCTTGGCACGCAACCTAGCGCCCAGCGTTAGAATGAGAACTCCGTCGACAGGACGTACGACTGCCCGAGCGCGCCATGAAAGACGACGGCAAGGTCGAGCGAGATTCCGTTGAGAATCTCAACGCCCAGGCCGACGGACGGGGTCGTCCCGCCGAGCCCAGCCCGAAGGGCAAACCCTCCGAGCACGTACTCGGCCCCCAGATGCAGCCGATTGAGGTCCCCTTCAGCGAAGCAGAGCTCCATGTCCCCGGCCAGAGTCAGGTGCAGGGCCTGAAGCTCGATCGCGACAGCCAACCGGTGGATCCAGGGAGCGGTCTCCGTGATGTCGGCCAGGGTTCCCTGCCACCGGATCGTCGACCCCAACGTATCGAGGGACACGTAGCCCAGGCTCAGAACCCACGAATCAAACTGCCCGTGGAAGAGGGCTCCGAAGTCCAGGCCGGCCCCAGTTGCCTTTCTCTCTCCGAGGCCCACGGAGGAGTACACCTTGAGGTTCATCCCGACCGCAAGCCGGCTTGGCGCCCGGACGCTCAAGACGCGACCCAGATCGTAGCCCAGAGAAAGAAGCCACAGGGAGTCGCTGGCCTCAAAGGTCCCCCCCTCGTAGGGAATCCCGCTGTCGCTCCGACGCACCAGGGTGATCCCTGTCCCAAGGCCGATCTGCACTTGATTGTAGGTTGCAGAGAGGTACTGGAAGCTCGTCCCCGGCGCGAACTTACTCTCATACATCCCTCCAAGATGAATGCCGGAGAGCATGGCCAGGCCAGCCGGATCGAAGTACCCGGCGGTCGTGTCATCGGCCAGGGCCGAGAACGCCCCCCCGAGGCCGAGCGCCCTTCCCCCGATCCCTTCCCGAGCCACGATCCCCGCGCCTGTGGATGGCGGCGGGACCGCCAAACCCGTTCCCCCAGCAACCATCAACAGCATCCCCACAACCACGGCGCACCGACACGAACGACCGATCATCGCCTTTCCTCCTTCCACCGATTAGCGCGCCTCCCGCGCCAACCCTTCACTGTTGATACCAGGTATCGATCCATGAGCCTCGGACGCGCGTCCCAAAGAAGCGGCCCGGGCGTTCGCACCCGGGCCGCACTCAGGTTCCCTAGATCGTTGCTTAGCGGTAGATGGCGAGCTTCTGGAGTCCGCTCACTACCGGCTCGGATTGGCCAACCAGCTGCACCAGGATCCGGTAGTAGTACACCCCGTTCGCCAGCACGTCACCCGCGTCGTTCTGCAGATGCCACTCGAGATCATTCGGGCCCCATCCCGAATCGTAGAGCAGATTGCCGGAGAAGTCGTAGATCTCCACGCGAATCTGGTCCACCGGCAGGGTCGCCTTGACGCTGAATCGCGTCGTATGGACGTCCTCCACAGGATTCGGATAGTTGCCGACCGACATCAGCGCGCCCTTCGTGCCCGAGACGAACTCGTAGGGCACGTTCGTCGCATGGACATCGCGCAGGACGTCCAGGTCGACCACCGCCTGGGAGACGTCGCCCGCGGCCACGAACTGAATAACTGGGCCACTGGAGACCATCCCGCCGGAGAGCTTCGCCGCGGCGAAGCGCACTTCACCCTTGGCGTTGTCGATCGCGCTTGCCAGCACGGTGAACCCGTTCACTCCGACCACTTCGGAGACCGTCATCGCCAATGGGTCGAAAACTAGCTTGCCTTGGACGTCGGCCAGTTCCGCCGTCGTCCCCGACACCACGAGCTGACCGCTCGCGTTGAGAGCGAGGGTCGCTGTGCCCACGCCGGCCTTCGGCTCCAGCCTCGCCGCCGCGATGGACAGCGGGTGTAGCCCGATCGCATACTCGGCGATCCAGCGGGCGTCCGTGACGTCGACCACTCCGTCCCCGGTCGGGGAAGGCCAGACATCCGCCGCTGTGAACTGAGCCGGCGTCAGAGTCCGGATCCCAATCGCGGCCTCGGCGGCCCAACGAGCGTCCGTGATGTCCACCGCGCCGTCACCGTTGACGTCGCCCTTCGCTAGCCCTCCGGAGGTACTGAGGGTGATGACGCCCGAATTGACAACGTACGGGATGGAGTTGCCAATGCCATCGCGGTACACATCGACGGACGTGATCGTTACCGCGCAGGTGTCCCCGGCGGCTCCGGTGCCCGTGATATTGAGCGCAAGGACCGGCCCTGCCGCTGCGAATTGCCCGGCGATCAGGTTCACCGCAAACGTGACCTCAATCGCGGTCCCGTCGTTTGCATCGTGCACGTTCGACGCGCTGACCTCGTACGGAGGAACCCCCACGACGCCAGTCACGTTGATCTTGTCCGAATGCGCGATCGTCAGCTTCCCGATCGGCCCAACCTGGAAGTCGTGCACCTGGTCGCTGGTCACTGAGACCACGACCTGCCCGGTACCCGTCGCCGGGATCGTCGGACTGCTGATGTCAATCGCGGTCGACATCATGCTCGTTGTGGCCCACGGCGAGAACGCGACGTGGTCGCTCACGGCATCTCCAAGCCCAGCAGGGTTCGTCGAGTGGCGCGGCCCAGTCGGGTCGCCCCACCAGTTGCCCATGGCGTGGACCTGGTTGCCCAGAGGCAATCCCGCGAGGAATCCCACGGCCTCGACCCCGTACGTGGCGCTGTCCAGGAAGTCGTTCTGGGTGATCATGTTGGCCGGGTTTCCGACCAGAATCCCGACGTTGTTCCCGTCAAACGTGTTTCCAGTAACCTCGGCGTTTGTGATGTACGAAACCCACACGCTTGGGGGGAGCACCCACCCAGAGCCAATCTCTAACCCATAGAAGTTGGCCGAAAGCGTGTTCCCGGCGATCACAATGTTACTGCACGTCACCACTGTGCCTGCAGCGTCAAGCGTGATTCCTCGTCCAGGACCTGGCGCGACCAGGGTCGCAACAATCACCGGCGGCACCACCCTTGGCAGAGGCGGGCCGCTGTGCCCACTGACGAAGTTCCCTGCGACGGTCAGGTTTCTGATCGCAGCAGCAGGACCCGCAGCGGTCAAGAGAACGATTCCATCGCCATTCCCCACGACGGTGTTGTCGGTGATCGCCACGTCAAGCAGTCCAGACGTCGTTGGGGTGTCTGGCCCAACAGGAAGCACCGGCGCGGACACCGGAGGCCACGGGGCCGTCAGAGGGACGGACTTGACGCAGATTCCGTCGTCCAGGCAGCCCAGTGCCGCGTTGCTGGAGATGGTGAGGCCCTCGTAGGGAAGAGCACCCGAGAGGGCAATGCCGTCCAGACACCCTACCAGCGTGTTCCAGACGAGGGAGGAATTGGTGGCCGTGGAAGCAAAGTAGATGCCCACTGCGGTCGGCGTGCCGGTGACGGTGTTGCCAAGGATCGCCGTGCGGTCAGCCGGTCCGGGGAAGAAGATCCCCAGCCAAGCCGGGTTGACGACGATGTTCCCTGAGATCTCGGCTTCGTTGCAGCTGGTCCCCAACACGAAGCCCGCGGCAAAGCCGAAACCACCCGCCGCGCTCACTTGATTGCCAGTGATGTGGCAGCCGTCGGCCGCCGCCAGGATACTGACCGCGACTGCAGGCCCCACCGGAAGGAGGGCATCACTCAAGATGAAGTTGTTGTTCTCGATCGTCACCCCGCGCGCGTCGGCGCCGAAGCTGATCCCGTTTCCTACTGGAGCCGAGTCAGGCTGGATGATGCAGTTGCGCACGACAATCCCTGCCTGTGACACAGGGACATCGATGCAACTTGGAAGGGC
>Ga0315286_10002895_pt1 | contig 16103 bp, 19 predicted proteins | sample YL17G10_0_MG_FD_205038 | JGI IMG/M metagenome (GOLD analysis project Ga0315286, IMG submission 205038) | Sediment microbial communities from Yellowstone Lake, YNP, Wyoming, USA - YL17G10_0 | ecosystem: Environmental > Aquatic > Freshwater > Lake > Sediment | place: USA: Wyoming | collected...
GATTATTTGAACCTTATTCTGCAGTTGTTGAGTACATTGATTTAATTGAAAATTATTTTTTGACAGAAAAAGGCACCCCTTTATTATATAATTCTAAAACAGGTAAACCAAAAGAATGGGTTTGGAATCCATACGAAAGGTTTGTACAAGAATATCAAGAGGACTATTTATTTAATGGGCAAATAACCGGACCTTTTATTAAAGATGAAAATGATATTTCTCGTCATTATCCTTGTGGTTCAAAAATAGAGATATTTAATGAAAAAATTTTAAGATTTTTTGAAAAAAACATAAAACAGGGACCAATTCTAATAAAAGTTGGAGAAAAAGCATACTTTCTTAAAGAAGAAGGTAGAAGAAAGGGAATTGTTGTTCGCCCTTTAACTTTAAAATTAGAATCAAAGGGGTTAGTTAAATTATTATAAGCAAAGCCCGATTTCCCCTACGAAAACTTTTTAAATGCCCAGAACTATAGGTTTTTTGAAGAGAAAAGGAAATTGGATTAGATTATAAATTTCTCTAAGATTAAAAATGGATATACCTTTAGATATACAACATCAACAAATGGGTTATGACAGAACAGCAACTATGTTCTCGCCTCAGGGCCATTTGCTTCAGGTGGAATATGCTGAAAAGACAGTCAGGCTTGGAAGTTCAAGCATTGGAATAGTCTGTTCTGACGGAGTTTTTATAATCGCGGATTTGAGGCTTGAAGACAAGCTCATTGTTCCAAAATCAGCGAACAAAATTTATGAAATTGATTCTCATATAATCTCGAGCGTTGCAGGAATTGTTTCTGACGCGAGAGTTTTAATTGAAAGAGCGCAGGTTTTTGCCCAGCAGAACAGGGTGACTTATGATTCTCCCATTGAACCGGAATTAATAATAAAAGATTTGTCAAATTTAAAACAGCAATTCACGCAATATGGCGGAGCAAGGCCATTCGGTGTTTCTTTAATGATAGCAGGAATTAATAACAAGAAGCCGGAACTTTACACAAGCGATGTCACTGGAAATTACTTGGCTTATCTTGCCAATGCAATAGGAGAAAATGACGATAAGATAAAGGAAAAACTAAGAGAGAGATACAAATCTGATTTGACAATAAAAAAAGGGGTTAAATTAGCATTGGACATATTAAAAGAGCTGGAAGAAAAGAAATTTAACATCAACAGATTTGAATTAGGTTATATTAAAAGTGAAAATAGCGAATTAAAAAGATTATCCGGAGAACAGTTATTAGAATTTATAAAATGACTCAAACAATCGCAAGAATAAAACAAAAGGGGAAACATTTTGAAATCATAGTTGACCTTGATTCCGCCATTGCGTTCAAGAAAGGAACATCTTCTTCTTTTGAATCAGAAGATGACAGAATTTTTACAAATTCAAAGAGAGGAGAAGTCGCCTCAAATTCTGACTTAATGTCCAGTTTTGGAACAACAGATGCTTCTGACATTGCCAAAAAAATAGTAAAAGAAGGGGAAGTTTTGGTTAGCCAAGATTACAGGGATGAAGAAAGAGAAAAAAGACTCAAGCAGATAGTAGACTTCCTTTCTAGAAATGCTGTAAATCCGCAAACAGGCAATCCGCATACTCCTGACAGAATACACAGGGCATTGGAAGAAGCACATGTGAATATAAAGAATGCGTCGATAGACAGCCAGATTAAAGAAATTCTGGAACAGATAAGCAAAATAATTCCTATAAGAATTGAAACAAAAAAAATAAAGGTGATAATTCCCGCAATACATACTGGAAAAGCTTACAGCATAATAGGACAATATAAAGAAGAAGAAAACTGGATGAACGACGGAAGTTTGGAAGTTGTGATAAGCATTCCTGCTGGAATGGTTATGGATTTCTACGATAAATTAAATTCAGCTACGCATGGAAGCGCGTTGACAGAGGAAATCAAGCAATGAAAATTCAATTAAATAAATTTATAAAGGAAGTTTGGGAAATTTAATAATGACAGAAACTAAAAATAAAATAATATATAAATTAATTAGTGAAAGAGATAGAAAGGGTTACAAGCATACTTTAATGTATGATAATAATACTGATTTGATTACAGTTGCTACACAGGATAGAGCTCGTCCAAAAAGAGTTTTTGCAGACATAAATCCTTATGGAAACATGATTAATTGTTATATGAAATTAAATGAATGTCAACTTGCTAGAAGAAAAGATTTAGAAAAAGTGACATCTGAATTTGAATTAAGAATAAAATGACAGACAGAAAAGTTGTAATTCCTGGAGAAGTAATATTTCAAGGAGAAGATTATCTTCCTGGAGAGGGAACAGAAAAAAGAGGAGAAGAAATCGTTGCAATAAGATACGGACTCGCAGAGGAAAGCAAAAAACTCGTTAAAGTTATTCCTTTATCTGGAGTTTATCAGCCAAGAAGGGGAAATGTTGTAATAGGAAAAGTGGAAAACGTAACATTTAACGGATGGGTCATAGACATAAACACTGCTGAAGGAGCATTTCTTTCTTTAATGGAAGTTCCGAGATATGTCAACAAAGACGATTTGGAAGAAGTATTCATGATAGGCGATATGGTTGTTGCGAAAATAAATTCAATAAACAAAAGGGGAATTGACCTCACAGTTAAGCTGAAAGGACTTGGAAGATTGGACAGCGGAATAACCATAAACATAAATCCCAACAGAGTTCCAAGAGTTATTGGAAAAGAGGGAAGCATGATATCCTTGATAAAAGATGAAACAAAATGCAGAATCACTGTCGGGCAAAACGGACTCATATGGATTAGCGGAGACAAAGTTGAAGACGAATTATTTGCCAAGAAAGCAATACTTCATGTGGCAGAGAAGTCTTTTATGTCTGGATTGACTGAGGAGATGAAAACTTGGCTTGAAAAGGAGAAAGGAAAATGATAGGGAATAAAAGTAAATTAGAAAAATGGATTGGAACTCCAGCTGTATTAAAAACTAAATCAAATGGTTCTGTTAATGGAATCATTAAATATGGTATAAGAATTCCTTGTGCTGGAGGAATGACTTCATTAAAAGTTGTTGAATTAGGTTCAAAAGAAAAAGTTAATAGAGAACATGCAGATTATTGGTTTGTTAATAATGACGAAAGTGTTAAAGTAAGACTCCTTACTGCAAGGACAAAAGATAGTGAAGTAGAAGGATATGGATTAGATGTTAGTATATTCAAATATAAAATAATAAAATTAGAAAACTAAAATGACACCAAAAAAATCTGAAGATTTTGAAAGGCCTGACGGAAGAAAGCCGAACGAACTTAGAAAGATAACTGCAAAAGTTGGAATTGTGCCAAATGCAGACGGGAGCGCGATGTTTGCATTCGGAGACACTGTTGCAATTGCTGCTGTTTATGGGCCTAAAAAAATGCATCCCCAGCATGCACAAGATCCTGAAAGAGGAACATTGAGATGCAATTATAATATGCTGAGTTTTTCTGTTACAGAAAGAATAAGACCTGGTCCAAACAGGCGAAGCACTGAAATAGGCAAAATAACAGAATGGGCTTTAAAACCCGTAGTAATGATTGACGAATTTCAAGCAAATGTTGTTGATGTTCACATAAATGTTTTGCAGGCAAATGCTTCAACAAGATGCGCAGGAATAAACGCTGCTGCAATGGCTCTTGCTCACGCAGGAATCCCAATGAAAAGCCTTGTTCAAAGCGTTTCAATAGGAAAATTAGACAAACATTTAGTTGCTGATTTGATAAAAGAAGAAGAGGATTGGGAAGAGGGAGAAGGAGCAACAGATATTCCTATAACATTAACAGGAGACGGGAAGATAAGCCATATTCAGCTTGACGGAAAAATATCAAGAAAACAATTAAATGAAGCAATTGAACTTGCAAGAGAAATGAGCAAAGAAATCTACGAAGCTCAGAAAAAAGCTTTAAAGGAAGTGGGGGAAAAATGACAGAACAAAAATATGTTTTATATGATGATAATACGAAGAAACTTATCGGGTTAGGAAGAAATGCAGAAATGGCTGATGTAGTAATAAATGGCTTCTGCAAACCTTTAGATATAGATGTAGCAGCTGAACCAATCAGTCAAGATGAATATGTTAGATTAAGAGAAGAACAAAACAGAAAGATTATGGGAAATTTTCCACAAGATATACTAAATAGAAGAGGCACTAATTAAAATGAAAATGATTGAGACATCGCCATTAACAGCAGAGAGAATAAGGGAATATTTCAACGAAGGAAAAAGATTTGATGGCAGAAAATTGGATGAATTCAGGGAAATAAGCATTGAAACAGGCGTTTCAAAAAACGCAGAAGGAAGCGCAAGAGTAAGAATTGGAAAAACAGAAGTGCTCGTGGGAATAAAGATGGATGTTTCTGAACCTTATCCAGATTCACAAGACAAAGGAAATCTAATGGTTAATTCGGAATTGCTTCCTTTAAGTTCTCCAAGATTTGAATCAGGACCGCCGCATTTTGAATCCATAGAATTAGCGAGAGTTATTGACAGAGGAATAAGGGAAAGCAAATTCATTGAACTGGAAAAATTATGCATTAAGGAAGGAGAAAAAGTATGGACTGTTTTCATAGATATTTATTCCATAAATGATGATGGGAATTTGCTTGATGCTGCCGGAATCGGCGCAATCGCGGCATTGAAGAGTGCAAGAATTCCAAAATACAACGAGGAAACAGGAAAAACACAGTTTGGAGAATGGACAAACAAAAACATTCCATTATCAAAAGAAATCCCTATTTCCATTACAGTGCATAAAGTTGGAAATAGCTTGATCTTGGATCCCAGCAAAGAAGAGGAAGACATAAGCGAGACAAGAATCACAGTAGCAAGTTGTGATGGAATAATTCATTCAATGCAGAAAGGAAATCCAAAAGAGTTAAGCATAGAAGAGTTTAACAATATGCTTGATTTAGTAGAAAAAGCAGAAAGAGAAATAGCCAAGAAAATAGAAAAATCTTTAAAATAAAAATGGAAAAACAATTATTCACAAAATATGAGGCAGCAAGAATTTTGGGGGCAAGAGCTCTTCAGATTTCTATGAATGCTCCCTTATTAATAAAAATAGAGAAGGAAGATTTGGAAAAAATCAATTATGACGCTCTTAAAATTGCAGAAGTAGAACTAAACTCAGATATTCTCCCTATTTCTATCAAGCGCCCTTTTCCATTAAAGAGAGAGGAAAAATTAAGGAGAATTAAGGAAAGGAAGATTTCTGACCAAGGAGTTCAGGACAAAGAAGTCGCAGAAGAATCAGAGATTGTTGAAGGCGGAGAAATAATGGAATTGGCAACTCCTGAAGACGAAGTAGGGGAAATTGAAGAAGAGGAAGTTGGGACCGAGTAATTTCGCGGAAGAAAGGCCAGTAATAAACGAGCGAAGTTAGGAGGCTGAGTAAGAATATTAAAGTGTAATTGACGTATTAGTAATAGAAGAACTCAAGCGCATTTATAACACATTCATCTAAATTAATTATTTTTTCTGTGTTATTTTTTGTCATTTTCTTTTTTCAGTGTCTCGCGAATTGTTGTTGTGCCTCGCAATGCGTATGCGTAATCGCTATGCGTAATGGCTATTTTAAGACTATTCTTTCTATTTCATATGTGCCCATTCTTGGCGCATGGACAAAACCATTTAACGCCCTATCAGCCAGTCTGCCATCTGAGAGCCATTCTTCTATCCAGTCTGATGCATATTTTGGATCTTCTTCGTCAATGCCTGCTCCTATTTCTAAGAGCCATTTTCTGTTCCATCCTTCGTGCGCTCCGAGAGGAGGGAGTATTACAATCGGAATTCCAAGAGCAGAATAGAATGACATCTCACTCGGTTTTGTTATTAGAATATCCGTTTCATTAAGGATTTTGCTGAATTTTTCAAAATAATCCTTTTTCTTCATCTCAGCAAGGATAATCAGGCTTTTTCCGTAATACTTTCTGAGGCCTGCTTTTTCAGCCTCGTCTTCAAAATATTGCTTCACGTCAAAATGCGTACCGGCTGCAAGGACAAGCCTTATTTTTCCTTCCCTTATTTTTTTCCTGAGGCTTATCATCAATTCAAATCCTATTTCTTTTTGCGCTCCTGCTCCTCCGACGACAAACGTTATTGTGGGGGAAGAAGGAGGTGCATCAATTCTGAAATCCGCACCCAGAACAGACCTTATCTGCGCAAGATGAGATTTGATAAATACTCTTTTGGGATCCAAATTAACAATTCTTCTCGCCAAAGCCTTTTTTGCTATGCCGGAATCAGGGCCAATGCATTCTTTCGGCAGGGGAAATCCTGTCAAAATGATTTTTTTTGGATTTACGCCATAAGATATGAGCCTATTGACAGCGTGCTGGCATGGTGCAAGATAAATAATCCTGCTGTATGAAGGATTTCTTGGAACCCAAATCCGATGCATATCTGTGTCTGTAACAACGCAGTATATTTTTGGCAATTTGTAAAAATCAGCGGCTATTGCAGGAATAAAATATGTCGTTACTAAAGGTATATCTCGGGAAAAAAGATATTTTATCAGGCCTTTGCATAATCCTTTTTTAACCCATTTTTCAAGACGTTTTACCACATAACTTGGTTTTGTGTTGGGGGCACGTGGATAATACGGATCTATCTTCTGCAATTTGTCAAATAAATAAAAAAGAAATTTTCCCAGAAAAGAGACTTCTGATCCTCTAGATACCCATTCATAAAAAGATCTTGAGCTATTCCAAATTTTTTTCTCTTGGGCGGAAATCATTTTGTCGCTGTTCGCATTTATTATATCCCCATAAGCTATATCTTTAAGAGGATATGCTGCTCTCTGATGTCCATAGCCCATATCCACTGCTACCACCCACGCCTTTTTTTCCATTGCTTATTTAAACAAATTATCTTTAAAATAGTTATCTTTTGAATCAATCAGCTTTGCAAAAGAGGAAGTTGAGACTGAATAAAGTTATTCTGATATCGATATTCTAAAAGACAATAATGCTTAAAAAGGGGGGAGTCAAAAGAAAAACATGGCAGAAACAGAATTTGAAGATGTTGTTTTATATCATGGCTCATTAAATGAATTAAATTCAAAAAAAAGAAGATCGTTTATTAGATATGGGTTTGTAGAAGAAGATTTTTTTATTACTGATTTTCAAAAGCTTGGTTTTTTTGAAAAGAAACCATTTGAAGAAATAAAAAAACAAGTATATGATGCAGGATATGACGGACTTGTTAATGCAAGAAGTATTATAGGAATAGGGGATATTGAGGGACCTCATATGAGACACTTTGGTATGGAAGGAACCCCCATAGTCAAAAAGAAATAATTCTGTATTAAATTGTAATTGACATATTTAAGTTAAAAGTCAAATGTCCCTGTGTAATAACAAATGTTAGTATATCCATCTGAATCTATTTGATAAGCATTGGATTCTACTTTATTTACTAAAGTTAAGTTAGTATTAACTGTTACTGTTTTAGATGATGATGGTTCTATATTTCCTGGAACATGTATTAAACCTGAATTATCTGTGTTATTCTTTAAAATTAGAATTACTCCGGCTATTTCTACTTTATTTGTTCCAATTCTCTTCAAGGTTATAGTGCAAGAAGAAGGATTAGAACAATCCGCACTTGTTGGGTTCACACCAACCTTCTTACAACCTTCGCTAATAGCAAGAAGAGATCCATCATAAAAATTATTTTCCTGATTATAACGAATAATACTAATAACTCCAAAAACAGCAGCAATAATCAAAACTGCTCCAATTATAACAGCAACAAGAACAATAGGAGAAATCCTTCTCTTTTTCACCCCTTTCTTCATAAATAAAATAAGAACTTAATCTTTAAAAAGATTATTAAAAAATAAAAAGCGATGATAAAAGTTTCTTAGGGTGGGTGGTTGGGGGATTGGAGGAGGGATATTAAAGTTTATTAATACAAGTTCATTTTTTTCTGTATGAAAATTAAAGGGGTTTCTGCGAAAGCTATTCTTGATTCCAGAAAAGAAAAAACAATCCTTGTTTCCATTAAAACAAATGTCGGGGACTTTTCTGCTTCCTCTCCTAACGGAAAATCTACTGGAAAATATGAAGCAAAAATCTATCATACAAATATTGAAGGAGACATAAAAGCAATAAAACAGCTAAGCGAATACTTTTCAGAAGAGATAATTGAAAAATTTGAGGACTTAAGAAGAATTGACGATATTGCTGACAGGCAGATAGGAGCAAATACTCTCTTTGCATTTGAATCTGCTGCATTAAAAGCGCTCGCAAGCGAAAAGAAGAAAAAAGTTTGGCAGCTCATAAACAGCAATGCAAAAAAGTTTCCGAGACTAGTTGGAAATTGCATTGGAGGAGGAAAGCATTCTTCTTTAATAAAGAAGCCGGATTTTCAGGAATTCCTTTTGGTTCCTGAAAGCAAAAATGTTGAGCAGGCATCTGAAATAAACAAAAAAGCAAAAAAAGATGTGAAAGAAATTCTTCTCAAAGAAGACAGCAAATTTAGGGGAGAGAGGAATGATGAAGATGCCTGGGCAGTGTCTTTGGCTGAAAAAGAAGTTTTGGATGTGCTAAAAAAGACAAAGATTAATATCGGAGTGGATATTGCTGCTTCCAGTTTTTACAAAAGAAAAAATTACAATTACAAAAATCCCTTATTCAAAAGAAACAAAGATGAGCAGTTTGAATATGTAAGCAATTTGATAAAAAATTTTAGCTTAGGGTACGTAGAAGACCCTTTTGATGAAAATGATTTTGAAAGCTTTGCCAAATTATTGAAAAGATTTCCTGACAGGCTGATTGTCGGAGATGACTTAACTGCCACTAATCCAAAGAGATTGGAAAAGGCGATAAAAATGAAAAGCATAAACGCGATAATAATCAAACCGAATCAAATCGGCTCGCTTATTGAAATGAAAGAAACAATCGAATTAGCAAGAAAAAATAACATAAAACTCGTCTTTTCCCACAGGAGCGGAGAAACAGAAGAGGCTATTTTGGCTGACTTGGCTTTTGGCTTTCAAGCGGATTTCTTTAAATGCGGAATAACAGGAAAGGAGAGAGAAGCCAAGATAAAGAGATTGATTGAGATTGAGAAAGGATTGAGATAATTGTGTGCTTCGCGCGATTAATAAATGGGTAATGAAGAAATGCGTTTGCTCTATTATTTATTTAGATAATATCTGCTTTAGCAGACAAATTTTGGACGAGCAACTTTGCGAGATAATCCATAAACGAGCAGGGTTGCAAGTTGGGTGGGTGGGACTGAAACCTTTAAAAATATACTTTTTCTCTGAATTAAATGCCTAAGAAAATTAAATCTGAAACTTCTGAAGCTGAAGTGAGCAAAGAATTAGAAGAAAAGATAATCAAAGATATTGAAAAATCTGGAGTGCCGGAAGAAGTTGCAGAGAAAGAAGAAAAGATAGCTGAAGAAATTGAGGAAAAACTCGAAAAGCAAGTTGACGATAAAAATCGTCTGGAGGAAAAAATAGAGAAAAAAGAAATGAAAATTGCTGAGGAAATAGAAAAAGACTTGGAACAGACAGGAAGTCTGAAAAACAGACAGGCTGTTTTAGAGAAAAAGGCAGAGGCAGAATCCACTACTGCTGAAAAAGAATTAGAAGAGAAGAAAAAAGAAGTTCTTGAGAAAGCCAAGAAGCTTGTAGAAAAGATTTCAGAAGGAGTAAGCACAGAACAGCTCAAAGAGCAAGTCAAAGTCAAGAAAAGAACAGACATGCTTGTCCCTTTGGAGGATTATGTTAAGACTGGAATTTACCTTGGAACCAGGGTTGTTACTCCCTGCATGAAGCCTTTTGTTTACAGAAGAAGGGCTGATGGATTAGCAATATTCAACACAGATACAATTGACGAAAAATTAAAAGAGGGAATAGAATACTTATCAAAGTTTCCCCCTGAAGAAATAATCCTTGTATGCAAAAGACAAGCTGGATGGAAAGCTGCTGAAATGTTTTCACAGTTTACAGGAATCAAGGTTTTCACAAAAAAATATCCTGCAGGCATTTTGACAAATACTTCTCTTCCTGATTTCTTTGAGAATGAGTTAACAATAGTAACTGACTCCTGGCTAGACAAAAATGCTCTTAATGACACATTAAATGTCAGAAAAAAAGTTTTGATGATAAGCGATACCAATAACTTTCCAAGAGGAGCAGACAAAGTAGTCATAGGAAATAATAAAAGCGCAAAAAGTTTGGGAATTATTTTTTATCTTCTTGCAAGAGGATACTGCAAGGCAAGAAGTATTGAAGCAGACATCCCTGATTTGGACAAATGGACAGCCGAAGAAGAGAAAAAGATTGAAATCCGAAAGGTTGAAACAAACGCTGTTTATGGCGTGTAAGACGCTCTGGCTAAATAATCATCTATAGAACAAACGCGCTTGGGGGTTTCCATTTATTCAGTGCTTCGCGAAGCCTATGCATAACATATTAAATTAATTCTTCCGGCATTTCAAAGAAAAAATATTAATGATACTTAAGATTTAAAAAGGAAAAATTAAGAGAAAGGGGATGAAAGAATACAGAGTAGAAGTTATGGAAATAACAAATGAGAAGGTTAAAAGCCATAAGGGATATATTCTCTACGAGAAAGATAAACAGATTTCAGGTACTGCAGATCTTGCTAGAAGAATAGTGGGAGTTTCTAGAGGAGAGCCAATTAAAATAATTTCTGATAAAACATTAGAAGCGAATATTTGGCGTGCAGGAGATTGGAGTTTAACAAGGGCTCTTACTCCAAGAGAAATGAGTGACTTACTGATAAAGATAGAAAAGTATAGAAATAATCCTAGAAAAATGGAAGAAATAATGGCAGAGGAAAAGAAATTAGAAAGATATAGATAATAAATTAGATTCTAGGTATATTAATTCTTAAGCATTTCACATAAGGATAAGGATTAATTTATTTCTTCTCAACCTTTTTACCGCACTCATGGCAGAATTTTTCGCTGTCGTCCAGAATCGTACCGCAGGATTTGCATTTTATAGGAACATATTTCTTTTCTATTACTGGTTTGTATCCTGAACGTCCTGAAATTAATTTTCCCAAGGCGTTTTGAAAACCAGCATCATTCTGCAATTCGTTCATCCTCTTTTGTATAAAGTTTGCGTCCATAAAATATTATAGAAAATTGCTTTTTTAAAGTTTTTTATTTTAAATGAAATTATTTAAAAAGAAAATGGGTAAATTTATAAAGTTTTTTACATTATTTTTTATATGAAAAGGGGGTTGATAATTTTATTTGTATTTGTAGTTTTGATTAGTTTTATTTCTGCCCCAGAAACAAGTACAACTATTATATGTAATTCAAATTCTGACTGCGGACAATCAAGCGTGTCAAGATACTGCGAAAATTCACAAGCATGCACTTTTGAAATTATTCCTACTTGCTATAAATACCCTGAAACAACTGAAGGATTTTGCTCAGAGAAAAAAGGAGGAGGATGTAATCCCTGTGCTTATGGTTGTCAGAATGGAGAATGCATTCCACAATCAGTTTCTGTTTCTTGCACTGACCCTGATGGAACAAACCACTTTGCAGCAGGAAAAACTTGCAAAGGAGACATATGCGAATTAGATAAATGCGAAGGCAATACTATTATAGAATACACCTGCAAGGATAATAGCATAGTTGTTGACCATACTTATGGTTGTACAAATTGTTCAGAAGGAGCTTGTCTGCCTTTAGAGACAGGAATAAATATACAACCTGCTCCCTGCATTCAAAGGGAAAATACGTGTTGCAGGGCAGACAGATGCGGAGCATTGCTCGCTTGTACTTCTGATTATATTAGCGTATTCAATGGATGTGATTCTGACTGCAATCCTATTTCAAGTTGCCAAGTTAAAAACACAGAACAAGTTAAAGAACAGGTTAAGTGTATTTTTGCTAATTCAAATAAGGAGCAGAGATGTTATCTTTCTGAATATAATGATAAGTTTTTTTGTTATGGGAAAGAAATTTGCATCATGGATGTTTCTGGATATAGCAGGCAACAACTCGTATGGAAAAGCACTTGCGGAGGATATGGGTATACAACAGTTGATGGAATTAATGATGATATAGCTTTTGAATGCCGAATCCAAGAAACAACGCAAACTACAACTCAAGAAACAAAACCAATAACTCCCTATAGCAGTTCAGCATGGTACGGAATTGCCTACTGGCAGTGTTATGATAAAACAAACGAAAAACAAGGAGGAGGAACTTCATGCAAGCCTGCAGAAGTTTGGAAAAAATATTCAGAAGAATCTTGTATGGATAACTGCGATACAGCAACAGGAAAATGCGGAGTGGCTAATTTTGGCGTGTATAGCGAATGTTCAGGAGCGACTATTGTTCAACCAGGTGTTTGCGGAAATGGCATATGCGAGCCAGGAGAATGGGAAACTTGTAAAGTCCAGGCAGATGCGTGCGAAGAAGGCAAAGAATGCACAGCGTCTACAAAAAGATGTTATATTCCATGCATTCAAGATTGTCAGAAAGGAAAAGAAGGAATAAACGCGAAATTAAATGAGAAATTTGAGTTGCAGATAAGTCAATTAGCAAAGTTCAAAGATCAAAATTTAGTAATCCAATTTAATAACTTGTTTGTTCCAAAATGCCAATCAGAAACACCTGTACAAACGTCGGCAACTTTAGAAAAATATGATACAATGACAGGAGGAGTTATTTCCGGTTTTCCCATACAAAATGCTCCAACTGAATCAAAGAATATTGAATCAAAATGTAATGAAGCAGAACCATATGCAGTTCTAAAGATTGAATATGCCAACAAAGAAACCGATGTGATAAAAATAAAACTCGGAGAAAAAAAGAAAATTTTCAATTTTGCAATAAGCTTTTTAGATTACAAGCAAGAGAGCAAGTCAGGATTGTTTCTTGTTTCTTTAGAAACTTTTGAATGTCCTGAAAATTGCATTTGCGACATTTACAATAAAAATAAAGAATGCAGGAGAATAACAGAATGTCCAGAAAATGAGATTTTATGCCCTGATGGAGCATGCAGAGAAAAATGTGAAGTAACCAATATCACAACAGAATGCAAATTTGGCTGCTTTTACCAGGATAAATGCCTGCCATATGGCTTAAGAGTCAATGGTTTATACTGCTCTATAAACAATGACATGAAAACACAACTAGCAGAAGAAGCTTGCGAAAATAATTTTGAATGCAAAAGCAATGTTTGTGTTGCTGGAAAATGCATAAGTGAAGGTTTTATGAAAAAAATTCTTGAATGGTTTACAAATTTGTTTGGGGGAGGGTAATTTTTTAAAAATTTACAGCTTAAAAAAAAGCCAGCTTTTTTTGTTTCTAAAAGTTGTTTTAATAAGACAATATTTTCCCTTGAGTTTTTTTCCGTGAAATTCAAGAATCATTTTGTCTGAATATTTTTTCAGTAATTCGTAATTTCCTTTATCCCATATTTCTACTTTTCCTGCTCCATAATTTCCTTCTGGAATTACTCCTTGAAATGCGGAATAATCCAATGGATGGTCTTCAACCTGAATTGCAAGCCTCTTTGTTCCTTTTGCAATTGGAGGAACTTTAGGAACAGCCCAGCTTTTGAGAACACCATTCATTTGCAAACGCAGGTCCCAATGCAAATGAGTCGCGTGATGCTCATGAACTGTGAAAATTAACTGTTCAGAAGATTTTCGCGACATCTTTTTTAGTATAGAGGGTTCCATGGTTTCATTGAACTTTCTCTTTTTTGCATATTCTTTAAGGGACATGAAATAAAGAATATTCTACAATATATAAGTATTTTTAAACAGAAAAATTTTTGGATTAATTAAAGACATAGAAAATGGCAAGAAATAAAGACAGTTATTCTCCTGAAGAAGTTAGAAGATACGCGGAGTTATATGAAAGCCTTAACTCAGCATCTAGAATATATAGTAAATCTCTCTTTAACGGGAAGGAAATGGATATTTTAAACTTGTTAAAAGTAAAATCTCTGGCATTAATTGCTGCTCAAAAATTATTAGATTTTGAAAAAAATGTTCCTGAAAATGTCAAAAATCAATTTAAATTTAATGAGCTGGAAAAGATGATATTTGAACAGCCGGAAATTGATTTTGATAATCTTAAGCCAAAAGAAAAGAAAGCATAAAAATTATTTTCTCCTCGGTAAAATAAATTCTAAAATTCTCAGAAAGGTTTATAAATCTCTTTTTTCTGAACACTTCATAATTAGAATGAGTACTTTAAGAAATGCATCTTTTGTAACATTAAAGTATGATGTATGTAGAAGTAGTCATAAGTTGTAGTTCTATTAATGATTGTCAAAGCCAATAAAAGGATTAGGAATTTGTGTGAAGTGTTATCTTTCTTACATAAGATAATGCGCAATCGAAGTTTTCGTCGTTTATCGACGGAGATTTATGAAATTGTTTAAATTTAGTTGATCCTGCTAACGGCTGCGGCTCTCTGGTTTGTACTTAGACATGCAAGTCTTTCGCGAGAAGGCGAACTGCTCAGTAACACGTAGCTAATCTACCCTTAAGTCAAGGATAACCTCGGGAAACTGAGGATAATACTTGATAGGAGACATACCCTGGAAAGATTTGTCTTTAAAATTCGAGCTTAAGGATGAGGCTGCGGCGGATTAGGCAGTTGGCGGGATAATAGCCCACCAAACCGATGATCCGTAAGGGCTCTTAGCGGAGAGGCCCTGAGAGGGAATCTGAGACACTATTCCCAGCCCTACGGGGTGCAGCAGGTAAGAATCTTTTGCAATGCGCGCAAGCGTGACAAAGCGAGCCAGAGTGCTTTTCAATTGAAAAGCTTTTGCTAAATCTAAAAATTTTGGCGAATAAGGACTGGGTAAGACTAGTGCCAGCCGCCGCGGTAATCCTAGCGGTCCAAGTCGCAGCCATCATTATTGGGTCTAAAACATCCGTAGCTTGCTTAATAAGTTCCCTGTGAAATCTTATATCTTAAGTATAAGGCGTGCAGGGAGTACTGCTAAGCTAGAGACTGGAAGACGTAAGAAGTATGTTCAAAGTAGCGGTAAAATGTGTTAATCTTGAGCAGACTCACAACAGCGAAGGCATCTTACGAGGACAGTTCTGACAGTAAAGGATGAAGGCTAGGGGCGCGAAGTGGATTAGATACCCATGTAGTCCTAGCAGTAAACACTGCGCACTAAACATTAGTACCTCCTCGAGAGGTATTGGTGCTGAAGAGAAGTCGAAGAGTGCGCTACCTGGGAAGTATAGCCGCAAGGCCGAAACTTAAAGGAATTGGCGGGGAGACACTACAACAGGTGACGCGTGCGGTTCAATTAGATTCTACACCGTGAACCTCACCAGGAGCGACAGCAGAATGAAGGTCAGTCTGAAGGGCTTACCTGACACGCTGAGAGGAGTTGCATGGCCGACGTCAGCCTGTGCCGTGAAGTGACCTGTTAAATCAGGTAACAGGCAAGACCCACATGTATATTTACTTTGAGTACAATATACAGATTGCCTTAGTAATAAGGATGAAAGTGTGGGCTACGTTAGGTGAGTACAGCCCGAATCCCCTGGGCAACACGCGCGCGTCAATGGTAGATACAGTGAGATGCAACACCGAAAGGTGAAGCCAATCCCATAAAATCTATCTCAGTTCAGATTGAGGTTTGTAACCCAACCTCATGACGCCGGAATCTGTAGTAATCGTTTGTTAGCAGCGAACGGTGAATATGTCCCTGTCTCTTGCACACACTGCCCGTCAAACCAACCGAGTTTATTTATGATGAAACTTTTCGAAGGAGAATCTTGGGTAGACAAGGTAGGTTAAGTCGTCACAAGGTATCTGTAGGGGACCCTGCAGATGGATCACCTCCTATAATAAAATTTATTTTATTTTTTATTGATGATGATAATCTTGTGAATTACAGCTAGATTATTTCTACATACAGTTCTAAATTATCGTCGATAAAATGACGAATAATAAGCCTTAAAAACCACAAGTCCATAATTTAAATTAAGGGCCTGTAGTCCAACGGCAGAATACCTCGCTTGCACCGAGGAGTTCCGGGTTCAATTCCCGGCAGGTCCACTTGTTCTTAAGTGGATTAACAATCACAAATCATACTCAATTATCAATTAATTGA
>Ga0315286_10002901_pt1 | contig 16073 bp, 12 predicted proteins | sample YL17G10_0_MG_FD_205038 | JGI IMG/M metagenome (GOLD analysis project Ga0315286, IMG submission 205038) | Sediment microbial communities from Yellowstone Lake, YNP, Wyoming, USA - YL17G10_0 | ecosystem: Environmental > Aquatic > Freshwater > Lake > Sediment | place: USA: Wyoming | collected...
ACAGGCGGCCAGGCCATATTCGAGGACCTCGGCATCGACATCGAAAACCTCGAACTGAATATGTTAGGCAGGGCAAAGCAAATCACCATCGACAAGGACAACACAACGATTATCGAAGGCGCGGGCAAAACGGAAGAAATCAAAGGCAGAATCGAGCAGATAAAGGCCGAAATCGAAAAATCGACCAGCGATTACGATATCGAAAAACTTCAGGAACGCTTAGCCAAACTTTCCGGCGGCGTTGCGATGATAAAGGTAGGCGCAGCGACGGAAGCCGAGATGAAAGAAAAGAAGGCACGCGTCGAGGACGCGCTGCACGCCTGCAGGGCCGCGGTTGAGGAAGGAATCCTGCCCGGCGGCGGCGTCGCAATGCTGCGAACGCTTCCCGCTTTGGAAAAAATCAAGGCACAGGGCGATGAGAAGGTCGGCATCGATATTGTTCGCCGGGCAATCGTCGCCCCCATCAAACAGATTGCCGTAAACGCAGGTCTCGACGGCTCAATCGTCGCGCAGAAGGTTATGGAAAACAATGACAAGAACTTCGGCTACGACGCGCTACGGAAAGAATATGGCGATATGATTGAGTTCGGCGTTATCGTCCCCACGAAGGTCGAACGCATCGCGCTGCAAAACGGCGCATCAATCGCGTCACTATTACTGACAACCGACGCGATAGTAAGCGAAATTCCCGAAAAGAAAGAATCGCCCGCTATGCCCCAGGGCGGCGGAATGTACTAACCGGACAAAATAAGAGCGAGTTATCTCACCGCAGAGCACGCTGAGACCGCAGAGGAAAAAAATATAAATTATCTCTGCGAACTTTGCGGTCTCTGCGGTGAATATTTTAAGGGCTTTCAAATGTCGTTTCAGTTTTACAGCAACGTAATCTCGCAGGCGTCCCGCCGAATAGCGGGTGGGATATTCGCCACGGGACTTATGCTGATTGGCTTTGGCCTGCTGATTTACCTGATGCCAAAGTTATTCGCGACTCTCGCGGCAATAGTTTTCTTCGTCGCCGGCATCGGCACTTGCATAACCGCCCTGAAGATATTCATGGTACAACGACAGATAAACAAAGGAACTAACAACGAGCCAGATGAATGTAGAAAAAACGTGCGGATTCATACCGAAGAACGATATGACGATTTAATGTAACAGCATCAGGTTGAATTTCCCGTCAGCCGTTAATACTCATACACCCTGTCCTGTATAATAAGTTTTGTTATAGCCGCATTGCCGGAGGAATCGACCTTGACTTCGGCCTTTGCCTCTTTGGAATTATTGCGAAGGTCCTGCGCAACCTTATCCCTGGCATCTTCCGGGATAAAATAGGATTCTATCCCATATTCAATTCTCCAGCGGGAGGCACCAACCTTACCTTTGATTACAACACAATCATCCGGGACAGGCGGCCTTTTGTCGTGAACTGAGATAGCATACCATACATTATTATTTGGGTCCGACCTTAACACAACCCACACGGGCTTCCCCTGAGGCCATTTCTTCCATTCGCTTGATACTGTCGGATTCGATATTTCGTAACCCAGGACAACATAATAACCGCTCATTATTGAATACGGGTCAACGGGAGCTGTTTTAAGAAATATGGTTTTACCGATTGTTCTTGCGCGGATTTTCTGGGCAGGCACAGCTGCCAGTATGAGCAATTGCGCGGCAACGGCAACGACAAACCATATAAGACACTTATTCATTGGCTACTCTCCTTCTCTTGAGGTAATTCTCAAATCCGACACCCGCGAGAATAATGCTTATCCCGCAAGCGATAAAAATAACCGCTTTTATAAGCAGGCCGGTTTCATATTCCAGGAAACGACTTGTGATAACCAGGGCCGTAAAAATAATTCCGGCCCAGAAGAGGCCCCTGCTTTCAGTTCGGAAACTTCCTGCAACCAATCCTGCACAAAGAGCAAAACATCCGAGATTGAATAAAACCACAATCCAAAAACAATCAACAATACTATAATCGGAATATTGGCCTGAACTACGGGGAAGGAATTCGGCAGTAATTATTCCTGAAATAATCAAAGCGGACGCAACGAGCCCTGAAATCGAAACAAGGAAAAATCGACGGTCAGACAACCCGCCTTTTATAATTGCCCATATCCACAGTATCACAGCAGCGAGATAAACTGAGATTTCTGAACGCCGTGCCGAAGCATTGGCAGTATCGTAATATCGCCAATCTTCATAAGGAAGCCAGCGTAAATGCCCCGCCACAGATTCGAAAGACAATATATATGCACTTAAAGCTATAAAAACTACACCGAGTAATACGGCTGGAAAAGTAAAATGCCTGAAACCCGAGGTTCGATCTGATAACAAACCGTACCCAAAGTAGAATAAGCCGAGACCGATAGCTGCAAGGTAAAATGCTGAAAATGACGGGCCCCACCACCACCAATTCCCGCAAACTACTGAAAGAGAAACAAGAATAGACGCACCAATAAAAACAAGCGAGAGAATGTATATAAGAACCGACCGGCAAAGATAAGCAAAAGGCAAAAAGATTGCTGCGGCGACAAACGGGTAATAGCAAAAGGATTGAGGGTTATCACCGGTCCAGCCGCAGAAACCTATGAATGAGACAATTATTGCGATAAAGGCATTTGGAACGCTTTCGACAGCATAAGCCATTATGATTGCCCCAATCGCCCATGCGTTAAGCCCGTTGTAGAAATGCGACTTGATGTGAAAGATTTGCGCTATCAACCCGATGTTCGCACCAAAAACCAGGGTGCCGAGAACTATAAGGGCATGGCCAAGTCGCGGGCTTTTGGCTGAAACTTTCCAGAGGTAAAAGCCGGCGATATGTCCCGTCAGCATACAGGCGACAATCAGCCCTATTTTGGCAGACGGCGTAATTTGTTCCCAGTGAGCAGCCACAAAACTGATTGCGCCGGCGCCTATGAGTGTAGCTCCGATTATGTAAATGGCAAAAAGCAGACGGTTTGTGGATTCTTTGGCCATTTGGTCGAGCCGGTATCGTTGCGAAATAGCAGATGACTGCTCTGTGCTTATCAACCCGTCCGCCTGCCAGAGTTGAAGTTCCTGCTTTAACAATTCTCTGAAGCGGTCTGAGATTTTGAGATGTGTCTTCATTTTATCCTCTTCAAAAATGTCGACTTTAATCCCTCGGTGCGTGCTTTTTATTATATCGGCCAAATCAAAATTAGTCCAACAACAAAACTTTATTCAAAGTTAAAACGCCGAGGCGTATAAGAACATTACAATATTTATCAAAGAAGCAGAGCTGGGTTTGCCCCGCCGAAGATGTTGCGGCAGGGTAACCCGCCTGCAAAACCTTATTTTGCCTCAAACATCTCCCTGTAGATTTCGGGGCTGTAAAGGTGGAAACCCAAATCGCGGATGTATTCAACCGGCCCCGCGTTGTTGATGATATCAACCACGGCCTGGATTTGCCTCTGTGAACGGAATGCCTGAATAGCATCGAGCTTTTTTTGCAGCATGGCAGGCGAAGTCCTGATTTGCAGGTGCGGCGGGACAGGAAAGTCGCAGTAGCAGGCGATTTCGTGGACATAGGGAAGCTTCTCAATCGGCTTGCCAAGCTCAGGCCATATCGAGCCCCCGGCGTGGTAAATGCTGATTAACAACTCCTCATGCACGAACTTGTGGTCCGGGTGCAGGTCATTTGACGTCGGTAAAAAACACTGCGTGGGCCTTATCTTCCTTATATAATGCGTGAAACTATTCTGCATGCCGATGAAACCCTCGATAGCCGTCGCCTCATCTTTTTGGGCAGGTCTTCTGCCTCGGCAGTAGTTCAATCGACAATCGGGAAACCCGAGCCAGATGATATTCTCCCTTGGAATGCCGAGCGATTCATAACAATCAAAAGTTTCTTCTCGCCTTATTTCGGCAATGCCGTCTTTTTCCTCAGGGCTGCAATAGCCCATACTGCCGTCGGTGACGACCAGGATATAAACCGGGACGCTTTCTTTCCTGGCAAGCTGAATGAGCAATCCCGCCCCGATAACGACGTCGTCGTCATGCGGACTTATAAAAAGGAAACATTCCTTCCTGCCCTGCCAGTGCTTCGACACCCCGGAAAGGGTCGAGGCAATCCTTCTTTCTTTTCCAACCAGACGAACTATCGTGAAATCTTCTGCCATTTCTTTTCCTTGAGTCAACCTTTGAACATCCCAAGTTTATCTATCGCTGCTTTTATGTCTCCAAGATGGTCATCGCCTCCCTCACGTTCCACGGCCAATGCTCCCGCAAAATCAACCAGCTTCAATGCCTTCAAAAATTCCGCGGCGTTTACCTCGCCTGTCCCCCAGACAACCTCCGTCCCCCATTCGCCAGGCGTTTTGGTTGGCAGGGCGTCTTTAATATGAACGTGCTTAATCCAGGGGCCAAGCACGCCAACCGCTTCGACAGGATTGCCCTTGCCATAAAGAATCATATTGGCGGGGTCAAAGTTCACGCCCAAAGCGGGGTGATGCAATTTTTCAAGAAAATCGCGAAGCTCCTGTGCCGACTCCTGACCGGTCTCCATCAGCAGCGTAACATTACACTCATCCGCCTTATCCGCGAGCATCCTTGTCCGCTCAATCAGCGTCTTGGCCTTTGCGGGGTTTTGCATATCGATGAAACCAAAGTGCGTCGAGAGAAACCGCACCTTCAACTCGGCGGTCAACTCAATGGCACTTAATGCCAACTCACGATTATCCCACCAGCAATCATCAGGCACTATACCGCCTGTGGCTTTTATCGATTCGAGCGTCGAATAATCCTCCTGCGGGAAGTTAATCATCGTAGCAGTAATCTTCAGTTTGCTTTTGGCGACTTTGGCAAGATACTGATTGCCGTTGTTGGCCAGCGCAGGCGCAATCGCAAGATGAACGCAATCGACCCCTGCCTCGGCGATTTTCTCAAAGTCATTGCCGAGCGACCAACTGCAAACGCCCACAGGCCAATCGAGACATCTCATCGAATCGCAACCTCCTTTTTGCTCTCGGCGGACTGCTTTTCCGCCAGAATTGTTTTTACCGCATTAAGAGAATCGACCGGACTGATTATCTGGGGCACTTTTGTGCCTTTGACTTTCTTTACGAAGTGTGAGATTTCACGCGACCAGCCGTCACCAGATTCAATCTTAGGCGTTAAACAACCGCCGCCGGCGAGACATACCTGAAGCGAGGGCGTGTGCCTGCAATCATATACAATCGTCGCCTTTTTGAGCGAGATAACAAAACTCATTTCAAATTTAAAATCGGGTGACATAACAAAGCCGCCCTCTGCCGAGACGACCTTGCTGTTTCCATAAACATATTGCGTCGTTACATAATCGAATCCGCCGCTTGGCCCGATAACCGCCTCCGACCTCACCGCTCCGGGCAATCCGAACAGATACTGAATATAATCAGTGTCGTGGATGTGCAGGTCCATAATCGCCCCGCCGCTTTGTTTCGCGTGGATAAGCCAGTTTTTCCAGCTCCACCCCGGCACCGGACTGACTCGGCGAAAAGATGCCGTGCGAACGTCGCCATATCTGCCGGAATCCACGATTTCTTTGGCCTTTACATACTCAGGCCAAAAGCGGATGCAATGACCGACTTGAAGTATCTTTTTATTTGTCCTCGCTGCCGCAATCATATCCTCGCATTGCTCGACGTCCATCGCCATCGGCTTTTCGCATAAAACGTGTGCACCAGCATCAAGTGTCTTTACCGTAAAATCCCTGTGCATAAACGTCGGCAGCGTAATCGAAACAGCATCAAGCTGCTCTTCGGCAAGCATTTTTTCAAAGTCCGTATAAAGCGATATATCCCCAAGGTCTAAAGCTGCATTATCGTCTCCGATATTGCCTTCTACTTTTTCACTGCCCGTCAGTAGCGCCTTGTCGCCGTCGCAAATCGCGGCCACACAAACGCCCCGCAACGCACGATAGCAGTTCAGATGCTGCCTGCCCATAAAACCGAATCCGACTATACCTACCCGCGTCACTTTAACTCTCCTCAACGATTCAAGTCCCTGGTTTTATCCTTTGAACAACACAACCAACGCAACGATTGACGCGAGCATAATCACCGCTGGTACTGTAAAAATAGCCCGCCAGTTAAATTTGTCCTCCTGTTTGAAAACATCCATTACGATGCCCGCGAACTGCGTCCCTAAAAACAATCCCACTCCCGTCGTCGCGGCAAAAACAAGCGCCTGCACGGAACTTCTGATTTCAGGCGGAGACGCGACGTTGGCAAATATCTGGCCGGCGATGATAAACAAAACATAAGCAAGGCCGTGAAGTGATTGCGATAGAACTATCAGCGCACGCGGCTTTGAGATTACATAAACAAGATACAGCAAAAACCAGGCGACCGCGCCTATCGTCAGCGTCCATTTGAATCCGAACGAGCTGATAAATTTGTTAAGCAGGTAATAGGTGGCCACGGCCTGCACAACCTGCGCAATAGCCATCGCGGCCGGCACGTTCTTGCCGGGAATGCCTGTGTCCATCATAAATCGCGCGCTGCCTAAAAAGTAAAATTGCATCAGCCCACCTGCCACAAGCGAAATAACCATAAAGACCAGGAAGTTGGTATCCCGCAGCATAGTCATCGCCTTGAAAATCGGCGCCTCCCCCACACCCGCAGGCGGCGTCGCGGGCAAACCCAGACAACATGCCGCCATAATCACTGAAAGTGTAGCGGCCAGAAAAAGGCAATCACGCCCTTTTTCAGCGGTCTTGAACGTCCACCGCCAGCCCGTCAGAAAATACCCCGCAATCGCCCACGCAATAGGCGCCCACATAAAGACCTTTCCCTGCCAGGCGGCATCGGTAACATTGGCAAAAAGCGCCGCGTTGACCAGTGGAAGCGTCGCCGCGTAAAAAACCGAATACAAAAACATAATAACAAACAACACAGCAAACCTCGTCTGCACCGCCGCCACCAGCAACAACGCCGCCCCAATCAAATGTGCCCCAGCGAGAATCCACTCGGCGTTGAGCCACCTGTCGGCAAGCTGACCGGAAATCAAAGGCGATACGATGCACGCAAGAGGCAAAGTAGCGTATATCCACCCCGTCTGCTTGCCGCTAAACTTCAGCGGCCCCAGCAACCTCGCCGCAAGCACCGGCATCCATGCCCCCCACACCGCATACTCCAGAGCCATCACCGCACTTAACTTGATGTAAAGCAACGTGTCCATTTTTGTCTCCTAAAAATTAGAGTGCCCACATTGTCAGTACCCGCACGCATTAAATCCAGTATAATCTAAAGAAGCTCCTGAGAAAATACTGTGCAATCTGTGAAATCAGCGGTTAAAATAGGGCGTTATGAAACTGCCTAAACTTCAAAAACCGGATAGTTACGTCGGCCTGTATATTGTCGATTTCGGCGATAATACAGGAGTCGGATTCACCGCGCAGGAGGTCGCTGAGCTTTTCGAAAGCGAAAGGTACAAGGACTGCAAGGCGTATAAAATACACAGGGCTTACCCTGACGGCAAACTTGAATTGAAAGGCGTGCGACGGGACATATTCCAGCTCGAGGCGGGTATGTTCTTTTTCTCCGCCGACTCAGAGACCGCCCGCGATGATTACAAGCGATTAGTCAAACTCGGCATTGAGACCAATCTTCCCTGCAAAGCGAAAGTCCAGCTTGCTCAATATAACGATGACAAGTTTGCCGTATCGCTGATTTACCCCGCAGAATATGATGATGAAATAAGCGGCTGGCTGCTTGAACACGAGTATAAAACATCGGGCACTGCCGAGGGAGGCGTAAGCGCGGTAACAAGATACTACGACGCAAAGCCCGAAATCCTGGAAAGACACCAGTTGTGGGGCCGGTCATCCGTCGAAAGCCGAACAGGCGAGGAGCTTCTGGCCTCGACAAAAATAGCAGTGCAAAGATAATCGTCGTTTGAAAAATGGTCCTTCACCGAAAAACAAACACTGTCCTGGGTTTCTTAGCGAGCTTGCTGGCAACTGTCTTTAGAACCAAGACCCCAAAGCCCTCCGTAGAAGATTTGAAACGGGCGGAATTCGCAACCAGCACACAGCGACTCGGCGTCCGATTCACGGACCGCGTAAGAGACGTCTTTCGATTCAAATGGCTAAAACCTCTATGAAACAGCACCGTATAAATAATATGCGAGAAACACATAACATAATTCCGCCAAAAGGCGGCGAGCCGATACTCAGCGAAAACGCGATGACCGTGCTGGTGAACCGCTATTTAATCAAGGATGAACAGGGCAAAATCATCGAGACGCCGGGCCAGCTTTTCAGCAGGGTCGCCCGGCTTGTCGCTTCAATCGAGGCAAACTACGGCGGAAGCGAAGCCGAAGTTGCCCAGTGGCAAGAAAAATATTATGACCTTATGGCCTCGCTGAAGTTTTTACCCAATTCGCCAACACTTATGAACGCGGGCAGACCATCGGGAATGCTCAGCGCCTGCTTTGTCCTGCCGATTGAAGACAGCATCGAAGGGATATTCGAGACGGTCAAAGATACCGCTCTCATCCAGAAGGCAGGCGGCGGAACGGGTTTCTCGCTCGACCACCTTCGCCCCACCGGCGACCGGGTCGCGTCAAGCGGCGGCACAACATCAGGCCCGATTTCGTTTTGGCGCGTATTCTCCCAGACAACCGACGCGATTCAGCAGGGCGCATTCCGCAGAGGCGCAAATATGGGGATGATGAGCGTAACGCATCCGGATATTATCAGGTTCCTGCACGCCAAACAGGACTTAAAGGCCTTCACAAATTTCAACATCTCGGTAAAAATCACCGATGCCTGGATGAGCACACTCGAAACAAAGCCGAATACGCTGCACGTCGTCGAAAACCCGCGCACAGGTCAAAAGTACCTGCTGCCCAAAAAAATAGATGTCAACAATTACTCGATACAGAACCTGTTCCCCTTGATTAGTAACGACTCGTCAAAACTCGAAAACGCAGAAAAGTTTTACACAGTCGGCAATTTGTGGAATATGATTATCACCTGCGCCCATAAAACAGGCGACCCGGGCGTGGCGTTCATCGACCGCATCAATAAAGACAACCCAACGCCCGCACTGGGTGAAATTGAGGCGACCAACCCCTGCGGCGAACAGCCGTTGCTGCCTTACGAGGCCTGCACCCTGGGCAGCGTCAACCTCGCGAAATTCATCAACGACAAATCAGAAATAGATTGGCCCGGCCTTGGCGAAACGGTGAAATTAGCCGTGCGATTCCTCGATAACATCATCGACGCCTGCCATTACCCAATTACAAAAACCGCCGAAATCGCCCGGGCAAACCGCAAAATCGGCCTAGGTGTTATGGGTTTCGCGGACTGCCTTTTTATGCTCGGCATACCATACGACAGCAACCAGGGCGTCGCTATCGCGGAATCAATTATGAAATTCATAAACGAAAAGGCAAGGCAGGCAAGCGGTGAATTAGCCAAAAAGCGGGGATGTTTTCCCAACTGGGCCGGCAGTATCTGGAACAAGGAGAGAAATTTGAAGGTGCGAAACGCCGCGATTACCTGTGTCGCACCAACAGGCACAATAAGCATTATCGCCGACTGCTCCTCGGGCATCGAGCCGCTTTATTCGCTCGTTTTTGTGCGACAAGTTCTGTCAGGCCAAAAATTGCTCCAGACAAACCCGGTTTTCAGCGAGATTGCCGCAAACAGGGGGATTTGCAGCGAAGATATTGCCCGGCAGGCGATTAAAACCGGCAGTATTCAAACAATATCCTCGATTCCCGCTGAAATCCGAAAAATCTTCAAATGCGCCTACGACATCACCCCCGAATGGCATATTCGTATGCAGGCCGGGTTTCAAAAGCACTGTGATGCCGCGGTGAGCAAGACGATAAACTTCCCCGAAAAAGCCAAAGTAGCCAGCGTGGACAAGGCCTATCGGCTCGCGTATCTCCTTGGCTGCAAAGGAATTACGATATACCGCCGAAAAAGCAGGCCAGATGAGCCGATGACGCTTTGTTAGCACATGGCGATTCTAGATTATTTTCCCCCACTCCTTCCCCCCCACCAAACAAAAAACCGCCAAAAGCGTATATTTTATAGGACTAAAGAAATGGGTTCATTTTAATTTAAAGTGCCAATAAACCATCTGCCGATGATTGCAACAGCAGAACAGAGTTTTTCTCCCCTCCGGAAAACATCGGGTAGCGAGGCGTTACTCGATGTTTTCTTTTTTTATAGAGACGACAATCTCCTCGAATCGCTTAAAATTACAAATGACTTGAAAACCAGAAGGGTAACGAATACATTTTGGGCAATATCGCCGATATAGTAATATCGGAACAGTGAATAAGGCAAAAAAAAGATAGTCATATGTTTTTTGGATTAAGGAGAAACCAAAAATGAAGAAGCGTTTAATAGCACTGGTTGGGGTGGTTGCGGTTTGTATGCTGCTCGCGATAGTTAGCAATGTGATGGCAGCAGACGCGAACCAGCCCAAAGAAACACCCCAAAAGCCCCACAAGGAAACCCCAAAGGACAATGAGTCACTGGTTATAGGTATCGTCAGCGTAGTCAAAGACAACGACGGGAATATCACCGAAATAAAAGTGAAGGCACACAAAGAGCTCATATACCAGGTAACGCTCGATGAAAAAGGCAAAGAGATGGGAAAGACAATGGCGGACAAGAGGGTCAGGGTTATCGGCGCACTGGAGACAAAAGGAGACATAAAATGGCTGACTGTTAAAACATTCAGCGAAGTAGTCAAGTCAGAAGCCAAGCCGACCCCCAAAAAACCAGCCGGTAAACCAGCTCCTAAACCTGCCCCGGCCCCCAAATATTAACTAATCAAAATTAAAACACAAAGAGCCGCATTATAACGCGGCTCTTTTTTTTGCGCCACGAGCGATTTCCTATGAGCTTTGCCCGTGGCATTTTTTGTATTTTTTGCCGGAACCGCAGGGACAGGGGTCGTTGCGACCAACCTTTGGCCCTTCGAGTTTAATCTGTTTGACCTTTATCTCTCCCTGTGGCGCCTGGGCGGCCGCACGCTGTCGTTCGGCCATAGCAAACTGGCCAACCTGGTCGTGCGCGGTCTGGCTGACCTGCCAGACGCTTCTCGCCCTGGCGCCGGCTTCGAGATGAACCTTGAAGATGATGTCCGTAACCCTCTCCTCGATGTTGGCCAGCATCTCGGTGAACATCCGATGTCCCTCTCGTTTGTATTCCGTCTTGGGGTCCTTCTCGGCCCAGGAGCGCATCCAGATACTGTCCTTGAGATGGTCCATATTGTAGAGATGGTCTTTCCAGGCGCTGTCGTAAACCTGAAGCAGAACGTACCTTTCAAGGTCGCTCAGTTCCTTGCGCAGAAACTCCCTGCCCGCCTGGAGGATTATTTCTTTTCGCTTCTCAATATCAGCAAACTGTTCGGGTGCAAACGCCGTCCCGAAGCGATTATTGGTCCATTCGGTAATCGCCTGTGTATCAGGCCGGCGAAGCGCATCCTCGATTTCCTTTGTCAGTTGACCGTTGCTGTAGGACTCGCTCAATTCCAGCAATTGCCTGTTCAGCGTCTGCGGCTGGATTTGTTGTATGCCCTCGGCGGTAAATTGGGCGTTGTATTTCCTGTTTGCCCAGCTCGCCAGCGCCTCAAAGCCATACACGTTGGCCCCCTGAGGCCCATAAACCATATTCATCGCGAACTCGACTGGGTATTCGATTTCACGCCTTTTATACCTGGCCCTGATTCGCCCGCTGATAAGCTCCTCAATCTGTTCCGGCTTCAACCCCGCCAATTCCTCAGTTTTAAGCTTTATATCGAACTTAGCGCGAGTCCATTCCACAAGCCGGCGAATCGCAAAATCCGGTTTCAACGGCTCAGCAAGAGGCGAGCAATCCTTTTTCTCAATCTGCTCATGGGCCGCGGCGATTAATTGTTCTTCCAGTTGCTCCGGGGACATTTGCTTGACCTTGCTTGCGCTCAAGTTGACACTGAACGCGCTCATCGCCCATTTGCACAAACCCGGGATGTCCCACGTGGACTGGTCTTCGTAATCCTCGAGGTATTCGCCAAGCGACAGGGATATATCGTTGCCTGCGCTTTCTTTGGCGCGTTTCTTGATGATTTGCTCGATTTCCTCTGCCGTTAATCCGGCCGCCTCGGCTGGTTTCAGCTCAACGCCGAACTGACTCATAGCCCATTCGCAGATGCACTTGACGGGATACGCCTCCTCCAGCATCATCCGGCAGCTCTTGGCAGTCGTGCCCGCTATCATTTCATCGATAATTTCTTTAAGACCAATACCGGCGAGAATTTTGCGCCTGCGGGAATAAAATATCCTCCGCTGATAATCCATCACCTCGTCGTATTCGAGCAAACTCTTGCGGGTCTCGAAATTTCTTTCCTCGACCTTTTTCTGCGCCTTGGCGATACCTTTGCTTATTCTCGGATGATAAATCGGCTGACCTTCCTCCCAGCCAATCCACGACAGCGCTTTTACCGTCCATTCAGGGGCAAATGTCTTCACTAATTCATCGTCGAAACTGAGGAAGAACCCACTCGACCCTTTGTCACCCTGTCTGCCGCATCGCCCGCGAAGCTGATTATCGATGCGCCTCGCCTCGTGGCGTTCCGTGCCGAGGACGTGAAGCCCGCCGATATTGGCGACGCCCTCGCCGAGCTTGATATCCGTTCCCCGGCCCGCCATATTCGTAGCAATCGTAACATTGCCGTGCATTTTTCCGTCGCGACCCTGGTGCTGCTGGCCCGCCTTTGCGACGATTTGCGCCTCGCGCTCGTGTTGCTTGGCATTGAGCACTTCATGCTCAAGACCAAATCTCCTGTTAAGCGCCTCCGACAACGCCTCATTTTTCTCAACGCTCACCGTTCCAACCAGCACGGGTCTGCCCGCAATACTGATATTATTCAGCTCTTCCAGAATCGCGGTGAACTTTTCGGACATCGTCTTGTAGATTACGTCCTCCATATCGTCCCTGATGCAGGGCTGATTCGTCGGCATAACAACGACTTCCAACCTGTAAATCTTCATAAACTCTTCGGCTTCGGTCATCGCCGTGCCCGTCATGCCGGCTATCTGGCCGTAAAGTTTGAAGAAATTTTGAAGGGTAATCGTGGCAAGCGTCTGGCTTTCCTCCTTGACCTGCACGGCCTCTTTCGCTTCGACCGCCTGGTGCAGACCATCCGACCACTGCCTGCCGTGCATCAGTCGGCCTGTGAACTCATCGACGATGACGACCTTGCCTTCCATCACGACGTAATCTTTTTCCTTCTCGAAAACAACATGCGCCCGCAGCGATTGCGCGAGCAGATGGGGCCACTCCATATTTGAGCCGGTGAAAAACGAACCGACGCCCGCCGCCTCCTGTGCCGCCCCGATTCCCTCGTGCGTCAAATGTACTGCCTTGCGGTCATGTTCCACCTCGTAGAATTGGGTAGCGCCGCCGAGTTTTGACTGGGCCTCTTCAAACTCCTTTTCGAGCTTTTCTATCTGGGCCTGCGTTTTCTCGATACGACCCTTGTCTTTGGCCTTTTTGGCCTCGTTCAGTTCGCCATGGGCATTGGCAAGCGTCCTTTCCGACGTGTCAATCTGCTTTTTGATTCGGTCGTAGCCGCCCTGCATCGCGATAAGTTTTCTCCCGACGTCGTCGGTCCTTTTGTACCTGCTCACGTCGTCGAACGCAGGCCCGGATATAATCAAAGGCGTTCTCGCCTCGTCTATCAGAATCGAGTCAACCTCGTCGATGATCGCGTATTCCAACTCGCCCTGCGCCATCTGCTCTAACGACAGTTTCATATTGTCGCGGAGATAATCGAAACCGAACTCGTTGTTGGTGCCGTAGGTTATGTCGCAGGCATACTGGTTTTTTCTTTCCTCGCCCGATGAATCCATATCCGCCTGTATCGCGCCGACGGTCAGTCCAAGCGCTTTATAAATAGGCCCCATCCATTCGGAGTCGCGCTTCGCGAGATAATCATTAACGGTAACGACGTGAACGTGCCTGCCCGTCAAATGCACAAGATATGCGGCTAATGTCGCGACTAATGTTTTACCTTCGCCGGTCGCCATTTCCGCGATTTTGCCTTCGTAGAGGACGTTTCCGCCGACCAACTGCACGTCGAAATGCCGCATATTGACATTTCGTCTGGCCGCCTCTCGAACCACGGCGAACGCCTCGGGCAATAAATCCTCAGGCCGGCGTCCCCCTGCCAGCGTCTGCTTGAACTCGGCTGTCTTTGCCTTGAGTTGTTCATCGGTAAGCTGTTTTACGCGCTCTTCAAATTCGCTCGCCTGCCGGGCGACCGTCATATACGTCTTGACCAATCGCTCGCTGCGTGAGCCGAACAGCTTTACAATCTTTTTGCTGAATTTTTTTAACATTAAAAACCTTTTACAATAAGCGCACAAGTGCACAAGGCATAAGGGCATAAGTTATGCACAGCATCCCTTATGGGACTTGTGCTCCTGTGCTCTTTTGACTTACGCTCTTTCGTCGCAGTATCGTAAAAGCGGGTTGTTTTGTCAAGGACAGGGTGAAAAGGAAAGCAGAAAGCAGATAGTAAAAAGAAAATAGCAGGAAGGTTCTGCAAAGATGCGTTTTTCAAGCCCTGAATTTTTTAACTTGTTCGCCTCCGGCGAATTATCACCGCTCGCCTCGGCGGAGCCATTAGGCAAAGCCGGGCACCCAGGCCGAGCAGCAAAAGCGTGGCGGGTTCGGGAACTTGCGTTGCGATAAATGCCGGCTGGCTCAAGCCCGATGCGAAGATGGAGCCATTTCCGAGCGTATCGTATTTATAAATTATGCCAGCGCCTATATCGGCCATAAATAGATTGCCGCTACTGTCAAAGGAAAGTCCATAAGGGTTGCTAAATCCCGTAGCAAAGACAGTTCTGTTTCCGCTTGAATCGTATTTATCAATAGTTCCATTAGAATAATTGGCCACATAGAGATTGCTGCTGCTATCAAATGCAAGACCTATAAGGCCGTCCAATCCCGAGGCGAAGATGGCCCCGTTTCCGCTCGAGTCAAATTTAACAATATTTCCATTAGTATAATAGTTGTGCTCTCCGTCATAAGCAGAAAAATAATTGGAAGCCCAGAGATTTCCACTGCTGTCGAACGTAAGCCCCTCAGGATTATTCAATCCCGTAAAAAAGACAGACTTGTTTCCAGACGAATCGAATTTGTCAATTGTGCCGGTAGTAGATACGCCGCCGTAATACTCGGCCGCATAGAGATTGCCTGTACTATCGAAAGCGAGACTCTGGGGGCTGCTCAAGCCTGAAGTGAAGATGGCACTGTTTCCGCTCGAGTCAAATTTAACAATAGTTCCATTACCCCCTTCGGCTGCCCAGATATTACCTCTACTATCGAATGTAAGTCCTGTAGGATGATTCAATCCCGTAGCAAAGACAGACCTGTTTCCAGACGAATCGAATTTGTCAATTGTCCCACTGCCATAACACGACACGTAAATGTTATCGGCGTGTGCGAGGCCGCCGGCCAACAAGGTCAGCACGGTCACGGCGAACAACGCCGTGCGAAGCTGGTTATGATTAGTTTTCATTTTCTTCCCCTTTCGGATGTGGTTTATAGTTGAGGCGTGCGCCGCGCGTATCGATTCCGGCTGATTGAAAATGATGAACCTTGACCCTTCTCCGGTCATTCTCTTATCTCCTTCTTTGCCTTTTGCCCCCAGCGGTTCGACCACGCTCACCAGAGCCCAAAGGCGATTTTCATTATACTCTTTTGCTTAGGGTAAGACAACGGGCTTGAGAGGCAAAAAGGTGTCAGTCAATCTTCGCCCTGCGAGTCGGGCGAGGCAGGTCAACTTTGCATGCCACAAAACTAATACTAACTAATACGAACTAATACTAACTACATTTTTCAGCTTAAAAATGATACTTCGTATTACTTTGCATGGGTAGTTTGGGCATCCTCGATGTTAATTCATCCGCCGAAGGCGAGACCTCGCCAAAGGCGGGGGCAAGGTTTTCTGTCTGGTGTCTCGGGTCTTAACTGAACGCTATACGCTGTCCGCTGATTTCGTCGCAGTATCTTAAAATCTGGTTGTATTGTCAAGGATGGCAGGGGA
>Ga0315286_10002903_pt1 | contig 16068 bp, 14 predicted proteins | sample YL17G10_0_MG_FD_205038 | JGI IMG/M metagenome (GOLD analysis project Ga0315286, IMG submission 205038) | Sediment microbial communities from Yellowstone Lake, YNP, Wyoming, USA - YL17G10_0 | ecosystem: Environmental > Aquatic > Freshwater > Lake > Sediment | place: USA: Wyoming | collected...
TGAGCGTCAGGCTCTCGTCAGCGATATTATATATTTGCCCGGCAGAGACCTCGGGGTGGTCCACAGCCAGCAGAACGCCGTGGGCCACATTCTCGGCGTATCCCCTGGACACCAGACTTGTCCCTCCACCGGGGACGATGATCCGTTTCCTGCCGTCCCTTATCCGCCGTATGATGCTCCACTCTTGAGGGGAGACGTTGCGGGGGCCGTAGACCGTGGGATAGCGAAAATGGGTGGCGCTGTAGACGCCTTCCTGGTGAGCCTTCATCACCGCCCGCTCTGCCTCTCTGGCTCGCTCATTGAAATGGTCCACGCCCGGAGCCGTCGCTATGGAATGATCTTCTCGGATGGGGACCGGTGACACCTCGAACCATTGCTGGGGATGGCGCTCTGTGATCCTCATCCATCCCTTGTATATGGCCACCGCTCCTCCGACCGAAATCAGCCGATCGGTGTGTCCTTTTACCGCCTCGGCTGTTATCCTCAGTCGTCCGTAGATCCCCATTATGATGTCAAAGGTTTTCCCTTCCAGGGCTGCCTTGAAGCTCTCCAGCCAGTGAGGGTCAGCATGGATATGCTCCACCTCCCGGGGCAGCTCAGTCTCATGCACTCCGCGATGGAGCACAGTCACCTGGAACCCCCTTTTGAGGAGGCCATCTACCATGAACGGCCCTGTAGCGCCTGCTCCCCCTATAACGAGTGCCTTCATCACAGACCTCCTTCCTTACAGGGATGATATTCTCGACTGCTTCGGCTGTCAAGGATGGGCTAGCATGGCAGTCGAGGCCGTCCTCGCCAAGGCGAGTCGGTGTCGGTCGACAGGATCGCCTCCGGAGACCTGACCTCGACTGGTGAAATGCAGGGACAGCCTCTTATGGGCATTGCCGAAATACATGGGCGTCTTACATACCGCTCGTAGGGGCACGAAGGGCCACTACGGGTTCTTGTTTTTTGGTGGTGGGTGTCCATCATCCTTCCACAGGGAGGAATGCCCTACACGGGGTAGAGATGCCCGACGTCGGGCATCTCTACGCGATCGAGACTAGATGCTTCCCTCCACTACTTTGGTCTATTAACATAAATCCCCAATTACCATGAGTTCTGTCCCCACATGTTCGACCGTTGGAGTGTGTTTACAACTTGGGAATTAGGGCTTAGAATTTGCCCGTATGCTGCCATGAAAGGAGACGGGAAGGAAGGTGAACAGGAGTCCTCTTCATACGAAGCTCTGTGATATGCTAGGCATTAGGTACCCCATTATTCTCGCGGGCATGGGCGGCTATTGTGGCCCTACCCTGGCAGCGGCGGTGTCCAACGCTGGCGGACTGGGTGTCCTTGGCTGCACGGGGTTCCCTATCGACAAACTGGCGGAGGTGATCAGAAAGACCAGGGGCCTGACGGATAAGCCCTTTGGTGTAGACATCCTTATGCCTTTCCCGGCGGATGATTCCCCCGATACCCTGCCGACGAATCTCGAGCTTCCGGCGAAGCATGTTGAGTTTGTGGAAGGGCTGAAGCGAGAGTTCGGTATTCCGGAGCCGCGGCAACCAACGCCGGTGGATTTCTTCAAGAGGGATCATCTCAAGAGAACAGTCGAGATATGTTTGGAGGAAAGAGCCCCTGTCCTGGTGTCTGGGCTGGGCAATCCGGCGTGGCTGGTACCCTATGCCCACGCCCGCGGAACGAAGGTCATTGCCTGTGTCGGCAGTGTGAGAGATGCGCGTCGCGTGGCAGAAGGCGGGGTGGACATTGTGGTGGCTGCAGGGTGTGAAGGGGGAGGCCATGTGGGACGGATAGGCACCATGCCCTTGGTGCCTCAGGTGGTGGACGCGGTTTCCCCTACCCCTGTGGTGGCTGCCGGAGGCATAGCGGATGGCAGGGGGCTGGCCGCTTCCCTGGCCTTGGGAGCCTGTGGGGTATGGGTGGGCACGGCCTTCCTGGTGGCCCATGAAGCCCATGTAGATGCTGTGGAGATGGGCCTTCTGTCCCAGTGGGAGATTGACTATTGGAAGCAGAGGATCATCGGGTGTAGTGAGCAGGATACGGTGGTAACCCGGTGCTACTCCGGAAAGACGATGCGTAATCTCAAGAATAGGTGGATCGCAGCATGGGAGAGGCCAGATGCTCCTCCTACGCTTCCTATGCCGCTGCAAATCCTGCTGTGCTGGGATGTCATGGAAGGCGCCAAGGAGGCTGGAGTCAGAGATATACGGCTCTGGCCCACCGGGCAGATTGCCGGAATGATCAAGGAAACCAAGAGCGCCCGGGAGATTCTGGATGAGATGGTAGAGGGGGCGGTGAGTGTCCTGCAACAGGTGCTCCCGAGCTACCTATCTCGATAGTATTGCAGGAGTCAAGCCACACGCTGGCCGAACTGGAGTTCGCCCCTCATCAGTTTCAGGAACTGATGGTGAAGCTTTTCGTTGCCGGCCAGAATTTGCCTGTCATAGGCGGTGGCCGGTACATCTTGCCAATTGGTGACCTTTCCGCCTGCTTCCCTAACCAGCAGGATACCACTGGCCAAATCCCAGGGGTAAAGATAGGGGTGGACATATAGGTCAAGCCTGCCGCAGGCAACATAGGCCAGCCCCAGGGCGGCTGATCCCATAATCCTGACGCCACATATCTGGGGCCAGGAGTCTCTCACTCCATCCAGTATTCCGGCTCCCGCCTGAGCATCGTAGCCCATATCGCAGCCCACGAAACAACCCTCCAGCGAGGTACGCTCGGAAACCGAGATGGGTTCGCCGTTGAGCCAGGCTCTGCCTCCCTTCTGGGCGGCGAAAAGCTCGCTCCTCCAGGGGTCATAGATCACTCCCTGGAGAACATCGGAGCTGTCCGTCAGGGCGATAGCGACACAGTAGAAAGGTATGCCGTGGACATAGTTGTTCGTTCCGTCCAGCGGGTCTATGACCCAGGTGTACTCGGAATCATTGGTTATGGCAGAGGCTTCCTCTGAGAGGATGTTATGGCCAGGGTATTCATTCTGGATGAGGGCGATGATCCTCTTTTCCGCCAGAACATCCACATCCGTAACAATATTGGCCCTGCCCTCCTTGTACTTGAGTTCCCTTTCCTCATTCACATGCTCCATGAGGATATTTCCGGCCTCCTCCGCAGCCTGAGAGGCCACCTCCAGGGCATTCCTGCCGCTTCGCGACAAAGGCAAATGAACCAAGTGAGCCTCCTTTCGAGAAAACTGGTGGAGTGATACCTAGTTGTCCACCCGCGACTTCAAAGGGGATGGCGTGAAAGGTGTGGACTATTGGCCAGCCCCATGTTTCCCCTGACTTCCCTCATTGTCTCTTGAGCAATGCCATGGACTCTGTGAGCCCCCTTCGTTAGGACCTCTCTCACATACTCGGGCCTGTTGGCCAGTTCATTCCGTCTCTCGCGAAAAGGCGCCAACGCCTCGTTTGTCTCCTGTGCCAGCAGTCGCTTGCAGTCAACACAGCCAAGTGCAGCGCTGCGGCAATCAGCAGCGATCTGATCCAGTTCGGCCGAGTTGAACGCACCATGGAGGCTGAAGACATTGCAGATTTCTGGATGTCCCGGATCGCTGCGATAGCGGCGAGACGGATCGGTGAAAGCGGTCAGGATTCGTTTTGTGGTATCTGCGGGGGAGGCTGCCAGTTCGACATGGTTGTCCAGTTGTTTGCTCATCTTCTGGACACCGTCCAGGCCAAGGATCAGGGGAACGCTGGTGAGCTTGGGATGTGGTTCTGGGAAAGTATCACCGTATAGATGGTTGAACCGTCTGACAATTTCACGGGCCAGTTCCAGGTGAGCCACTTGGTCTTCGCCTACGGGTACGACCTCAGCCTTGTAGAGGATGATGTCAGCAGTCATCAGCACCGGGTACCCCAGCAGCCCATAGTTCACATTCTGGGGCTGCATTTTCACCTTCTCTTTGAAGGTGGGCACTCTCATCAGCCAGTTCAGCGGCGTCACCATGCTCAGTAAGGTGTGAAGTTCCATCACCTCCGGCACATGCGACTGCACGAAAATGACGCTTCTCTCAGGGTCAATTCCCGCTGCCAGCCAGTCCAGCGCCATCTCGAGGATATTCCGCTGGAGGCTCTCGACATCCTCTTTGCTTTCCAGTGTGGTTAAAGCGTGGACATCCACTATGCAGTAGATGCAGTCGTACTCCTGCTGGAGGCCGACATAGTTCTGGATGGCTCCCAGGTAGTTGCCAATGTGCTGTCTACCTGTAGGGCGGGCACCGGAGAAAACACGTTTCTTCATCTGATATGCTGATCCCTTTGCGGGCTAGATTATATCATGTTTGCCCGGGCAAATATAAATGCAGGCCAGGCAGGTCTCAGGTGAGATGTCCCGCTGGTAGCTTTCAAGCAGCCGTCATCGTGAGATCGGTCGGCAGAGTCGCTCGCCACAGCAAGTCGCCCGTGGAAGACCTCAGGAGGTCTGTGGCGATCCTTACCCCGGTGGAAGGACGATCTGGTGGTGATGGGAGGTCACTGGTATCCAGAGGGCGAGGCCCATCTCTGGGGGTGGGAACGCCTCGACGGAGTGCGTGAACCTCAGCCATGGGTTGAAAGAGGGATAGATGCTTGGAGTTGGACATGGGGGAGAGGGGATTGAATCTCGGTGAAACATGCGGGATATCGGGGGTCAAAAACAGGCATGTGTGGCGACTGGCATCTTCGGCACTGGGTCACCACACATGTCCTGGTTTGCGCTGTCTCTCATACTATGCTACCCGGCCACTTCTTTGACGGCTCTCTCGACAGCCTTCTGCTGGCGAGCTTCTTTCGCTGCAGCAACTGCTCCACCGATGGTCAGGTACCACACGAAAGCGACGGGCAGAAGAATGACTGGTGCTGCTACTGCGATTGCTGCTACTACCTGCCACTGCATTTTGTTTCCTCCTTTGCCCTTTCTAGACTACTGCCTCTCTTCCGATGATCGGCCCCTGTCGATTACCCGGCGACTGCCTTGGCCTTGGCAGCCTTCTGTTTTCGAGCCTCTTTCGCTGCGGTCAGCGCACCACCGATGGTCAGATATCCGACGAAAGCCACCGGCAACATGATGATGGGAACGGCCACCGCCAGCATCGCTATTACTGCTCCTTCCATTTCTTTCTCCTTTCCAGGGCCCCTGCCCTTCTCCTTGTCCACCATCAGGTTAACACGAAGCTGTGGAAATCGACTTCCGCCGTAATGCCTATTGCCACCTGCCGCTATGTCGCATATTCGAAGGCTGCCGGGCAAGCGCTTGTACCTGAGGGCAAGGGCAGCACACCGTGCAGATATGCTTACCGAGACATACTACGGAGAGCATAAAGCAGATTGCCTTCCCCAGGCATCAGACGCTATCTTGCCTCTCGCCATTCGACAGCGGCATGGTGTTCCCCAGTATTCCACATGGACTGGAGCGTGGGCTCTAGTACCTAGTTGCGGAAATGAGCGTTACATTGCTTCATGAAGTGAGACCCTTCTCCGCGTGCGGCAGATCAGAATCTCGGTCGTTACGCAGGAGTATGCAACTGGGTATTCGTCTTTTGATATTGGTGGGCTTCGCCGGGGGGCTCGTATTCTTGTCCTCGCGTACCCTGAGGAGCGAGGTAGCGTAATCTAAGGGCACTAGGACGCGGTTTTCACTATGCCCAGCATGTCCAGACCTCGGATAATCATGCTGGCGGCAATAGCTGCCAGCAAGAGACTGAACACCTTGGAGACAGCCTTAACACCGCCATGGCCCATGACGCGAACGATCCAGGCGCTCTGCATGAAGATAATCCAGGTCAGGAGCATGTTCAGGGCAAAAGAGAGCAGAACCACATACCACTTATGTTGAGTTGCCAGTAGCAGCAGCGTGGTTATGGTCGCCGGGCCCACCGTCAAAGGTGTGCCGATAGGAACAACGGCCACCAGTTCCTCTTTGACAGCCTCCACCATATGGCCTGTAATCATATACTTGATAGAGAGCACCAACAGGACGATGCCCCCGCCGATGGCAAAGGAACCAATAGAAATGTCCATCACATTGAGAATAAACCGGCCAAAAAACAGGAAGGCCAGTCCCACAATCCCCGCCGTCAGCACTGCTATGTGGATCATGTTGCGCCGCTCACGGCTGGCCATTCCTTCGCTGACGGAGATGATGAACGGCAGGTTTCCAATGGCGTCAATGACGATAAAGAGAGGGACAAAGGTCATGACGAAGGACTCTCGGAAATCGTGCACCGTACTCCCCACCTTGATCCGAATCTATTAGCGCCTATGGTAGACACAAGAGGCAGGATTGTCAACAACTCCTCCATACCCCAAAATAACGATTGAAAACCAGGTTCGCCTTGCTCCCATTGCGAGGGTCGCCGTAGGCGGCCCGTAGCAATCTGGTGGTGAGGGAGGGTTTTCTGGTCTGTCTAGGGCACGAGTTGCCCCACCCTGAGATTGCCACCCCTTTGCCTATCGTACGCATTGAAGTGCTTCGTCTTCGATGTGACTCTCTACTGTGTAGGGCGACATCTTCGCTGAATACTTGACGATTGTCGTCATCATCGACCATCCACGCTTGACATGAGTGCACTCCGATCATAAGCTATACCAATTGACTGATTGGCGCTCGCGACTGGGCTTGTCCAGTTCACCACAACTCGTTTAGGCCGCAATCAGGATCAACGTGTCACAAGACCGCCATTCGGATGGCAATGGAGTACTGGAGTACTAAGGAGACCAGAGGATATGGGAGACATTATGGGCGAGAACAGACTCTTCATCGACGGCCAGCTGGTTGCGGCAGAAAGCGGAAGGACATTCCCGAACGTCGATCCGGCAACGGAACAGGAGATAGGACAGGTAGCTGATGCCAGTGAAGCTGATGCTGAGAGGGCAATAGCTTCAGCCAGGAGAGCTTTCGACTCGACCAAATGGTCAACGGATCACAAACTGCGTCAGAGGTGCCTGCGACAACTGCGTGACGGGCTGAGAGAAGCTGCCCCGCAACTTCGTGAGCAGATCATTGCTGAAACGGGTGCGCCATTGGGTATTGTGGAAAACGGGTTTCAGTGTGATATCCCCATAGGGTTTCTCGACTTCTACGCCGATCTTCTGGACAGTTATGAATGGGATACGGAATTGCCCGTCACAAACAGTATGGGAGCCCCCAGCGAGCGCATGGTGTGGAGAGAGCCCATAGGGGTAGTGGCTGCTATCTCTCCCTGGAATTTCCCACTTCAAAGCAATCTTGCCAAAGTGGGGCCCGCGCTTGCGGCGGGCTGCAGCGTGATTCTCAAGCCATCAAGTGAGACCCCGTGGACTGCCACAATGCTCGGCAGGATTGCCTACGAACACACCGATATCCCTCCAGGCATATTCAATGTGGTGACCACTTCCAATTCCAGCCTTATCGGAGACAAGCTTGTCAGCGATCCCCGGGTCGATATGATATCGTTCACCGGATCCACGCATACCGGCCGCCACATAATGGCCAAGGCCGCAAGCACTGTAAAAAAAGTCTTCCTGGAACTCGGAGGAAAATCCGCCCACATCGTACTGGATGACGCCGACTTGTCCAGGGCACTCAGGGCCGGCTTCAACGTGTGTTACCACGCTGGTCAAGTCTGTGCTCTGACTACACGCTTCTTGTTGCCAAAGCCCCGCTATGAAGAAGGCATCGAGATTCTGAGAGGCTACTTTGCCGCCATCAAATACGGTGACCCGCATGACAGAACCCAAATAATGGGGCCTCTGGTGAACAGACGCCAGCAGGAACGTGCACTGCGCTACATCGAGAAGGGCGAGGCGGAGGGCGCTCGTCTGGTATGCGGGGGTGGAGTCCCGAAACATCTGAGCAGGGGTTTCTATGTGGAGCCCACCATCTTTGCTGATGTCACGAACGACATGACGATTGCGCAGGAGGAGATCTTTGGCCCGGTACTGGCAGCAATTGCCTACGACGGTGATGATGACGCCGTGCGCATCGCAAACGATTCGATTTATGGTCTCTCGGGCGCCATTGTCTCGGCAGATCTGGAACGAGCGCTGAGGATGGCGAGGCGAATTCGCACCGGCACGCTGAATATCAACGGCGCCAACTACTACTCGGCGGATGCCCCGTTTGGCGGCTACAAGCAGAGCGGGCTGGGTCGAGAAATGGGTATTGAAGGCTTCGAGGAGTATCTGGAGAAGAAAACGGTTGCCATACCAGGTTACCGCAGGCAAGGAGGGTGAAACGACGGCTGCAGTGCTGGTATGGCGGGGACGGCTACGCCCACGTCTTGGAGAACATCGTCACTGAGGTGCGGTTCAAGGGGGTAACCGAGGAGCAGTTGAATGGCATGCTGGTAGTCAACACGAGGAAGTTCCTGGCTTTCTAGAGTTATAAGGAGGCTGTTCATGATTTCGAGGAACCAATGCCTGGAGAAGGCCTTTCACCCCAAGGCTGTGGCCATCGTGGGTGTATCCAGGAACGATACCAACCCGCCTCCGGGTTACACGGGTCTCAGGTTGCTGCGCATGTTGCAGGGGGCAGGCTTCGAGGGGCGATTGTACCCGATCAACCCGAGTGCCGATACTATCGCCGGGGTGAAGGCTTACCCCACGGTGACTGCCGTTCCCGAGCCCTTAGATCTGGTGATAATCACCGTGCCCGCGGCAGCCGTGCCCCGTGTGCTGGAAGAGTGCGTCGCCGTCAAGGCGATGAACGTTCACATCTGCACTGCCGGCTTCGGGGAGACCGGCGAAGGTGAGGCACAACGGATACAACAACGGGTGCAGGAGATTGCCGTCAGTGGCCGTCTGCAGGTGGTCGGACCCAATTGCATGGGATACCACGTCCCCTCGGCACACATGCAAATGTATGACGGTGTGCCCATGCTGGCAGGTACCACGGCATTCGTATCTCAGAGCGGCGGGCATGCCCAGGAATTCGCCGGGTACGGCCCGAGGCTCGGAGTCGGCTTCAGCAAGGTGATCAGCTACGGCAATGGGCTGATCCTGGATTCGACTGACTTCATCGAGTACTTGGCCGACGATCCCGAAACCAGGACTATCTGCCTGTACGTCGAAGGTGTGAAGGATGGCCGCAAGCTCATGGATCTGGTAAGGAAGATTCACCCGGACAAGCCGGTAATCATCTGGAAGGGCGGACTGACGCCATCGGGGGCCAGGGCCGCGGCTACTCACACGGCTTCGCTGTCAGGAGACGGACGTGTCTGGGACGCCTTCTTCAAACAGACCACGGCAATCAGAGTGGGTTCGGTTTCGGAGATGGCCGATCTGGCCATGACCTTTCTGCAGCTAAAGCCTGTGCTGCGGGCGAGAGTCTCCGTCATCGTGGGCGGCGGAGGCAACAACGTCGCTAGTGCAGACATCTGTACCGAGGAGGGCGTCGAGGTGCCAGCCTTCTCCCCGGAGACGAGAGCCAGGCTGCTGATACTCATATCCCTGGTGAACCAAAGCGTGGTGAATCCCATCGACGGGGCCGGTATATTGTTCAATCTGCCTCTTCTGCAGCAGGTCCTGGAGACGATAGTAGCGGACCCGCTCATCGATGTCATCGTTCTTCATCTTGGCCCCTCCTTCCGCAAAGTGGCCGGGCCTGAGACCTACGCGGGGCTGAAGAGGCTTGTGGCCGATTTCAACAGGCAGAATGCTCACCGCAAGCCGGTAGTGGCTGCCATACGCAGTCCCGAAACAGCCGGAGAGGACATAGAGCCGGTCATCCGGGATATCAGGGAGGCCGGCATCACCACATACTACTCCCTGCGTACGGCGTGCCGGGCGCTGAGGCGCTTCGCTTACTATCACGCGCTCAAGGCAGAAAGGGACTGACGGTCGAGAAGGACGCCAAAGGGAGGAACCAGGACGCGGCAAGCAAGAATCGGGTATGACCGGGCTGACGACAAGGCTCGGGAACTGGGAGACAGGATCACCCTGGGACAAGAAGGGATGAAGGTCCATCTCTAGAAATCTGGCACGTGATGGAGATCAGCTTCATTGTGGATAGCAATGCGGGCAGACTGGCCAGATGGCTCCGGCTAATGGGCTATGATGCCCTATTCTTCACCGACATGGACGACTCCCGCCTGCTCCGTATCGCCATGGAACAGGGAAGGGTAGTCCTGACCAAAGACACCCAGATGATGAGGAGACGCGTGATCTCTAACGGGCAACTGAAGGCCCTCCTCATTGAGAGCGATGACTACCGAGAGCAGTTGAGCCAGGTGGTGAGAGAACTGAGGCTGGACTGTCGCCTCAGACCTTTCACCCGCTGCCTGGAGTGTAACCAGACGCTGGTGCCTAGAAGCAAAGACGATGTCAAGGGACTGGTACCACCTTATGTTTTTGGAACCCAGCGCCAGTATATGCAGTGTCCCGCCTGTCTCAGGCTCTACTGGCGGGGAACGCACTGGCAGAGGATGAAAGAGGAGTTGGAGAAGCTGCCGGCAGATCATGGGGCTTCCGGGTAGGGCAAATCCCAAATGCATCTCTCAACTCTGAGCAGATTCCAATGACCGAAATCAGAAACTCCGACCATACATTGACGCTATTTTCGTGACAATCCAGGAACGACAGAGCGCTGAAGGAGACACCGTTGCTAACGCTTGTCAGACAAAATATCATTAGGCGGTTGCACCCGTGACTGACAACCTGGCGACTCAACTGCAACAGCGCCTTGCCCCCGAATACCTGGGGCTGATTCGAGCGGCGGGCGAACTGGCGAGCGACCTGGGCGCAGGGCTCTACCTCGTCGGCGGAGCCGCCCGCGATCTCCTCCTCGGTCAGGCCAGCTTCGACATTGACCTGGTGGTGGAGGGAGATGCCCCCCGACTGGCCAGCCTGCTGGCACAGCAGACAGGGGGCCAAGTGGTTGTCCACCACCGCTTCGGGACCGCCAAGCTCTCCATCAGGAACCTCACCCTTGATCTATCTACGGCACGATCGGAGACCTATCTGCACCCCGGCGCTCTGCCTGCAGTCCGACCCAGTTCCATCAAGAATGATCTGGCCAGGCGGGACTTCACCATCAACAGTATGGCAATCCGACTGAACCGTGATGACTTCGGCCAACTGTTGGACCCTTTTGAGGGTGAGAAAGACTTAGCCCGCAAGCTCATCCGCATCCTCCATGAGAAGAGCTTTGTCGATGACGCCACCCGCATGTTGCGGGCCATCCGCTACGAACAGAGATTCGACTTTTGGCTGGAACCGAATACGGAAAATCTGCTGCGCCGCGACATCTCCAAGCTACACACCATCAGTGGGGACCGGATACGGCACGAGTTGGAACTAATACTGAAGGAGGAACTGCCAGAAAAACCACTGCGCCGAGCGGGAGACCTCGGCCTGCTCCGCACCATTTATCCCTCCCTCAGAGGCAACGGCTGGATGACTCAACGGTTCCAAGAAGCCCGCTCCCTGCTTCACCCTCCACCCCTGGGCCTGTATTTCTCGCTCCTTCTCTACCACCTCAGCCAGGCAGAAGCGGAAGATGTCATTGCCCGCTTGAAGATGCCGAGGGCAATATCGCGGGTCATACTGGATACCCTCCGTCTCAAACAAGACTACATCGCCCTGGAGTCTCCCGATCTGTCACCGAGCGGCATCTACCATCTCCTGGAAAACCGTTCTTTCCCTTCTCTGCTGGCCTGCGTGGCAGCTACAGACTCACCGCTGATCACTAGCCGACTCCATCTCTATCTTGACAAGTTGCGCCATGTGCGAACATCATTGAACGGGACGGCGCTACAGCAAATGGGCGTACCCCCAGGCCCCCGGGTCGGCGAAGTATTGAAGGCATTGCAGGAAGCAAAGCTGGACGGCCAGGCAAGAACCAAGCAAGAGGAGATTGACCTGGTTCGTGCCTGGTTATCACGAGGAGGATGAATTGGATCAAGACTGCTGCATCTGCGGTGAACCTCTGGACGGCGAGAATGTAGCCCGCTGTCACTCATGTGGCGGATACTTCCATATGGGCTGGTCAGTCGATGCCCAGATGAAGAACTGCGGACACTACTGGCTGAATGAAATATCCTGCGGCCTGGCTTTTGCCTGCGACCTCTGCCAGCAAGGGCTATCAGCCCGGGAGAATCAGTCTCCCAACCAGTCCAGTACCGCCTGGGGCATCTGACGCAAGCTGCCGTTCCTCATTGTACACTTTGGCAGGGACGCCAGGAATACATTGCCATACACCTTGGTTTGCAGTCGTCTGTCCAGAATGATGACCACGCCGCGATCCTGTCGGCTCCGTATGAGGCGCCCGAATCCCTGCTTAAACTTGATAATCGCCTGGGGGACGAGGTACTGGTTGAAGGAGTCGTTGAACAACTCGGACCGAGCCGAGAACACCGGGTCGGTAGGAACACTGAAAGGCAAGCGGGCGATAACCAGAACGCTGAGCGCCCGTCCCACCACATCGATCCCCTCCCATAGCGCTGAAGTGCCCAGAAGGAGGGAACTGGAATTGGCCTTGAACCGGTTCACGACCTTTTTGGGGCTGCCGTCTATCCCCTGCCCCAGAACCATAATACCTTCCTCCTCCAGGAGCGGCTGAACCACGCCGTAGGCGGCCCGCAGGCCGGCATGTGAGGTGAACAAGGCCAGGGTGCGGCCTTCAGTGGCGCGACAGACCTCCACCAGGGACTGCCTTACTGCGTCTTGGTACCCTGCCTTGTCCGGCTCAGGGATGTCCTGGGGAAGGTAGATCAGGGTGGAACCCATGTAATCGAAAGGAGCCTCTATGGCCAACTCCGTGGCCTTGTCCAGCCCCAGGGATTGCCTGATATATTCAAAGCTGCCCCCGGTAGTCAGCGTGGCGCTGGTCAGCACTACGCAATCCTTCTGAGAGAACAGCGACTTCTGCAGCAACCGTCCGACATGCAGTGGAGCAGCATGTAGATAGAGGCTGCCGTCACCCTTGAGGGAGACCCAACAAATGCTATCCACCGGGGGGCTGGCTATGACAGCATCCATCCGAGAACAAAGCCCGTGGATATGCTGCCGCAAGGAAGATATCTCTGCCAGAACGCCACTCAAATCATGGCTTCTCCTGCTGGGCAAGTCCTCCATCATGGTGTGTAGTCCGCCCAGGCGATCCTCAATATCGTCCAGCTTCAGCTTGAGGTTCTCCCAGGCCAGTTCCACCTCCGGCCATCCTGAATGATGTCTAACCTCTCTGGCGAGCCTCACATGGCGCTCGTATTCTCCTTGCTCTCCGACCAGCAAGTTCACAAAATAGGCTAAGCCGTCAAAGACTTTAGCCGCCCTATCCCGAGCTTCCTCGGCTGCCTCCCTCAGATGTTCCACCTCCTGCTCGATTTCACGGCGTCTGGAGTAGGCCACGGCAGCAGTGCGCAGGTAACTGCGGAGGTGGAACACAAAACCACCTCTATCCCCCAAAGGCTCCAGGCAGTCGTCCACCTCCGATTGGCCAAGATGATATCCCAGTTGTGCTGTAGCTTCCTCTTCCAGGTGGTGAGCCTCGTCAACAACCAGATAGCGATACTCGGGCAGAATGCCGCCCTGGGTCGCCAGATCAGTCAAGAGCAGGGCATGGTTCACCACAATGAGATGGGATCCCTCCGCCCGGTGACGCGCCCGATAAAGGAAACAGCCGCTGGGGTAGTAGGGACAGCGCTCCATGACGCAGTTGTCTCCCGAAGCACAAACCCTGGTCCACAGGTGGCCCTCTGCGCCGGTGAGATTGAAGTCAGCCCGATCGCCGTCGGAAGCGGAGACCAACCAGAGCAACAAGCGCAGCAGGAACTGAGTCTCCTCCCACGGCAGTCCCGGGGTCTGGCGCCATGTGTTCCACCTCCTGATGCAAAGGTAGTTGTTACGCCCCTTAAGCTGAGCTATCTCCAGGTCGGAGGTAAGGCCATCGGCGACGCTGTCGAGAGCGCGGCGCAGATCGGGGATGTCTTTGTTCATCAGTTGTTCCTGGAGATTTATGGTGTTAGTGGAGATGACAACAGAGACATTGTTCCGGAGAGCAAAGAAAAGGGCCGGCAGCAGATAGGCCATGGACTTGCCTATTCCGGTACCAGCCTCCACGATGAGATGCTGATGGCGGTTGAAGGCTTCCGCCACCTGTTGCAGCATGGTGACCTGCCCGTGACGGTATTCATAGCCAGGGAAGGCCCGCGACAGAGCCCCCTCCTCACCCAGCAGACTGGCCAGCCACTCTCCATCCACAGGCAGAAGCATATCCCCGGAGACAAGCGGCTTCTTCTTCTCCATCTCCACGCTCAGGGGAACCAAGTCTGCTTCCCATGCCCCTCTATCCCATAGAGAAACACCCTCCAGCCCTGCCCTCTCAATGTCCAGAAACATCGGGCGCCACGACCAAGGGCTACCCATGGTCAGCCGATTGATCTCGGCGATCAAAGAAAGGTCAAGCCCCATCGCCCTATCCACCATGGCCAGGTACACCTCTCTGGCAGTCAGAGCATCCTCCAGGGCGCGGTGCTGAACAGGGCAAGCGATACCGAGATGTCCCGCCAGGGCTGGCAGGCTATAGTCAGAAAGCCGAGGCAACAGGATGATGGCCAGATCAAAGGTATCATAGAAAGCGTTAGGGAAGGACAAACCGTGGCAACGCAGAAAGCTGAGGTCAAAACCCAAATTCTGTCCTACGATCGCAGAGTCCCCCACAAAAGAAAGGAAGGCCTCGGCCACCTGGGAAAAGGGCGGAGCAGTCTTGAGCTCTTGGGGCGTAATGCCCGTTATGAGGCCGGCGCGGTGGGGAAGGGGACAGAGAGGGTTGATCAGGGTATGGAAGGTGCCGAGGGTTTCCCGGCCACGAAACTTGACCGCGCCGATCTCAATAATATGGTCGTTCTCCGGGTTTAACCCGGTAGTCTCCAGGTCCAGCGAGACCAGGGTCTGATTCAGTAAAGATGTCATCTTATGTTGTCTTGCATTACCTTGGCCCTATTCGGGGTTGCCTATGGCAACCTCTTTCTACATTATACTTCTATAAGGCTTCGACTTCCCGGGGAAGGGGGAGGCCTTGCCAAGCTTGATGCGCCTGAATCGATCAAAACAGCCAGCGGAACAGAAGGGCAAACACAGCAGAAAGGGCGGCGCATACGGGGAAGGTGAGAATCCAGGCAGTGACGATGCGCCTGCCTACTCCCCAGCGTACTGCTGAGAAGCGGCGGGCCGCCCCCACCCCCATAATCGCTGTGTTGATCGTGTGGGTGGTACTGAGGGGCACTCCCAGAAATGTGGCTATCTGTATGGCCGAAGCGGCGGAGGCCTCGGCGGCAAAGCCATGGACTGGCTCCAGCTTAGTTAGGCCAAAACCCATTGTCCTTATGACGCGCCAGCCACCGATGGCCGTGCCCAGGCCCATGACCGTGCCACAAAGGATTATCACCCACAGGTGAACATGGAACTGGGGCAAGACACCTGCCAGCACCAGAGCCAGGGTGAAGACTCCCATGAACTTCTGGCCATCATTGCTGCCATGGCTGAAGGCCATAAGAGCTGCCGACAGTATCTGTAGCTTGCCAAAGACAGATCGCACCATACTTGGCCGCACACGGCGCAGGGCCCAGTAAAGAGCCACCATGATGGCTAGGGCCAGGAAGAAACCCACCAGTGTGGAGAAACCCAGCCCTATGATCACCTTCTGCCAGCCCGACCACAGCAGCACATGGTGGCCCGCCGTGACCACCCCTGCACTGGCCAACCCGGCGACGAGACCGTGGGAAATGCTGATGGGCAAGCCCATCAGTGTAGCTACAGCGCCCCAGACGGCGATGCCGGCCACAGCAGCACCAACCACTGGCAGCCCTATCGCGTCAGGTTTGACAATCCCTGTGCCGACAGTCGAGGCGACTGCAGTACCTGTCACTACCGCCCCCAGGACATTTAGAAGAGAGGCCATTACAAGGGCCTTAAATGGGGATAGGACTCTGGTGGAAATAACGGTAGCTATGGCATTAGGAGCATCGTTCCAGCCGTTAACAAATTCGGCGACTAGTATTAACAGCAGGACGAAAACCAGCGGCGCACTTACATCCGACATGGTTGAGGGCTAGTTCCTCCAGAGATCGACTGCATCTACGGCCCGCCGGGGCACGGTCCCATGTGG
>Ga0315286_10002904_pt1 | contig 16068 bp, 13 predicted proteins | sample YL17G10_0_MG_FD_205038 | JGI IMG/M metagenome (GOLD analysis project Ga0315286, IMG submission 205038) | Sediment microbial communities from Yellowstone Lake, YNP, Wyoming, USA - YL17G10_0 | ecosystem: Environmental > Aquatic > Freshwater > Lake > Sediment | place: USA: Wyoming | collected...
AAGCTGAGCGTGCCCTATAGTGTGGGCGATCTTCGTCCCGCCCCACTTTAATATACGGCAACACTCCCTCGCCGCCTCCCCTTTGTCGACGACGTGGTGCCAAACCTGCGCCGCGTAAACAAGGTCAAAGACATCACCTCGGAACGGTATATGCTCAGCTACGGACTGGACGATGGAGAAATTAGGGGACTTCTCCTTCAACTGCTTCAACATACCGATGCTGGGATCGAATCCAACAACAGTTGCCCCCGTGCGCACCTGAATCCCGAACCCGTAGTTACCGGTACCGCAGCCCATGTCCACCACGAGTGAGCCCGAGTCGAGGTGTGCGAGCTTCTCCGCCTCTCCTGCCCAGAACCAAATATCCTCACTAACACGTCCCCTATCGTAGCCACTACTCACCTTATTGAAATGGGGATTACTGACGGCCATGCCCTATTAGCGGCATAGCGCGGGAATAAATTGTTGACCCTACCCCATTAAGCCAAACTCAACCGGGAGATAACACTCGCACACGCATAGGGCCCCTAAATGGCTCTAAGGTTGAAGGTTTGAAAAAATGCTCAGTCGCGCGCGCTGATACACTCTCTTCCTCAATGAGATGATGTACCCAACACGCGTTTGCTGACAGGAGATAAATTTAGGGGTAAAGGGGCCAACACCCTAAATATCTAAACGGGTAGAGATGAAACTATGCCAGATTACGGAGTGCGCGGAGTGATCACTTGGCTCTACTATCGAGACCTCCCGAGGGCCATGAGGTTCTACGAGGAGGTCATGGGCTTCAATATGGTCGTCGATCAGGGTTGGAGTAAGATATACAAGGTCTCTGGGGACGGGTACCTCGGCCTCGTCGACGGTGCCAAGGGCTACCACAAGGCCAACAATATTAAGCCCGTCATTTTCTGCCTCAACGTCAACGACGCTGAGGCGTGGTACAAGAGGGTAACCAAGGCCGGTGTGATGATCAAGGAGAAGTTGCAGGAGTCAAAGCGTCTCAAGGTCAGAGTATTCATGTTCAAGGACCCCGAGGGCTATGTAGTCGAGATACAACAGAGCCTCCCCGGCGCCGTTAGTATCTAAGCCACGCCACATTCGGCAGGAGTGTAAATCACGCGCGCGCGACGTAGAAGATGCTGATGAATAATATACCCAGTGTAGGATGAAGTCGTTACCGTTAATGAATAAGAAGATTTCAACTATAATCAGGAAACACAGTGCGCTATCTGAGACGAGAAGCCTGTGTCGATGAACATTTCCACCATTCTTTCAAGTTAAACGCGCGCCGAGTATAACCAAAAAGGTCTAGGGATATGATTCGATCCCAACGCTGAACGCGCGCTATTCCATCCAAACCTTAATATTTTGATCTGGTAGTTTCCTGTTGTCGTGCCGCCGTAGCTTAGTCAGGTGGAGCGTCTGGCTGTTAACCAGTTGGTCAACGGTTCAAGTCCGTTCGGCGGCGCCACCTCCCATAATAGAATAGTTTATAGCCCTAGTTTCCCGCTTCAAGTAACCAAAGTTTCGAAATAACCCGACGAGGAGCATGTGAAAGGGGAATGGAATTAATTCTTCTGACCTCCGCCGTTGGGTTCCTCGCATTAATAGTCGTTAGCTACCTTGTCTGGTCCATCCTGAAGGAGCCCGTTGGTTCGCCGGAGATGAAGGCCGTCGCCGACGCCATCGAGCTAGGGGCTAAGGCTTTCCTCAAGAGACAATATAGGACCATCGCTATTGTCGCCAGCCTCGTAGCGATCCCAATAGGCATCTTCTACAGGGACCCCAGGGTCGTCGTCTCCTTCATCATCGGCACGACAATGAGCCTCGTCGCCGCTTACATTGGGATGAGGGTCGCTGTTAAGACCAACGTGCGCACAACAAACGCCGCGACGGTGTCGGGGGCGAAAGCTTTCGTCGTCGCTTTCAGAGGTGGAGGTGTGATGGGCCTACTCGTCACCGGCCTGAGCCTCATCGGCGTCAGCCTACTCGTGTACATCTATGGGGACCCGACCATCATAGTCGGATTCGGCTTCGGCGCGAGCCTCTCCGCCCTCTTCGCCCAGCTCGGCGGAGGCATATTCACTAAGGCCGCCGATATCGGCGCCGACCTCGTCGGAAAGATTGAGAAGAGGATACCAGAGGACGACCCCCGCAACCCCGCTGTGATCGCCGACCAGGTTGGAGACAACGTTGGCGACTGCGCTGGGAGGGGTTCTGATCTTTTCGAGTCTATAAGCGACGACTACATCACGGCGATGCTCCTCGGCTCCATACTCCTGCTCCCCATGGGAATCAACGCATACGTCTACCCTCTCATGCTCGGCGCCGTCGGGATAATCGCCACCATCGTCGGTATCTTCGCCACCCGGCAATGGGGGAAGCTCAAGCCGATTATGTGCTTCAACGTCGGACTCTTCGTCGCCGCGGGAATCAGCATAGTAGGCGCATATGCGGCGTCTATTTACCTCCTAAATGACGTCCGGATATTCTACGCCGTCGTGAGCGGTCTACTGGCGAGTCTAGCGGTCGGTCTCGTCGTCCAGTACTACATCGGGATAAACAGCGGCCCCATCAAGAAGGTAGCGGCTGCCTCCGAGTACGGCTCAGCCCTTAATATCATCACGGGGCTTAGCTACGCCCTCCAGAGCCCTTTCCTCCCATACATCTTCATCCTCGTCATAATCCTCTTCAGCTACTGGGTTACTGGTGGGAGCCTTTACGGCCTCGTCGGCGCCAACTTAGGAACCGACCTCGCCATAGGAATGGTGATGTCCAGCGACGCCTTCGGCCCCATATGCGACAACGCGCAGGGGATCGCAGAGATGTCAGGGAGCACGACAAACATGGGGGCCCTCGAGGAACTTGATGCCATGGGAAACACGACTAAAGCGTTTACAAAGGCCTTCGCCACTGCCAGCGGCACAGTTTCGACTCTTGTCATCTTCGCCACTTACAGCCAGATGGTGGGGATGGAGAGAGTCACCTTGGGGTTAACAAGCCCCATAATTATTGTCGGCCTCCTCGTCGGCGGCGTATTCCCCTTCCTCTTCAGCAGCATGGCCATAGGCGCAACAGCTGAGTCAGCCTACAAGATCGTCGAGGAGGTCAGGAGGCAGTTCAGGGAACACCCCGGCATCATGGAGGGGACCGAGAAGCCCGACTACGCCACCTGCGTCGACATTGCGACGAGGGAGGCACTCCGCCAGATGGTGGCTCCGGGTCTCCTTGCCCTAGTGGCGCCCATAGTAGTAGGATTGCTACTGGGTAAGTTTGCTCTCGGCGCCATGCTCCTCGGCGGGTTGTGCACGTCTTCCCTCCTCAGCCCCGTCTTCACATTTGGTGGGGGCATATGGGACAACGCGAAGAAGCATATTGAGCAGGAGTTCTGGATGAAGGGTACCCCCGCCCACGCCGCCGCCGTCACAGGAGATACCGTCGGAGATCCTCTCAAGGATGTGGCGGGGCCGAGCCTCAACATATTCATGAAGCTGACGAATATGACGGCACTGCTTATCGTGCCGCTTCTTCTGCTACTTTAGACCGCGGAAGTGCTCCCAGCCACCCTTCCCTATGGGCTTCTCAACGCCGTCCTCGACGTAGACGATATCCTTCCCCTTGGTTACCACCCCGAGTTCTATTAGGTCTGCCCCAGCGGAGCGCAACGCCTTTTTCGCCTCATTTACTTCCATCGGCTTGACTGTGAATACCAACTCGTACTCCTCCCCCCCGTATAGGGCGAGGGCTGCCCCGTCGAGGCCATATCGCTCAGCGAATGTTTCTGCCTCCAATGTGAGGGGGACGTTGTCTAGCCTGAAGCCGTTTCCGCTGCTCCTCTGGAGGTCGTGGAGGCTTACGGCGAGGCCGTCGCTGGAGTCCATGCTACTTGTTGCTGCGCCGGACGCCGCTAGGACGACGCCCGCTTTGACCTTGGCCTTCGGCATGTATACCGACTCGACAAGTATGTCTCGGAGCTTCTTTGAGGTCTTGAAGCCGTCGAGTAGGATCTTGAAGGCGGCTGCTGTGTTGCCGAAGCCGCCCGTCGTCGCGAGTATGTCGCCTGGCTTCGAGGTGCCCCTTAGTATGAGCCTCTTCTCCTCGGCGAGACCGTAAGCCATCCCCGAGATGATTATGTCGCATGCCTCGTTAGTGTCGCCCCCCACCATGTAGCCGCCGTATTCTCTGGCGCCCGCTTCGAAGCCCTTCGCGATCTCCTCGACCAAATCAACGGGGGTGGAGGAGGGTGCGCCGAGGGCGGCTAGGAAGGCTAATGGTTGGACACCCTTACTACCGAGGTCGCTGAAGTTCATCACAACCGCCTTCCTCCCCGCCTGGAACGGAGTCATCCCAACCGGGATGTCGGTCTTCCAGACCATCATATCAGTCTTGAGTATGACGGCGCGTCCGTCGCCGAGGCTGACGGCGTTCACGTCGTCCCAGTTCGGAACAGGCATCCCCGGCATGAGGGTCAGGTGCCTCATTATCCGGCTGATAAGTTCCTGTTCACCAACCTCAGCTATGGTCGGCAAGGGCATCGTCCTCGTCTAGGAAAGCCCCCGTTATAACGATTGGGGGCTGATAAACATCTTATACGCCCATTCCTGAACGTTATAGAACAGCTTGGTGAGCGACTTGATGCGTAAACCCCTCGAGGATATAAGGGTCGTAGACATGACCCACGTCTGGTTCGGACCCTGGGCCACCATGATGATGGCAGACATGGGAGCAGAGGTGATTAGGATCGAGCCCCCCTGGGGGGCCATCGACAGGATAAGCGAGGGCATGCTATTCGGAGGAGCCTCCTACACCTTCCACCACTTAAACCAGAACAAGAAGGACCTAACCCTCAACCTCAAGAGTCCCGAGGGTATGCGCCTCCTAAAGGAGTTGATAAAGAAAAGCGACGTCGTCATCCAGAACATGAGCGTCGGCACCATGGAGAAGCTGGGACTCGGATACGAGGAGTTGAAGAAACTCAACCCCGGCATAATCTATGCAGCCCTCAGCGGCTTCGGCCAGTATGGCCCCTACAAGAACAGGAACTGCTACGCCATGTTCGCTGAGGCGATGAGCGGACACACACGCATGACAGGTGACGGAGTCGACCCGCAGGGTCCGCCGATCGAGATGGCGATGGCATATGGGGACATGGCCCCTGGCAGCCTAGCAGCCATGGCGATCATCGCCGCGCTCCGCTACAGGGACAAGACAGGATATGGCCAGATGATTGATGTCGCCCAACTCGACTGTATGGTCGCACTGAACCCTGGGATAACCGGTTATTTCCTCAGCGGGATGCTCAACTGGGAGATGAGGAAGAAGTACCCCCTAGGCGGTGTCGGTGGCATCTTCAAGGCAAAGGACGGTGGCATGGTACGCTTCGGAGCCTACAGTCCCTCCGCCCTCGAGAATCTGAAGAAATTCCTGAACATGGAGGAACCGACCAAGGAAGACTGCGAAAAATTCGTCGCATCGATGAATAGGGACGAAGTGGTACAGGCCCTTGTGGATGCAGATCTCCCTGCGGCTCCGATCTACCAACTGAATGAGACAGTGAATGACCCTCATCTCGCCGCTAGGGGGATGTTCATTGACTTGGACCACCCGAAAGCTGGTAAGGTGAGGACTGCAAATAACCCTATCAAATTTAGTCTCACCCCGACGGAGAGGAGGAGTGCCGCACCTATACTCGGACAACATAACCATGAGATCCTCAGTATGATACTTGGATTAAACGACGCTGAGATAGAGGAACTCATCAACAACGGTGTCGTCGCCACTACCTAGCCCTACCGTATTTCTTAAAAACAGGTGCTTCTCCCGTATGATGGAGTGGCCCGGTAGCTCAGCGGTCAGAGCGGCAGCCTCGTAAGTTGTAGGTCGCGGGTCCGAATCCCGCTCGGGCCTCCAACACCTTTTAGCCACCAAGTGATAGGTCAACCTTAAGCGCCATTGAGCGTGATCTCTATCGTCAACGCTGAGATGCTCATAAGTGGAGCACTCATTGAAGGTTCCATCAGCATCGAGGTTGGGAAGATCACCCGAATAGGGAGAACCCACAACCCTGTTGTATACGTCATTGACGCTCGTAGGAACCTTTGCTCCCCGGACTAACGTGCGCGTGGAGATCTCATCGACGACCCCAGTGAGGATGCTTGATTTCTGGCCCAGGTAAGGCAAGATAGCAGTCGGCTCAGACGCTGACATCGTCGTAGTCGATATCGACGAGGAGTGGATCATAGAGGGTGAAAAACTACACGGGAAACCCCACTGGACCCCATACGAGGGGCGCAGGGTCAAGGGTAAGCCCATAATGACCTTTATCCGGGTCGAGCTGACACTCGAAGGAGGGGATATACTCGGGAAGCCGGGGCAGGGTAAATCCATAACCCTCGAAACCCATTAAACGGGGCTCATCAAACATTACAGAGAAGCTTATGGGCGTCGACTTGGGAATCGAGCCGGTCTGGCAGTTCATAGCAAGGGCATCGGCCGCTAAGGACAAAGGCGACTACCAGGAGGCCGAGTTCTACGCGAGGAAGGCCATATTCGCTGACCAGAGCGTCGGCGCCGCCTATGTCCTCCTATGCGAGATACTCGAAAAGCTTGGGAAGAAGGAGGAGGTGGAGAAGTTCCTCAGGATGGGGCTTAACTCGAGCCCCGGTGACGTCGCCCTAACTAGCATGAGTGCCCAGTACCTAATAAGGAACGGGCGCCTCGACGACGCTGAGGGATTTATTAGGAAGGCCATTGCATCGGACCCCGACGTGGCAAACTACCGACTCCTCCACGCTGTTATACTCCAGCAAAAGGGGGACCTCGACCACGCCGAGGAGAGCGCCCGCAGGGCTCTCCTCCTAGACGACACGAGTAGCGGCGTCTACTCGATATACGGAGTCATCCTATGGAAGAGGGGGCGTCACGACGAGGCTATGAAGTATGTTGCACATGCGTTGGAGATCAAGCCGGAGGACGCAAACGCCCAGCTTAACTACGCCATAATCCTAGAGGGCTCCGGCCGATTCGCCGAGGCGGAGGAGCACTATGAGAAGGCCCTCAAGATCCATCCAGACTGGTCTGAGGTCAAAATCCGCTACGAGAAGCTCAGGAAACGCCTAAATGATCCAACTGAGACCCTGAAGAAGGCAAACGCCTTCAAGCAGGGGAAGCCGAAGGAGGCCGAGGCGCTTTATAAGAAAGCGCTGGAGATGATGCCAGACTCCGCCGAGGCCCACAACGACTACGGCATCTTCCTCTGGGAAACGAAGAGGATACCTGAGGCTGAGGAGCATCTGAGGAGGGCGGCGGAACTGAAGCAGAGCTGGGTCACACCCCAGTACAATACGGCGATCAACCTCGTCAATCAAGGGAAGTTCGCCGAGTCCGAAGTCTACTTCCGGAGGACCCTAGGACTCTACCCTAAACTCGCTGACGGGCACTTCTGGTATGCGAATGCTCTCATCAAACTTCATAGGATCGCCGAGGCCGAGGAACACTACAGGAAAGCCGTGGAGATCAAGCCCGACTTCAAGAAGGCCCACGAGAACTATGGCCGACTCCTCAAGGCGCTCGGTAGGCTACTTGAGTCTGAGGAGCAGATGAGACTCGCGGCTTAGACGAGCTTGAGCTCGGGCGGGTTCTTGATTGCGCGCGCGAGTAGCCCTTTTTATAGTTCCAAAGTCCGGGACTTCGTAGGGATATCATTGAAGGTTCTGGGCATAGTTGGCGGAGCTAAAGGGAACGGCAACACAGTTAGGCTAGTCGAGGAGGTCCTCGCAGGCGCCAGGGAGGCAGGGCACGAAACAATCCTGTTCAAGCTCGTCGAAACGAAGATAGGACACCTCGGTGACAGGAACGGGGAGACAACGTTTCCGAGGGACGACTTCGATGAGATTAAACCTTACATAGAGTCGATGGGAGCCCTGGTACTCGGCGCACCTATATGGTTCAGTACTGTTGACTCTCGCACCCACGCCTTCATCCAACGCCTCTATTACTACAGCAGCTACTACAGCGAGGAGAACCGGAAGAGGTGGCCAAAGGCGGCAAAGGTTGTAAATGTCATCACCTACGGTTGGGACGATCCCCATATCTACGACGGCGTCCTCGACTGGCTCAAAGAAATGGAGAAGGGCTACAATATGAAAAATATCAAGAGCATCGTCGCCGAGGGGACTGGTGATAAACCGGTGGAAACAAGAAAAGCCCTTCTGAAAAAAGCTCGGGACACCGGGAGAAAGCTCTAGCCCAGCCGAGCACTATTCGCCACTTCAATTGACAGTCTTGAACTCGTAACTGAATCGGGGCGTCCCACGCATTGTGTTTCCCACGTAACAGCGCTTAACCTCAGCGAGGAGCCCCTCAACCTGCTTGGCGTCGAGTTTCGCCCCGACATTGACAACGATGTTAAAAACGGACGCCCTACTAGGCTCTTTATCATTCGTCACATCGACTTCGATCTGAAGACTCATAGCCTCAATTTTCTGCCTCTTCAAGAACCGGGCAGCGTGGAAAGCACCACATAACCCGAGACTAGCAACCATCAGCTTACCCGGAGACATGCCGACTGGTGGCGTCTGCTCATTAAGCCTGCCGCTGAGGACTGCGTAGCCGTCGGCCTCAGCCTTAAACTGGTCACCCTCAAGACGTGTGATCTTAACTGTCATCGGTACCTCGAATCAGGCTGAGTCGCCTGAATAAGTACCTTGTCGATGCCAAATAGGTGAAACATTTATGTGGGCTTCGAGCGTTTTCAGGTGGGGTGCCCTGGTAGCTCAGCCTGGCCAGAGCGGCAGCCTTGTAAGCTGTAGGTCACGGGTCCAAATCCCGTCCGGGGCTCCATCACCTAGGCTAACTTAAGTTGCTTGGTTTTGGGTTGTTCCGTCTGGGCGCGCACGCGAAAGGCTTTTACAGCGGACTTCTTCACGATCTTCGAATTCGACCCCTCCATTAGAGGGGTCTCGACTTTGGGAGTTTTAAGCTGCTTCTTAACGGGCTTTGGCTTCTTAATCTTCGCGGTCTGATCGGCTTTCTTTGTCTTCTCCACCTTTTTTGCTTTGATACTTTGTTTAGTTGTCTGCTTTGGGGAGTTCTTCGCCATATTTACTCGGGTCTTCACTGGTTTCTCCTTCTTCGCCGCGACTTTAGGAGGATTAACTAAATCCACTTTATCAGGGTGATTCATGGCGACGTGCTTCCTGAGGCCGGATTCGCTGTTCAACACCCTACCGCAGACGGGGCACGGGATGCTAACGCTGACGAACTCCACGTCCTTGCCGAGGAACTCGCGACGGAACTTGGATGAGAGGCGCTCCGCCTCCTCGTAGCTGGTCTTGCCCTCGGTTTTAATGGCTATTCCGATTGTGATGTTGAATGAGTCGTGCCTGTCGCTGTCCCTGACTATGCCGATCTCCCTAACCGGGCCCTTTATCTTGAGGTCGTCCGCCACCCTTCTCCCTTCGGTTATTTGGCTCTGTGTAGCTGATTAGGTCTAGGGCTTAAAAGCGTGTTCTTTCTATGGGACTGTCCTATAACTGTTTTAAACGATGGGACAATCACTTCGAATGAAAATTGTCTTTATTTAGGTTTGAGGGTCTATTTCTTGTAGGCGCCATACTTCCAGACAGCTCTACCGACGGCGTTGTAGTTCTCCCGAGGCATGTCCTGGAATACGGTACAACCGGGACCTAGCATGAAGCCGCCACCCTCAGCGCATTCGTCGATAGCCTTCTTGACCGCATCCTCTACCTGCTTAGGAGTGCCCCTGCGTAGAACCGCCTCGTGGTCTAGGCCGCCACATATGCAGAATTTATCCCCGTAGAGCTCCTTCCCCTTCTTGAGGGGAGTCCAGGAGTGGCTCGCCCAGTTGAGGGCCGTGACGGGGTACTTATTGAACCAGCCCTCCTCCATCAGCTTCTCCGGGTTGCCCTCAGATGTGCTGCAGATATGCATAAGCTTGATTGGAGCTTTGACGGCGTCGAGGACCTTCTTATCATAACTGAGAACATATTTATCTAACTGTTTCTTATTGAGAACCTTCCAAATACGTCCTCCGCCGCCGATGCCGAAGAAGATACCCGAAGCACCCGCATCGATGCAAGCCTTAGCGAAGTCAATAGTGGTTTCGGTGATAGTATCGAGGCCCTTCCTGAGTGCATCGGGATTCTCCTTCATGTCCTTGAGTACCTGCTCGGAGGTGCTGACGCCATTCATTGCCTGGATTATGGGGCTAGGTATTGTGTAGATGAAAGGCATCCTGCGCAAGTCACGTGCAAGTATCTCGGTGCACCGGATATACTCGCGGAGCTCCTTCTTGGGGTCAAGCACCCAGAGTTTCTCCCAGTCACCTGTCTCCTTGACGGCTACCTCCTTCGTTGGGGCCTCCTCCTCGTTGTTAACGAACTCGAACCTGCTCCCCCACTCTATCGGCATAAAGCGGAAGTAGGGTGTTACCTTAAGCAAATCCATCGTGTAGTCGAGCTCCCTGAGGAGTGCCATGTGAGCCCTAGCACTCTCTTCTCCGTCGCGGGTGGTTTTCTCCCAGCTGTAACCATTGAGCCATTTGCAGGCGGGGAAGTGACCCCAGAGCGCCCAGGGGACACGGTCGGGGACTTTCCTTTCCATGACTGCTATGACGCGGTCGAATCTCTCAGACTCCATCTTAAGTCGCAAAGGATTAACTGACTCACTCAATAAAAGGGGTGCTCTAAATACTCAGATTTTGCCTGTGCGAATAATGTCCCGGTTTCACAACGAGTCCTATTATAGACGAATATCTAGGGATGTCGAAGTGTGAAAAAATCAGAGGAACCTCTATAAGCCTATTATTCATTGGCTTCTATGTTCTGTGATCTCTAAAAATGAATTATAGGAAGTTCGGAAGCGCACACACGCTGGAATGGCAGCCCTCTGCTCTGGGTTTCGGGGCTATGAGGCTACCCATCATTGACGGTGACGCTGGGAAGATAGATGAGACCCTCGCCATCGAGATGATTAGATACGCCATCGACCACGGAGTCAACTACGTCGACTCTGCATATGGCTACCATAAGGGGCAAAGCGAGGTTATTGTGGGTAAGGCGCTTAAGGACGGATATCGCCAGAAGGTGAAGCTCGCCACGAAGATGCCCTGCTGGCTAGTCAATACAGCAGACGACTTTGACAAGTACTTCAATGAGCAACTGAAGAAGCTAAAGACCGACAAGATCGACTTCTACCTCCTCCACGGGCTTGGAAAGGAGAGGTGGCCGAAGATCAGAGATCTTGGAGTGTTGAGGTGGGCAGAGAAGAGAATTGAGGAGGGCAAGATCGGCCACCTTGGGTTTAGCTTCCACGACGACCTCCCCATCTTCAAGGAGATCGTAGACGCCTACGACTGGACTTTCTGTCAGATACAATACAACTACATGGACACCAAATACCAGGCGGGGACGGACGGACTGCGCTACGCCGCGAAGAAGGGGCTCGCCGTCGTCGTAATGGAGCCTATCGCGGGCGGACGCCTCGCCATCAACCCACCTGAGGGAGTAAAGAAGCTCTGGAGGGAGGGTCATCACAGGTGGAAGCCCGCGGAGTGGGCGCTCCAATGGGTCTGGAACCAACCTGAGGTTAGTCTCCTACTAAGCGGTATGAGCACAATGAGGCAAGTCGAGGAGAATGTCAAGGCCGCGGGGAGGAGCGGCGTCGGCAAGCTCACCAAGGACGACCTCCACCTCATGACCAGGGTCGCTGAAAAATATAGGGAGATGGGCTTCATCGGCTGCACCGGCTGTAGATACTGCATGCCCTGCCCCAGTGGCGTGGCAATCCCCGAGATATTCGCCCTATTTAACGAGTACTACATGAAAGATAGGGATTCCTCCGTCAAGGCGGTGTACAGAGAGAAGCTGAAGCAGGAGCAGTGGGCGAAGAACTGCACTAGGTGTAAGCGCTGCGAGGAGCTCTGCCCCCAGCACCTATCCATCAGGGACCTGCTCCGTGGCGCAGGGCAAACCCTCGAGAGGGACAGCTAATAAACTCGTAAAGCTTCTAATTAAGAAAGAAATGCCAAGGCTATAGGAGACTAAATTACTTCGTCCCAGCCTCCCGTCAGCCGGTCTATGTACTCCTTCGTCTCTGGCCTGAGGGCTTTACGATTGTTGATGAGGTAAGTCTTCAGTTTCTCGCCCAGCTCGACGGTCTCCTTGAAGCCTTGTGCTTGTACGTAGGCCTCGACCTCGGGTTTTGGACGGAGTGTGACGGGCCAGTCGTCAGCATTAGCTATCCTGACAGCGGCAATGGCTGCATTCGCCGCACATTCTCGCATGGCGCGTAGGTTAACCTTGTCGACGGTGTCGTAGTGGGTGTGGCCGAAGCCCCTACCTCCGAGGCGCTTGTTCTCCTCGGGGTCACCCATCCCCGCGGTGGGAACGCCTCGAAGAAAGAAGGGCCAGTGGTCACTGTAAGGGCTAACACTCTGCCAGAGGGGGATGTCGGGGCCGATAGTCGCCGTGATCTTCCTGAAGAAGGATTCAAGCTGTGGCCACCCATGTAGGTTGAAGCCCTGTTTCCCATATCTGCCCGCAGCGTCGAAGTTCATCATAAAACGGGTTGCCTCGACCTCGTTCGGGTGGTCGCGGACGTACGCCCTGCTTCCGTAGAGACCGATCTCCTCGGCGCCGAACAGGAGGACCCTCATACCCCGCTTCATCGCCTTCTCCTTCGCGAGGATGCGTGCGATCTCAATTACGATTGCTGCGCCAGTCGCATCATCGAGCGCACCCACAGCGATGTCGTGCCCCTCATAATGAGCTCCGTAGACGACGGTCTCCCCCTCGATCTCTCCGGGGAGGTCCGCGACGACATTCCAGGTGTCAACTTGGAGGTTCTTGCAGTTAACATCGAGGCGTAGCTTGACCCTACCCCTCCGTTTGAGAACCCGGGACAGGTAGGCGCCGTCCTCGTAGCTGATGCCGATTCCGGGGATTATTGGGCTGATCCCGCCGGTAGGCGGCCCATAGGCGGGATAATGGGTCATGAATATCCACCCTGCCGCGCCAGCGAGTACGCTCCGCTGATACTTCTCACTCCTGTGAAGGTAACGAGCCATGCTGGCGGGTTGGGCGCTGCTCACCATCATAATCCTACCCTCGACCTCCGCCCGCCTCTTCTCATACGAATCGAGGGAGCCATCACCAAAGTCGACCAGATCGGCCTCGAGGGTGCCCTCGGCGCTCATGGGGAGCGCGATGCAGGGTATCTCTTTGTGCCTCGGCTCGAGTACTGTAAGTGTAGCGGATCCCCTGATCCAACCGGGGATTGTGAATTTCTCAAGGTGGACGTCTTCTAAGCCGTAGCCTTCGAGCTTCCCCGCCATGTACTCGCAGGAAGCCTTGTCGTCACCAGATCCCGGCCACCGTGATTCGTAGTCATCGCAGAGCGTGACGACGTTTTCCAGGGTCTCTGTGCTACCGTAAGCCTCGCCGAGGATGCGCCTATCGATCTCCATATAACGGTTGGGCATATGAGTCGAATAGAAATCGAGTGGTCGAGTTGAAAAGACTTAACCACCCCGTTGATCTGTGGTCGGGATGCTTTTTAAGGCTGGCACCTCGACAGTATCAGAACACGGGGATCAGCATTGGACTTCGACATGGAACGATACAACTCAATGCCAGTCGCCTACGAGCTACGTTACATGATGCTGAAGAAGCTCCGCGACGGCGAGGACCCCCTCCCAGACATCGAGGGCAGGGAAGGGACCAAATCAGACGTGATAAGAGCCGTCCTCAGCGGCAGCTACCCCTATCTCGTAAGCAGAGAGGGCACCGGCAAGACCCGCCTCGCCGAGAGCCTCGCCAAACTCCTACCGCCCGTCCCCAAGGTCAAGGGCTGTCCCTACAACTGTGACCCCAAGTGGCCCGAGGAGTGGAAGTGCCCCAGCTGTCAGGGAGAAGAAGAACCCGAAATCGAGATGATCTCAGGCATCCAACGCTATAGTAGGATACAGGGCAATGAGTACACGAACGAGGCGAAGATACTCGGAGTCAAGGATATCCAGGCCATAGTAAAGGGCGAGAGTCCGACGGACCCCCGCGCCTTCATAGGCACTGGAGTCCTCAGGGGCAACCGCGGTGTCGTCTGCGTCGACGAGCTCCCCGCCATACCCACTAAGGTTCAGGTCCTCTTTCACCCCATGCTTCAGGAGGGAAAGGTCATCCTTGAGGAGTACAACTGGGTCAGACCAATCGACATATTCTTCGTCGCCACCGGCAACCCAACCGGTTTCAGCCACGTCAACAGGGTCCCCGAGCCCCTCCTCGACAGGCTAGAACTAATCCCGATGACCCTCCCTGAGGAGGATATAGAACGCGAGATCATGCTTAAAGAGGGATTCAGGGTCCGCGATGAGTTCTTCCTCGAAAGGGAAAAGACGACGACTGAGGAGCCGATATTCATAAAGCCGGAGCAGCTCCGCAGACGCGCAGTAGCCCCTTGGTGGATCGTCGACTCTGTCGAGAAGACCGTTCGCTACACTCGTGACTGCCCCCACATCGATAGGGGCAGCAGCATACGAGGCTCCATTAAGAGCCTTGACCACACCCTAAGCTCCACGGAGCGATTGGGTAGAAGGGTCGCCGGTCTCAGGGAGGCATCAGAAGGGCTCAAGCTCGCCCTCAGGGGCAGGATAAGACTCCGCGCCGAACTCATAGGCTTCGACGATAGCCCCGCCGCCTTCATGGTGAAGAATGATGAGGTCGTCGAAGATGTCCTCTGGTACGCAGCCCGCGACGTAGGCGTAGCCATACTCAAAGGTGTAGACGTAGACCCTAGACAACTAGCAGGTGAGATTAATGCCGCTATCTCTGGTGGCGACTTACTCGATAATCTCCAGGATAACGAGGCTGCGTACCGCGTCGTCCGCTTCATGGAGGAGAACCAGCCCTGGGAGAGCCCGAGCCTCGTCAGCGGCCTAGGCGACCTCATCAGGGATAGCCCCGAGGCGGTGGACCCCGAGACCCTGCGCGACTATAGATGGAGTGCCCTCGAGCTCCTCGCCCATGCCTTAACTGCGGGCAAAACCGTAGAGATAAAAATCGAGAAAGTCTATACCCCCAAGCGGATGGAGTGACCGTGCAGCGCCCCAACCCCTGCAGCGACATCGCGGACAACACCCTCGAACTCCTACGGGACGCCGTGAAGATGCAGATGGGAAAGGGGCTAGACCAAGACTCCGAGATGATGGAGAAGGTCAAGAAGAAGACCGAGGAACGACTACAGGCTAACCGGAAGAAACGGGAGGAACTCGAGGAGCAACTCGAGCAGCTAAAGGCCCAGATGATGATGAAGGCCGTCGAAAAGCTCCTCGAGGGGCAGGGGGAGGAGGAAGTCCTCAGGGAAATCGAACTCACAGGGGAGATGGAGGTGCTCAAGGAACGGATCGAGCAGCTCAACGCGGAACCGCACGCAGTCAGCCAAGAGGACTTCGACGAAGCCCTTAGAGACCTCGAGCAGAAGGGTCTCCTCGACGGCAGGGGCAGGGGCGTCGTAATCACCAGCAAGGGTGCCCAGTTACTCGGTAGGGGTTTCCTCAACCGAATCCTCATGAACCTTGCCAGAAAGGGCCTAGGTGCCCATCGCGTAGAGGACGTTGGCCACGGCCCCTGGCTCGCCGCAACCTACCGCCCCTACGAGCCCGGGGACCCCTACGACCGCATCAACATTGAGAGGAGCCTCATGGCTACAATAGAGCGGGAGGGAGGGATCCGCCAGATGAAGACCAGTGACTTCCGCATACATGAGAGCCGCCATGCCACCGAGGTCCACTTCGGCGTCCTCGTCGACCAGAGTGCCTCGATGAAGAAGAAGGGAAAGATGGAGGCCGCTGTCGAGACGGCTCTAGCTCTATCGGAGCTGATGCGCCTCGAGTTCCCCGAAGACAAGCTCATAGTCTACGCCTTCAGCGAGGAGACGAAGAGGGTGGAACCCTACGAACTCCCCGGTGTCACTGTCCCACAGCAATTCACCGACATCAGGAGATCACTACGCGCCTTCCGCCTAGCCGTCGCCATGGAACCCGGTAATAAACAAGCC
>Ga0315286_10002906_pt1 | contig 16064 bp, 15 predicted proteins | sample YL17G10_0_MG_FD_205038 | JGI IMG/M metagenome (GOLD analysis project Ga0315286, IMG submission 205038) | Sediment microbial communities from Yellowstone Lake, YNP, Wyoming, USA - YL17G10_0 | ecosystem: Environmental > Aquatic > Freshwater > Lake > Sediment | place: USA: Wyoming | collected...
GGTTTATGGGAGATGATGAAGTCCCACAACTCACATTGGATAGCTCCCCGCTGGGTATGATTTTTCCCGATCGATTTTGTGCAATACTTTATATATGACTAAAAATCCTAAATCGGGAGAAGAGCCGAATTTCTACGATATGATAACAAATCTTGATAATTGAACATCATATGGTTCCATAATCAATTCGAATAAAAAAGGAGAAGGAAAAAATCCAAAAGAATTCTGCAGATTTACGTACCTATATCCCAACTGCAGAGGTATTTCTTTTGCTCGTTTGTCATCTCATCAATGGAGAGCCCGAGCGATGAGAGTTTCAGGTTAGCAACCTGTTCATCGATCTCCTGAGGGACTTCGTAGACACCGCCTTTGAGTTTCCTGCCGTTCTTTGCGATGTACCGGGAGCAGAGTGCCTGCAGGGCGAAACTTAAGTCCATAACTTCAATCGGGTGTCCCATACCCTTGGGTGTAGCAAGGTTGACAAGTCTTCCCTCGGCGAGGACATGAACCGCTTTTCCTTTCAGGATGAAGGTCTCGATACCATCACGCTGGATTACTTTTTCCGCGTGTTTGTGGAGCCACACGATATCGATTTCGACATTAAAATGCCCGGCGTTTGATAGTATCGCGCCCTCTTTTAAGTTTTTGAAGTGCTTTTCGTTAATCACGCCAACATTGCCGGTTGTAGTGATGAAGATGTCTCCCAATTTTGCCGCCAGGTCCATGGTCATGACATGATGACCGTCCATATGTGCCTCAAGCGCCCGGCGCGGATCAATCTCGGTGACGATGACTTTTGCACCAAGTCCATGGGCTTTTCTGGCCAGCCCCCTGCCGCAATAGCCGTATCCCGCAACAACAACATACTTTCCGGCAATCAGGGTATTTGTGGTGATCATTATCGATGCAAGCACACTTTCACCGGTCCCATGAACGTTATCAAAGAAGCGTTTCATCGGTGTATCGTTGACTGCGACAACAGGAAACTGGAGTTTTCCTTCCGCTGCCATCGACCGGAGGCGGTGGATACCTGTCGTCGTTTCCTCGCAACCTCCAATCACCTTCTTGATGAGATCACGGCGCTTCGTGTGGATGTAATGGATGAGATCCATCCCGTCATCAATGGTGATGACCGGTTTGGCATCAAGCACGAGATTAATCGCTGCGTAGTATTCTTCGACAGAACAGGCACGTTTTGCATAGCAGTGGACGTTCTTTAACGAGTTGAGTGCTTCTGCTACATCATCCTGTGTCGAGAGCGGATTGCACCCGGTGATATGCACCTCAGCCCCCCCGGCAGCAAGAGTGGAGACAAGGTTCGCGGTCTTTGCTTCAACATGGAGTGCCATGCCAATCGTCATACCGGCAAACGGTTTTTCCTTCTCAAACTGTTTTTTTATGGCGGCGATTACCGGCATATACTGCGCAGCCCATTCGATCTTCAGCATTCCTGTACTCATGAACATCCTCGTAATAGTGGGGGCTAAAAACCAACCGCCCGGATACTGACTACCCTATGAGTAGGCACGCCAAGTTACATAAAAACTCCTGAAAAAACCCATTCCAGTAATTCATTTCCAACTGTATGGGGAAATGTAGATACGGGTTGCACACCAAAATTTTACCTATGGTGCTCACACGACGGATAATCCCCTGCCTTGACCTCAAGGATGGCAGGGTTGTCAAAGGGACACATTTTGTTTCGCTCCGCGATGCCGGAGACCCTGTGGAGCTGGCACAACGCTACAACGAGCAGGGTGCGGATGAAGTAGTCTTTCTGGATATCACCGCTTCCCAACAGAAACGCGGTACCATCGTCGAACTGATCAAGCGGGCAGCAGACGAGCTTTTCCTGCCGCTGACCGTTGGGGGGGGCATCCGCTCACTTGACGACATCCAGCAGATCCTGCGTGCAGGTGCGGATAAGGTGAGTATTAACACAAGTGCGGTGCACGATCCTGCTCTTATCACCCGATCCGCTGAATCGTTTGGCACACAATGCATCGTTGTTGCGATAGATGTACGCAGGAACCTTTCACATAATCCTGATGCTATACCAGTCCAGCTTCCCAACGGCAAGACCTGTTGGTACGAAGTGGTTATTTATGGAGGAAGCAAACCTACCGGCATCGATGCAATTACCTGGGCAAAAGAGGCAGAAGAACGAGGGGCCGGGGAAATTCTGCTCACCAGCATGGAGACCGATGGCACGAAGAATGGCTTTGATATCCCCATCACAGCGGCCATATCTGATGCAACAGGAATTCCAATCGTCGCAAGCGGGGGTGTAGGTACTCTGGAACACTTCTATGAAGGTTTTACTGCAGGAAAGGCAGACGCATGTCTTGCCGCGAGTATCTTCCACTACGGCGAGTTCACCGTCCGTGATGTAAAAGAATATCTCAGAGGGCGGGGTATCCCGGTACGGCTCTGAGATCGAACTCGAACGCAGCAACGGAGTGCTCGAGTTCAAACGCATTCAGCACGGAGGGGTGGATCTCACCAAAGACCCCGACCTTTTTTCCGGCCACAATGATATCAGCCCGGCGTCCTTCAATGAATGCCGGGTCGGCTGATTCTTTAACGGAATAAACGATGGAGAGTTCGTGGAGAACGGCATCAGCTGAAGCGTAGGCTTCCGAGAAGTCCGCGTCAGGGTGCGTGCTGACCCCGGCTGCCTGCTGGTAGGTGAGGCAGGATTCAACCACGTCCCCCACCGTGAAGAGGCGCTGGGGCAGTTCGCGGTGCCGGTTCAGGGTCAGAAATTCGAGGAGCAGGGGGAGGAGCTCTGTCCTCACCACCGTGTTCTCGATGCTGATCGGGTGCATCACGTGGAGGACGCCGCTCTTCTCCTCCCGCTGCATCTTTTTGTACAGTGTATCCTCGTTGGTGAGCGTGAACGGCATCACCTCGAGGTAGCCGAGGCCACAGAAAGTTTCGCGGGCAAGGGCTGCATTGACCTGCACAGGGTGGGGTTTTCCCACGGTGAACGTTGCCGGTGGCAGGTCCTGGATCTTGTCGTACCCGTACGCGATTGCAACATCCTCAAAAAGGTCCCAGTCGTGCATGATGTCGGCCCGGTAGCAGGGTACCTGCACCTTCACCTTGTCTGCGCCCACCGGTACGGCACCAAACCGCATCTTCTGCAGGAGCGATGCCATCGTGGCTGCATTCAGCTCAATCCCGAGAAGGCGGGAGCACTCCTGCACGCTTACCGTCCGTTCCACGGGCGCAAGTGTCGGGGTCTGCACCCCGCCAATCCCGACACTCTCGATGGTTGCACCCGCTTCCGCCATCGCTGTGCAGATAATGTTGACAGCAACGCCGACTGCCCGCTTGTCGGTGCCGGTCGTGTCGAGAAGGATATTCTTTGTGTCGATGGTCACCCGCGTCCGTTCGCCATTGATGATCGGGGGGAACGAGAGGACATGGTTGTCTTTATCCACGATTAACGGGAAGAGCGGAAAGTCCTTGACTATCTTAGCATAATCCCTGCCTTTCGGGTGCTTCTCAAGGATCTCGTCCATTGTCATCTCTTCGGTATAATCGAGCGGGATGAATTTCCGGCTCCGCGGAGAGGCGATGTACCGGAACGGCGGTTTGACCGTGTCGAGGTCGTGGATGCCGATCGCGACCTTGCTCCTGCCCCTGCCAACCGCCCAGTGGAGCGACTCCTGCAGGGACATGATGCTCTGGATGGATTCCTCGTCGAACTCAACCCCGCGGATGACCGCTGCCCCGAGAACCGGGCGGATATTTACAAGCGCTGGATCAACGGTGAACGAGATGCCCGAGGGTTTTACCTGGTAAAAGGGCAGGCCGGTTTCGATACCAAGGTAGCCCCGCATGGCCCGGGCAACGCCTTCCGGTGAGAAGAGGTCGGGGCGATCCGGGAAGAACTCCACGTCCGCATGGTCTTCTTCGGTCCGCTCTACGTCAGAGCCGATGAGGGCGACCTTGTCGAGGATTGTCTTTTTGTCAGTCCGTGTCAACCGCTCGAGATACTTGTAGGGAAGCGTGATGACTGCCATTATACCCCTCCCTTCGTATTGCGCAGGGCAGGGGTTTCCCGAAGGAACGCCACATCGCTCCGGTGCAGGAAGCGGAGATCTTTCAGGCCGAGCCTGAGCATTGCAATCCGGCTCACGCCAAGACCCCACGCGAGCACCGGGTAATTGATCCCGAGCGGGGCGGTGACCTCCTCGCGGAAGATGCCGGCGCCGCCCATCTCGATCCAGCCAATGCCCTCGATATACACTTCTGCATCGAGGCTCGGCTCGGTGTACGGATAGTAGGAAGGCTTGAACCGCACGCCCTCAAAGCCCATGCGGTGGTAGAACTCGCGGAGGATCCCCAGCAGGTTCCCGAAATGAACACCTTCGTCCATCACGATCCCCTCGAGCTGCTCGAACTCGGCAAGGTGCGTATTGTCGATCGTCTCGCGCCGGTAGACCCTGCCGATGCAGAATGCCTTGACAGGGGGGTTCGGGTTTCTGGCAAGGTGCTGGATTGAGACGCTTGTGGTGTGGGTCCGGAGCACGCACTGCTCGGCCTTCTCCTCCTTCCAGACCCCACCCCATCCGGTTGAGGAGGTCTCGCCGCCGGATTCGTGCATCGCCTTCACCTTCTCGTACCCCTGTGGAAGCGGGATAGTCTCACGGAGGTAGAAGGTGTCCTGCATCTCCCGGGCAGGATGGTCCTGCGGCTGGAAGAGGGCGTCGAAATTCCAGTAGGACTGCTGGACGATACCCCCGTAGAGTTCCTCAAACCCCATCTCAAGGAGGATCTCCCGCATCTCGGCGATGATCCGCTGGTATGGGTGGATTTTACCGGGGTACACCTTTTTCGGGAGCTTTGAAACATCATACCTGCGGAGGTTTGCGGTTTTCCATGAACCAGTAAGGATCTGCTCTCGTGTGAGGGGGCCCGTCTCCTCCTGGAGATCCAAGCCTTTCTTTGCACGCGCGAGCCCTTCGGGGGTGATCGCAATCGCGTACCGGACCGTCTCGGACTCCTGTAAAATACCACGCTTGATGAGCTCTTTTGTCCGGGGGTCAGCGGCAGACGGGCTATTGAGAGCGGCTTCATCCGTGTCGGTGGAGGCTCCCGGTGTTTTTGCAACAGATGTGCCATCAACTTTTACCAGCCCCTTCTTTCTCAGCTGGCCAAACCCGATCCTGAACGCTTCGTGCTTCTGGAGATCAGCAAGCGATGTTCCCGGCCGGATAAAGCGGAGGAGCTGCGTTTCGGGAAGCCCGTTCTTTGCATACGCCTTCCCCTCATCCGTGTACACGAACTCCTTTGCCACAAACCGCTCAACGGTGGCAAGCCCCTTATCACCAGCAAGGTATGCCCATTGCACAACCGCTTCGGGAGTTGCATCCAGCAGGCTTGCGAGATGTGGGGCGTCTGCTTTCTTCTCGTTTTTGAGTATCCCCAGCAGCCGTTTTTCGTTCTGCGTCAGTTCCGCCATCTTACACCTCGATCTTCTCTGCTGCTGCGTCCATTTTCTCCTTGAAGTCTTTCAGGAACGCAACCACACGTTCCGCAGTCTCCTTCTTACAATTGCCGCACATGATCTCACCGGAAACGCATTTCCTGCGGATCTCAGCAAGCTCCGCATCCTCCGTCACCATATGGAAAAGGTTGAGCAGGTACAGGGAGCATCTGTCTGGTTCCCCGCCACAACGCTTCTGCTCCTCCCGGGTCATTTTCCCGCCGGTAATCCCGCTCATCACCTTCTTTCTTATCGTAGCCTCAGGCTCGTAGAATGAGATTATGCTTTCGGGGATACTACTGGACATCTTGCCACCGGTAAGTCCCGGCATGAAGATATGGTAGGTAGACGAAGGGGTGTAGAATGCAAAACCCCCGTGTGCACGCTCTATAAGGCGCACCTTTGCACTGACATCCGAGCACGGTGCACCTTTGATATCGATATGCCCCTCGTACTTCTTTGCATCCGGGAAGGCTGCTTTTACCGCATCAAGCGCCTGCTCCGGGGCGTTTTTTGACCGGACACTTATGCAGCCATGCCGCTCTTCGACCGTGAACATGCGGAGTTTGTGGGCGATACCCCGCGTGAGCCGTATGTGCGGGTCCTGGTCAATACCTACCGGCACAATCGTTGGGGCAGGTTCACGATCGATCTGGGGGAACAGGATGTCTGCCACCTGCGTGATCACACTGTCGGCATGGGCGAGATCGGTCTCGGGTGAGAAACCGTAAATCGCTGCTAGTTCTGAGAAATTCACTTTGGTTGCCGCTTCAAATGCGAGGTCTTTTAACCGGTTGTTTTTACTCTGGGAATAGGTCTGTCCCTCAAACCCGAGAGCATAGAGGCAGGCAAGGTACTCCTTCCCGAATTCTTTGCACTTTTCCCACGACATGCCCCGGACCGCATGCGCTTCCCGGTCAGCAATCGTCACATAACCGTTGCCGCCCTGTTCAACATGCCAGACCACCTCTTTCATCACCATCAGGTGACCGAGATGCGGGTGCCCGCTCGGCATGAATCCCGTAAGGACGTGGAATGTTGTGCGGTTGCGTATCGAAGCGGCGATCTGGTGGTAGTCCCGGTGCCCGACAACGATACCGCGGCGCATAAAATACGGGACGTTGGGAAGTTCTGAAATCACCGGGGCGATAGGATCGATGCCAAAATCGGAGAATAGTTTTTCAACATCGACGGACTGGTTGTTTGACCAGGGATTTATCTGCGGTTCAGGCATGGTAGGCGCTCACAGTTTGATTCGTGCAAATTCCACGAACTGGATTCCGTTAGTATGTACAGCGCCAAACAACATCTTCTTTTTGACACTGTGTGCCATACGGACAGAGCGTGAGATCACGCTCATGGGTATGGGTGCCTCTTTTTCGACTGCATGCACCAGCATATCTGAATGGACATTCTTCCCGCAGTAGACCCGGAAATGGTGACCGAACTTGTATCCTGTCCGGGGAGTGAAATTGTGCCCCCTGAGTTCAGTATACACCTTATCTTTGCCGGCTAGTTCACCGTCGGTCTCGCTTGCAAGTGCAAAATACTCATCCGTAGTAACGGGAGTTTGCCCTTTTTTGAGCACAAGACTTCTTTTCCCCATCAGGTAGAGCAGTTCAACCGGGGCGAGCATCAGACGTTCATCGTCAAGCCGTTTGCCAAATCCTGACTGTTCGAGATCTGAATGAGCCGGTGCCATTACCATCGCGGATTTTCCCACCAGGGTCGCTTCAACGGGGGATATTTTAGGTGAATAGTCACAGGGTTCTACCAGTTTCTGGAGTTTGATCTCGTAATAGGTCAGCTCCTCTTCGTCATCGACAACAGCAAGAACATACTGCTTGCGCATATTTCTTGAGGCAACAACCTCTTCAATGAGTTTTTCAAACCAGATCGGGTCGCGTTCTGACAGGACCCGGACAAGATAGAGTGACTCGCCAGTACCGGGCTTTTCACCCCGTTTGAACACCCGGAAATCGTGCGGCCCGGTCTGCACAACATAGCCGCGCTCACGCAGGTCGCGGTACACCAAAAAACTTCGCAGGAAATTGGGCTGGTCAGCAAACTCAGAAAACAGGGTGTTGAAGTTGTACCCTGTCACGTCGATCTTCTGCCGGTGGAGGAGATACAACGCCTCCTGGGGGGATAGTTTTACCCCATCCTTTTCCAAGCGTCCGTATCCACTTTGTTCATAAAGTATGCGCCCCTCTTTTCCCACACGCACCACAGTGCCATCAAATATTGCCTTCACTGCCGGATCTATTGTATGTAGAGGATAATAAGAGCACTCTGAACCCGCGCAGGGTTTTTACGCGGTTGGCAAACAACTGAGGGAAATCCTTATGATCGCCTTGTACTGTTGACAACGGGGGATTTTGGATTTGTAAAAAATATATCAGGGTTTATTGGGCAAGCTCACGCACTTTCGATATATTTCCGGCATCATCCCGACGGTTGTCAACCGGAGTCTCGCAGACAAGGGGCAGATCCTTAAAAGCCGGATGATGGAGAATGCGCCGGAACCCCTTCTCCCCGATAAATCCCATCCCTATATGCTCGTGCCGGTCAAGTCCGCTTCCACGGTCACCTTTCGTGTCGTTCAGGTGCACAATCCTGAGGTTCCTGATTCCGACTTGTTCATCAAACTGTGCGAGGGTTTCTGCGATCCCTTCTTCCGTGCGCAGTTCGTAACCGGCCGCAAACGCGTGGCAGGTATCAAAGCAGACCCCAACCCGCTCTTGTGCATCCAGCCCATCCATGATCCCACGTATATGCTCAAAACTGCTGCCAACACTGTTCTTCTCTCCTGCAGTATTTTCAAGGAGCAACATGACGCTATTATCCGATTCACCAAGAGCGGTGTTGATCGCCCTGATAACCCGGGCGCGTCCACCGGCAATACCATCACCGAGATGGTGACCGAGATGCGTCACGAGATAGGGGATGCCCAGCTTCCTGCAGCGGTCAAATTCTGCCGTTAGTGCCGGTACAGATTTTTCATAGATCTCCGGTTTTGGCGAGGCAAGATTCGGGAGGTACGGCATGTGGTCAAAGGGAATGATACCGGTTGCCTTGATCTTTGCCCGGTAAGTATCACAATCATCATCAGAGAGAGGCTTGTATCCCCAGCCACGCGGGTTGCGGGAGAACTGCTGGAAGACATCGCAACCTGCATCTTTTGCACGATCTACAGCAAGATCCAAGGAGCCTGCTATTGAAACATGGACACCGACACGAACCATACCCACACCGTTTTGTATGCATTGGGTTCGGGGCGGATCTATGATAAGGTTGTGATCATGCCGATGAACGCATCACCGGGAAGACAAAAAAAGGCAATGAAGGAGATCCAATCCTCTCTGTTGCATGAGATCACCGCAGGATTCTCGTTGCCACAAACCCGACTGCTACAAGTGCAGTACATGCACATACCGGTGATTTTGCAGGCGACGGAGCTGAGGTGGTTGCACTGCCAGGCGTACTGGGTGTAAGGGTCCTGGTCAGCATGAGTGTGCCTGACCGGGAACCAAACTGGCTGCACTGCGCATCCACCCGGATCTCCCCGCTACTCCCTTTCAGCTGCGTGAGATTGTAGCGATAGGTGAACAATGACCGGGCCGGCTGACTGGCGTAGGATTCGTCAGCGAGTACTGTATCCCCCTGCCTGACAGTAACCTGTTTCACGTAATGCGTAGCGGGATCGTCTACCTGGTGGGTGATAGCGACTCCAAGATCCCCGTTATTCTCATCATACGTGACCGCAGCTTCAGCAGCCGGGTGTGCAAGCGCAAACCCGCTCTTGCCGGCAAGACCGATGAGGAGTATGACAAGGGCCCGGATCTCTGGCCTCTGGCACCTGCTTGGTGCTGCCGGTTCAATACCCTGTTCTGGCATGATTATCCCCACTCACGTCCTGGTTTTGTTTACCGGGACTTCTATCTTGATCCTCCACGGGATCGGATATGATGACTTGCAGGGAAAATCCAGAACCTGGCACACATAGTCTCTCCCTTTTTGCCTTTGGTGTATCCCCCGCTTCACTTAAAAGAAGAACAGCAAGACATGTAATTACATAAAGCCGGCGATCTATAAAATCCTGTACCACAGTATGGAATCAGCCGATTCGTATCGTACCCGTCCCTTACTCATTCGCTCACTCAAGCTTGTCCTGCCGTTTGCTGTCGTTGCAGCACAGGTAGTTTTCCTGTACTTTTTTCTTGACCAGACCTCCTTTCTTATTGTCATCGGGCTAATGACCATCTATGTCCTCCCCCCGGCCGGGAAAGAAACAGTCATCCCGGCCGGTATCGCCCTAGGCATACCGTGGTGGCTGATAGCCGCATCTATCATGATGATCGATGTCGAGACTGCCCTTTTCATGGGATGGAACTTCGAGCTCGCACTACAAATCCCGTGGCTCGGCCGTATCATGGAATCGTTCATAGAAAAAACCCGTGAATTCATCACAGAACAGCCAAGGCTGAAACGACTCTACTTCACAGGCATTGTCTTGCTTGTCATGGTGCCGGTCATGGGCAGCGGGGGGATCCGGGGTTCGATCATCGGTCAGCTGCTGGGCATGCAGAAAAGACCCGTATTCCTCGCCATTGTCCTTGGAGCGTTCATCGGATGTTTTGGCATCGCTCTCAGCACCCTGTTCCTTGAGGAGCTCTTCATCCGGAGCATTCTCATCGGCACCGCAGCGGTTGCGGGGCTCATCATTATCGCTCTGGCAGGATGGCTCTGGTGCAAGGTATACCGCAACAGCACCCGCCAGCAAAGCGGAAAAAAATAGAATGGTTTTACTTCCTTCTCATCAGGAGAACGAACCCTGCAATCCCTGTTGCCCAATCACGTTGAGCGGCAGCATTCCTGCCTTTTGCGGTGGGGGACGGGATCATGCATACCTGAACCATTTTGCCTGATGAGAGACAACCCCATAACCATGCAGGTCACCTTCCTCGGTACTAACGGCTGGTTTGATACAGCAACCGGCACTACCTGCTCGGTTCTTGTCCAGTCGGATGAGTATGATATCATATTTGACGCGGGGAATGGTATTGCCAAAGCGGACCGGTACATCACCCAGAAAAAACCCGTATTCCTGTTCATCAGTCACCTCCATATCGACCACATCACCGGGCTGCACACGCTTGCCAAATTCAGGTTAAAAAAAGGCCTGCACATCTGCACCCAGAAAGGCAGTTTAACCGATCTTAATGCGTTTGTACGGGAACCGTTTACCGTACCATTTCCCGATCTGCCCTATCCGGTAAAGATTACTGAGCTGGCTGAAGGCAGGCATTCCCTCCCGTTCACGGTTGAGTGCCTCGCGCTCGTCCACCCTGCACCCTGTTTTGGGTACCGGCTGGAAATTGACGGGAAGGTGATCACCTACTGTACCGATACCGGTGTCTGCGATAACGCGATTGTACTCGGGCGGGAGGCAGATCTCCTCATCACCGAGTGCGGGCTCAAACCCGGCGATGAAAGCCCGGGTTGGCCGCACCTCAATCCCGAGAACGCGATCCATATTGCACGGCAGGCGCATGCGAAACGTCTTGCGCTCATGCATTTCGGTGCAGAAGTATACCGGACACTTGGGGAACGGCACGAGCTCCAGCAGCTGTACGAGAAAGAATGGCCGGATCTCATCGTTGCAACCGATGACCTGGCAATTACCGTATAACAGGAAAAAAAGGGTGACTATTCTTCCAGTTTTTTCATCAGCCACGCCATATTGACGCCGAGCGTCTTCATGGTCATCATTCCTTCATCGTCACCGATCACGTCACCGGGTGCAAGACCGATGCCGATATTCCAGTACGATGAGCCCGGCACAATCATCTGGTTGATCAGGAAAAAGTGGTTGAGCGTGTCGAATGCATGGATCGCGCCACCACGGCGCACCGCGATCACCCCGGCCCCAACCTTCCGCCTGAACATGTCCTGGTTTGCCTTGGCTACAAATCCCGCCCGGTCGATAAGCGCCTTCATCTCTGCCGACACATCGGTGAAATACGTGGGGGAAGCGAGAATGATACCATCTGCTTCCAGCATCTTTTCTATACAGTCGTTGATGACGTCCCCTTTCAGCGCGCACCGCTTGTTCTGGTTCTCAAAACATTTCATGCACGCAATGCATCCCCTTATCTTCTTCCCTGCAAGCTGCACGAGCTCGGTTTTGATCCCTGCTTTTTTTAATTCCTTAAACACCGTATTGACAAGGATCGCTGTGTTCCCATCTTTGCGTGCACTCCCATTGAACGCGACTACCTTCATTTCTCTCACCGTTATACTAATGCATTCTCTTGTGAACAGATAAAAAATTGCAGGACGCTGGTCATAAGATACAACCCTTTCAGCCTTATGGCACCATCTTAAGAGCCCTCACGCCAAATAGAGCAGCGATATGAATACCCGTATACAATTTTCCGATTTTCACCTCTCGCGTGAGATCGGTAAAGCGATAGAAGATATGGGCTTTGAAGAGCCCACACCCATCCAGGCACTTACCATCCCTCTCATCCAGTCCGGGCGTGACGTAACCGCCCAGGCACAAACAGGCACAGGTAAGACGGCCGCGTTCGGCATTCCCCTTATTGAGAAGATTGATGCATCACACCGTACAGTCCAGGCAATTGTTCTCTGCCCGACCCGCGAACTCGCGATCCAGATAGCAGAGGAGTTCTCTGAACTCCTCACGCATCTCCCGCGTATCACGGTTCTTCCGGTCTATGGCGGACAGCCAATCGACCGCCAGCTACGGGCACTCCATTCCGGCGTCCATATCGTAATTGGCACACCAGGACGGGTGATGGACCATCTCAGGCGCCGCACACTCTCCCTCGATGAGGTATCAACTGTAGTCCTTGACGAAGCTGACCAGATGCTTGATATGGGATTCCGTGACGATATCGAACTGATTCTCAAAAAAATCCCACAAAAACGTCAGACTCTCCTCTTCTCAGCGACAATTCCGCAACCGATTATCGAGATCTCCAAACGTTTCATGAACAACCCCGAGTTTGTCAAGGTGGAATACGCTGAACTGACCGTGCCACAGACAGAGCAATCGTATATCGAGGTCAAAGAGCGTGATAAACTTGACGTGCTCTGCCGGCTGATCGATATCGCCGACCCGCACCTGTCGATCATCTTCTGCAACACCAAGCGCAGGGCAGAGGAACTCGCCGGGAAGGTAAAGGCACGGGGATACCGTGCCGAGGAACTCCATGGGGATCTGAAACAAACGCAGCGCGACCGGGTGATGGGCGGATTCAGGAAAGGTACCATCGAAATCCTGATCGCTACCGATGTCGCAGCACGCGGTATAGACGTTGAAGACGTCGACATGGTCATTAACTTCGATGTCCCGCAGGATGTGGAATACTACGTCCACCGTATCGGCCGGACTGGCAGGGCCGGGAAGAGCGGCAGGGCAATAACCTTTGTCGCTCCCAAGGATTTTACCAAACTCCGGGAGATCCAGCATTACGCAAAGGTCCAGATTCCCCGTATGCCCATACCAACACAGAGTGATGTGGCAGAAACACGTACCCGCACGATGCTTGAAAAGGTACGTGAGACTATCAATGCAGGAGGATTGGAGTCCTATGTCCGCATTATCGAGCATGAGACCGAAGGTGAGATCAGTACTATTGATATCGCAGCTGCACTCCTCAAGTTACAGATGGAACAGGGCACCGAGGAGGCCCCCGAAAAACGCGAAGAGGTGGATTTTGCAGACACCGGTGCAGAACCCGGTATGGTCAGGTTCTTTTTGGGAGTGGGCAGGATCCACAAAGTCGCACCAAAAGACATCGTCGGAGCGATTGCAGGTGAAACGGGAATTCCCGGAAAGGCCATCGGTGCGATCCGGATTCTTGACTCCTACTCCTTTGTGGAGATACCCCGTGAGCACGCAACCGAAGTTTATACCATTATGAAAGAGCGGACGATCCGTAATCAGCCAACCGGGATCGAACCGGCATCCGGGAAACGGGCATAACCCTGCATCCCTCATTATTTCTATCTGGTTTTTTATCCTCATTTGCCCGGATTTATCATTGGTTCCGGGGATTATACCAGAATCCCGCTTTTACACCATTCAGCACAACCATCAAATACCCACCCGGGTAACTATCCGGTATGAACAAGTCATTGGTAATTGCATCTGCGTGTTTGCTCTGCATTGTCCTCGTACTTGCAGCCGGATGCACACAACCTGCAACGCCCCCGGTAACACCAACGCCAACACCGGTTGTAACAACCGCCCCCACTACACAAACGCCAACACCAACATCAGTTTCCCTGACGCCGGGTCCTACGCAGACCCTGCCTGACATGTGGAGCCTGGAGGTCCAGGTGCGTGGCAATGGTGAATCAATCGACCCGCAAATCATTACCGAAGTCCGTGGCGGTAAAGGGCTCAACTTTATCCTGCAGGTTGATGTTAAGGTAACACGTGCCGATGGCAAAGTTGAGACAGGAACAATCACAAGACATACCACGTACCGGGTAGGAGACTCTGTATCATTACCAATTACATCTCAAATGGGAAATGTTAACAGAGTCGAGGTCGTGGCAACTGATCCTCAGGGAAACAAGGTAAAAATCTTTGATGCGTACGTACCGTTCAAGTCCTTCAACTAAATCCTTTTTTTAACCCACAAGCTTTGCTGGATTTTTGGGTTTTATGTTACTTTTTAATCATGATGTGCTGTTTTACTTTTTCTTTTACGTTTTGTTCCATATCGGGAATGGTCCTGATATCCCTTATCGCATCCACATGGTCAATAAGGATCTCCCCCACCGGTTCGATACCAAGATTTCTCAAAAATGCCGAAATAACACGGGTGATGCAGGTGAAGTTCTCCTCCCCTTTCCTTCCCGCAACAGAAAACAGTAATCCTTTTTGTCCCGTCCGCCCACCAGATAACACCCGCTCCGCATGGTATGCCTGGCACCGGTCGATGACCAGTTTGAGCCCTCCCGGTACCGTATTGGTGTAAACGGGAGAACACACCACAAGAAGTGATGCCCCCTTTATAGCACCGATGATACTCCCCATATCGTCATCAAAGACACAGGAACCAGAATTGTAACACTGGTAGCACCCGATGCAGCACCGGATATCCATGTCATGAGGGTAGATAACCCGGGCAGTCCTGCCGAGTTCGTGTGCTGCATCGACTGCCCAACGGGCTAGGATGCTGCAGTTCCCATCTCCACGCGGGCTTCCCTGGATAACGACAAGATCCGAGGTCGTCACGATCGGGGGTTCCGGTAATACCTGCCGGTGATTCTTGATAAAATCCGTGGGATTATTCCGGATTTCACGCTCCCATTCATCCGCAATTTGCATCGATACGTTCTCTGCCGCAATCGGGACAAGCGGAGAGTACTCGAATGAATTGGTACGGAAAATAGCAATCATCTGCTCTCCAGCCATCACGATGACGGTATACCGGATCATGCCGGGATAGAGTGCAGAAAAATCTTCATGATACAGGTTGAGCGTATACCATACCTTTCCGGCATCTATCTCTACGCTCCGCACAAGTTCCCGGACCGGTTCTATCATGCATACTTTAATTTCTAAAAGACAAAAATGCTGTGCGTGATTGCGGTCTTGCACGGAAGAGAAATTTCAGGATATCTCTACGGGATGCGCTTTTCATCATGACACCGTCACAAAAGCAATAAGGTGTGCCACCACAACTACACACTGATTTTTAAAGTGGTGATTGTAATTTCCCTCCTCCCCATTCCGGCCCGGATTAATGCAGCCAGACAGGAATTTACTGATCTTCGTGCATACCCGGCCGAGCGTCTCGCTACTATTGTTAAGGAGGTTGGATTCCGGTGCAATTTCTGCGCAAAGTGCTGCACGCGGGCATTTAACGGCCACATTTTTTTACTCGACCGGGATACTGCAGCAGTAAAAAAGATTGATCCCGGTGCACTTGAACCGGCGCCATACGCTGAATTTTGTGACCAGAACGGCACGTTCTACGTCTCAGGCTATGCGCTGCGGGTGCAGGATGATGAAGCAGGTTCGTGCTATTTTCTCAAAAACGGACAGTGCCGGATCTATGATCGCCGCTTCTCCATCTGCCGTATCTACCCCTATATGCTCCATCGCGAACCTGATGAGAAAGGTAAGGTAGACTGGCGCCAGGTCTCCGGGCTTGATGAACATGGTGAATATAACACCGATATTCCCGGAGAGGAATGCCTTGCTATTGCCCGCGAAACAAAAGATTACGAGGAGACGTATCTTATGCAGGAGATTGGGTTCCTTATTTTTATGCAGGATTACTTTGCCCGTCACCGGCTCCGGCACGTGCAGAAAGTATACGATGACCAGTTGAGACGGTTCAACCAAGGAGAAGAGATCACCGTCATGGTTTATTATGACGGCCTGCTCGAACCGCACCGGATACGGAACAGGTAACCCCTCATTTGGTAACTTCCCCTACTATTTGGGGATATGCACGGGCAGGTAATGTCCGGGGGTGAAAAGAGGTGATGTGATACGGCTCACTGCTTGTTTTTGACC